>Ga0272448_1003297_pt1 | contig 19323 bp, 16 predicted proteins | sample YNPCB0191_FD_202220 | JGI IMG/M metagenome (GOLD analysis project Ga0272448, IMG submission 202220) | Hot spring sediment microbial communities from Yellowstone National Park, WY, United States - YNP-CB-019-1 | ecosystem: Environmental > Aquatic > Thermal springs > Hot (42-90C) > Sediment... | reverse complement strand
GCACCAGCGTACCTAAGATCCATTGGAAGTATGCGCCGGTCCTCAGGTACTTCTACGGTAGCGTGGACGTAGTTGAGATGTACACGGCCACGGAAGGCGTTTTCGCGCAGCAGTTGGACAGTCTCCGACTTTTCTTCCTTCTCTCCTCGGTATCTTGGAGGCGGCGCTGGTGCCGCTGCTATCTGGGCGCCACATTTAGGGCAGAAGACTGCGTCAGGCGAGATTTCAGCTCCACACTTTGGGCAGAAAGGCGTGTCAAACTCACCGATCATTTGTCCTTTTCGCCTGAATATAAACCTACCTATGTTCTTCATTTTAGGCCTGTCCACATTAGTGTGATGCTATGTAGAAGGTCGGCTTCAGTTATCCGAGATAACATGGTTAGCCTGCAAACTTTTTAAGACTTAACACATTGGCTAGGGAGAGCATCATCGAAAGAGGTGGGTTGAAGCGAGTTGCGTGGTGTCAGAGTCGGGGTTCCTGTTCTCTGGTTCAATGCTGTATTGAAAGGGCTTGTTAAATTGAAATCGAGCGCCAGTTGCTTCGACTATTCTGTACCGACCACCGACGCCATCGAGGCCGGCTTCAAACACGTTGAATTGGTAATGAATATGTGCTATCTTCTGCCCAATGGTACAGGCTGCCTGAACAAGAGTGTGAAGGAAAGGCTCAAAACGATTGGGGATGCAAATGATCTAACCTATTCAGTCCATCTACCTTTTTGGTCTGTAGACGCCTCCTCCCATATTCAAGCGATAAGGAAGGCATCTTCTAGGACACTTGCCGAATCGATTGACTCAACGGTTGAACTGGAGCCCAAGGCGTACGTGCTGCATGCTACTGGAGCATTGGCGGCTGACATATACAGTCAAAGAATAAAAGAGGAGCAGAAGCAAGCCTGCTTGAAAATCTTCTCCGAAAACTCTCGGTTGACGGTTGAGGAGCTCGTGGACCATCTGACCAGTGTAGGAATATCCTCTCGAAGGCTGGCGTTGGAGTCTGTCAAGTTTCCTTTCCGACATTCGCTCGCTCTAGCGAATGAATTCGATACCTCCATATGCATCGATGTCGGGCATATATTGGCCGGCTATTCTGGAGACGTGAGCCTTAGGGAAGCATTTTATCTCTCGAGAGGTAGGATCGCGGAGGTCCATGTACATGATGTCCTCAGAAATGTCAAAGGTTCCAATGCGATGGTCAAAGATCATCTGCCACTTGGTTCAGGGGTTCTCAGCGTAAGAGAACTCCTTTTCCTCCTAAAGTCAACAGCATTCGATGGGCCTATGATCCTGGAAATGAAGTTCGAAGATGCCTGCAGTTCTCTCGAGGAGCTGAAGTCTATTATAGCTTAGCCTGCGGATGGGCTGGAAACCTGACCGCTGAATACAGAGGCTTCTTGAGCGCATCTTATAGACCCTACAAACTAAGATCATATTCTAAATTCACGGTCAAAGTGTCCTACTCTATTATTTCAAGTATGCCTTCCACGAGATCCTTGACCTTACTGCTTTGTAAAAGCCCTTCATATTGGTTTCCATACCGGTCTGTTAGATGAACGCTTGTCATATGCGAGTATTTTTCCCCTCCAAAGACGATATGCCCAGACGTGTAGGCTAGCTCCAGTCCCTCCTTAGGCTTCACGATCTCCTCTCCAGCTGAACTCTCCAAGTGCGCCAGCTTAAGTGTTCCCACAGCAAAAGAGAACTTTGCCTTAGCAATCCCCTTTTCTAGAAGCCGTTTGAGAGGTTCGTTTGGAAAGTCTTCTTCTGGCCCAAGAGCGAAGAGGATACTGTCCCCTCTTGTTGGGTGAAGTTCTTCTTGCTTGTCAGTCCTAAGATACATTCCTCCAGTGTTCGGGTCGGTTTCTCTCCTAAGCATTTTTCCCGTGAGCGGTACTGCTTCTAGCTTCAGTCGCCCTGAGAGGGCGTCAACTAGGTGCCCACTGAATATTTTGCCGCTTTCCTCATTCTGGAAGACGATGTGAAGGTGCGGTACGATGATCGAGGTGTGTTCTCCACTTCTGGGATTGGGCATCGAGAGAAAGAATCCTGAGATACTTATTACCTTGTTCTCGCCTCTGAACGAGGCTTTTCCGAATGTTGGCGAAGGCTTATGCCTTGTCAGGAAGAAAGCGCATGTGATATCATTCAGTATTCCGTCGTAGCCTACTATGTAACCTTGGGTTAGATGGGTTTCTGTTAGAGATCTAGATACTTTAGCCATCAGCGGCCCATCTGTTGGGCAAAGTTCGAAGGCTTCCGCCTTGCCTTTCGCAAGTGTCGTCATATATAGTCCTCGGTCGAACTCTGCGCGTCTCTTGCTCTTCTTGACGGCGACGAAGTCTCCCTCTATCTCTTTGGCATGCCGGTCTACAGTGACCTTGAAAAGTGGTTTCAGGCCAACTTCACCATACCTAAGCACATAGACTCGAAGATAAATTCTTTTCCAAGGTCACAATACATTAAAGATCATGCGTCGACAAACTTTATATGCCGAAGATGTGCCATATGTGAAACAATATGAATGACAAAGAGCGTTTCCTCAGGACATTAAAGTTTCAGAAGACTGATAGGCCGGTTTTCACAGAATTCCTAGGATTCTGGTCTGAGACTGTAAACAAATGGTACTCGGAAGGTCTGCCATTTACTGTAAGAAATGACGGTGAAGGAAAGATGAGCAACTTCGCGGTATCTGTCGGCACCTCTTCCTATTTCAAGGGGATCTCGGAGTACTTCGGCTTCGACAGATGCTACCACGCAGGCTGCGCTCTCGACGTAGACTTCGGGCCTCTTCCAAGGTTCATCAGGGAGACGCTGGAAGAAACTGACAGATATAGAATTGAACGAGACGAAGCCGGAATAGTAAAGAAGACCTTGCTTGTGGACGTTTCGATTCCAGGCTGGGTTGACTTCCCGTTGAAGTCAAGAGAAGACTTTGAAGAGATAAAAGAGAGATATAATGCACATGATTCTCGAAGATATCCAAAGAATTGGGATGAGGCGCTCTTCGAGTTCATCAGAAAGACCAATCCACTTTTGGGCATCGCCTTTCCAGGGTTCTTCGGGCAGCTCAGAAGCTTCATGGGCCTAGAGCGGATGGTATCATTAATGTTCAAGGACAAGGGCTTGATCCATGATGTTCTCGACTTTTGGGAGTCGTTCCTAGTGGAAAGTCTTAGGGAGCCGGTCAGTCGTATCAGTGTCGACTATGCATACATCTGGGAAGATATGTGCTACGTTAACGGCCCTCTAATATCTCCAAGGCTATTTGAAGAATATATGCTGCCACACTACAAGAATGTCAACAGGTTTCTGAAAGAGCATGGTGTCAAAATAGTAATGGTGGACAGTGATGGTGACTGCAGAAAGCTGATTCCAATGATGATAGAGGGCGGAGTCGACTGCCTAACACCATTGGAGATACAATCATTCATGGATCCAGTTAAACTCAGGGAAGAGTTCGGAAACAGATTATCTCTCGTAGGCGGTATTGACAAGAGGGCTCTGATAAAAGGCGGCGACGCTATAGTTGAAGAGGTGAAGAGAAGAGTTCACCCACTTCTGGAAGAAGGTGGATTTATTGCAAGCGTTGACCACAAGGTTCCATACGATGTGTCTTTCAGCAATTACAATCACTACTTGAAGGTGTTGAAGAGGGAAGTGGGCATCTCACCCTAGAAGACAGAAAGCGCACATTCACTCTTACCCATGGAAAGATTTATCAGTCTGACAAGAAAACAATCCATGATGAATTCTAGAGAACGTGTTCTCTCATCTCTTCACCACAAGGAACCTGACAGGGTGCCAGTTGACTTGGGGGGAATGCGTTCTACAGGCATAATGGGTATAGCCTACAATAAGCTGAAAAAACATCTTGGAATCGTTGAAGGCGAGACAAGAATATATGATATCACTCAGCAGCTAGCGGAGCCTGAAGAGAAGATCTTGAGAATTCTCGGGGTTGACTGTATAGACGTGGCCAGAACTCTTCCCCCTGCCGGTCCAGCCAAGATATCATGGACACCATGGCGCCTACCAGACGGCTCTGATGCTATGGTTCCATCCGCCTTCTCAGCTGAGGCAACGGTCATAACAGTTTCGGCGGCAACTGAATATGAGGGGCGGGTTAAGCTGGTACCAGATGGCAAAGGTGGATGGCTACTGAAAGAAGGCAGCCTTGTAAGGCTGGCCATGCCTAAGGGTAGCCTGTTCTTTGACGATGTCTATCATCCACTTGAGAAAGCAGAGACCAAGAAGGAGGTTGATGCTTTCTTTGATGGCTCATACGACCCGAAAGTCTCTTTTCCGCCGATCATGTCCAAGAAGGATGCCGAGTCACTGCGAGCAAAAGCAAAGTACTTGTATGAAAACACAAAATATGCGATATTGGGAAGTTTCGGAGGCAACTTCTTCGAGACAGGCCAGTACTTGAGAGGCTTCAAGAACTATCTGGTTGATCTGGTTAAACGTAAGGAGCTTATCGTACACATCAATGAGAAACTTCTAGAGTACTATAGGAGGAATCTCGCTCTATGGCTGAATGCGGTGAACAGCTACATACAAGTTGCAGTCTTCGGCGACGATTTAGGCGGCCAAGAGGGGCCGTTGATCTCACCTAAGCTCTGCCGTGAGATGATTCAGCCATATGAGAAGGAACTGTTCCAGTATGTGAAGAAGAATTCGAACCTCCACATATTCTACCATTCATGTGGTTCAATATACCGCCTTATACCGGACATCATAGACGCCGGAGTTGACATTATAAATCCGGTCCAGATTTCGGCAAGAGACATGGAGCCTTCAAAACTGAAAAAGGAGTTCGGCCAAGAACTGTCCTTTTGGGGTGGAGGAGTGGACACGCAGCGGATTCTCCAATCAGGCAGCCCCATGGATGTCACAGAGGACGTGAGGAAGAACTTGGAAGTCTTCGCCCCAGATGGCGGCTTTGTCTTCGCCACAGTACACAACATAATGGCGAACGTTCCTCCAGAGAACATTGTGGCCGCATTCGAAGCCGTCAAAAAATATGGTGGATACTGTTAAAAGAACGGTTTTCGGCTGAAGAAAAACTGAAAACATCCCTACATGGCCATCTATAAAGGATTCAGGAATATAGCCGTCGATTTGAGTCTGCTGGAGCCTATTTGAATAGGTAGATGCCTTAAAGAAGTCCTACAGGGCGGTAGTTTCATATCTTGTTCGCTTTCCCTTTTCAACCTTTCTTATCAAACCAAGTTGCTCGAGTTTGGACAATGTTCTTCTTATACTTCTGTCAGAGAGGTTCAGGAAAAGCTCACAGTCTTTTCTGCTCACCGATCTCCGAGCTCTAATGAAATCCAAAAGTTTTTTCTCATTTTCATTCAAATACCTTTCTAGAGACCTAAGACTCCTTATCCAGACTCTAAAGTAGCCCTTTTCTTGGGTAAATTCTGGGTCAGGAAGACCTGCCTCTCTTAGAGATTTAATTATTCTAAGTGTACCCGAACCCCATTCTTCAAAATAGCCCATATAATAGAAAGCTCTAGATATCAGCGGATTTCTCGGTATTGAAGGGTGCTCCCTTTGCAGGTCCTCGATCTTAAGGGGAGGCGGTAGTTCCCCTGGATTTTCGACGATGATTCCAAATTCGCCAATCTTCACCGTGACAGGAGAGTATGAAAAATAGTCTCTATGCAATACTGCGTTTACTAGAACCTCCCTTACAACATCAAGAGGGTACTCCCAGTTTTCAATCCTTTCCAACCCTTTTATCGTATAACCTTTCCTCATACATCCTTTGATAAAGTCCGTGGCTTTCTCAACCTGAACCTGCAAGGGTCCCTCAATCAAGGTTTCATCCAACACTTTTTCTCCTTCAAAGTATCCTATTTTGATGATTGCCTGAGGGAAGTAGCTCGAACAATCCCACGAAAACAGCAGTGCCGCCCCATTTCTAGTTTTCCCCTCATGAATTAAGCCCATTTTTCTCAAGACGGATTCAGGACTAGAAGATTCAACCTTCATTCTTCTCCTATCCTTGGCTCTCCTCAAGAATTCTTCAATTAAATCCATATCAGGTTTAAATTCTCCCTCAAAGACAATTGAGTCAAAGGTCGCCTTGCGTGTGAGCAGGCCGACAACGCCATCTCTATCTAATCTTCTGGTCACGTTTCCTCTTCGAACATAGCATGCGCCCTTGTAAAGATAGGGTTTATTGAAGCCTTCATTTACATTAGCCTTCAATATCAATTTGTTGTTGTAGGGGACGAGCTGAAGTTCAGGGTATACCTTTGGCTCAATCAGCTGGTTTATCGAATTCTCTAAGTCTTCTAAATCTCCTTTATTAAGAGTCAATCCAATAACTTCGCCCTCTTCACTTACGCCGACGAGTATCGTTCCTCCAGAAACGTTCGAAAAAGCAACTATAGTCCTTAATATTTCTTCCTTTTCTGCCAGGCTCTCTTAAACTCCAGTTTTTCGGTTTCGCCACCGGCGACCAACTCTCGTATTCCGGCCATTTCCGGTCAGTTACCGGCACTTTAGACACATAAGTGCATGAAAAGAGTAAGCTGTGGCCTTGGCCTCTAAATGTGTCTGGTTCTACCAGGTCACTTTAGGTTCGCTCCAAGGTAAAATAAAATGTCAACGGAATGCGAAGATTGTTGAAGGAAAGATGGTGATAAGAGGTAATTTGGGCATCGCCGTCACGAAGGCAAAATGCTTAAATATAGATACAGGACACAATTTTTTAAGTGTCTGTTTGAGTCTGCCACCTATATACCCTCCACTGTATAAGACAACCGAGATGTACTTGCCAAGAAAGATCGTTATCGGATTGAACTGCATAGAAAAGCTTGCAAGGGAAGTTGGATTTGTGGGGGGTGGATCAAGGGTTCTCATATTGACTGACAGGTTTGTTCGAGCTGCTGGTGCACCGGATAAGGCCGCTGACCTGCTGAGAAATGAGGGATTGGAATGTTCAGTCTACGATGAAATTGAATCAGAGCCTAGAATAGAGGTTGTGGAGGAGGTGTCAAGCTTTGCCAAGGCTGGAAGATTTGATGTTGTGGTTGGAATAGGAGGAGGCAGTGTTATGGATACTGCTAAGTTGGCTGCGGCCAGTGTCGTTAACCCAGGTAGCTTAAGAGAATATATAGGGCCCAATCTTCTCAAGAAACGCGGTCTTCCGGTAATATGTGCTCCCACAACCTCTGGCACAGGAAGCGAAGTAACTCAGTACGCGGTTGTGAACGTGGATGGCAAGAAGAAAACGTGCACAAGTCCCCTAATAATACCCGATGTGGCACTTGTAGACCCAACCTTGACTGTAAGCCTCCCACAGAATGTCACAGCAGGCTCTGGAATGGATGCTTTGGCGCATGCTGTTGAATCCCTGATCTCGACTGAGGCGACTCTTGTAACCGATGCCATGGCATACATTGCGATACGATTGATCTTCAGGTACTTGAGAAGAGCCTACTATAAGCCAAGCGACATGGACGCAAGATACAACATGTCTCTGGCGGCAACCATTGCGGGAATTCCACTATGTAATGCCAAGATGGTTGTAGGGCACTCTATTTCACAGACTTTTGGTCCCCAATTCAATGTGCCTCATGGCGTATCAAATGCCTTGACATTGCCCTTCATAATCAAGTTCTATGCGCCAGCGTCCAGTGAGAAGCTTGCGCGGGTCGCCATCGAAGCAGATCAGAATGTTGAAAGCCTGTCGAGTAGAGAGGCGGCTGTCGCTGCAGCCAAGGCTGTAAGGAACCTTGCTGCCGATGTCGGCATTCCTGGCTCGCTTGCTGACGTAGGTGTCCCTGAAGATGTCTTGCCGAAGATGGCGGAAGAGGTGATCGCCAACTTTCCAAGGCCTAACAGTCCTATTGAATTGAACAGGAACAATGTCTTGGAGATTCTCAAGTGGATGTACTTGGGAGAGATCTGATTTCACCTCAGCCAATTCGGGCTGAGACGGCATGTGACGGTAGGCAGGTCACATCTTGCCCTTAGCTGCCCGAAAGCCATGATTTGCTATTTGTCGCTCTTGAATGCCGCCGGCAAGGATGCCTGCTCACGCTGTCACTTTGGCCAATCGATATCCTTTAGCTTGTTCGCCCACGAGAGGTACAAAGGAGGCTGCATAAGCTTCCTATTGAACAGATTCTGTAGACCCGAGCTGTCTTTTTCGATTCTTTAAGCTTATTAGCCCGCAAACCGAGCTATCCTTATGCGCAGTACTGGAAAATTGATGACATTGATGACTGTAGTCATTCTGGTATTGCTCTTTTCGTCTATCTGGATTCTGAAATTTGGACTGAATCTGCCAACTGATCAGAATGCTGTGATCTTGCTCAACGAAGAAGGATGGTGGCTGGTCTTGGTCGGCGTCCTCGCCACATTCGTCTCTGTTGCCTCTCTCTTCTTGGAGGTCAGATCGTCGACTCCCTTGGCCTTTGTTGGTTGGGCATTCTATCTCCCCACACTATTCAATGTCCTGGTTCCAATGTTTGTCGTATTCTTTTCGATTGTTGGCATCTTCTACACTCCCTGGCTTGCATTCATCGATCTACCTTCTGCGAACAGGCTTATTAACGGGGTTATAATCATTCACGATGAAGGTGCTAAGTTGGCTGTCGATTATATTGGCTATCTTCTTTTTCTGTCTGGGTTAGCCATCTACATGATCAGCCTATATCAGCTTCTCTCACATACGGCGAAACAGCATCAGCTCTTCATAGGAGGTTTGTATAAGTTTGTTAGGCACCCGCAGTATTTTGGAATAATACTGTGGACTCTCGGGTTTGCGATCATAGGATGGCGTCCCATTAACTACATGATGTGGGTTTTCCTCTCATACTCTTATGTGTTGCTCGCCGAAAATGAGGAGATCGATCTCGTGAAAGCCTATGGTTCAAGGTATGAAAGGTATCGAGAGAGCGTACCGTCTATGATCCCTTTTCCGTTTTCGATCGCCTTTAAGCCATTTGGCAGGCGTCTTTCAAGTTTCAGACTGAAAGCTGTGTCTTATACATTATTCTTTCTGGTTCTCGCGGCAGTCTTGTATCTCTGGTTAGATCAGTATATCGTTCTCTATAGATGAAGTAGATTACATTAGTCTGTAACAGCATCGTTTTCGAAGATAAGCTCATGCTTTTACATTGTATACATGAAATCTGAGGACTTGAGCCTGACATGGTTCGAGGCCAAAGTATTCTCGCTATATTGGAAGGTCAGGAAGGTCTTCTGCTGTCCACACTTCCGCATCATAAGGGACCGCGACGCCCTGACAGAATACATTCAAAGGATGGCCCTCGATGGTAGGCTTACATTTGTGGGCTATTTCAGGTGGTATGTAGACTGCATCTCCATCTCTGACATCGGCTTCCTCTCCTCCTACCTTGACAAGTCCCATGCCAGAGGAAATGAAGTATATTGCTTCAGTGTTGTGTCTATGATAACCCAGATCCCTCGGGACTGTCATCAGAGTGGCGAAAAGTAGGTATTTCATCTGGCTGCGAGTGAAGATCGGATATAGCTCGCATGTTCCACTGTGGCCTGAGACGGTCTTTTTCTCTGTCCACCTTTCAACTAGTATGCTCGAGGTAGTTTTTGTGTCGGCCGTAGACAAGATTACATGAACGTCTCTAGCATCAGGCGGTGTCCTTATGCCATAGTTCATGTAGCTCAAGGGTTGTGCCTCAATCGTCGGCTGGATCGAGTAAGGTGTCTCAGATGGTATGTAGACCGCGTCCTCAGCGGACACTCTGTACTCGCTATCCCCTGCCCGTATTAGGCCATTACCTTGCAGGATGTAAAGAATCTCTTCGATATTCTGTCTCTTATATGGTAGTCTCTTGCCTATCGGTATCGTTACATGCCTCACCCATTCCAAGTATTCTGTGACCTTGTAGCCGCCTTCAAGAGATAGCTGGTCTTTTCTTCTGAAGAAGTATCTTGAAAGGCAGGCTCCATCAAATTCTGATATTGGTTTGATCTCCCTCCAGTTCCTCTTAAACAAGTTCCGATCACTTTCTGGTCTGAAATTCGCGTTCTAATAAATGTTGTTACAGAATGGAAGATTATTGAGTGACGACTGTTACGGAAATAGATAATTCCATTATTAATCATAAGATGAGATCGTCAGAGCATGAGAGCCCTTTATGTAATATAACTAGCGATTGGCTTATAAATATTTCTCTATACACACGGGGAAGTGCTCAGACAATGCCAACGTCTGGCGTCTATGGCTTGGGCGCAAAGATGTCATCCTCAGGGATTGCTACGTACACTGGTTATGATCCAAATTGGGCAGCAGTTGTATTGTCTGCTCAGGTTGCTGATAGCCCTGGCTGGAATACCGATCATTATGTTTTGCAGGCCTCAATTGTGTATAATCTTACTTACGGCCTCAGATATGGGTATGGGGTATGGAATTGTGATACACATAATTTTGATGTCAGTAATAATAGTCCAAATCATAAACCGTTACATGACTGCTGGCTTCAGATCTTCTTTAAACAATCTGATAGGTACTGGTATCTACAGGTCATTGACGCTCAAACATCGACGATAGTGTGGCAATACAAATGGCAAGATCCATATGGTGGAACTCAGCTTAGAACAAGTCCTAATCCTACTGGTGCCTATTTACAAGACTGGGCATGTGTTGAATCAACAGACACGAATCAATCACACTTTCCTTCGGGATTTGTAACAAACTTCTACTATGCTCAATGGATGGACATAAATGAATTATGGCATTCACTGACTCAAGCTTATACGTTCGTTGAGCCTGGAACGCCGAATTGGCTATATATTCAACCACATAGCGGAAGCACACCAGAAAGGTGCGGTGTTCTCGGAAGTGGCATACAACAAGATGCCCAATTGATAAGCATGTAACATTAATGGGATATTCCCATACCTATTTTTTCAACTTTTCAGTGATTTTATTTTGTGTTATAAATTACAAGCTAGTATGTTTGTTAAGGGGCGCTGACTAAGAGATAGACTGTGCCATCGGGGAATATTAGAAGGCCTGCCTGAGGGTTTAAGTGCTTTGTAAAACGAGTTTCTATCGGAGACATTGAGATTATATGGCAGGCTGTAAGGTCTTCTGAAGCTCCATCTTGGAAGGTGATTACATATCCACGATATGGCATGCACAATCCCATCGTGTACGTGATGCTACTGTTAACCCAGAGGGTGAATGTTACATTTCTGAGGGTTACCACGTTGCCAGCTGTTATCGTAGTTTCTCTTACATATACAAAACTTCCTGCACCCTTAACATATATGGTGTCGTCATTAAAGCACACTAGAGATGGCTGTTTGAGCCTATCCAATTCAGTTCTTAAATTATTAATTTCAATAAGTTCAAATGCAGATATTAAGGAAAAAATTATAGTCATCGCTATGAATAATATAAGCCAAACATTTCTTGATTGTGATGATGTCATTGACTTAATTAACTTCTATTTAGATTTAAACTTTTTTGTTACGGAAGTATGTTGACTTAATAAGTTCAAGGAACCGATTAATTAACCTTCAAGAATTAATGGATACTAACCTTTTTTTATCTTAAGATTAAGTAAATCGCTTTCTTTTTTGTTAGGTAAAGCTTTGTCTTTCTTACTTCCTTTACTTAATGTCTTATTTTTTAGGTTGGCTATTTACTGGGTCTCTATCTTTTAGTAAATTTTAGTTAAGAATTTATTTGGCACAAAGTAAATTTCCTGAGACAGTTTTAGGGATGTGAGTGGCTCCTTTATCTCTTCTTTTAGCAGCATTTACCCGTTTTGTCTATTGTAGGATTTTATTCCTTTCCATAATTTCCTAAATTTTCTGTCTTTTACCTTTTCCCTTACCTATATTGTCTTCTTTATCTTTGTTAATAATTTAAGGACGTGATTTCTTAGTTGGTATTTAAGCCAATACTCCTTTTTAAGTTAGAAATTTTTTAGCAGAAAGATCAATTGGCTAGATATAAATGTAATTTCTATTCTGAACAATGGCAAGCTGAAATGTTTTGTCGTGAGAGAGAATAAAAAAGAGAGGGTCTTAATGGGCTATTTGGATGATGAATGCATCTTCTTTCATACGTGTAACTGACTTAGCGGACATATGCCTTTGTCAGAGAATTCTTTGACTTAATCGCTGATGAAATAACATCTGTTCTTGAGTAACTGACATAATCAATAAATCAATGATTAGTCAGTGACCAATAACAGAATTTAATAAGTTAATCAATGACAGTTAAACCTGCAAAGTTTATACAAGTGGAGGAAGCCTCTACTTCTACGACAAGGCTAAGGACACCAAGGACAAGTCCACACCTGCTAACCATGCCACAAGACGGAGAACGTGAGAAGGTTCATCCGCGAGCATGAAGCGCTCAAGACGAGGCTGCTGCCGAAGCGAGCTCCTCAGCTGAACCCCACGGAATGGATTGTGAACAGGCCACTCAAGTCCGTGGTCTGCTCGAATCGTTCATACAGAAGCATGGACGAGGTCGACAGGAACACGACACATTTCCTCAGACAACATAGAACGAATTTACGGACTTGACTTAGTCTAGTAAGACGCATATGGTGTTTTAGTTGATGAAACAGAAGGCATTTTTGTAGGATCTTATGGCGTTTTTGGCATGTTTTAGGATCCAAGGATGTGTGTTAACTCTATTGTCAGCTAAATCTTATGGAAATATAATGTTGGTATCAGATAATTTATATTTGCAGTTTTGAGAAAAGGTACGTCGAAATGCTGTAGATCTAGGCAATATTATTTCTGATGACTGAAACCTTTCCGCGCACCCGCTTTTCGACAAGAGTGTCTCTGATTTCATCTAGTGGGTCTCGACTGTATGAGACAATCTTGAATAGATGCGTCATATGGCCGCGAAAATCTGTGGAACCGAATCCTAGAGCGTGTGGAGAAAGAAGTTGCAACTTGCTGACATCCTCATAGGCTTCCTCTTCGCTTAAGCCCTCGCAGACCAATGCACCTAAAATCTTACATGAAGACGTCAGATAGTCGATGTGCCACCTCAAACTCTTAATGTTTCTAAAATGTCTCAGCACTCTGGACATGGGATTCTCCAAGTTAGCAGAGCCAACGTAAACATATACTCCTTCTTCAAAGTCGATTGTTCCAATAGAACCTATTCTAATAGTCTCCTTCGAGTCGCACAAAACAAATAGAAGGTAAGAGGTCGCCATGTAGGAACCTTAAAGATTGCAAGCCTTATACATTTTTAAGAGACAGCAGACAACATCGATGGGATGGTTGATTGAAGATAGGCTTTTTCGTTTGGGAATACCCACCTAAGCTCGTAGGAGGTCTAGGGACTTACGCGGAGAATATAACCCGCGAATTCATAGAGTTAGGCCACGACGTATCAGTTTTCACACTGAATCCTGGAGATTCAAAGACAAGAGAAGTCTTCAGGGGTGTCGAGGTACATCGTCCACTCATAGCTGACGCAAGCAACATATTTCCGATGTTTGTCACAGACGACCTAAAGAGGTGGGGTACGAACATCAAGTTCTTCAACGACATCTTCATATACAACATCTTGAGTGCCACGAAATTCCTTAACCAGCTGATCCGAAAAGAGGGGGAAAGATTTGACGTCGTCTGCGTTCACGATTGGCTTAGTAGCATAGCAGGGATCATCATCAAGAACGAGACAAAGATTCCAATCGTCTTCCACGTACATAGCACGGAATGGGGTAGAAGTGGAGGGCAGGGGTCAGAAGTCGTGTCACACCTGGAAAGGGCTACTGCAGGAGCGGCTGACAGGATAATTACCGTAAGCTATGCCATGAGAGACGATCTGGTGAGACACGGCTGGCAAGAGTCAAAGATAAGTGTCGTGTGGAACGGCGTCGACCCTGAAAAATATGATCCAAGCAGATGTGATCCAGAAGATGTGAGAAATGTCAGAGAGAAATATGGAATGTTAGAAGACGACAAGATGATCCTCTTCGTCGGAAGACTCACATGGGTAAAGGGTGTAAGAAACCTCCTCCAAGCCATGCCAATGATCCTACACGAATATCCGAAGGCAAAATTGGTTATCTTAGGGAAGGGAGAACAGCAGCAGGACATAGTGGAGACGGCGAGTAGGTTAGGAATAAGAGACAAGGTCTCATACCGTTTCGAGTTCGTTCCAGAAGACGAGAGAATATTACATTATGCTGCATCAGACTTATGTGTCTTCCCCTCTACATACGAGCCTTTTGGAATAGTCAGCCTAGAGGCTATGTCGATGGAAAAGCCTGTTGTCGTAGGAGCCAAAGGCGTCGTAGGATTTAGAGAGCAAATAGTAGCCTGTGGCCCAGAACAGACCGGAGTTCACGTTAACGGTGAAGACTCCGCCGACATAGCTTGGGGTGTGAAAGAGGTCCTGAGAGACCCTGAGAGGGCGAAGATTTGGGGAAAGAACGGCCGGAAAAGGATCATGGAATACTTCACATGGAGAAAGGTTGCCGAAGAAACACAAGAAATCTACAGCACGCTCTCGCATACTTGAATAAACTGTTTTGGAAAATATTTGACATAGGCTTGGGCGGCTCCCTCGACGATAAACTGCACCGCGATCGCCAGCACGATTATTGCCATGAAGGCTGTTATAGTCCTTAACCCTTCCTCACCTAAGAGCTTTATCATCTTGGAAGAATACACCATCCCAACATAGGAGATCAGCACACCCAAGAGAATTCCTAGGAAGACCAGGGGAACTTCTATCACCCCTTCTACCTTCGAAACTAGTAACATGACTGTAGTTATAGAGCCAGGTCCAGCCGTTAGAGGGAACGCAAGAGGGACAATAGATATGTCTACTCCTTGAGCAGAGGCTCCTCCCCTTTCTGGAGCGAGCATTCCAAATGCGACAACTATCAGGAGTATGCCTCCTGCGATTTCGAATGCCGAGATGGTTATGTTGAAGATTGAAAAGATTACGTGTCCTGCCAGCGCGAAAAACGACAACGCTATAAACGATATTTTCATGGACTTAGATGCGATTTCATGTCGTCTTTTATAGTCCATGTCCTTTGTCAGGGTCACGTAAACCGCTATCGTGCTGAACGGCTCCATGACGGCGACGATTGACGCTGTTGCTAGAATTGCGAATTCTATTAGCCCCAAGAGCCTCGCCGACATTAACAGTTTTGAGAATCTTAATATTAAAATCTTTGCTGACGCACTTTGAATTCTCTCAAGTCTTTCATTTCAATTTCTTTCGGTCGCGCTTGCATATCCCAAGGTTATCATGAAGCCACAAAAGCATTAAAATGGTAGTCTCACAATAGTTGTAGCACTTAAGAGGGTGTTCCCATATACTCAACCAGCGAGTATGATAAGCTGGTGAAACTCTACAATGAGATGAAGGAGAAGGGAATGCGGAGGAAAAGCACCACAATAGTCCTACCAAAGGATGATGTTAGCGCCAGCTGAGAGGGGGTTGTAAAATGCCTCACTTTCACAAGAAGATGTGTGAGAGATCAGAAGGCCTTTCCATATTGATCATCAAAGCGAAAGGTCTTCCCCCATAAACTGATGTGGCGTTTACGGTGACGATTCTTCCGCCATGCTCATAGAATGGCCCCCTAGCAGCCTTTTGCGGTTCGTGGCTTCTGATTATCCTGCTTACGTCGAGCCGATCACATACCTCTGCCGTGATGTCTTCTCCAAAACAGACGCCTGCACCTCTTGGGTTAGGCTGTTCACCGTACCCTGTGATGGGGTCTGACCATAGTATGTCTGCTTCGATTCTCACCGTTGGTTTCCTTAGGTCGTCAAGTTTGGCTATTCTGCTCGATATCCCACCATGTACGAAAAGATATCTTCCAGGGAGGATTGCGGCCAAGTAAAGCCTGTCCTTAAATGGTGAAAACTCCTGCTCGAAGTATCTTCTCCAGCCACCTTTCTTCGTCTCTGCCTCGTAGACTAGGTTGCATGGGCTAAAGAGCGGCTCCCCGCTTAAGGAATAATCTTCATGATTTCCCTTCAGGGTGACAACGTTGTTCGGGTATCTTCTAACCAATCTGTCAACCGCCTCTATCACTTCGATGCCTTCTGCTCCTCTGTCGGCGTAGTCGCCTAGGAATACGACCGCATCAGATCGAGGATCGAATATTTTGAGAATCGACTCTAGAGGCCTCATGTCTCCGTGAAGATCTCCTATTACTATAAGCCTCTTCAAGATACTTAGTTGTCCTTGGCTGAATTCGAAGAGTCGGCTAACTCCGTCATTCCCTCTGTTGGTGATCATCCGAATCTGCTGATATTAGGATCTTCTATAAATGCAGTTACCTACGCTCTCCCAGCACAAGTTGGACTTGAATCTTGCTGCCTGCTCTTATGACGGTTATGGTCACCTTGTCCCCTGGTGAGTAGACGAGTGTCATAAGATAGTTTATGTCAGGGTCTTTACGTATGGTGTATTTATCGATGCCTACGATTACGTCTCTCACCTTCAGATCGCTTCTTGAAGCAGGAGATCCTGGTACGATGTCTGTTACTATGAAGCCATATGTTAGATTTTCTGGTAGGTTGAATGCTGCGGCCACGATTGGGTCCAAATATTCTCCGGCGATTCCTATGAAGGGATGCCTGTACTGTCCAGACTCTATTATCTTTGGAATAACTCTCCGAAGCACATTCGATGGAATGGCGAATCCGACGCCTTCGGATACGTTCTTTGCGATGCCGGCAGTTGTTACACCCACCACTTCTCCCAGGCTATTTAGGAGGGGGCCTCCTGAGTTTCCCGGGTTGATCGCGGCGTCTGTCTGTAGCATCGGAACAAACGTTATGCCGGTGCGATTTACTTGGCTCAAGATGCCTGCTGTTATACTGCCTTTTAGACCGAATGGGCTGCCTATGGCATAGACTGGCTCGCCTACTGTCACGCTTGTGGCAAGTTTGAGGGGCTTGATTGTTGACGAGATGTTCGCTTGGAGGACTGCTAGGTCGGAGAAGCTATCGCTGCCTTTTAAGATCGCTTGAAGCAGTTCATCTTGGTAGGTTGAGACTACAAAGTAGGCTCCATTTTCTATGACATGGTGGTTTGTAACTATGTGACCTTGGAGGTCGTAGACGAAGCCGGATCCCAGTCCAAGTCTTCGAAGGCTCCTGTCGTATACGGTTATCTGTAGCACGCTTGGGTAGGCTTCCTTGAATATCCTTACTGCGTCGCCTGCAAGTGATATATTGGCAAATGTTACTGTGGACGTGTAGGTTACAGATGGCTGAGTTGAAGTCACTGTGGTTGTCTCTGTGATCTTGCTTGTGACTGTAGCCGTCTTGACGGCGGTGGTCATTCCTAACATCAGCCCACTGGCTGCTGCTCCTATGACGATCGCTAAGATGGAGATTGCCTCGATCTTGCTGATAGCGGATGCCACATTTTTCGGCTGTCCTTAGGTACTATTAAGAGTTACTCTTTGGTGAAAGTCTTAAATCCTCTGACGCCATCAATCCAGTTGGCATGTTGAAGGTATCTGATTACTTTATGAAATATATTCCAAGGGAGGTGACGAGTGAGGACATGAGTGTCATCGAAGAGAATGCGGAAAACCTCGGCTTCGACCGTAGGCTGATGATGGAGAATGCTGGTGCAGCTGTTGCCGACTTCATATCGGAGCGTATGGATGTTCATGGCAAGGTGATTGTGGTTGTATGTGGCACGGGAAACAATGGAGGTGACGGATTCGTTGCGGCTCGTCATCTTAGAAACTTGGGTGCGAGTATTAAGGTCATCCTGCTTGGTCAGCCTTCAGATATTCGAAGTGAGCAGTCGAAGGCGAATTGGATTCTGATAGAGAACATGGAAGATGTAGAGAAAAGGTTTGTTAGGGATGTTTCTCAACTGTTGGATGTAGATAGGCTTCTTCAAGAGTCTGATCTTATCGTTGACGCAATATTGGGCACCGGAGTTGAAGGTGCCTTGAGAGAACCCATACTCTCTGTTGTGGGCTTGATCAACAAAGCCGAAAAGCCAAAGTATGCCGTGGATACGCCTTCGGGGCTGAACCCTTCCACCGGGCAGGTTCACGGTGATGCAGTGAAAGCAGACTACACCATCACCTTCCATCGGATGAAGAGGGGATTTGCTGGGAAGAGAGAATACACTGGCACCGTTTCTGTGGTAGAGATAGGGATTCCTGCTGAAGCCGAATTCTTTGTTGGACCCGGAGACGTCAGAAGGGTGATCAAGCCTAGGAAGACCTACTCACACAAGGGTGAATATGGGTCGGTTTTGATCGTTGGTGGCAGTGAGCTGTACTCCGGTGCTCCAGCCTTGGCAGCGCTGTCTTCTCTTCGGACAGGCGCTGGTTTAGTCTATATCACGGCACCGAAGAGTGCTGTGGTCTCGATAAGACGGAGATCTCCAGACCTGATAGTCTATCCCCTCAGCTCTAGCTATCTGGTTTCACAGGACGTTGCCGAGATAGAAGATTTCTCGATGAAAGTCGATTGTGTGGTCATAGGCCCTGGGCTTGGAATTCGGAGGGAAACCTCGGATGCTGTTCGTGAACTTGTCAAGAGGATCAAGGATAGGGTTCCGATCGTCTTGGATGCGGATGGTTTCAAGGCTATGGAATTTGATAGAGAGACCTTGGAAGGCCTTGTCGCCACACCCCATGCTGGCGAATTCAGAAGGGTCTTTGGTGTTGAAGTGGGCGAAAGATGGTGGGATAAGATCGAGAAGGCTGTAGAAGTTTCGGAGAGATATCGATTTACACTTGTGCTCAAAGGTCATGACACTGTGGTAACTGACGGGTCCAAGGTTAAAGTGAACAGGTGGGGAACACCTGGCTTGGCAGTAGGGGGCACAGGAGACGTCTTGTCTGGAATATTGGCTACCTTCCTGGCATGGGGCAAAGACAGGTTTCTTTCGTCAGCTGCCGCAGCCTACGTTCACGGTGACGCTGGCAAGAGGGCTGTGATGAAGAAGGGCTTCCACATCTTAGCCTCAGATGTAGTCGAAGAAATTCCAGATGCGCTGAGGATCTTCGATAGGGAGCTTATAGGCTAGCCTACCTATTCAAGCTTCTCAATCAGCTTCGAAAAAGTGGGAAGCACGATCAACATCGAGCCGACTGTAACTACGGTCAGGAGGGTCAGAAACTCGTAGCCGACTACTTGTCTCGAAACCGCCTCTCTTGCTATTATAAGGGACATTTCTCCTCTTACAGCAAGGCCGACTGAGAGAGGTATGAGCGCTGTCTTTTGGACGCCTGCAAGTGTGCCCCCTCCAGCTCCGCCAAGAAACCTCGATAATATTCCTGTACCAAACACGGCCGCGGCCACTGGCAGAATGCCTGGAACA
>Ga0272448_1003296_pt1 | contig 19323 bp, 12 predicted proteins | sample YNPCB0191_FD_202220 | JGI IMG/M metagenome (GOLD analysis project Ga0272448, IMG submission 202220) | Hot spring sediment microbial communities from Yellowstone National Park, WY, United States - YNP-CB-019-1 | ecosystem: Environmental > Aquatic > Thermal springs > Hot (42-90C) > Sediment... | reverse complement strand
CCTTCGACTCCTTGAGCGGATTCATGACAACGATCGGGACAGCCCTGATCGTCGCGGTCTCGTTCTCGAAGGGGACCGTCATCTGGCCGTGCATCACGAGGGCCATGATGCCGCGGACGGGATCCGGCGCGCGCTGGAACTCGTCCACGACGCAGATCGGTGACGATGTGAGTATCTTCCGTTCGGAGACGACCTCCCCCTGCTTCCCGCGCCTCCTGAACATCGAGCCCTTCGTCTCGGCGACGGAATGCAAGACGCACAGACGATCGTCCGCCCCAACGGTCGCGCAGCACGCCTGAGCGAGCCACGTCTTGAACCTCAAGCGCTCGCCGACGATCACGAAACTCGGATGGTGCGCATCCCTCAGGGCATTCGTCCTCGCGACTGCGGCGGCGATGACCAGTTCAGCGATCGCCCTGTGAAGCGGCGAGACCCGGCCTATCACTGCGAGTTGCGGCACAGCCTTCACGAGGGGATCGTCACCCGGGATGTCCACTTCCCGGCGTTCGAGGAGCGCGAGCCCCACCTCGGAAGTCATGTACCTCGCCCCCTCCTTCAGGAGGAGACCGCGGCGGACGGCCCTCTCGAGGCGCCGATATAGTCTCGACCTCCCCATCTCCTGGACGAGGGGGGTCACCCGGACGAAGCCGTTGCGGCAGTGCTCCAGAAGCCGGTGCATGTCCCTGTCGAGGGAAGCAGTTTCGCTCGTCACGGTCTCGTCCTCCCTCGTCGAGAATGTGATGAGAAAACCCATGGGAATCCCGCGGGAATCGCGAGAACGAGACTGGCCCTTATGGCGCATTCGGGCAGCGAACGATAATGCGATTTCATCCTGTCCATCCTCTCAGGAGATGCTCCCTGTCGAGGACCACCGCGAGGGACTTCGGGATACTGGCGATGACCTTCCCCGCCGAGAGGAAGGCGACCGTGTCCCCGCGTTCCTCGACGTCGAGATCGAGCGGCTCGCCGCGCGCGATCAGGTCCACGATGGCCCTCGGGAGCGTCTCCAGGCGTCCGCGGCTGCTCCGGAAAAGGACCTTCTCGCGCACGCGGGCCCACACCGACCATGTCTCCGGTTGTGGCTCGACCTTCTGCGACTCGACCAGATCGTTACGGTCATTCCCCATCGTCTCGGGTCTCACGGTTACCGCTTGTCGTCGTCTCGACGAGGACGAGGATGGCAGCCCTGATCGGGTAGGGGAGGCTTGGCCAGGCGCGAACGAGGTCGGCGAGGTCGGGATTTTCGCGTTCCAAAACGCCAAGCAGAACGCCAAGACAATCTTCGGCCTTGTCGCAAGTCTTGGCAGGCGTTGACTTGACACTTTTTGGCGGGGGACTCATAATCCCTAGGTCGCAGGTTCGAATCCTGCTGGGCCCACCAGAGAGATAGGGCAAGGGCGTCCGACATTTGGGACGGGGTTCGGGGCCGCCGAGGTCCGGAGTCCACCGGGACCCCGGTGGCATGGCCCATCGCATGGGGGAGGAAGACGAGTATGGCCAAGGTCCTGGTTGTGTATCATTCGCTGGGCGGCAACACGCGGGTGGCCGCTGACCTGGTGGCTGAGGGGGCGAGGACGATCAAGGATGTGGATGTGCGCGTTCTCGAGGCGCTCAAGGCCGGACCCCAGGACCTTCTCGCGTGCGACGTGCTCGCGGTCGGAACGCCAGATTACTTCAGTTACATGGCGGGCGGACTGAAGGACTTCTTCGATCGGTCGTTCTATCCCACGGAGGGCAAGGTCACCGATAAGCCCGTCGGGATATTCGTGACGCACGGTGGCGGCGGAAAGGCGGTCGAGAGCGTCAAATCCATCTGCAGGACGTTCAAGTTTCGCCTCGCATGCGAACCCGTCCTCGTGAAGAACCGTCCGGACGACGCCGCTTCCAAGAAATTGCGCGAGATGGGTGCGCTGCTGGGCAGACTCGCCGTCGGAAAGTAGCGATCCGCGGCGACATCGGGGCTTCCTCGAATCGGCCTGTCTCCACGAGGTTGGCCGCTTCAGGTTGTGGAGCCGGGAACCTGCGCCCAGGTTTGTTTTTTCTTTTGCGACAACCCACAGGAGGCATGAATCAGGTGAGTGCGCGGTCCCTCGACAGGCTGGACAGCGAACGGATTCACGATGCATCCCTGGCGCTCCTCTCCGACCCTGGCGTGAAAGTGGAGCACGACAGCGTCAGGGCGCTTCTGATTCAACAGGGCGCTCGCGAGGGGCTAGAAGCTGATACAGTCCGCCTGCCAGCACCAATGGTGCAGGAAGCACTGAGGCTATGTCCTCGGGAGGTTATCCTTTGCGATCGCCGCGGGGCCTGCAAGACGCTGCGTCCCGAGGGCGATTCGACGATCTGGTCCACGCCCGGGATGTACGTGCTGGAGGCGAACAGGCGCCGGCCTTTCACTTCCCTCGACATGGCTCGCTTTTCGCGTCTCCTGGAAAACCTGGAAACGGTTGATGTGATCTTCGGCCTCGCTCTGCATGACGTACCGCCACCTGCCAGGGACGTTATCGGGCTCGTGACCATCGCGGAGAACTCGTCGAAGCACATCCGCCCGCTGTGTTTCTCACCGGAGGGGGCCCGGACAATGGCAGAGATGCGCCACGTTATAGGCGACTACCCCTGGTTCAGCGTCGGCTTCACCGCCCATGGGCCGCTCCGCTGGACGAACCTCGCCATCGAGATATTCGAGAAGACCGCGGGCCAGCGAATACCAGTCAGCGTCAACGGCGAGCCGATGGCCGGGGTAACAGGGCCGGTGACCATCGCGGGAGCCGCTGCGGTTGGCAACGCAGAGATACTCGCGGGCATAGTCATCAATCAGATCCTGGAACCTGGCCGCCCCTGCATTTATAACCTCGGCCTGGCCCACATCATGGACATGAGAACGGCCATCGCGGTTACTGGTGCACCCGAGAATGCTCTGTTCGCCCGGCTATCCGCTGCGATGGGCCGCTTTTACGACATACCGTCCGCGTCATGGGTCTCTACGGAGGCAATGACGTGCGATGCCCAGGCAGCGCTCGAGAAGATGTTCGGATTCACGACCCACATGTTCGAGGGTGTCAGCGCGATTTGGGGGACAGGGCAGATAGAGTCAGAACTGACCGTGAGTCCCGCAATGGCGGTGATAGACGACGAGATGGTGCGGTACGTGCGGCGGTACGTTGCCGGTGCGGCGGTCAACGATGAGACGCTCGCCCTCGGCGTTGCACGCGATGTCGGCATCGGCGGCTCGTACCTCGACCACGTGCACACGCTGCAGCGGTTCCGGTCCGAGTTCTACTCGCCGCGCATCCTGTGCCGGGAAAAACGGGAACGATGGGAGGAATCGGGGGCGAGAGACCTGGCTGCGCGTGCCGACGATGTCGCGCGAGATCTAATCGCACGCGAGGTGGAGACGGGCATGAGCGAAGATCAGACGCGTGCGCTCAAGCAGATCGCCTCTCGTTTCCTCGCCCGCATCTCAGAATCCTGACCCGGATGGGGATCGCATTGCTCGCCGCTCCAGCCGGGTCTCAAGCGCCCTCAGACCCTGCGCACCCGCCACACCACTAGCGGGATCAACCCGGATAGTGCGAGGAGCAGCGTGCCGGGCTCCGGCACCAGCGTTATGCTGACGTCATCGATGTTGAACAGACTGCCGCCGAACTCATCGCGGAACTGGAACCATGACATTCCACCCGCGGCGGAGATGCTTATGCTGTGCACCCACGCCGGGTCGCCCGCAAGTTCCACGACCCGCGATGACGCCACGAGCCTGCCAAGGCTGTCATAGCCCTCCAGGATCATTGCGCTGTCGAATACGCTCTGGATGTTGAACCATGCCATCAATGCAGCCACCGGTGTGCCCGACACGCGGAGGTTGATCACCGAATCGAGGCCGACGAACCCGTTGGCAAGCGAACTGCCCGAACGGCCAGTCGAATCGTCAACGAAGGTGTCCATGAGGAGCGACGGATCTCCCGCCGAAAAGACCGCGGTCCCGCATCCGGTCCCCACGAACGTAACCGGCCGGAGCGTGAAGCCCGGGTCCGTAGTGACACCCGGAACGATGCCCGGCTCGTCGAAAGTGATAATGGATGCCGCAAGGACACATCTCAGGAGGATGAAGTGAAGTAAAGCGACGAAGAGCAGCCGACATGTTTTGCTGCGGGCATGGGTCATCATCGCCGAGCCCTCGGCTGAGAACGAGTGTGTCTGGATACTGGAGGAACACACCCTCTCGTTTTGGCCCGCAAAGCACGTACCGAGACGGCATCCATCCTGTCCGAGTCATAACGCGCCGTCAGATAACGAGTTGAGCGCTTGGATATTCGAGCGCCCTCAGGGTGCGTGTCGAAATTCATGGACGCGTCGTCTTCTTTCGGCAACTCAGAGACCGGATAGGCGTAAGAAAGGCAGCCATTCGAATGTCGCGCAGGTTCGACACTCGCCGCGCAATCCAGCACCTCCATTTCGTGCGCATCAAGAAGGTGCGCACCCGAGGACACAACCCGCAACTCATCAAGGCATGTTGCCCAGCGGCAGAGGAGCGGGACCAAACACAATGGTAATGCCGTCTGCACTGACCACGGTCCCTTGACACACAAGAACCTTCTCGGTACCGTCACTCACCAGGCCAGTATGATTTCCGTTCGAGGATGTCATAACGGCCCACTGAGTTTCGACAGCTGATGGCTGCGAGTCTCCGAGGTCTGCAACCCGAAGTCAGTGTGATGCCGCTCGCGAAGGTGCATCCTGGAAGGGGAACTCGGGCCTGGCACCAAGTTACCCGTTCGAGGTAGACGCAGGCCGGCTGCCACCTCATTTACAAGGACGCTGCCGGAGATGAACTAAGGAGCATTGACTCCAGCCCTGGAACGGGACCAGCGGCCGGACACCACGGCTCGTCGCGCCTGTCTCGCATGCGAACCGAGGCGAGGCGCCGCGGGGTAAGGTTGCCCTGGACCGGTAGGGCGCGGGTGAGCAAGTGATGGGAACGAAGGCCGAAAAGACGGTTTGTTGGGACGCCACCCATCCTTGGAACATCTGCCCAGCCGGAGGTTGCTGTGCCGGCTGCCGATTCTTGCGAACCCTGGGGCCGCCTGAGGGGAACGATCGCCATTTCAAAGGGGCCATGAATGGCTAGCGGCTCTGCGTCACCACCGAGCGAAAAAAGTCCCGATCCGCGCCTCACGGTCGGCACGTTGACCTACACGAAGATGGGGCTCATCGCTCTGTTCATATGGCTACTCTGGGGTTCTTTCTGTTTTTCGCTGATGGAGGCGCTCATTCCGAGTCTCCTACCGCTCCAGTTAAAACAGTTGCGCGCGTCGAACGCGCTCATCGGCATCCTCGTCGGAAGCATTCCTTCGGCGATCAACTTTTTTGTTAACCCGGTGGTCAGTTTCCGGAGCGACCGGACAAGGACGCGCATTGGCCGGCGCCGACCTTATCTGATCTTCGCCACGCCCTTCGTGAGCCTGTTTCTCATCGCGGTGGGCTGGGCACCAATAGTGGCGCAAAGGATTCACACGGCTTTCTCACCTAATTTCTCGCCGGTATTGCTGGCGCTGATTCTCGTGGCGATACTGGCGGTCGCTTTCCAGTTCTTCAACATGTTCGTGGCATCGGTCTTTTACTATATCTTCGCTGACGTGGTTCCCGAGGCCTACATGGGTCGGTTCATGGGCTACTTCGGCGTCATCGGCGCGGCAGCGGGGTTCGTGTTCAACCGCTACGTGCTCGGACTAGCCGATACGCATATGCCGTGGATATACACGGGAATCGCGGTGCTCTATTTCGTCTCGTTCATGCTGATGTCCTGGAGGGTGAAGGAGGGAGAGTATCCCCCACCGACCAACGATGCCGAGAGGAAGGGCGTGCTCGCCTCGGTCAAGGTGTACTTCCGCGAATGCTTCTCGAACTCCTTCTACTTGTGGTTCTTCCTGGCGACTGCGCTGAACGCCGTCTCGATGGTCTGCCGTGCGTTGTTCAATGTCTTCTTCGCCAAAGAAAACCTGCACATGACGCTCGACCAGTATGGGAAGATTATGGGATGGCGCGGATTGTTCCAGATGGCGCTTTACGTTCCGCTCGGGTATCTGGTTGATAAGTTCCGTCCGTTGCGGGTTTACATCGCGGGCGTGACGCTCGTGATCTTTACGAACGTGTTCGGATTCTTCCTGATCCATTCATCGAGGACCTTTTTTGTCTTCACGATGCTTCTCGCCCTGGTGTACGCCATTCAGATGTCTAGCAATCTGCCGATGTACGCGGCGCTTCTTCCCAAGGAGCGCTGGGGACAGTTCTGTTCCGCGCAGGCCATGTTCCAGGCGGTGTTTCTCATCATCTTCAACTACGGGGGCGGGCTGTTCATAGACTGGGTGGGAAACTATCGCTACCTTTACCTCTGGGATGCGATGTTCACTATCGCGGCGTGGTTCGCGACGTTGCAGGTCTATCGCGGCTGGCGACGGTACGGCGGCCCATCGGCCTATGTCGCACCACTGACATAGATTCGCGGCTACCGGACCGGCCGGGCCCTGTCTTCGCGTATCCGGACTCCGCGAACGTCAGCGAGCATTCCGACCTGATACCCTGCGCAGAGGACGCTCGATAAGGTCGGTTTCCGTCGCGATCACATCGCTCCCACACCGGCTGAAGATGACCGTTCGAAGGGAAAACGGACGCATCACCAGTCGGTACGGTTTCCGCGCCCCTGCCACTCTCACGGTAGCCCTCGTTGACCTGCCCGCTCTCTCCCACAGGCGGACGACGAGACCTTCACCGCGGTGAGATTTCTTGACCGCGGCAATCTCGACGTTATCCGGCGTCACAGAGACGAAAGGCTCATGCGCCTCGCGGGTGGCCCCCCCTTCGCCGGCAGGGAAATATACCATCCACGTCGGGGGCACGTTCATTATCTGTGCCGCTCTCGAAACATCGGACTCGTCGAACCGCTCGCCGAAAAGCACCCTGTACCGTATCTCGTGCTCACCCTGATCCTGCCTCGGCCAGTATCGGTCGCGATGGGCATCGAGCGCAGGGCTCAGGTCGGACGAACTGTATGCGGGCGCGCGCAGAAGCGTGAGGTAGAGCGTGTTGCGGTAGAAACTGTACGAGTGGACGCCGTCGTTCAGGAGTGCGACGTACGCCTGCGACGCACCCGCAGACTCCGAGGACGATTCCGACACCGCCGCCACCCACCGCTGTTGGACGTGCTCCACATGCTCGCGGGAGGGGAGGCGGCGGACAGCGCTATAAGGCGCCTCGGCGATTGTCGCATCGGCCCGGAACGCAAGCGGAAACGCTATCTTTAGCACGGCATCGCGCTCGTTCCAGAATATGCGGTCGCAAACCTCCAGCCACGGCTGAGCCTCCGAAAACACATACCTTCTAACTATGGTGGATCGTTCGAGAACGAACACCGCCTCGACAACCGTCTGGACCGGACCCTGCTCGATGATACGTATCGGTGCAATCCGCTCCATCCGACGATGTCGTCCACTCGAGTCAGGGGCGGAGATTATCGCCGCCGTCTCCTCCTCTGTCGCGAGCCTGAAACGCCCGCTCGGACGTCCCCACGGGGCGCCTGTCATGTTAGGATCGGGTCTGCGCGCGTTGATATCCGGGTCCCCGCAGTTCCACGCATGATCCAGGTCGGGCCAGACCACAGGCGCGAGTGCTCCGCGGGCCAGCATTGCGCGGCCACTGGTAAGACCAGCCGAAGCGACCAGGCCGGTGCGCGCATCCAGCGTCACGCGAATGGTGGAGCAGGCCAGGTCTATGAAACGCCCGGTAAGTTCTGGCGTGCTCCATGGTTTCGGCTGCTCGCGTCGCTTCCAGTGCACTTCGAATCGCCGCAACTCGAATGGTCTCAAACGGACCGGCACGGCCAATCGCAGGCGCCAGTCACCAGCGCACGGAGCGGCGGGCTGGACCTTCTGGGAGGGAACGACAGCACCTTCCGCGTCCCGCACCGTCACCTCCGCAGCCCCTGCCGGCACCCCTCCGACATTGGTTGACATCAACTCGAACTCCATATCGCACGATGCTGGGAAGCCGTGGGGGTTCCAGACGAAGATAGGCGTGACGCCCTCAGGTGCGCGAGGCTCACGACGCAGGAGCGTGGCAAATATCCGGGCACGTGTCCGTCTGAGTATCTCCGAACAATGGCCGAACAGCGCGAGCGAGTCCCGTTCGACCATCGGGATCGCACTACCTGGCAGGATGTCGTGAAACTCTCCGAAGAGCAAATCGCGCCATGCAGCGTTCAGATCTGCCTCGGGCCAGTTCGCTCTGCCCGTCCACCAGGCTAGCGCGCAAAGCCTCTCGGTGATCGCCGCCAGGTTTTCGCAAGCGCGGTGGGCACGTTTGATGCGCGACATGGAACTGTAACAGCCCGGAAACGTATTCTGCATCTCCCCCGCGACAATCGGAAGCGAACGCCTGCGATGCAACGCCTGCCTGAAAAAGGCCTCCGGAGTGGAGTGTACGAGATCGTACTCCGGATGCTCGCGCGCAAAACGTTCGATCTGTTCCAGGTCCTCCCGGCTCGGCCCACCCCCATGATTACCGATGCCCCAGAGGATCATCGTCTCCGGCTCAGAGGCGTAATGGGGAAGCCAGCGCGTCAGGCATTCGTAAGCGCGCTGATTGGTCAGGTACCAATCGTCGGAGCGCCGCGCGACAACCTCCTTGCCCGACCTGTCACGCCACCGGAAGGGGCCGACAGGCAGTGTCATGCTCGAGCGGTCCGGACGGCAGAAGATGTAGGAATCGAAGCCGCAACCGACCAATATCTGCACATAGCCCTCGGGCTGGCCGAACGAATCGAAGTTGTAGGCCGTCGTCGGCTCCACTCCGAAACGGTCGAGAAAATAGTTCTTGCCATATAGAAAGTGCCGGATGTGGCTTTCGCCGGAGGGCATGTTCAGGTCCGGCTGAAGGTACGAGCCTCCGGCCACATGCCAGCGACCCGCGCGAACGAGCCGCCGGATACGCTCGAAGAGTTCGGGGTCGTGGTCCTCCACCCACTTGTAGAGCACAGCCTCGTTGTGGCAGAAGACGAACCCCGGCACGCGCTCGCAAAAATCGCACGCGACCCTGAACGTGGCTACGGCCTCGGCAAGCCCCTCCTCCCACGGCCACAGCCAGGCCGGATCCAGATGCGCATTGCAGATGAGGTGAACTCTCTTACGTTCTCCTGCCATATTCCGGGCCCTCTCTCCCAGATGTGATTCGCCGTCGTGTTGGCCTTTGTTCCCAGTTTTCCTGGCGCCATCGCAGGGACAATTCAGTCCGCCGAAGGCGCACTCGTCGTGTTGAGGTCGGCGTAAGTCTGTTTCGTGAGACGCTCCATCAGCGCGGCCTGGGCCTGAGGCCCGCCCTTGTACTTGGCGATGAGTCCGCCCAGTATGCGTTTGAAGGCCTTCTCATCGCCGGCCATCCGGCTGAGGAGTGCCCAACGTACACCGACCGCAAACCGGGTCGAATAGGGCACGAATGCGTTGGACTGCAATTCCGGCGCGCGATAGTAAGCCTTCTCGTGGAGCGCCACCGCGTCGGCCAGCCGTTTCCGCGCGAGAAGCAGTCGCGCCGCGTTGTCGAGCAGCGCGAGACCAACCTCCTGGCAGGACATCGTCTCCAGCGCTGCGCTGGAATACACGCGCAGGGCGTCTTCGGTGCGCCCCACCCGCTCCAGTTGTCGCCCCTCCATGAGCCTGAGGCGCCCGATAGCGACGGCGTTTCCCTCGAACCGCTTTCGCATCTCCGCCAGCATCCTGAACTTCGCTGTGTCCTCTCCACGCGGCAGAGCCCCCAGGAGGGTTTCAAAGGCCTCGACAGCCAGGCCCGGCTCATCTCGCAAATCCTCCGCAATGGTCTGCGCGAGAGCCTCGACTCGCTCCGTCCCCAGGAGCCCTCTGGAAGCCAAGCGCGCTGCCAGCGCCCACTGCGCCCTGTCGAGGATCCCAGCGGCGAGCGACCTTTCGAGGGCATCGGCGGACTGCGCCAACCCCGCATCCGCAAGCAGATCGGCCACCTGCCACCACAGACGGGCACGTCGCCTGGTGTCCTCCGACGCATCCATGGCACGCAGTGCAAGGTCCAACTCGTATTCTGACCGTGCAACCCCTTCCTGCGGTTCGATGACGAGACCTATCGTTTCTCCTTCCTCGCCTATTCGCCCGGAGTCGAGGTCCCAGACGTATCCCCTGCCACGACGACGCAGGTACCCGACCCAGGCGTGGCCTATGCCGGAGACGCTGCGGCCGGCGATGTAAACGCACGGAATCCCGATCGCCTTGCCCACTTCTGAAGCGAAGACCGCCCTGTCGTGGCACACGCCACCGTACCGGAGGATGTTCTCCAGCGTGGGGTCGTGCCCGGCAAGCGCGCCCTTCCTTCCGAGGAGAAAAGCGTCGAGATCGTACGGCGGCATCTCGTACACTCGACGCATGTCAGTCACGCTGCCGAATCGCTTCAGCGCCCATTCCTTTTCCGCACGCGGGCGCTGACTGTCCACCACGTACTTGAGCATCGCGACAGGCGTCCGGCGGAGGTCCACGCGCATCGAGCCCGCGTTGTCAGCATAGAAATCGAACGCGTCGCGCAAGGGTTGATTCTGCGGGGCGTAGCCGTCCCATACCACCGCGAAGGCGATGGTCATCGGCGCGTACTCCAGTGCGCGAGAGGCTGATATCTCCCTGATGACGTTCACGATCTCCAGGACACGCGCCGGGTCGTCGGACGGCCGGATTGTCGCCAGGAGTTCGTATGCGAAGTCGCCGTTCGCGAGAAGCCATCTCGCGAGGCTCAGCTGATCCGCAGTCTTCAGCGATGTCCGCTCGATCGCTGGCAGATACGTGCAGACCAATAGGCCATAGTGAAGGCGCATGAGGTCCCGTTCCGGCGCGGAGCGAACTTTCTCGCAGGCGGCAATGATCGCCTGATTATAGAAGGTGCGCCCTTCCTGCCAGCGGCCACCCATGACGTAATACGCCCAGGGGTCCGTCTCGGCTTTCGATCCGGCGGGCACCTGTTGCTCTTCGCCAGCGACATCGAAGGCGAGCAGCGCTGCCGCAAGAAGGCACAGGGCGCACACGGCCTGCGAACTTCTCTCGCGCATTTCAGTCCACCCGGCAACGCCCGCCGGCGACCGCCGGAACCTGCTTCCTCGGCCGGAGGCAGATGGGGATCTCTCCATGCACAGTGGGCACCGCACAGCAGACGCGACCCACGTCAACGAGCTGGTTCGGCGCGCTGACCGACCAGGTGACGCGTGAACCAGTCACTGGCCAGTTTGGCAACCTCCTCGATCTTCCCCGGCTCCTCGAAGAGGTGCGAGGCACCCGGGACGACGACCAGTTTCTTCAAGCAGCGCAGTTTGGTAAGGGCATCCTGATTGATTTTGATGACTGGTAGGTCGTAGCCGCCGACTATGAGGAGCGTGGGTGCCTGGACGCGGACGAGGGCATCGCCCGCCAGGTCGGGCCGACCGCCGCGAGACACTATGGCCGCGACATCGGCCGGCCGTCGGGCCGCCGCGACGAGCGCCGCGGCCGCGCCAGTGCTGGCGCCGAAATAGCCTATTTTCAACCCCGCCGTCTCGGAACTCCTCCGCACCCACTCGGTTGCCCCCTCGACCCTCTCCGACAGAAGGCCTATGTCAAAACGCAGATGGCGCGTCATGGCGTCGCGGACCTCCTCCTCCGGCGTGAGGAGGTCGAACAGGAGCGTCGCGATGCCAGCCTGATTCAAGATGCCAGCAACGAGACGATTGCGCGGACTGAGCCGCCCGCTGCCGCTGCCATGGGCGAAGACCACCAGGGCCTTCGCACCGGCTGGAACCGCCAGTTCTCCTTCGAGCGCAACCTTACCGGCCTCCACTCGTACTGGTCGGCCGGCGCCCTGCGCCGCACCCTGGTCGCATGTCATCTCTGAGGTCCTCTTCCCTGGTACTTCGGTTCGTCTGCGAGACGGAAACAGACTGACCTCACGCCGTCGGACGGTTGTGCCTTCCTGTACCTCGCTGAACTCATCCCGTCCGTTGTGTTTTTCTTATTCGGCCATCTTCGCCGAGGCCATTATCTCCTCCGGCGTCCTCGCGCGGTTGTAAACCTTCACATCGTCAACGACCCCGTTCAGGCCATACGCGTAGCCCCCGTTGTAGGCTCCGATGTAAATCGAGGGTCGGCCTGGGGTCATCTCCAGATTCGGTTCCGATACCCCGACCTCCTGTCCGTCCAGGTAGATGCGGAACACACCGCTATCGAAAGTCGCGGCGATATGATACCACACACCGGGCTGGAGTTTGGTCTGCGCCGGACGGGTGGCGGCCCCCCACGTTTGTCCCTGTCCACCTTCTCCGGAGACGAACCTCAGGGCCTCCCAACTCAGGATAAGTCGCCACCCCTTCCCGCGGTCGCCGAAGGTGGTCGAGACGAGTTCGTAGGTGCGGTTACGCTCGAACGACGTGAACTTGACCCACATCTCAACGGTGACCCCCTTCGACCAGTCGCAATCGCCGACGTTGGGAATCTCCACACAGCCGGCCTCGTTTCGCTTCTCCGGGTCGCCGCCCACGAACTCGAGCGCCATCCCGTTGCGGCCCTCGACCCATTTTACGTTGCGTCCGTCATTGAGGATACGGCCGTCACGTCCGTTCCCGCTGGAATCCCGGACCGCCAAACCCTGCCCCTCGTCGAAACGCCAGTAACCGACGAGTTTCTCCTCGGCGGCCCGCACCACGCCCGCAGCGGCAGCCAGCGCGACCAGGGCCACTGCCCGCGCAAGAAGAAATCTCTTCATCAGTCCCTCCTCACCACTTCCGGGGCCTGTAATATGGGCGCGATCCCTTCCCTCGGGATCGTCCTCATTGCTCGTATGCCTCCACCTCTGTGACGATCGAATACGGACCGTTGGTACCCGTGACCGTCAGCCGGACGCGATCCGTCACCACGGGGGTGAATGCGTGCTCCATGCGTTCCGCGTTGCAACCCACCGCCTGCGCGACGTCGAGCCAGCGACCATTCGCGAAGACCTGGACCGTGTAGTCCTTGAGGCTCCTCTGAAATGGGTAGATGACCACCCGTCCGATAGAACGTTTCTCGGGGATCTGGATCTCCAGCCAGTCCGGGAACTCGTTGGGGGTGGTATCGCGCCACATGAGGCAGTTGTAGACGTCGACCGACGTCACGACGCCATCAACGACGTGCCAGAGTCCATTATCGGCCCTGCGATACTGCGCGGCAGCGCTGCTGGAGGCGCGGATGACCACGCCGTCTCCCTCGAACTCCTGGAAGAGTAGGTTGCCGGGCTTGCGCCTTGCGCGGTTGGCCTTCGCTATCTCATCGCAGATGGCCCTCACGGTGGGGAGGTCAGGCGGCGTTCGCGACGTGGTGTACACGTGAGCCTCGAATGTATCGAACCGGTCAGTGAACGCGTCGCCATCGAGGCCTACGCGACGGCCTTCGCTGATCACCTCGAGTACTCCGGCTTTTCGCGAAATTCCCGGAACGGTCACGGTCAGTTCGCGAGGCTCGACGTCCGCGTTGGAGACGAATAGATAGTAGTCGCCGCCGAGTTCTTTCAGCAACGCGCGCGCTCTGGGATGGCTCAACGTCACCTGGACATCCGCCGTCGGTGCCACTATTGCCTCGCCGAGACAGGCCAGTTCCCTGGTCAGATGGGGGATGCCAATATGGAGTTCAGGGTACTGGAGGACGCACCGGTTGTACTGGAGGATTCCGGTGGCACCGAGGATGAGGGCGAGGATGTTCTGGTCGCGAAGTTCCACGTAGGAGGGGACACGCTGGTTGACGGCACCGAAGTCACCGTAGTTGAAGCCCTGGTGCAGAAATCCGATGGTCTGCCGGATCTTTCCTTCGCGCCACAGTCTGTCCCATCCCTCGAGATTGTCAACGAGTTCGGTAAAGTCGTTGACGGCCTTGTCCTTGAATATCGGTGGATAGGGATGATAGCCGTTGATCTCGGCGCAGTCGGCATAATCCTGGAGACCGGAAAAGGAGTCGTTCGAGATGATGACAGGGTGATATGGATCCACCTCGCGAATGGCGTCATATGCCATCTTCAGCGCCTTCGCAGTGACACCCCCCACTTCCGGTTCGTCCCAGAGATAATGCGCAAATAACTTCTCGTCCGCCGCCGCTTCCACGACCTTCTGCCTGATGTAATGCAATACTGTGTCGCTGAGCCTATCTCGCTGGAACTCGTTGCGCATGGCAGGGGGCACGTAGAGGAAGGCTATTTTGCGCACGGTTTCCGACGAGTAATTCGTGTAGGCGTTGAAATAGGGGTTGATGTCTTCGATGTGTCCCCAAGCCCCGTTCAGGAAGAACGGCTTTCCGTCCACGCGCCATACGCGGTCGGCGCCGAGCCAGACCTCGCCCCGCCTGTACGGAAGTTTCCTGAGCCTGCGCCGTGTCTCTTCGACCACCTGACCAGCAGGGTCCTCGATCCGCGCCACGAGGAAGAGTTCCCCGTAGGGCAGCGATTTCGCATCGAACCTCACGGTGTTCAGCGTCTTCGGTCCCTGCACAGCCGCGACGGCGACCTGGTCACCTGACTCGCCGGCCTGAAGTACCGCGCGGAGAGTCAATTCCGCAAGGCGCTCCGGCGAAAGGCGTATCTCGATTTCCGCCACTACCTCCTTCAGGCCCTGCGTCTCGAAGATGCAGTCGCGGTACCACGGCTCCACCCAACGTACCGCAATCGGGACGTAAGAGACATCGAGGCGGGAATGGGCCTGGGCGAGGGCCTTTTTCCGCGATGCATCCACCACGCGCAAGAAGCACTCGTATTCGCCCTGGCGCTCCACGACAAACGGCTCGAAGGTGCACTCGATCGGCATACCGGCGTCAAGATGCACCGACACGGATCTTACATACGGTTTCCCCTCCGGGTCATGCAGGAGGGCCTCGAGCAATATTTCGCTCCGCTTGCCAGTGCGGTTGATCACGGGCATGGTCAGGGTAACTTGCAGTTTCCCTGCCTCGACGCGCGTCCTGGTTTCCGGCGCGCCGATCTCGTAGCAGAATCGGGAGAAGTCAACGTTCAGACCCGCCAATTCGGCGAAGGCACCGGCGATGTTGAACGCCCCCCGGTCAGCGATAGACGAGTCCTCCGCGTACGGCTTCTTCTTCTCGCGGCAGAGGTTCACCGCCCACGTGGAGCCGACTTTCGGCGTAATCCCGAGCGTGAAGAACGGGATAGCGACCTCGCACGACCAGAAGTCATTCCCTACGTGCGTTGCGGCGCGCCACGCGCCGTTCCAGCGCTCATCGCCCGCATTTCCGCCCTGTGACACGCGGCGGTCGAACCGAGCACCAGAAACGTTCACGCCGAAGTGATAGTAGTCGGTGCGGGAACGTTCGGGGTCGAGCATTATCTCGATGCAATCGCCCCTGAAAACGTTCCCGCTGTCGAACGGCACATCCTGCACCACAAGGTCCTTCACGTTCGGCTCCGCACACACCATGCCGATATACAGCGAGTCGTCATCGTACAGTACCATCGCACGGGTACCGAACTGGGCAGGCCTGTCGGTGTCCATCACCGTGAAAGCGGTGACAGGCCGCGCTTCCTTCCATGCGGCCTCGTCGAGTTTCCCGTCAATGACCGGTGGCGACTTCGCTCTTACCGCCTCGACCCGGACTGCGCCGGTTCCCACACGTCCTAGGCACAGCACCGCCAACGCCAGCACTGCGGACCATTTCAGTTTCATGCGAAGGCACCCCTTCACCAGAATATTCGCGAACCTCTCCCTGGCGGCTTATCGCATCGAATGGCTCGACACGCGATGTGCATGCCCTTCTTGTACCGCGCTATCGCCGGTCAATCAAGCCAACCCGGCGCCATCTGACAGCCAGCGCACCTGACAACGCTGCCAGCGAGAGACCGCTCACGACGAGACCGATGCAGAACGATAGCGGCCTGTACACGAACTCGACCACATGCGAACCAGTGGATATCATGACGCCGCGGAAGCATCCGTTGACCAGGCGGATACCCACCGGCCGCCCGTCCACACTCGCCCGCCACCCGGGATAATACGAGTCGAGGAGCACGAGCCAACCCTCACGCTCAGCGGAGGCCTTCACCGTCACGCCATTCGGCCCGTGTGCGATGATGTGTGCGCTTCCGGCATCCGCAGGACGCAGTATCGCCGCTCTCCCGTCCGCCGACACTTCGCCGGGAGAGTCATAACTCACGTACGAGCGGGAAGTTGCGAGCGGCACCTCCGCAATTATCGCATCTTTCGTCTCCAGGGTTCGCCAATCGGGGGGAAACTCCGCCCCGCCTTTGGGCGAGACGACGTTCCTCACCGCCATGAATCGCAGGATGCTAATCGTCTGTGAACCTGCGACCTGGTAGATGCTCGGCGCTATGTCCACCGGCTGCCCCTGAATGGTGCGGAAAACAACGTGAAAATGCACAGGAGGATTGGGCTCTATACCCTCGAGCGTCGCTATCCCCTCCAGCATACCGTCGTTCAGGTTGGGATTGCCCACCACGAAAGTCCGATACCCGGCCCCGCGCCCGCGAATGGCTTCCGCTGCGCCCGAAGGCCACGACGAAGCGGCGGCAAAGTTCGTGTCTCGTCTCACAAACAGCCTTCCGAAGTGCACCATGTCAACCGCAACCAGAAGACAGGCCACGGCTCCTAATACGCCCCTTCCACTCCAACCATGTCCACCAACTCCACGAGCCAACGCGAATGCCCATACCGCCATCGAGGCCAGGATAAGCACTGGCATAGCGATGCCGGCGTGCGGTACTCCTTCCTCCCCCGCTCCCGGTCGGGTGAGCCGCTCGCCTGTCGCACTTATCCATGACGACATCCGCTCGAGAAGCCCGCACTTCGCCGCCGCGAGCCAAAACACCAGCACCGCTCCCAGGAACGCCAACGCAAGGCAGGCCAGTCTCCGACCGTCTCCGCTTCCGTCCGAACATAGAAGAGCGTCGAGGCCCAAACCACCCAGGAGCGCAGCAGCCAGTTGAAGCGGCATGAGGAACTTCGCCGAGCCCCGGAACATGCCGCTCAATGGCACGGCGAGCCAGAATTTCATCAGTGGCGTGTGCCGCCCCAGGGCCAGCGCCAACATCACGATGGCCACAACGGCCAAGCGGAGGCGGAGCCGCCTTCGCCTGGCCACGAGGAGACCCGCCACGGCGAAGACAAGCGCCGCGATTCCGAAGTAAGCGTTCATCTCCCACAGAAAGAAGCGGCCGGACCACGGTCTCTGCGCCGTTCCGCCGAACAGATCGGGAAAGATCATCGTGAGGACGCACTCGGGGCCGAGCGAGAACTGCTCCACCCATTCCCTCCGCATCGGAAGGCTGCGCGCGCCATTCAGTGCTGCCTCGACACCCGGAAGGAGCTGGGCTCCGGCGAGACACCCGCCGAGGAGAAAAACCGCTGCGACTGCGCCCCACCGTCGAAGCAGCCCGACGCCTCCCAGACCGCACCCGACGCTCCGCACGGCAACGAATACCACAGCCGCGACCGCTGTGATGAAAACATACTGCGGCACGCCAGCGAGTATCTGAGCCGCCACCGCGAACGCTCCCAACGACACCATCGAGAAGCGTGGCCCCCGGCAGATTCCCTCCACGCCAAGGAGGACCAGCGCGAGCCAGGGAATCGCGCAGGTCACGCCCCAGTGTCCTGCGGTGACGCGAAGCAGGTTCGCCGAACCGAAGGCGAACGTCATCGCCGCAACCACCGCGCCCGCTCCTCCGCATCCCATCGCGCGGGCCAGTAGATACGCGAATACCGCGGACAGCCAGATGTGCAACAGTATGCTGGCCCGCGCAGCGATGTGGACCGGCAGGACGAGAAACAGCGCGTTCGGCGGATAGAGCATCGCCGACTGGAAATTGCCCAGAAACGGCGTGCCGCACAGGACGTAAGGATTCCAGAGCGGCAACACGCCGCGCCCGATCCACTCGGCAGCGAAGTACCGCCACGGATACCATTGCGTCCGACCATCGTGCCCTGGCAGACCAGGGGCCATGCCCTCGCCGGAGAAAAGAACGGGCCAGAGGACGATCCCGGAAAGCACCAGCAACGCGAGCAGGCACACCGCGTCGCCGCGCCCGACCCTCACGATCGGGCTACGCTCCGACGCCACCCCCTGTGGGTCAGCCCCCGGCCCTGCCATGGCTCTGTGCAATGCCAACCCCGATGAGGAGAACGAGACCTGCGCATCCGGCGAGGCTCGCGACGATGCCCTGGCGAAAACTGGACGGTTCGAATCGGAACTCGATGACGTGACGGCCAGCCGGAACCGCAACCGCCCTCATGCAATAGTTCGCGCCGATCACGGGCACCGGTCGCCCGTCCAGGAGCGCCACCCAGCCCGGATAATGAAGATCGGAAAGCACGAGGAGCGCATTTGCAAGCGGCGCGGCCTCCAGCAGAACCCGATTCGACTCGTACGCCAGGAACGTCGGCAGCGGCTCCTGCGCGTCCGCTGGACAGCGGGTCAGCGGCGCATTCAATTCGCCCTCGATCACCGCTAACCTCTCCAGCGCCCGGCCCAGAGCAACGACGCGATCGAGAGCGGAGGAGGCATCGGGAACCCACTCGACCTCGTGCACCAGCCACGCCCGCGGGAAGGCACCGGCCATCTCGTCAACCCTGAACCGGTCATCCTCGTAGGCGGCCGTCTTCAGGCCGGGTATGCGGCGCGGCGAATGGTCGCGGTACTGCACCAGGTATCTCAGACCGAGTATCTCGAACGGACGCAGGTCCCATGTTGCACCCCTGTCCCGCGGTGGATACAGCATGTAGAACGTGGTCTGTATATTCGTCGGACGCCCCTGCAACGCCCAGTAGAGGCGCCTGAACCTGTCCGGCACGTTCGGTTGAACACCCTCCATCGAGCAGAGGTGATGCATCATGCCATCGCCAGGTGGAAAACGGAAGTCCCCGCCCCGCCCGTACCTCCACGGCACCCCGGACTGCGAAAGGAACCCCACCGCACCGGCTGTCAGCCCCTTTTCGTCCGGATCGAACGTCTGCAAGTATCGCCGGCAAAACGTCCACGAGTCCACGGCCACAAGCCCCAGGAGAACGAGGCCGAGACACGCGCCGCCGATCCGTCTGCGGCTGGCGAGCCACACCGCAATTGCCAGGCCGGCGAGCAGAAGTCCGCTCCGCGCCACGCTGACCCCCGCCACGAAGAGCGCCGGCGCCGCGAACGAATCGTCAACGGTCTTCTGCGAGAGATACAGGCGCTGGTCCTTGCCTATCTCGATGATTCCGCGCATGAAGGATAGCCAGCCTTCCTTGACAATCGCGCGATCCGACAGGAGGGC
>Ga0272448_1003295_pt1 | contig 19325 bp, 16 predicted proteins | sample YNPCB0191_FD_202220 | JGI IMG/M metagenome (GOLD analysis project Ga0272448, IMG submission 202220) | Hot spring sediment microbial communities from Yellowstone National Park, WY, United States - YNP-CB-019-1 | ecosystem: Environmental > Aquatic > Thermal springs > Hot (42-90C) > Sediment... | reverse complement strand
GCAGATACTCATTCATCTGGGATGGAAAGGACAACTTGAACAGACCGGTTGCCAGTGGCATCTATATCTGCCGCTTTGTTGCTGGCGACTATCAGCGCAACACCAAACTCATCCTCCAGCGCTAAGGGCAAATAAAACCTCAGGCGGGGCAGAATCACCTGCCCCGCCTTTATTTATGAGAGGCGTTTTAGGGAGATATCATTGCGTTCTCCCCCTCGCAATGACACAGAAAAGAGAACACATACAAGGTTCCTCTGCCTTGCCTGTCAATCAATTATTGAAGAGAGAAATTCGGACTGTTTATTCCCGGATGTCGTAAACCACGCCGAGTTCATTTTCGGTGAACCGCAGGGGGGTGAACATTAAACCCCGGGTTATGAATTGCCTTCTGGTGTTCATACCGGAAAAGATTGCCGGAGCCTGCCAGCGCTCATTAAAGACCCAGAGGGCAAGCGCCGGCGTATAGTCATTAAGCCTTCGTCTGCCCATCAAAATTTCCCTTGCCACAGTGCGGTAGTCAAAAATCCAGACCGGAAATCGGGCGGTATCAATCGTCAGGGGCAGGTCGGAAAAAGGGACAAGAATTGCCCGGTAATTGGCAATCAATGCGCTGTCTTTGAGCGATAAAAGGAGCTGGTCAATGGTCTGTTTGAGCAGGGAGTGGTGGTAGTCCAGGTCTTTGAGTTCAATCAGGGTGTCATAGTTAGCATAATAGCAGCGCCGGTCCGGATAGATTAGGGTCAGGGCCGGATTGAAAAGACCCAGGTCCCGGGCATAAACAACCGGCCCGTCAAGGCTGAGACGGTTGAAGGAAAACCCCTCCCCAAACCGGGCGCAGAAGATCAGGGCGTTGTTCAACCCGGCTTTCTTGACATTGCGCGCAACCCGGGCACTGACACTGCCATAACTGTGATATTCCCGCCACAGAGGTGGAAGCGCCACGCCCAGCAGGAAAATAAGAATCAGGAAAAAGGAGCGGGCATAGAACCTTTTGACCGATTCCGGCTGAGCATAGTGGGTTAATCCGAAGGCGCAGGCGAGGAGTTCGGGCAGTTCAATCAAGCCCCGGGCAGTCAGAATGATGAGGCAGGTGGCAGATTCATAGAGGAACCTGGGTCCGAAACAGGCGTCAGAGAAGAAGTAGAAAAAGTAGGCAAGAAGCAGGAAAAGAAAACCGTTCAGGAGCAGCCAGTCGCTGCATCTGCGACTGCCCCGGGCAAATGGTATGGCGACAATCAACAGGCCAGGCAGGGGCCATTCCAGCAGAAACTTGTTAATATGGTTGAGTTTGTTGCCGGTATTGAGCAGGCCCCGATAAGGGGTATGTGCCGGACCCCAGCCGGAATGGCCAAACCCAACCTCATGTCCCGGACCCCAGTTGACCAAATAGCCAAAAAGAAACGGGTTGCCATTGGCAAGCCAGTTATAGACAAACACCAGGCTGGTAAGCGCCAGCGCTGAGCAGAGCATCAAACTGAAGGGTTTGAGGTATTTGCCTTTTGAACCACAAAACAGATAAATGGCGTAAAGGGCAAATGGCAGGGCAATCGCCATGCCGGTATAGGGACGGATATTGGCAACCAGGCCGATAAAGGCACCGGCAAGGAGCGGGTTGAGGATTGAGTTGTGCCGGTTAAGGGTCCGGAAATAGAATAAAATAAACAGGCTGGTAAAGAGCAGCGCTGAGGCGTGGTTCATATACTCTGAGGACATATTGAAGATAAATGGTGAGAGGCAGGCGAGAATGGTGCTGAGCCGGCCGGTTTTTTCATCATAAACCTCCTTGCCCAGAAGATAAATAACCGGCAGGGTCAGGGTGCCTAAAACCGGATTGGCAAGCCAGGGTGTGCCCAGCAGGACAAAGAGCATCAGAATAAAGGAGTGAAGCCAGGGATACTGGGAGTACCAAAACCCGTTGTTGATGATATGCAGATAGTCAAAGAACTCGGGAAACGGGGGTGAGCGGAGATGGATTCTGCCGCTGGCAAAGATGCGTGCCTGAAAAAGCTGGGCAACCGAGTCCTGAATATGAGGCAGGTGCTCAAAGACCAAAAAGGAGATGAGATTGGTGATGAGGAAAAAACAACCGGCGCTGAGCAGGAGAAAATGGCTGGCGCGGAGGTTGAGCAGCCATTGATAAACCTTCTGTCCGATTGCATCGGCAAACCCGAGCACCGGATACAGGGCGAACAACAGCAGAACAAATCCGGCAAAGGCAAGGGTGAGATAAAGCATAACCTGCACACCCAGTTCCCGCTGTCTGCCTGTGAGAGGGTTCCAGGGGTAAAAGGTGACCATAAGGAAAATCAGGGTTAAGAGAATGGGCAGGGCACCTTTTCGCTGACGCCATTGACTAACCAGGGCATGCCGGAACCCTGGAAAGAAAAGCCCGAACAGAAAAAGCAGCACAGGCACGCCCACCAGAACCCAGGCCGGGTGCAGGCAATGATATTCGCCCGGTGCCATCTGCGGGAACCGGAAAAAGATGCCCGATTTTACCGAAACCATTCGCCGGCTGGCAAAAAGGAAACTGGTGCGGGTGTAGTTGGTAAGGGCAGCAAGAAAAAGGAAAACGGCTGCCAGCACGGCGCTGAGCACCCGGACAAAGCCAACCTGAATTTGGGCTGGCTCAGGTAATGGCTTCTGTTCGCATTTTGGTTGATGCTTCGTGATTGATTATTATATGTTGGACAACGGGTGATTCAAAGATTGCATAACCGGTATATCTGGGTCTTCGGGCATCATTTGTCATTTCAGGGATAAACCACTGACAAATCCTGAGTTAGCCGCGCCTTTCCTTATTATCGGCAATCTGATTAAAAATTCTGCGTTAGTTTTTGCGATTTTCGGGGTCTTAATGAATAGGAAGCAGAAGGTGACCGTCTCCTGCGGCAAGACGGCACAGAAAAAATCTGCCGCAGAAAGGAGGTGTTGGTATGAGTAATCTGATGAAGCGCATCGCCAGGTGGACCGTGAAGAGCAGTCCGGAGCGGATCAAGGCGATTCTTGAGGAACTGCGCCCGACAATGCTTGCCAATATGCAGACCGCCTTTCCGGAACTGGTCGCGGTTGAAACCCAGGTGAAGCAGGTGCTGGATGGCGAGGGTGTGTCAACGATTGACTACCCGTTCTATCTGGCATTTGGCCGGGAACTCTGGCGACTGCAGCGGCAGGGCATCTCTGGCGACTCGCTGGCACGCGAGGCACAGGTCCTGCTCCAGAAATGGGTTGGCCGGGGTCTTGCCCAGCCGGTGCTAGAGGTGATTCGGACCCAGGTGTTTAACATCGCACCAATCGGTCCGTAATCCCAAAAGGGGGGCTCAAATTGAGCCCCCCTCTAATTTTATTTGCTGAACATATCTATATCATTGCAGTATTTTTATGCAGATATACAACGCCACTGCGCATTACTGTTAAAAGCCGTGATTTTAAGTCATTGTAGATTGTTAACTTAGCAATGCTGCCGCTGCGGCTTGTCTGGCATAAATTTTGCGTTGTATAAAACTGGAAGGAAAGATAAGATTTTTCTTGACAAATAGGCAGGGGGGTATAATTATGCAGGTTACTATTGAGTGAAGGTTCTATCTGTAGATAATATGGTTTGTGTGTACAGGTGGCACCGACCTGAGACGAAGGGCTTTATCTGTGGTGCGCAGATAAAGGGAATGCATGGAACCACGACTCACGGGCTGAGGAGGTTCCGGCGCACAAATTCTTAAGTTAAGCAAAGGAGGCTTAATGTTAAAGGGTGGACTAAAGTCAGTAATGCTGGCAGGCATCTTCCTGCTGGCGCTCGGCACATACGCAATGGCAACCGATATTACTTACTACTCAGGCGATATCTGGGGCGGTCAGACGATTGATGTCGGCAATATCTATGCGATACTTCACTATAATGAAGCCCAACCGTATCAATCAATCCTGGAAATCAAGTATGAGACTCAAGACGGCTGGATGCTTGAAGAATGCCATCTCTGGATTAACAAAACTCCGCCGGTGGAGCGTGGGGCACCTGGATCTTATCCTTACAATTCAGGTCCGATTAAAGATGACCACTACAGTTTTCAAATCACGATTGATGAACTGAAAACAAAGTTTGGTATTGACTGGGGTTCTGCTGTGTATGTGATGCCGCACTGCGCTGTCTGGCTGGATGACGGCGACGGAATAAAAGAGGAAGGCGAGCAGGGCGAGACCGGTTATGGCGGCACTATTGTAAACCCCAAGAAGGGCTCCTGGTTCGGCTATTTCTGGTTCACACTGTATAAACCTGATGAGGAGCCCTTACCTAACCCTTACAGCGGTATGACATTGACCCGTGGCTATTGGAAGCGTTTCTGGTGGACACCGACTCCGCAGAAACCTAACCCGCCCCAGTTGTGGACTGAGGAAGCTAAAGGTAATTTCCTGCCGGTTACCCTTGCCGGTGTTGATTTCAGTATTCCGTATCACTTCTGGAGCCAGCTTGACCTGCCGGTCAAAAGCAAGATATTCAATCAGTTCCTTGACCAGTTAATCGCGCTCTACTGCAACATCATCCGCTGGGAAGACCTTGAAGGCGCTGTCTACAATGACCCGAACCTGAGCGGCGAACCTTATGAGGACTGGACCGTAGGCGAGATTTTTGACCAAGCCAACTCCTATAATGAAAACACCCCGCGCGACCAGCTTGAGGTGCTGAAGACGGTGATGGACAAGATAAACAACAACGAGAGGTATCAGGTTCTTGAGGAACCATAAATAAGGGAAAATCTTAAAGGGAGAGCCTTCGGGCTCTCCCTTTTTTATTTAAGCAGTGATTGAGATTGCCGGGATTGACAAAAGCCGAACCGGTTGGACTTATTGTGTAGTCTAAATATGTGAGTCAAAAAATCTGGATAAGGTTTAACAGCCGGCAGTTAAATCCCACCTGAAATTTTGAAGGTGGCACCGACCTGTGACGAACCCTGTATCTGAGGTGCGCAGATATAATGTCAGAGCCTGCAGATAAGGCAGGTGAGACACGGAACTGCGACGCAATGCGAAGGGTTCCGAAAGAAAAAACCTCTAAAAGCTAAGGAGGCTTATGTTGAGGAATGGACTGAAATCAGTAATAATGTCAGGCATCTTGCTGGCAGCGCTCGGCACATTCGCAAGCGCAGGTGTTGATGTATTGTATCAAGGCGACATCTGGGGCGGTAAGACGATTGATGTCGGCAATATCTATGCGATACTGAACTACGATGCCAATGACACCACTCTGGAAATCAAGTATGTAACCGAGAATGGCTGGCGCATGGAAGAGTGCCAACTTGAAACATTAACTACTCCACCCGCAGGACGCGGTTCACCAGGGCACTATTCTTACAAATCGGGTGATATTAACACTACCGAATACAGTTTCCATATCCCGATTGCGGATTTGCACGCGCTTTATCCTTATGCGGCAGATGGTGTCTGGGGTCAGGATGTTTATTTTCTGCCGCACACCTCAGTCTGGCGGGATGACGGCGACGGAATAAAAGAGGAAGGCGAGCAGGGCGAGACCGGTTATGGCGGTGATGTGGTTATTGATAACCCGTGGTATGGTTATTTCTATATTACATTAATAAAGCCGACACCGACCGGCAATGACCCTGAGCCTTTTGAAGGCGCAACCTACACCCGCGGTTACTGGCAGCGCTATTGGTGGACACCGACCGCAAAGAAACCAAACCCGCCCCGCATCTGGACCGATGAGTTTAAGGCAGAGGCGCTTCCTGGGACCCTAGCTGGCGAGTATTTCTCCACACCGCTGAACTTCTATGACTGGCTAAAGACACCGGTTGAGGGCGATATGTTTATCCAGTTTGAGGCGCAGTTAATCGCGCTCCACTGCAACCTGAAACTTACCGAAGACCTTGGCGGCGCAATCTATAACGACTATAACCAGACCGGCGAACCTTTTGAAGAAATGTCGGTTCAGGCGATTTATGACAGCGCCAACAAATACAATCGTTATACCGACCAAACGCTGCTTACCGAACTAAAGGATGTGATGGACGCCATCAACAACAACTACGAGTCTATCGACAAGGTGCTCTGGCAGGGCGGAATGGGTCAGGTGACAAATCTGGGCAATCCTGCCCGTTTGAGCGTGAGCCCGAATCCGTTCAGTGCCACTGTGCGAATTCAGTTCCAGCAGGGTCTTAATGCGAACTCCCGGGTGAGCGTTTATGACCGTGCCGGCAACAAGGTCAACGAACTGACCGTTTCTAACAATGAAGTGGTCTGGAACGGGACCGATGCCAATGGCAGGAAACTAACAGCCGGCGTGTATCTGCTCAAGGCTGAAGGTGCGCAGGGTGCAAGCGCCCGCGTCGTAATCAGCAGATAGATACTGCTAAAGCCATCAGGGAGAGCCGAAAGGCTCTCCCTTTTTGTTTGTAATCTTTTATGAAGGTCTGCCGAGCAATAGATAGGCGATGCCTAAGTAAATGGTGGTGCCAAAGATGTCGGCAAGGGTTGTTATTAAAGGGGTGCTGGCAGTAGCCGGGTCCCGCCTTAACTTGGTGAAGATAAAGGGCAGGACCACTCCGATGGCACCGCCGACAATTACATTGACCACCATCGCCAGAATCACCACCGGCGCAATCCTGATTCCGCCCCGGACAAAGCCCATAACTGAGATGCCCAAGCCCATGGTCAGACCGAGCGTAGCGGCGATGAGCAACTCCTTGCCCAGCAGATAGAGCCAGTCCTTCATTTTGACTGTGCCCACTGCCAGTGCCCGGATTACCAAGGTTGCGGACTGAGAACCGGCATTGCCAGCCGTGTCCACCAGCACGGGCAGAAAGGTGACCAGCACAACATACCTTGCCAAGAGTCCGGAAAAGTTCTGAATGATGCCACCGGTAATCAAATCCATCAGCAGCAGGGCAAGGAGCCAGACCACCCGGCTGCGATACAGAAGCCGGACCGGCACCTCACGCAGTTTGGTGATGAAGGTCAAATCAATCCTGCCCGGATGGATACCGGAAATCTTGGTGATATCCTCGGTCTGCTCCTCGCGCAGAACATCCAGGATATCATCAATGGTCACAATCCCTAAGAGAACCCCTTCATTATTTACCACCGGCAGCGCGGTCAAATCATATCGCTGCATAACCCGGGCTGCCTCCTCCTGGTCAAGCGTGGCTTCAACCGAGATAAACTGATTGTCCATCACCGCTTCAATCCGGTCATCCGGGGCAGCGAGAATCAGTTTTCTTAACGGGATGTCATCCAAAAGCCGGTTCTTCTCATCCACCACATACACGGTATTGATGGTTTCGGCATCAACCCCATTTTTGCGGATGTGGTCCAGAGCCTGTTTTACTGTCCAGTGGGAAAAGACCGAGACATAATCCGGGGTCAAAAGCCTGCCGACGCTGTTTTCCGGAAAACCGAGGCTTAAAAGGGTCTCCCGCCGGTCTTCAGGTGAGAGCAGATTGAGTGCCCGTTGAATCAGTTGGGGGGGCAGGTCTTCAATAAGTTCGGTCCGGTCATCCGGCGCCATTTCGGCAATCAGCAACTTGACCTGCTCATCGGAGAGGTTCTTAATCAGGGTTAATTGCGTATCCGGGTCAAACTCGGCAAAGACCTCGGACTGCAAATCCCGGGGCAGAAGCCGGAAAAGAACCACAATTTCCGGGTCCTTAAGGCTGGCAATTAGGTCGGCGATGTCCGGGGCAGGCCAGTGGGAAAGGACATCCTTGAGCGCATGCCAGTCCTTCTGCCTGAGCATCTCGGTAATCTCCGGCTCAAGCAGCTGTTTCAGGATGTTGACTCTTTTCCGTTCTGGCATATTAAACCTTTCTTTCCGGCGCTATCTTACCCGATATTTGTGGCCGGGCAAGTTTTTTCTTCTGCTCGGTTTTGCTTGACATTCCGATTTAATTCCGGCAAGATTTTATTATGAAAATGAGCGCCGACGCAAGCCCGAAGCGAATCATCGGCGGCCGGCACCTGTTCAATCTGATGGTGGGCGCCTGCATCGGCTCATTTCTCGCCTGCCCATCCCGACCGAAGACTGCACCACCTGCATCTCTCCAGCCGGAAACATCAGTCGTACCGATGCCGTCTGAACCATCTAAACCGCAGACTCAGGTAGTTGAAAAAGAGGTGTCTTTTCACCGGGATGTCCTGCCGGTTCTGCGCGCACTTGCCGGCGACTGCCATACTGCTGAAAATATGGCGGGCAACTACGCACTTGATTCCTATGAAGCGATAATGGCAGGAGGCACCGATTCAATTCCCAATGTGGTTCCAGGAAAACCGGACAGCAGTCTGCTTTACCTTTACCTGCTCAGGGGTCATCCCTTCGGTAAAAAGCCCGATTCAACCCAACTGGAGATAATCCGGAAGTGGATTCTGCAGGGCGCAAAAAACAATTAGGTAAGAAAATGGCACTTGAAGCAAGGGTGCGCTGGGTAAGTGATATGCAGTTTGTCGGTGTTTCCGGCTCAAATCATGCACTGGTGATGGATACCGGTGCTGAGCACCAGGGCAATGATACCGGTGCTGCACCCATGGAGCTTCTGCTTGTTGCCCTTGCGGGTTGCACAGGAATGGATGTTGTATCCCTTTTGAAAAAGATGCGGGTGAAATTCTCGGGATTGGAACTCAGGGTTAAAGGGGAGCGCAGGGATGAGCACCCCCGCATCTTCACCAAAATTGACCTTGAGTATATCATCTATGGAAAAGAGGTTGATGAGGTAGCGGTGAAACGGGCGGTTGAGCTGTCCCAGGAGAAGTACTGCTCGGTAACCGGGATGATTAAGCAGACCTGCCCGGTAAATTACATCTATCGGATAACCCAAAACCGGGGTGAAGCAAATGCTTGACAACGGTCTTTCAAGATATAAAATATTAAAAATAAAAAGGAGGACTACTTTGCGTAGGAATATTTTTGTCCTTTCTGCCCTTCTTGTCTGTCTCGGACTGCTTGTTTCCTGCAGTCGCGAGAATGCCTTACTGATTGTATCGGTAAACGAAGGCAAACCGGTTGAATCCGACTTAACCGATTTCGGTGTCTTTAAAGACCCGACTGACCCGGAGGCTGAACCGGAGTTTGTCACTGTGACACCGGAGGATGTTATTCCCATTGAGTTGCGCTACACCCAGATTGGTGTTGGTCTGCCCACCTGGCGTCCATATATTGCCAAAATTACCAAGGCGACAATCACATTCACCAAGGTTTTGGGCGAAGCACCAGAGGTCCTGCCCAAGGTTGAAAGCAAAGTTAACATCTCGGTTATCAGTGACCCGGAAGGTAAAAAGACCACGAAGGGCTACATCACATTGATCCCTGCGCTCTGGAAGGAGGAGGTTTTCGGCGGTGGTGCCAGTGACCCGACTGAACTCAGCACTGATGCGACCCTGATTGCCAAGATAAAACTGGAAGGCACTGACGAATCGACCGGAGAAGACCTGACTGCGGAAACAACCGTGCTGGTGAATATCGGCAACCTCTGGGATGAACCAACCAGGATTGGTGAATAACAGGGGAGGATAAGAGCAGTTTTTACCCTTTTCCTGGGTTCGGTAGAAAAGTAACAAAAGGAGTCATTATGAAAAAATACTTGGTTTTTTTATTAGCGGTTACCTTTGTGCCGGTTTCTGCCTATACTGATATTGGCACAGGCAAAGGGCTTTTCCGGGTGCAGGATGCCCGGACCGAAGAGGCGGGATTGAATGTCGCGCTGCATCTCTTAGCAAGAAATCCTACAATTCCCGGAGCTACTGATAAGGGTTATATTGGCGATTTAATTGCCCCGACTCTTAATTGGACACCATTATCAACCCAGTATGTCGGTGCGGAAATTTTTGCCAACTGGGGAGGAATATTTCAGTATGCCAAGGTCGGAGATAAAGATTACGACATCGGGCTGCACGACTTGAAGGCTGGGGCAAAACTTTCGGTCCCTTATTTGCCTGTCTTGAAATTAGGCGGAATGGCATCATACACATTCCTTTTCCGTGACCAGGAAAGGAACTGGATTGACTCGACCGCAATGCCGGTTGATACCTTTTTCTGGGCAGGATTGGCAACCCTGCGTTTTCAGGACCTGCTGCCATCTCTACCAAACCTTCTGATTAATTTCGGTAAATCCGGTAAGTGGACTAACTATGGTGCGGGTCTGGAACTGGCTGCTGAAGGTATGGCATTGTTTGCTGAATTCACATCGCGTCAGGGCGCAAATTCCAGTGGGATCTTTGATACTGATAATGGCTATGTCCGTGTGACACCAGGGGTAACGTTTGGGAGTCCGCAAGGGTTTGCCCTTTCAATAGGTTATACCTTCAGTTTATCTGAAAACTGCCCGAATGAGGTTATTGTGGGAATGAATGTTGCGACGCCGTTCTTCCGCAAGGCGCCGGTAGTTTTCGGTGAACTTTCAGGCAAGGTTATTGATGCTTCAAGCAAACTGCCGGTTGCAGCCATGGTTGAATTTCCTGATAATCCCAAACTGAAATCGCTTGTCGCCGATGATGCCGGTCTATTTATGCTCAAGAAACTGCCGGTTGGTGTTCTCAAAGTGAGGTTAACTGCCGAAGGTTATCGCCCGCTTGAGACATTTGTGAATGTTGAGTCAAAATTAGGGGGTCCGGTTCAGTTTGAACTGTATCCTTTAGTGACCTATGGCACGCTTGCCGGCACCGTAACCGATTCGCGAACCGGCAAACCGCTGGCAGCCAAAATCACCTTTACCGAACCCAGTCTGGAACCGGTTAACTCTGACCCGAATACCGGTGCCTTCCGCAAGGATAACATCCCGGTTGGCACCTACACCATCACCGCCAGCGCTGAAGGCTACTTTCCATCCACCGCGACAGTTCAGGTTGAAGAGAACCGCATCGCCAACCAGATTTTTGCCCTGACCCCGGTGGCGGTGAAATCGGTTGTAACCGGAACGATAACCGACCGTGCGACCAGTGCCCCACTGAAGGCAAAGGTGAGTTTCAAGGATGCGCTAACCGGCACCCCGATCACCGAAGTGGAGAACGAGCCGAGCACCGGTGTCTATGTAGCAGAAGTCCCAGCCGGCACCTATGCCCTGCTTGCCCATTGTGAGGGTTATATTGACCAGTCAACCGCGCTGGTTGTCGAGGAGGGCAAGCCGGCAACCCACAACTTTGCGCTGGTCAAGGTCGGGACCGCAGTTACGCTCAAGGGCATCTACTTTGACTTCAACAAGGCAACGATAAAGTTTCCGGAATCGCAGGAGGCATTGCAGGCGGCTTACCAGATTCTCAAGGAAAACCCGACCATCAAGGTTGAGATTCAGGGCCACACTGACAATGTCGGCTCAGATGAGTATAACCTGAGACTGTCTGAGCAGCGTGCCTGGGCGGTGGTGAACTATCTGGTTAAGCAACTGGGCGTGGAATCATCCCGGCTCATCGCCAAGGGTTATGGTGAAACCCAGCCCAAGGCGAGCAACGACACACCCGAAGGGCGGGCACTTAACCGCCGGGTTGAGTTTGTGGTTATCGGAGAACTAAACAAGTAACCGAGCCCGTTCCTGTCAGCGGATTCGTTATTATTGATATTATACTATTATTTGGTATAATTTTAATCTCGATGGCGTTGAAGGCAGTCTACCGAGCAGAAAATGAGTTAATGGCAAATACCATTAAGGATTTACTGGAACAGAACGGGATTCCGGCACTGATTCGTTCCTTTCAGATTCCTGCTTATGACGGCCTGGCACAGGTGATGCGGCCGGCCTGGGGTGAGGTACAGGTTGAAGAAGAGGACCTGCTGCCGGCACGGGAAATTATTGATGGCTTCCTGGCCGGGGAATCAGAGGCTGACAGTTGCTCAGCGGATGGCGATGCCTAACCTTCAGCCGCTCGCCCGGCTGCTCATTATTACCGGCTTCATCCTTATCCTTGCCGGGCTGACGCTCATTCTGTTCAACCGGCTCGGGATTTTTCGTCTACCCGGGGATATCCTGATTCAACGCCGGAACCTGACCGTTTATATTCCCGTGGCTTCGGCAGTAATCCTGTCACTGCTTTTGACGCTGATATTGAACCTGATTTTCTGGCGCTGGCGCTAAACCCGAGAAAGGAATTTATGAAAAGAATAATTTATCGCTTTGGTTTGAAAAAAACCGATGGCTCAGCCAGGATGAAGGCAATTTTGGGCGGCAAGGGTGCCAACCTCGCCGAGATGGCAAAACTGGGCCTGCCGGTTCCACCCGGCTTCACAATCAGCACCGCGGTCTGTGTTTACTATCTCAAGCACAACCGGACCCCACCCGGCCTGAAACAGCAGGTGCAACGGGGGCTGGAGTATATTGAGGAGTGTGTGGGCAGAAGGTTCGGGGATGAAGAAAACCCGCTTCTAATTTCGGTGCGTTCCGGTGCGCCCGCCTCAATGCCCGGAATGATGGATACCATCCTCAACTTGGGCTTGAATGACAAAACGGTTGCCGGGCTCGCCCGCCAGACCAATAGCCGCCGGTTTGCCCTTGACGCCTATCGCCGGTTCATCCAGATGTTTGGCGATGTGGTCTTAAAAAGTGGTCGCGCGGAGTTTGAAAAGGTTCTTGAGCAGGAACGGGAAAGGGCAGGAGTAAAGAGCGATGCTGAACTAAATGAAGCAGCGCTGGCGCGGATTGTCGTCAGGTTCAAAGAGATTGTCCTAAAACGGACCGGCCAGGAGATTCCCCGGGAACCACAGCAGCAGTTGTGGCAAGCAATTGAGGCGGTGCTGAAATCCTGGAATAACCCCCGGGCAAAGGAGTACCGCCGGATTTACTCAATTCCGGAAAACTGGGGAACCGCGGTTAACATTCAGGCGATGGTATTCGGGAATCTCGGCGAAGATTCGGCAACCGGCGTGCTCTTTACCCGCGACCCTGGAACCGGTGATAAAAACCTCTTCTGCGAATATCTCACCAATGCCCAGGGTGAGGACATCGTTGCCGGAATCCGCACACCGCTACCGGCAACTCAACTTAAAATTGAACTGCCAGAAATCTATCGGCAACTAAAATGGATTGCCCGCCGTCTTGAGCGCCATTACCGGGATATGATGGATGTGGAGTGGACGGTTGAAAAAGGGAGGCTTTATATCCTCCAGTGCCGGAGCGGCAAGCGGTCACCCCAGGCCGAAGTAAAGATTGCGGTTGAGATGCAGAAGGAAAGATTGATCAGCCGGGTTGAGGCGGTTCAACGGGTTGACCCAGAAAAGATTGCGGCGCTACTCCACAAGACCATCACACCCGGCGCGAAGTATGAGGTGGCGGCAAAAGGGATTGCCGCTTCTCCGGGCGCGGCCGGCGGTGAAATCGTCCTGACCGCAGCCAGGGCAGTGGAATATGCCCAACAGGGCAGACCGGTGATTCTGGTCCGGCACCAGACCTCAGCCGATGATGTTGCCGGTATGGCAAAGGCTGAGGGCATTCTGACCGCTGCCGGTGGCACCACCTCGCATGCAGCAGTGGTTGCCCGGGGAATGGGCAAACCCGCGGTCGTCGGCTGCAGTGAATTAAAAATAGATTATACCTCCGGCAAGGTGAAGATCGGCAAAGCCGAAATTTCCGAAGGGACAGTAATCACCATTGACGGCAATACCGGTAATGTGATTATCGGCGAGGTGGCGATGGAAGAGCCGAAACTGACCCCCGAGTTTGAAACCATCCTGCGCTGGGCTGATCAGTTCCGCCGGCTCCGGGTGCGCACCAACGCCGACACACCGGCTGATGCAGGTAAAGCAAGGGAGCTTGGCGCGGAGGGGATCGGTTTATGCCGGACCGAGCATATGTTTTTTGCCCCGGACCGGGTGGGCGTGATGCAGGAGATGATTCTTGCTGAAGATTACGAAGGCAGGAAAAGGGCACTGGAAAAACTCCTGCCGATGCAGCGGCAGGACTTTATCGAAATCTTCCGGGTGATGGACGGCCTGCCAGTAACAATCAGAACCCTTGACCCGCCCCTTCACGAGTTTCTCCCCAAGGAGGAGGCAAAAATCGCGGAACTGGCACAACATCTTGGTATCACGGTTGAACGGATCAAGGAAACCCTGCACCGTCTCAATGAGCAAAACCCGATGTTAGGATTTCGCGGCTGCCGATTGGGTATAATTTATCCCCAGATTACCGAAATGCAGGCACGGGCAATATTTGAAGCCGCAAGTCAGGTGAAAAAAGAAGGGATAAGGGTAATGCCCGAGATAATGATCCCCTTGGTCAGCGATGTTAACGAACTTTTGCTTCAGCGCCAGTTGATTGAGGCGGTTGCAGAAAAGGTCTTTGCCGAAACCGGCGTCAAAATCAAATTCACGGTTGGAACAATGATTGAGGTTCCCCGCGCTGCCCTGCTTGCCGATGAGATCGCCGGGGTGGCTGACTTCTTTTCATTTGGCACCAATGACCTGACCCAGTTAACCCTTGCCTATTCCCGGGATGACTATGGCAAATTCTTTGCCGGGTACCAGACCTTGGGTATCGTCAAGGAAAACCCGTTTGAGACCCTGGACACAAAGGGCGTCGGCCTTTTGATGAAAGTCGGTATTCAAAAGGGCCGCAGGACCAATCCGAAACTGAAGATTGGCATCTGCGGTGAGCATGGTGGTGACCCGCAGACGATCATTTTCTGTAATAAAATTGGCTTGGATTATGTCAGTTGCTCGCCCTACCGGGTGCCGGTTGCCCGTCTGGTTGCGGCGCAGGCGGCGCTTGGCCGGGCTGAGAGAAAGGATGTATAAGCGGTGGAGTTTAAACGGCAACTTGAGGAACTTTTAAAAAGCCATCCCGATGTCTTGACAAACCCATCCCGGCGGCGCTTGATCGGTGAGGCGGTTGAGCGGCGTGAGGCACTGGTGACAAAAAGCGGCTGTCTCGCCACTTGGACCCCTGCCGACTCAACCGGTCGCAGCCCGCAGGATACCGTCTTTGTTTTAAGACCTGAGTCAGAAGGCAAGATTGACTGGAGTTCACCCAACAACCTGCCGATAACGCCCGAGACCTTCAGCCTCATCTGTGAGGATGCCCTCAACAGGTTAAAGGAAAAGAGCCGGCTTTATTATCTCAACCGGGTGGTCGGGGCAGATATAACCTATGCCCTGCCTCTGAACTTCATCTCGGACCGGGCTTTACACAGCCTGTTTGTTGACAATATGTTCGGACCGCTCCCGGAGCAACTCCCGCGCTCCATCTTCGCCCCAAAGCCCTTCACCCTCATCGCCCTGCCCTATGACCGGCTTGACCCCCAGCGTTATGAGGGTAGGCTGCGCAAACTGCCCGGCAGTAATAAAACCAGCACGATGGTCATCGCCACCGATTTTGACCATCGCATCGGAATCGTGTTCGGCTCAGCGTACTGTGGCAGTATCAAGAAACTGATGTTTACAGTAATGAACTACCTTTTGCCGGATGTGGGCATCCTTCCTCTGCATTGCTCGGCAAACGAAGGCGCAAAAGGGGACATCACCCTTTTTTTAGGACTTTCGGGCACGGGCAAGACCAGCCTCTCCACTGACCCGAGGCGCAGACTCTTGGGTGATGACGAACACGGCTGGTCTGATCAGGGCATCGCCAACTTTGAGAACGGCTGCTATGCCAAGTTAATTAACCTTGACCCGGAAAAGGAGCCTGAGATTTACTCTGCCTGCTTCCACCAGGCGCCATATCTTGAGCATGGCGCAATCATTGAAAATGCGATGGTCTATCCGGACGGCTCATTTGACCTGAAGGATTCCCGGTTGACCGAAAATTCGCGCGGCTCCTATCCGCTGGCATTTCTCGCCAATATCAAGACTCCGCCGCTCGGCAGCCATCCCAAGACCATCATCTTTCTGACCGCCGACGCCAACGGGGTGCTACCACCGGTGGCGCGCCTGACCAAAGAACAGGCGATGCTCTGGTTTCTCTTGGGTTACACCTCAAAACTTGCCGGCACCGAAACCGGCATCGTCCAGCCGAAGAGCACCTATTCCCGATTCTTCGGTCAGCCATTTATGCCCCGGAACCCGGATGTCTATATCCGGTTGCTCGGAGAAAAATTGGACCGGCACCAGACCCGGGTTTATCTGGTTAATACCGGCTGGACTGGCGGTCCTTATGGCAAGGGTAAAAGAATTGACATCAACTTGACGCGGGAAATTGTGCAGGCGGTGCTGGACGGCAGCCTGGAACAAGTAGAGTATGAGATTGAGCCGTTCTTTCAGCTGGCAATTCCGAAATCCTGCCCGAACCTACCGGACAGTTCCATTTTGAATCCAAAGAGCACCTGGCAGGACAAAGCGGCTTACGAAGAACGGGCAAGGAAACTGGCTGGCGAATTTTACACCGTGTTCCAGCACAACTACGGCAACAAACGGATTGACCCGGCAATTGCCCGTGCCTGTCCTTCAAGATAAAACAGCACGGATTTTACCTGCTAACCGCCTTCTTTGTCCGGCTTTTACTAACAATCAGCGCTGCCAGCCAGATTAACAGCACCGGCACCAGCATCAAGAAACCCAGGAGGGTGGCATTAGGCACCATTCCATCGGTCGTGGTTTCAATAAACGGCCCGCCCTCATAATTGATGATGAAGTCAACCAGGATCATTGCGGTTGCACCCCAGAGCATCAGACTCAAAAGCCCGAGCCGGTATTTTCCTTTTAGCCAGCGCCAGAAAATGGTGGCAAAAAGAGCAGCAGCTGCGGTTGTTATTAACCACATCCTCTGCCTCCGGAATTGTTATTTGCCGCTGGCTTGCCCATCGGAAGCCACCGAGCGACCGCCAGCATAATCAGCCAGAGGGCAAAGATGGCAATCGTCATCGTCCCGCCCACCGTCACCATCTCCTTTATCATCTGCGGTATGTCCTGAGGATTTTTCATTGCGGTCAGAAACGGCGGATAAGGGACGACCTCACCGTGAACGTAATGCTCAACCGCCAGCATGGCCACCCCACCCCAGAGCATTGAATTCAGCCATTCCGGATGGGCATCTTGAGGAAATTTCTTCCTTAACACCGTCGTCACCACTCCGACACCAGCCGGAACAAGAAAACATGCCATACCTTTACTCCTTTCCTGTTTTTAGCTAAAATATTAACCTAAAAAGCCCTTCGGTCAAGAAGGATGATAAGCCATTAACCAAGAAACCCGTCCTCATTCCGAGATAAAAAAGACCGGGGACAAAAACCAGTCCCCGGCCCATCTCCGAACAACAGCGGCTATTTAATGCGTGACGACAATCAAACCCGGGCCTGATATGCCTTCCGCATTTAATCGGTACAAATACACACCAGCCGGCACATCCGCGCAGTTCCACAACGCCTGATGCCCGCCCGCTTTCAGTTGTCCCTGTACCAGTGTCGCTATCTCTCTACCCGTAACATCGTGAATCGTCAGTTTTACCGTCCCATTGCTCACCGTTGTCCAGTTGATTACCGCCCTGGCCGATGCCGGGTTCGGCTTAACCGCGACCGCCGGCTTGATTGCTGCCGGCTGCCCCTCACTTACACCGGTTGTATTATCCCAGGAGTCAAACCACAGGTCATTAGGACCAACACCGGCATAAAGGACCGTTGAATAAGAGGAACTACCGATATTCTTCCAGCCGGCTGCCGGTGAAAAATTGCCGGTGTGGCGGTGGTCATTTACCTTGAGCGGAGTTATCCAGTTTGTATCGCCCGAACACCAGGTGAACATCAGTGATTCAGAGGGCACGATGGCATAGCACACGGTTGGGGCACCGCTTTGCCACTGGGTTGCGATACTGGGCATCTGCTCGTCGTTGTCGGTATCAGCGTGACCGATACCGTCATCACCGCCATAGTACCATATTGTATCATCATCGGTAGTATAATAATAGAATACACCCAGCCCCATCCCGTTCCAAGGGTCCATATCCCGGACATGCACCAGCCAGATGGTCTGGTCGGTATTGTCCGCGCCAATCACACCGTCAAACAACCGCACGGCTGGCGTTCCCACCTGTCTTGACTCCTCCCAGGTATTTCCCCGGTTAGTGGAACGTTTTACCCGGAAAGCGGCAGAGTCAACCGAACTCAGCCGTTGGTCAAGGTAAGCAACATAAACCCGGTTGTTATAGCCGACTGCGACATCCGGTTTGGGTGGAACACGGGTGTCGTCAACAAATGATGACGGTGCGGTCCAGGTTACCCCATAATTGGTTGAACGCATCAGCCGCACATTCTTAAAGCCATCGTGATACTCGTAGGTAACATAGAGATAATAGGGATTACCGTTGTCCTTGCAGGCGGAAAGATTCACAATTGTATCGCTGTCCACCTTAACCGAAAAGATATTTGCTCCGCCGGTTAATCCGAAACGGGCACAGTAAATATCACCGTTATTTGCCGAGGTGCGCAGGAAAAGAAAGACAAAACTGGAATCACCCTCTGCCACCACCAGTTCAGGTGAACTCAGCACATTGCCCGGATGCAGGACACCGTTCCAGTTACTCCAGTTGCTGCCACCGTCGGTTGAGCGATAGATTCTGATTGTATCACCATTAGCCACAACAAAGGCAGCAAATAGAACCCCCGTGTGGGTCTGGTCATAGGCAATCATCCGCTCGGAACCGGGTATGGTCGGGCTTTTAATCCCTCCGCTGTAAACCTGAATATCCTCTCCCCACAATGGCTTGGGCTCAGCCGGTGTCCCTTCGTCGGTTATTTGTAAAATCTGGGGCGGTTCGCCGAAAGCAGGTGCTGCCGGTTTCTCAACCCGACCGGGCAGAGCATCGCCCTCGTCTTGCACAGGGCAGGGTATCCCGGCCTCCGAAGAACCGCTATTCTGAACATAGCCGGTTTTATTTCTGTCTAGTGCACTGGGTGTATTGCGGTCCGCCAGTGCCCAAACACTGGTGCTGAGTATTAAAATCAATACCAGCACAGAGATCCTCTCTTTCATTTTACACTCCACGTTTTTTATCCTCAGGTGCCCTCAAGAGATAACTTTTCGTTTTTTAAGCGTTATTCCCGATGCACCTTGTTAGAGATTATAACTGATGCCCAATCAAAGTCAAGCCAATGTATAAGTCCAAACCATTTGCCAAATTTTGCCTCTGGATTTATCCCGCTTGTCGGACAAGACTTTAGCCTTGCATCCGAGTAAAATCCTAAATCCCAAACAATCCCCAATAATACCTAAATTCGGAGATATGAAGTGATGAAGGGATGGAGAGATTGGTTATTCGTCATTGGTCATTACCCAGTTTAACCTTTACCTCAATCTTTACCTCTATTTGTCCTATGTAGTTCTGAAGAGGACAGCAATATTAAAATTTAACCTATCGGTTAACAAATTCAAGCGGGCAAAATTGGTCTATTTCTTTGATATTCAATAAATTATA
>Ga0272448_1003294_pt1 | contig 19326 bp, 17 predicted proteins | sample YNPCB0191_FD_202220 | JGI IMG/M metagenome (GOLD analysis project Ga0272448, IMG submission 202220) | Hot spring sediment microbial communities from Yellowstone National Park, WY, United States - YNP-CB-019-1 | ecosystem: Environmental > Aquatic > Thermal springs > Hot (42-90C) > Sediment... | reverse complement strand
CGCGAACTCGGCCATCTCGGCGGCCGGCGCGCTCACCCGCGGGAGCGCCACTTCCTCGGCCTTCGGCGACCACGGCTCTTCCTCATTGGCTAGCGCAAGCGTCAGCCTGTCTCCCTCCAGCACGGCATTCCCGCCGCGCCCGTAGATGCGGGTGTACCCAGCCGGCGGGCTGACATAGTTGGTCCCCACATAGGCAAGCAGCCCGGAGTCGAACTCCAGCAGTGTCAGAAAGACGTCCTCTATCTCGGACGGCAGCAGGGAGTCATCCGACACGGCGGTCACCCGCCGCGTCGGCCCGAGCAGATAGTGGAGCGTGTCGAACGTGTGAACCGCGGGCTGCATCAGGGGCCCGCCGGGGGCCTCCTGGCGATGCCACCGCCACTGGTCCGGCGTCAGGCGCGTGCCGCCGGAGTGGGAGGTGTGCGCCTCCACCATCGCGAGTTGACCGAGGCGGCCGGACTCGAGGAGGGCTTTCAGCGTGCGCGGCCCCGCATGATATCGAGAGCTGTGGCCAACCATGAGCCTGACCCGGCCGCGATCGCACGCGCGGATCATGGCCGCCGCGTCTTCGACCGTGTTGGCGATTGGCTTGTCGGTGAAGACGTGCTTGCCCGCGGCGGCTGCCCGCTCGGCCGCCGCCCGGTGGTGGTTGTTTGGGGCGAATATGGCAACCGCCTCGATATCGCGGGTGGTAACCAGATCGTCGAGGCTTTGCGCCGTCTGGATGCCGTGCCCGGCGGCAAAGGCGGCCGCCGCCCCGGGCGACGGGTCCCAGCACGACACCAGGGCCACCTCCGGCGCGGACGCAGCCTCCGCCCAGAAGCTGCGAGCCCAGCCGCCCGTCCCCACCACGCCGATTCTCAGTGGTGCGCCGCTCATACCGCCTCCCCGGGGCCCGCCGCCATTCCCACCGTTCGCGAAGACCGGCCTGGCACGCGGGCGCGCGGGGTGGTTTGACGCGCAGGGAGGCGCTTCCTCTGGGGCAAGGCGGGAGGGCGCGGGCTACGCCACCGACTGAACGTGCTCGGCGAGCCGCGAAAGCCGGAAGGCAGCCGTCGACGTGGGCTCGGACGGGGGCACCCGCGGGAGGATCACGCGGAAAACGGTGCCATCCCCGGGGGTGCTCTGAACCCCGATCTGCCCGCCGTGACTCTCCACAATGTTGCGGCTGACCGCGAGGCCCAAGCCCGTTCCCTTCCCCTCCTCCTTGGTTGTGAAGAAGGGGTCGAATATCCGGTCGAGGTCCTCGGGCGGGATGCCACAGCCGGTGTCCTCGACCTCCACGAAGACGCGGTCGCGGGGGATCGTGCCGGTGCGCACGATCAGCTGTCCCCCCGTTGGCATGGCGTGGTGGGCGTTGATGATCAGGTTCATGAACACCTGCTGGAGCTGGCCGGGGTTCGCCTGGATCGGCGGAATCTGCTCGTCGAGCTGCTTGATGACCCTCACGTTCCCGACCGTGAGTTGGTGCTCGCTCAACATCAGCGTCCGGTTGAGCACCTCGTTGACGTTGACCTGCTCGATCTTCTCCTGACGGCTCTTGCGGGAGAAGGTCAGCAGGTTCTCGACAATCCGCCCGATGCGCTCCGTCTCCGTGCGGATCGTCTCCAGATTCTGTTTGGCGCCGTCCGGCAGCCCGTCCTCCATCAGGAGAAGCTCGGTGCGCCCGAGGATCACCATCAGCGGGTTGTTGATCTCGTGGGCCACGCCGCCGGCGAGCATGCCAACGGACGCCAGCTTCTCCGAGTGCACAAGCTGCGCCTGCGTCCGGCTCAGCTCGTCGAGCACCGTCAACAGTCGCTCGAGCTGCCGCTGCGAGTCGCGGTAGAGCTGAGCTTTCTCGAGGGCCAGCGCAGCCTGATCGGCGAACAACGTCAGCGCGCGGAGGTCCTCCTCGGTGAACTCGCTCGCGCGGCCGGACTCGTTCACGTTGAGCGTGCCGACGATCCGCTCGTCGATGCGCAGGGGAACCGAGATCGCGGAGGAGATCTGCCCGTCGCGGTGGCGCAGGGGACGGAGCGTCTCCTGGCCTTGGCCGCGGCGCAGCAAGAGCGGCTGTCCGTCCAGGGCGACCCGACCCGCGATCCCCTCTCCCAGCCTGAGCCGCGTCGATTCGACGACCTCGTCGGGGATGCCCTTGGCCGCCTTGATGGTCAACACGCCCTCGGCCTCATCGAGCAGCATGACGGAGCCCCGCTCCGCGTCCGTCACCTCGATCGCGGTGGTCACGATCAGGTCCAGCAGCCGTGGGAGGTCGAAGTTGGCGATCAGCGCGTGGCTCAGCTCGGCCCACGTGCTGAGCTGGGTGTCCTTCTTCTTGAGCGCTCGCTCTTTGTGAGTCAGCTCCTCGATCAGGCGGCGGTTCTGCTGCCACTGGTCACTCAGCCGCTCCCGGATGTAAGCCGTGATGAGCAGCACCATCACCAGCAGGAAGCACGTTGTGACATCGCTGCCCAGGACCAGCGTGATTGGCGTCGCAATCTGCGGAACGATGCCGCTGGCATCCTCGCTGGCCGTAAGCAGGAACAGGCTGACTGACAGCAGGAAGATGATCAGCAGCGCAATCAGCCACAACCGCTCCGCCTGCGCCTCCGCGCGGCGGATGGGGTCTATGGCCGCGTTGTCGGAACGACCGTTACCTCGCCGGACCAGGGCCCCGGTGCCCGGCATCCTGGCGAGAGCCCTCCGGAATATGCCCATAGACAAGCGCGCTCGATGACAGAAACGTCGTTTGTGCCGCGTCTGCGCCCTCCCCGCCGCACAGCGCAGCGGATGCACCGGGCGCAGTCCTCCCGCGCACTACAGGCTTATTCCACAATCCGCCCGTCCGACGGAGTCGTCCGGGTGCCCTTCGCGGGTCAGCCGGCGAGGGCAATCACGTCGATCTCGACCGCGATGCCCAGGGGAAGGTTGGCGGCCTGGATCGTCGTCCGGGCCGGGGGTTCAGAGGGGAAAAACCGGGCGTACACTGCGTTCATGGCCGCGAAATCGCCGATGTCCTGGAGGTAGACGGTTGTTTTGACAACTCTCTCCACGGACGACCCCGCGCCTTCCAGAATCCGGCGGATGTTGCTGAGCACCAGCTCGGTCTGCCGCTCGATGCTGCCCCGCACCACCTCGCCGGTGGCGGGATCGAGCGGTCCCTGCCCTGACACAAACAGGAAGTCTCCCGCCTGGACGACTGGGGAGTACGGGCCCTTGGCGGGAGGAAAGGCGTCCGACGTAATGATGCGCTTCTCGACCATCGAAGGCTCCTTTTCGGTTCAGCGCAGCTTGCCGCGGCCGGCAATCGGCCATGTGTCCACGACCTCGCCCCGGCGGGTGACGACCATCTCGTCGTACAGGTTGCACACGACGCAGCAGTGGTTCGGAATGACCTCGACCTTGTCACCCACTCGGAGCTTGATGGCCGCCTCCGACAGGTCCAGGAAGCCGTGCTCCTCGTTGAGCTTGACCAGCACCGCGGCGTTGTCCTCCTTCAGCATCCCGTAGCCTTTCGACTCGGGCGCCAGGTCGGAGCTCAGGGCCTTGCTGCCCGCGTCGAGGACGGCCCGGCCCGCCTCCGGAGTGCTGACCACGGTGGCTAGCACCGTGAGCGCGCAGTCGGCAGGCGTGGCCGACCACCGATCGATCTGGGTGCGATCATTGAACACATACGTTCCGGGCCGAATCTCCGTGAGCCCGCACTCTAGATGATAATGGCGGGCAGTCGGCGTCGAGCCGCCGCTGATGCGTTCGGCAACGTCGGCGATGGGAGCGATGCGCTGGGCGACCTCCGCCATGGTACGGGCCTCGTGGGCGGCGATGCCCGCGATCTCGTTGTCGTTGCGGGCCGCGTAGACCTGGCCGGGATAGGTGAACAGACCCACCAGGTTGAGCCCCGGCAGCGCGTTGATGCGCCGGGCCAGGTCCTGGACGTCGTCCGGCTGGACGCCGCAGCGATGAAGGCCGACGTCCACCTCGATGAGGACCGACAGCCGCATCCCCGCCGCTGCGAAAGCCATCGACAGCGGCGCCGCCATGGCGACGCTGTCCACTCCCACCGCGACGCGAGCGCGCCGCGCGACCTTCAGCAGCCGCTCGATCTTGGGCTGCCCGACGATCTGGTGGGCGATGAAGATGTCCTCGATGCCCGCCTCCGCCATGACTTCGGCCTCGCCGACCTTGGCGACCGTGATGCCCGCCGCGCCGCGGGCGAGCTGGAGCTGCGCGATCTGAGGCGTCTTGTGGGTCTTCGTGTGCGGCCTCAGTTTGAGCTCGGCCGACCGCGCGGCCGCTGCCATGCGGCCCAGATTGCTCTCCAGCCGGTCCAGATCGACGAGCAGGCAAGGCGTGTCAAGCTGAGAGATGCGCATAGTGCACCCTCCCTCCCGGGCCGCGGCAGGCGCGCCGCAGTCCCGTCGCCCGTCTACCCCGCCAGGGGCCGTGTTGCGCAACACGTTCCACCCCTCTGGGCGCAAACCTCCCCGGTTCCGGATGTCCGGAAAGGTAACTGGCCCCACGCCGTCTAATCCAACGACGGGGGGCCGAACGCGGGTATACTGCGGAGGCGGCGCGAGCTTGCTCCCAGGGGCGGTCCGGGACGGCGAGCATGCCCCGCGCCCTGCGGGAAGAAAGCCTGGCGTTCGCCACTCGGCCGGAGGCTGCCGGCCGAGCGGGGGCTCACACGGAGATGGATATGAAGCGCGGCCGGGTCGTCGTGGCGTGGTGGCTGTGGGCGTTCTCGGCGCTGGCGGTTCAGACCGCCTTCGCATCAACGCGGGCCTATGTCGCGGACCGCGTCCTGGAACAGCTTCGAGAAAGCGGCAGCGCGCGGGTCATCGTCAGCATGTGGGACAGCGCCCTGCCCGAGGCCAGGGCCAAGGACTGGCGGGAACGCGTGCCGGCCATCCAGGAGCTCGGGCGCAGGGTCCGCTCGGCCGCCCCCCGTTTTCGGGTGGAGCGCTCCTTCGTCACCCAGCCGTTTCTCGTCGGTACCGTCAACCGCGCGGGGCTGGATCAGCTCCTGGCCTCCCCGGTCGTCGAGGCCGTCTATCCCGTGCGGACCTACCGGGCATCGCTGGATGTAAGCGGCCCGCTCATCGGCCAGCCGCAGGCCGAGTCGGCCGGCTACAGCGGCGCCGGGGTGGGGATCGCGATCCTCGACACCGGGATCGACTACACGCACCCCGATCTCGGCGGCGCGCCGTTCCCGAACTCCAAGGTCGTTGGCGGCTATGATTTCGTGAACGGCGACAACGATCCCATGGATGACGACGTCGAGTCCGGCCACGGCACCCATGTCGCCGGGATCGCTGCCGGCACGGGCTCGCAATACCGCGGCATCGCGCCGGCGGCCAAGCTGCTTGCCTGCAAGGTTCTCGACAGCCGCGGTTACGGCGACTCCGGCACGATCATGCAGGCCATCGACTGGTGTATCACCAACCGGACCGCCTTCAACATCCGGGTCATTAACATGAGCCTGGGCGACGCGACCGAGTACACCGACCCGGCCCAGTGCGACAACTCGGCCGAGGCCGCGGTGATCGCGGATGCCGTCGACCAGGGCATCACCGTCGTCGCCGCCGCCGGTAACGAGGGATACCTCGACGGCGTCGCCTTTCCCGCCTGCGTGAGCGATGTCATCGCGGTCGGCGCCACATACAAGCGGTCATACAGCGAGACCTGGCTTTACGGGGAGTGCAGCGACACGGCGCCGCAAGTTGACTCAGTCGCCTGCTTCTCCAGTCGCGGTGAGCTGCTGGACCTCTATGCGCCAGGCGCAATCATCATGAGCGCTCAGGTAGGCGGTGGCTACCACCAACTCGCGGGCACGTCGATGGCGACGCCGCACGTGGCGGGAGCCGCCGCCTGTCTGGCCAGCCAGGGCATCACCGATCCGGCAGCGATCCGGGCGCGCCTGAAGCGAACCGGCGTGCAGATAGTGGATGACCTGAGCGGGGTCGCGTCGCCGCGGGTCGACCTGGTCCGCGCGATTAACAATCAGCCTACCTCCGGCCCCGATCTGGTGGTCACGAGTGTGTCGACCCCCGTGTCATCGGGCAGCGTCGGCGACCCCGTCACGGTGAGCCTGACCGTTGTGAACCAGGGCGACGCTCCGTCGCCGGCGTGCACTGCGCTCGTCGTGCTGTCGGCCAACAGCATCGCATCGCCCCGGGACTACGTGGTGGCGACCGTGGCGTTGCCCACCCTGGCCGCAGGGGCGGCGTTCAGCAGCGCGTCGATCGCGGGCGTCGTGCCCTCTGTGCCCGGAGGCACCTACAAGCTCGGCGCGTTTGCCGACAGCGGCTACGGCGTGGCCGAAAAGGACGAGACGAACAACGGCCTGACCGGGGCCGACTTCCAGGTGCTCACGCCTGGAGCCAGCGTGGTATCGAGCACTGTGCCGGCCTACATGCTCAAGGGCAGCAGCCATGTCATCACCGTTCAGATGCGCAACTCCGGCACGGTTGCATGGACTGCCGGCGAGTTCCACCTTCGCTCACAGTCGCCAGCCGGCACCACCCGGTGGGGCATCGAGAGCGTCAACCTGCCCGGGGGCGCCACCGTTCCGCCCGGGGCCACGGTCACGTTCACCTTCGATGTGACCGCCCCCGCAGACCCGGGGACCTATCCCTGCCACTGGCAGATGGCCAAGGGCGATACCTACTTCGGCGAGGTCGCGACAGGGGCCACGAAGACACTGGTGGTGGACGACGCCGACTACGGCCAGGATGCGCCGGCGGTGAGCGGCAACCGCGTCTCCTACGTCGACTACAGTGGCCTATACCGCGACTACCTCATCCCCGCCATCGGCGTGAAGGACCTCGACACGCAGTCGCGGACCATTTTGCCCGATGACATAAACTTCCCGAGAGACGCGCAAGGGTGGCCCTACCCACCGTACAGCTACTTCGATGTCAGCTCGAGCTTCTACCCCGATATCTCAGGCACCTGGGTCACATGGTTCATCGACGACAGGCCCGATAACGCGGATTCTCCCACAGTCTGGTACTACCAGGTCACCGCGTACAATCTGGCGACGCCCGACGTCCTGCCCCTCCGCATCGTCTGGGGAAACTGGGACTCGCTCAATCCCGCCATCGACGGCAACCTCGTGGTCTGGGAAGACTATCGGAACGACCCCGACCACATGGTGAGTGCCAACGACTTTCTCGAGGACAACGCCGATATCTACATCTGCGACCTTCGGGACACGACCGGCACCGACAACCACTACGTTATCGCGCACCCTCTGTGCACCGCGCCGGGCCCGCAGCTCTCGCCCCGCATCTCGGGCAACCTCGTGGTCTGGGAGGACTGGCGCGACGGCAGCCAGGCCGACATCTACGCCTATGATCTCACGGTGGACTCGGACGGAAACGGGATACCGAACTGGAAAGAGTCCGTGAGGCCGAACCCGGATCCCGCGGAGATCCGATTGACGGCCACGCCCTGGTCAGAGATGTATCCCGACGTATCCGGCCGCAAGGTCGTATGGCTCGACACTGAGCGGCTGTACCAGGGCACGGCAAGGACGATCGACGTGTACGCACTCGATCTGGACACTCTGCTTGAGACCCCCGTGGCGACCGATCCCCCGGCGCTGAGAGACCACGCGCGCATCAGCGGCGATCAGGTCGTGTGGCACGATTTCCGCGGCGGCCAGTCGGACGTCTACTGGGCCAACCTGAGGGACCCCTGGCCGATTCCCATCGCGGCAAGCCCGTCGGGCGAGGACATGCCGGCGATCAACGGGCCGCGCAACGCCTACTCCGTCTACCGTCGGCAGACCACGCTGAGCTACATCTATGACCCCAACCAGCCGCCCGAGCAGATTAGCTGGGATGTATACAACGTTGTCTCGCAGAGGATGCTCACGAACGGCTGGGTCGGTGTGCACACGTTCCCGGATGTGAACACCGACTACTGGGCCTGGCCCTGGATCGAAGCAGTCGCCGCCGCCGGAATCGCGCGGGGGTACCCGGATGGAACATACGGGCCCACCGTGACCGTCACGCGGGACCAGATGGCCGTCTACGTGGCCCGCGCGATGGCCGGCAGCGACGCCGCCATTGAGACCCCGACCGGGCCCGCAACTTTCCCCGACGTGCCGGAGGACCACTGGGCCTTCAAGTACATCGAGTACTGCCACACTCACGACATCGTCGCGGGCTACCCCGACGGCACGTACGGGCCGGACCTGCCTGTCACGCGCGGTGCGATGGCCGTGTTCATCGCCAGGGGAGAGGCGGGCGGGGACGCCTTTTTCGACACCTACACACCGCCGTCGTCGCCGAGCTTCCCGGACGTAACGGCCGATAACGCGTGGGCCTGGTGTTACAAGTACGTCGAATACATAAAGGCCCATGGCGTGACCAGCGGCTACCCGGACGGGCTGTATCATCCCGAGTTCGAGTGTTCCAGGGACCAGATGGCCGTCTACGTCACGCGGGCCTTCGAGCTACCGCTCTGACGACGCTCGCCATCAGGCGCGGACCTGGCCCGTCCAGGGGGCCGGTATCGGCACTTCCGGTCTTGGACCTCGACATACTCTGGGCCCATTGACAGACTGCTCTGTGATCCACCGGGAGAGCCTAAGGCCCCCTCTTGCCAACGCAGTTGGGCCGCTTGTTTCGGGAGACTCTGGGCCTGGTGCGCTCGGAACCCCTGCGGGCTGAGTAACCGATCCCCTCGTGGGAGCGCTCGGCGTTACTGTCAGGCTTGCAGCAGCAAGGAGACGCCCGACCGGCCTGCTGCCCAGCGCAGCGGCGCGGAAGAGAGCAGCTGGCGCGAGCGCGAGAGACGCGCCGAGAGGAGGTCGCGCCCATGAAGTGCCGGCGCAAGCTTCCTATCATCCAGGTGGACGCCGATCCGATGAACGCGGATTGGCTGCGTTCCCGCTGGCCGCTGGAGTACATTCCGCCGTACAAGAGCGAAGCGTTCATGAAGATGCTGCGCTCCTGGGGCATGACCTTGGAGGAGTTCCGAGAGCTGCCGCTGTACAGTTTGCGGTTCAGAGAGGCCGCATTGTCGACGATGAATGGGTGGAGTGAAACGCGTCCTCCGTCCGGGCGAGGCGACACAGCTTCTGACAAACTTGCATCTGCATACCAGGTCTCGCTCGTGGCATAACCCGGGCCGAAGACAACCAAGGCCCGTCGCCCGTTGGGGCGGCAACCCGGCCCTGCAGAATCGTCGACACCAGGCTTCTGAGGCAGCGCGCCTATGGGCATGGGGCGCTCAAGCAGGACACGTGTTCTGCGGCAGGGGCATGAGTGAGCGACCCTTTGGCGTTCGGGGGAAACGCGACATCAACGACAGTCAGGACAGGGCGGCGAACTGGCAAACGGGGGGCGCGGTTGTCGACCGGAGGCCGGGCCACGGCCGCGGTGAATCCGACAGATGGCTTCTGCTGGGCCGCCGACAGAGACAATGGCCGAGTGGTCCGGTTGGTCATTGCACTGAGCTTCAGCGATGCGCCTTACGAGGACTGTTCCCGGCTGGCCACCGAGGCCTGCGCGGCGGCTGATATCGTGCCGAGCTACTGGGATGGAGCATACGAGCCCACCGTGACGGCCACGCGGGATCAGATGGACGTCTGCGTCGCCGGCGCGCTGGAGGGGGGTAATGGGAACGTGCCCGCGGGCGCGACGACGGCGACGTTCGGCGATATGCCGACAGATCGCTCGGCCCACAAGTACATCGAGTATCGCCGCGATCATGGGATCATGCAAGGATATGAGGCGGGTTGCCAGCCAGACGATGCGGTGGCCTGGGGACAGATGGCCGCGTATACGGCTCGTGCTCGCGGCTGGGTCCAGATCGGCGACGATGTGACCACGGCGCGCCCGCGTCTGGGCCTTCCGGCATCAAGGACGTGATAATGGCACAGATAGCTCTCGTGCGGCATGCGGAGACAGCCTGGAACCGGGAGGAGGTCTTCCGGGGCCGGGCCGACATCCCGCTCAGCGATCGCGGCTGCAAACAGGCAAGCTTGCTCGGCCAGGCGCTGGCGGGTCGGCGGATCGAGGCGGTGTACTCCAGCCCACTCTCTCGCGCGCGAGACACCGCCGAGGCCATCGCCGCGGCGCTGGGCGTCGGCGTCGCGGTGGATGAGCGCCTCGTGGACATGAACTATGGCGAGTGGGAGGGACATCCCAGGCGAGAGGTGGAGCTGCGCTGGCCCGAGCTGTACGCGACCTGGGTCAACGACCCAGCGCGCTTCGCAGCCCCAGGTGGCGAGACCCTTTCCCAGGTGATGGAGCGAGTGCGGCCGGCACTGTTGGAGATTGCCGAGCGCCACCGGGACGGGGGTGCCGCGGTGGTCTCCCATCGCGTGATCTGCAAGCTGGTCCTGTGCTGGGCCCTCGGAGCCGGGGAGGAGGCCTTCTGGCGGGCGCGCGTGGATACTGCCTCCATAAGCCTGCTCGAAGCCGGCCCGAAGGGCTGGGTGGTCGTCGGGTCGAACGACGTGTGTCACCTTGCGGCGCTAGGAGAAGCGGCGCAAACCGACTTCTGAGGGCGAAAGACGGGCTCCGGGTCACGCCTGGCGGCCAGGGTAGCTAGGCGGTGGGCTGGCCGCCCCCGGCCATGAACCGCTCCACCACGTCCCGAGGAAATGCCCCTTCCATCGGCCCCTTTCGCGTAGCGCCCAGTGCGCCGGCCGCGTTGGCGAGCCGCCCAACTTCCTCCAGCGGCAGGCCCTCGAGAAGCCCGACCACGAAGCCCGCATCAAAGCAGTCGCCGGCCCCCGTGGGGTCGACCGCGTCGACGCGGTAGGCCGGGACATCGGTGCGCCCGTCCTTTGTGTATACGGCGCATCCCTCCGCGCCGCGCTTGAGGGCGACGACCTGCGGACCGAGGTCGAGCAGGGCGCGGCAGGCCGCATCCGCGCCGGCCACGCCCGACAGGAGCTCTGCCTCAGCGCCGCTTGGCAGCACCACGTGGGCGGCGGCGAGGATCGGCGAGCAGATGCGACGCAAGGCCTCTTCTCCCCCGAGAAGCTCCGGGCGCAGGTTCGGATCGAAGCTGACGCGTCCGCCCGCCGCCCGGACGATCTCCGCCGCGCGGTAGCAGGACCGGCGCATTCTATCGCTGACAGAGAGGGAGGAGCCGCAGATGTGGAGGAAGGCGGCCTGGGCTAGATAGCCCTCATCGGCGTCCGGCATTTGCCCTGCGGCCGCGTGTGCGATATGATAGAGAAACCGGCGACTGCCGTCGGAGAAGTACGTCACGAAGGCAACGCCGGTCGCCCGATCGGCGATGCGCGGACACCACGTGATGTCCACAGCGTCCGCGGCGAGGCGATTGAGCAGGCAGGTGCCGAAGTCGTCGTCGCCGACGGCTCCGATGAAGCCGACGCGGTGGCCGAGCCTGGCCGCGGCGTCGGCGAAAATGGCGGGTGCTCCGCTGGGGAAGGGACCGATGAACTCGGAGGGTCGGTCAAGGGGGTCGTCGACGCGCGTGCGCATCACCTCGACGAGCGCTTCCCCAAGGGCAATGATCTCCAGAACCATGGATGACGCTCCTGGGCGCTGTGTGCCGCGGCCGGGAGCCGCGCGCGGCTCCTCGCGGGCCGTGACTGGTTCGCCGTCGGCGCCGCTCGACCTGCCGCGGGCCAACGGGGCACCTCGGGCCGGGAATCGCCGCGGCGGTGAGTCGTCTGAATGAGCAGGAAGCCCGACGAGGTGGACGATCTCGTGATCCGCGCTCGCGCCGGCGATCTGGACGCGTTCGAGGCGCTTTTCCGCGGACATCAGTCCGGGGTGTACTCGTTCATCCGAAGCCAAGTCCGGGAGGCCGAATCAGCCGCGGACCTGACGCAGGAGACGTTTGTCCGCGCCTGGCAGTCGCTGAAGCGCCTGCGGGCCGCAGGGGCGTTTCGCGGGTGGCTCTATCGGATCGCGTCGAACCTCGTGCGCGACCACGTCAAGTCTGGTCGCCACCGGTTGGAGGTTCCGCAATCGGACGTGGGGGACGGCGACCCGCCAACCGGCACTGTGAGCCGGTCGGAAAACCTGGACGGCGTGGCGACCGGCGCCGAGCTGAGGCACGAGGTGTGGCGGGCGCTTGCCGAGCTTCCTGCGGAGCAGCGGGCGGCGGTGGTGATGCATCATGTGGAGGGAATGTCGGTGCGCGAGATAGCGGCCGCGCAGGGGGTAAGGCCCGGGACCGTTATGTCGCGGCTTGCGCGGGCCCGCGAGGCGCTGAGAGAGCGCCTGAGCGAGTATGTGGAGGGCTCCGATGATTCGGTGTGACAAGGTAAGACGACAGCTTGCGGACCATTCAGTCGGCCGGCTGCGCGGCCGCGCGCGCGCTCGCGTGGAGCAGCACGTGCGCCAGTGCGAGGCATGCCGGGCCGAGCTGGCCGCTCTTCAGAGGACGGGGGCCCTGCTGGATGGCCTGGGGAAACAGCCCGTGCCGGCCGGCATGTGGGAGTCTGTTCGCCGCCGCATCGAGCGGCCCGCGCGCGCCCCTGTTCGCCGGCCGCGGCTCGTGGTGGGCGCGGTGGGGCTGGCCGTGCTCTCTCTGATCGTGGTGGGCGTGTTCCTGCTGCTGCCGACTGGGACAAGCGCTCCGCCCGAGATCGTCGTTACCGCCGAGGCGGATGCCGAGATGCAGGCCGTCATCGATGGACATGCCTCGGCCATCTGGTCTGCCCCGCTTGCGGACGAGGCGGCCGTGGGGCTTCGCTTCGTCTCCCTGGAGGACGGTGGGTGAGCCGTCTGCGGCCGCTGATACTGGCGCTCGCGCTGCTCGCGGCGTGCTCACAGGCGTGGGCGCGCGACGACGCGTGGCGGGCCGTGTGGGAGAGCGAGGCCGCCAGAAAGCGCCTGGCGGTGGAGGGCAAAGCGCGCACCATGATCGTCATGGGTGATCGCAGCCGCCGGGCCACGGCAACGGTGTGGGCGGCCGGCGGCAAGGTGCGGCTCGACTACGAGGATGACGGCCACAAGTGGGCGGTTGTGGATGACGGCGAGTCGCTCATCATGCTCGACGCGGTGCACAAGCGGGCCATCTTCATCCCGCGTCCGGCGTTCGCGACCGACAATGCGCTTGCAGAGCAGAACTATCTGGCCCGGGAGGCCGGGACCGCAACCATCGCCGGCCGCCCGACGCGCGTGATCGAGATAAAGCGGCGAAGCGGCGGGCCGGTGACTTGGCGCCTGTGGCTCGACCAGAAGACCGAGTATGCGCTGCGCCAACAGCGCTACAACATCGACGGCGTCCTCACAATGGAGACCGAGTACCTCGATATCCACTACGACGCTAATGTCCCGCCGGAGTCCTTCACCGTTCCGGCCGGGTGGGAGCGCGTCTCCCCCCGCCGGGAGGGGCAGCGCGTCGACCTGTCGAGGCTGGACGAGGCCGTGGGATTCCACGTTGCCCGTCCCGGCTATCTGCCCGCCGGCTTCAGGCTCCTCGGCGCGTACCGGCAGCGTCTCGGCCAAGAGACGGTTGCAGAGCTGCGGTACACCGACGGCCTGCGCCTCCTCAACGTATTCGAGCGGCCCCGCGAACCCCAGGAAGGCGGGGGCGGACACTGGGGTCGCGGCCCCGGCCGCAAGGATGAAGCGGGCGGCCGTCGCGGTCGCGGCGGCCGAAGGGGTCGCGGCGGAGGGATGGGGTTCGGCCCGCCCGGGCGGGAGCCCGCGACGGTCGTCGACCATGTGACCGAGAAGGCTGTTCGCCACTTCGGCAAAGATCGCGTCATCATGGTGGTCGGCGATCTGACCGCCGATGAGCTGATTCGCGTGGCCCAGAGTGTGAAGTGATGGTGGGGAATCGACTCCCCCGCTCGCTCGTCTCAACTGGTGGCTGAGTCATCAGACCGCTCAAAGGAGGTTGGAGATGCGAGCGAGCAGATGGATGCCCATCGTGGTCGCTGGCCTATTGGCGCTGTGGGCGAGCGCGCTGATGGCAGCCCAAGGTGGAGACGAGAAGCTGGCCGGCCGGGCAGGGCGGCCGCAGCTTACGGCTGAGGAGCGGGCCGTCGCGGACCACATCGGGAAGCTCCGCAAGGACATGCAGATCGCGCGGCTTGAGCTGCGCATACTCGAGCTGAAGGGAGCGCCCGAGCAAGAGATCGCCGCGAAGGCCAAGGACGTCGACCGCATCCGTGACGAGATGCGCGCGTTCGTCACGAAGAACGCGGACACGCTGCGCCGGCTCCGACAGGAGCAAGGCCTATGGGGCCGCGGCCGCGGCGGCGCCGGCATGGGCCGCGGGCTCGGCAGGGGTCCCGGCATGCAGCGCGGCCTCGGCCGGGGATTTGGCCTCGGCCCCGGCTGCGACCGGCAGATGGGTCCTGGCGTTGGGCGTGGCCGCGGTTTCGGGGTGGGGCCTGGCGTTGGCCAGGGTCCCGGTGAGCGCGGAGGCCGCGGGATGCGGCTGCGCGATCGGGAGCGGCTGAGGATGCATGATCGGGGCCGCTGGGGCCAGCCAAACGCGAGTCCCGAGCAGCCGCAGGGAGACGAGAAGCCGGAAAGCTAGCAGGCCATCGCTGTCTCCGTCCGCCCATCATGCGGGACGCGCCCAGTCGAGCGCGTCCCGCACGCGTGGGCTGGCCGCGCAGGACAGGGCGCGAGGGAAAGGTAGCAGTGGGCAGAAGGTAACCGCAGGGGTCTCCTGTGTCCGATAGCCGACGACCTGCATTCGTTCTGGGCGTGCTCGGCAGCCCTCGCGTGCACAGCAACACAGGTGCGCTGCTGGCGCGGGTCCTCGCGGGCGCGGCCCAGGCGGGTGCGGATACCGAGATGGTGGCCCTTCGCGAGCTGAGCTTCACCTCGTGTAGGCACTGCGGAGGCTGTGACAAGACCGGCCGGTGCGTTGTGCTCGACGACATGCAGAATGTCTACGAGAAGGTGCGTTCCGCCAGACACCTGGTCCTCGCGTCGCCGATCCAGTTCTCCGGCGTATCCGGGGAGATGAAGGCGATGATCGATCGCGCGCAAGCGATGTGGGTCGCGACCTACCGACTGAAAACGCCGCCCACCCGCGTTCAGGGCGAGCGCAGAGGGGTGTTCGTGGCAACCTGCGGGGGCGCGGACCAGCGGGTATTCGAGTGGGCAAAGCCCACGGTCAAAGCGTTCTTCAACTCGACGGGCTTCACGTATTGGGGCGAGTTGTTCGAGCCGAACACAGACCGACCGCCGCCGGTGGCCGAGCGCACCGAGACCCTGGCGAAAGCGGAGCGCCTCGGCCGCGAGTTGGTGGCGAGTTAGCATCGAGGTCGCGGGGAGAGGGGAAGTGAGTTGCGACTATGACGGCGACGGCCCGCTGCTGGTGGGCGTCGATGTAGGGGGCACCAAGATCGCTGCCGGCCTCGCGGATGGCGCCGGCCGCATCATCGACGCGCAAAGGGTTCCGACTCCCGATGAAGGGGGCCCCCGGGTCGTGAAAGAGATCGTCGGCCTGGCTCGGTCGCTCCTGTCGCGAAACCACCTCGCGCCCGGCGACATAGCCGCGGTTGGCGTCGCCGTCCCGGCTGTCATCGAGGCCGGCCGCGGCGCGGTTCTGTGGGCCCCCAACATCGCCGGTTGGCAGGCCGAGACGCCGGTGACCGGCCCCATCGCCCAAGCGCTGGGAATCCGCGCCTCGCTGCACTATGACGGGCATGCATGGGTGGCTGGTGAGTGGTGGTGCGGTGCCGCGCGCGGTGCCCGGCACGCCGCGCTGATCGCCGTCGGCACCGGCATCGGCGGCGGTCTGATACTCGACGGACGGCTGCATCGCGGTAGCGTCGGCGTCGCGGGCGCGATCGGCTGGTGGGTCACAGACTGGCGCCAGGGAGGTGCCCGCACGGACAGTGATCACGGCTGGCTGGAGTCCTTTGCCTCCGGCCCTGCGATCGCGCGCGCGGCGGGCACGTGCACCGCGGAGGGTGCGTTCTCCGCCGCGCGCTCTGGCGACGACCGGGCGAACGCGGCCGTTGCACAAGCAGCGCAGGTTCTGGGATGCGCGGTGGCGAACCTCGTGAGCTTGACGGACCCCGACGTGGTCGTGCTGGCCGGGGGCGTCATCGCCGGAGGCGGCGACCTGATTCTGCCCCGGGTTCGCGAGATCGTCGCCCGGGAGGCGCAGCCCCAGATGGCGCGGCGAGTGCGCGTGGTGGCGGCCGAGCTGGGCGATGAAGCGGGGTGGCTTGGCGCCGCGCGGCTGGCGGAGGAGGCCTGATGTCGGCAGACCAGTGGTTCGAGAAGACCGCGCAGATCCACCGCCGTATACGGGAGACCCAGAGAGAGAACATCGCAGCGGCGGCCGAGGCCATCGCGAGGTCGATCGAGCTCGGGCGGATGGTGCACCTGTTCGGCGCCGGCCACGGCTCCTTGCCGGTGATGGAGTGCTATCCCCGCATCGGCGGCTTCGTCGGCTACCACCCCATGACCGAGCACTGCCTCTCGTACTTCACGAACGTGGTGGGCGACAGCGGCGTGCCGCAGTTCATGTTCCTCGAGCGCCTCGAGGGCTTCGCCCAGGTGATTCTCCAGAACTACCGGCTGGACCCGCGCGACACGATGATGATCTTCTCGCAGTCGGGCATCAACGGAGTCGTGGTGGACATGGCTCTGGAGACAAAGAAACAGGGGCTCACTGTCGTCGCGCTGACCTCCCTGGAGCACACCAACTCCGTACAACCCCGACACTCCAGCGGGAAGCGGCTGTGCGAGATCGCCGACATCGTCGTCGACACGTGCGTGCCAGCCGGCGACGCGATGGTGGAGGTTCCCGGCCTGCGGGAGAAGGTGGGGCCGGGCTCCACCTTCGGGTTCGTGACCGCGGTGAACGCGATCAACTGCGAGGTTGCCCGGCTCCTGACCGAGCGGGGCCACCCGCCTATCGTCAACGCCTCTCACAACTTCCTGCCGCCTGAGGAGGCGAGCAAGCAGATGGCGCGGGTGTGGGAGGCGTACATCGAGCGGGTAAAGCTGCGGGTCTGAGCGCGGCCGCCGGCAGGCCGCCGCTTGTCATATCGAGGGACGAGGAGAGGCTGACATGAAGATTCTCGTGATGCAGGCGTCGCCGAACGAAGACGGTCTGACGGCAACTATGGCCAAGGAGGCGATGGCCGGCGTGGTGGCGGCCGGCGCCGACGCGGAGCTGATCAACCTGCGCTCACAGAAGTTGGGGGCCTGCCTGGCCTGTGAGGACGGGTGGGGAAAGTGCCGCCGGGAGAGTCTGTGCATCATCGAGGATGACCTGGAATTGGTGCGGGGCAAGATGGCCGAGGCCGACGGCGTCGTCCTCAGCACTCCCGTGTATTTTGGGGACGTGGCGGAGGTGGTGAAGAACTTCTTCGACCGGCTTCGGCGCTGTGAGCGCGCGGGCCCGGCCGAGCCGCGGGTCGAGGGGCGCTGGGTGCTGGAGATTGCGGCCGCAGGTGGCGGAGGAGGGGGAGGACCCACCTGCTTGGTGGCGATGGAGCGGTACTTCGCCCACCTCGGAATGCCGATCTTCGATCAGCTCATTGTGACGCGCCGCAGCCGCAAGTACATGCTGGTCGCGGCCAGACAGGCCGGCGAGGCCATGGTGGCCCACATCGCGGAGGAGATGCGCAGCGGCTGACTCGATGTCGCCGCAGACGCGACACGGGGGCGGCGTGGGCCGCCCCCGTGTGATGTCTGGTTCCGGAGAACGCCTCCCGGCGTCGCCGACCCGATCAGTACTCGGGCGGCGCCGGCGGCGAGGCCTTCTCCTTCTCCGGCTTCTCAGCGACCAACGCTTCGGTCGTCAGCAGCATGCTCGCGATCGATGCCGCGTTCTGGAGGGCCGAGCGGGTCACCTTAGCCGGGTCCAGAATGCCGGCCTTGACCAGGTCCTCGATCTGCTCGGTCAGGGCGTTGAAGCCGATCCCGGGGGCCTCGCTCTTCACCTTCTCGACGATCACCGAGCCCTCGTAGCCGGCGTTGTCGGCGATGGTGCGCAGCGGCTCCTCCAGGGCGCGGCGGATGATGTCCACGCCGATCTTCTCGTCGCCGCGCGCCTCCTTGCGGACCTTGTCGAGCACGTGGGAGACGTTCAGATAGGTGACCCCGCCGCCAGGGACCATGCCCTCCTCGACGCCAGCCCGCGCCGCCGACAGGGCGTCCTCGAATCGGTGCTTCTTCTCCTTCAGTTCGGTCTCCGTGGCCGCGCCCACCTTGATGACGGCCACGCCGCCGGCGAGCTTGGCGAGCCGCTCCTGGAGCTTCTCGCGGTCATAGGAGGAGTCGGTCTCCTCGATCGCGCGCCGGATCTGCTCCATGCGGCCCTCGATGGCCTGCCGGCTTCCGGCGCCCTCGATGATGGTGGTCTCCTCCTTGCTGATGACCACCTTCTTCGCCTGGCCAAGCTCGTTCAGCGTCACGTTCTCGAGCTTCATGCCCAAGTCCTTGGACAGGAACGTGCCGCCCGTCAGGATCGCCATGTCTTCCATCATGGCCTTTCGCCGATCGCCGAACCCGGGCGCCTTCACCGCCGCGGCCTGGAAGGTGCCGCGGATCTTGTTGACGACCAGGGTCGCCAAGGCCTCTCCGTCTACGTCCTCGGCGATGATCACCAGGGGTCGGCGCGCGGCGGCGACCTTCTCCAGCAGGGGCAGCAGATCCGCAACCGCGCTGATCTTCTCCTCGTGGATCAGCAGGTACGGATCCTCGAGGACGGCCTCCATGCGCTCGGGGTCAGTCACGAAGTAGGGCGAGATGTAGCCCTTGTCGAACTGCATCCCCTCCACGACCTCGACCGTGGTCTCCGTTCCCTTCGACTCCTCTACGGTGATGACGCCTTCCTTGCCGACCTTGTCCATCGCGTCGGCGATGTATCGGCCCAACTCCGGGTCGTTGCCGGCGATGGCGGCGATGTGTTCGATGGCTTCCTTCGTGTCAACCGGCTTGGCGATGCGCTTGATCTCCGCGACCACCGCGTCGACGGCCTTCTCGATCCCGCGCTTGATCAACATCGGGTTCGCGCCGGCCGCGACGTTCTTCATCCCTGCCTCCAGGATCGCCTCGGCCAGCACGGTCGCCGTCGTCGTCCCGTCGCCCGCCACGTCGTTCGTCTTGCTGGCAACCTCTCGGACGAGCTGCGCCCCCATGTTCTCGTAGGGATCCTCCAGCTCGATCTCCTTCGCAACGGTCACCCCGTCCTTGGTGATCGTCGGGGATCCCCACTTCTTGCTGAGCACGACGTTGCGGCCCTTGGGGCCCAGCGTCGCCTTCACGGCCGCCGCCACCTGCTGTACCCCCCTCTGCAGGGCGCGGCGTGCCTCCTCATCATAGCAGAGCATCTTGGCAGCCACTGTGTATTCCCTCCTCTCTCAATCTGTCAGTTTCTAGTGGTGAATCCGCGCCTGCCCACGCAGGGCTT
>Ga0272448_1003293_pt1 | contig 19329 bp, 18 predicted proteins | sample YNPCB0191_FD_202220 | JGI IMG/M metagenome (GOLD analysis project Ga0272448, IMG submission 202220) | Hot spring sediment microbial communities from Yellowstone National Park, WY, United States - YNP-CB-019-1 | ecosystem: Environmental > Aquatic > Thermal springs > Hot (42-90C) > Sediment... | reverse complement strand
GAGGTGCAGGCGTGGGCAGACGAGCGGAACCAGAAAGCCGTTCGGGTAGAATGGCACTTCACCACCGCGAATGCCCGCACCAAACTGAAGCGTCTGTATCCAAAGATTCACGATTGACAGAATAGTAGTTTGGTAGCGCAGGATTTTGCGCTTTAACAAATTGTTCCGACAATAGCCGGAGAAGTGTTTTGCTTCCCCTCACCCCCCTTGATCCCCCCTCTCCCCTTGGCCTTGCGGCCAGGGGAGAGGGGGGATTGAAGAGGGGGTTTTGCGGCGGGCGGCGAAGCCGCCCGCCGCAAAACCCCCTCCCTTATTCCCCTCCCCTCTCCCGCACAGCGGGAGAGGGGAGGGGCCAGGGGAGGGGTGAGGGCGCAGCCGGGGAAACCCTGACCTGGAACAGGCAAGGATTGTCGGAATAATTTGTCAAGTTGCAATATCCTGCACGGTTTGGTGGCGCAGGATTTACCCTGCAGGCAGGGCAGACGGGTATGCGCAAGATCATCCTGAGGGACCGAAGGTTTATCCACCCGTTTAACGAGCCGGCCCGTGAACTGCGGGTGCTCAATAAGCCCCTCTGGCTGCACCAGCGGGACCTCCTGGCCCCCTACGTCACCCAGGAGCGGGAGGTGGATTCGTTCAGCGAAATCGGCCCAGAGCGGGTGGAGACGCTGGTCTATCGGGAAAATCTATTCTTTGACAAACCGTTCATTGACACCTTCATCCAGAAAGCCCGCAAACTGGGCAAGGCCTGCCAGGTGGCATTCCCGCTGGATGATAAAGCCATCGTCACCCATGCCCTTCCCCTTCAGCAGACCATCCGCCGGGAGGGTGACCTCTATGTGGCGGATATGTGGTACTTTCCCCACGGCGTTGAGGAGACAGTCCGGCCACTGGTTATGCACACTGAGCCCCGCGAGATGGGCTACTACCGGGTTCCCACCCACATGTCCAACGTCCTGGGGGACCTGGTCTACCAGGTGCCCACGCGGGCGTTCCTGGCCATTGAGTCCTGGGTCCATGTCCTTCTGGCCAACATCATCTTCGGCATCTTTGCCGAGGCGGCCCGTCTGGATAAGGCCATTGAGGAGAGCGTCGGGCTGCAACTGAAACTCTTCTGGCGGGCGCTGCTGGAGCAGAAGCAGGTGCTCTCCTCCTCCGCCGTGGTCAAAATTGGCAAGAACTGCTCCATTGACCCCAGCGCGGTCATCCGGGGGCCCACCATCATCGGCGACAACGTGGACATCGGCCCGGGCGCGGTGGTGGATATTTGCGTCATCGGCAATAACGTCACCATCTCCGATGGCTGTCATTTGATGCTCAGCGTCATCAGTGACCGCTGCTTCCTGCCCTTCCGCGCCTCCCTCTTTGAGACCGTCCTGATGGAAGACACGATGGTTGCCCAGAATACCTGTCTCCAACTGGCGTGCGTGGGGCGGAGCAGTTTCATCGGCGCCGGAACCACCTTCACCGACTTTAACCTGATTCCCAATCCGTTGCGGGCCATGCGCGGCGACCGCCTGGAGCCGACGGGGATGACCGTCCTGGGCGGGTGCGTGGGCCATCACTGTCGCATCGGTTCGGGCCTGGTCGTCTATCCGGCCCGGACCATAGAATCGGATAGCATCCTTCTGGCCTCGCCCCGGCGGCGGGTGGTGATGAAGAACGTCTCCTACGAGGAGAGCGACATCCAGCGGATTCCCGGGGCGGCCCGGATGCACCCACGCCTCTATCCGCGCCTGGACGAACTCCGGGGGCCGAAAGCCGGCGAGCGCGACTGACGCCATACGCAAATGGACTTTTTGCCACGAATTTCACGAATTGGCACGAATTTCTTCTTTCAATTCGTGAGTCTCCTGCAAAAAGGTCATTTCACCGCCGAGACGCAGAGTACGCAGAGAATATACTGATGTAAAACTCTGCGCTCTCGGCGTCTCTGCGGTGAGTTTTTGCAGGGAAGTCAATTCGTGTAAATTTGTGCAATTCGTGGCATGGACAAGGAGTACACCGATGGACTCGTTCGCCTTCATCCTGCACCCGTTGGACCCCAAGGCGGACGTGGCGCGGAAATATCCGAACCTGGCCCGCCTGTTGCCGGTGAGGGCCATCCACTTTCTCTCGCTGTACTGGCCCCCGCTGGTGCTCTCGCATATCCGGTCCATTCGCTCCGCCGCGACGGGCCGGGAGGTGGAGGGGTGGCTGCTGGCCTGCCCGCTGACCGCCCGGCGGATGTTAGAAGTGCCGCCCCGGGTAGCCTACCGGAAAATCATCCAGACCGGGCGTCTGGCGGAGCGGCTGGGGGCCCGCATCCTGGGCCTGGGCGCCTACACCTCTGTGGTGGGCGACGGCGGGCTGACCGTGGCCCGGGCATTGCAGATTCCGGTCACCACGGGGGATAGTTACACCGCCGCGCTGTCGGTCCAGGCCCTGTTGGAGGCGGCGGGACAGGTCGGCATCATGCCGGAGCGGGCCACCGTTGCCGTCGTCGGCGCGACGGGGGCCATCGGCGGCGCCTGCGCCCGGCTGCTGGCCCCCCGGGCCGGCCGTCTGCTCCTGGTGGGCCGCCGGGCCGATGCCCTGGAGGCGATGCGGGCCGAACTCTCCGCCGGGGCCAGCGGTCCGGTGGAGGCCGCCACCGACATCGCCGCCATCCGCTCCGCCGACCTGGTGCTCAGCGCCACCAGCGCGGGGCGGCCCATCATCTTCCCGGAGCACCTGAAACCGGGGACCGTCGTCTGCGACGTGGCCCGCCCCCGGGATGTCTCCATGCGGGTCCACCGGGAGCGGGAGGATGTGCTGGTGGTGGACGGCGGCCTGGCCCAGACCCCCGGCGGGGTCGGGCTGGGGTTTGATTACGGCCTCCCGCCCGGGCTGACCTTCGGCTGTATGGCCGAGACCATCACTCTGGCGCTGGAGGGCCGGTTTGAGGATTACACCGTTGGGAAGGAGTTAGATGTGAGTCGGGTGCGGGAAATTCAGGAGATGGCGGCCCGGCACGGCTTCCGCCTGGCCCCGCTGCACTGCCTGGACCGCCCGCTCCCACCCGAACGGATTCGCGCCGTGGCGGTGTACCGACAACAGACTGTGTAGGGGCAACCCCTCGGGGCGAGCCCCTTCGGGGCGTGGCCCTTGCGGTTGCCCCCATACAGGAATCAATCATTCGTGGTGTCCAAACGTCCACCCGTGAACAGGGGAGGCCGAGATGAGCAAACCAAGAATTCTGGTCGTGGAAGACGATTTTGACATCTCCAACATGCTCCGCATCTACTTTCAGAGCCAGGGCTACGAAGTCGCCGTGGCTCCGCGGGGCGGGGACGCGCTGGAGATGTGCCGCCAGCAGTTGCCGAACATCGTCGTCCTGGACATCATGCTCCCGGACATAGATGGCTACGAGGTCTGTCGGCAATTGCGGAGCAACCTGCGGACCAGCCACATCCCCATCATCTTCCTGACCCAGAAGGACGAGCGGTCGGATAAAATCCAGGGGCTGGAACTGGGGGCGGACGACTACATCACCAAGCCGTTTGATGTGGAGGAACTCCGGCTGCGGGTGAAGAACGCCATCGCCCGCGCCACCTACGAGAGTTTGACCAACCCCACCACCGGCCTTCCCAGCGCCCGCCTCATTGAGGACCAGTTGCGCCGACTGCTCCGCCGGGACAACTGGGGGATCATCTACATCGGGATAGACCGCCTGGAACCTTTCAAGGAGGTCTACGGCTTCGTCGCCGCCGATGAGGTGCTCCGGTACACCGCGATGGTCCTCGGCGAGACCGCTGACCGCATCGGGACCCCGGAGGACTTCATCGGGCACATTGGCGGGGACGACTTCCTGGTGATCACCCGGAAGGAACTGATTCGCCCGATGGTGCAGGATATGACCCGTCGGTTTTCTGAAGGGATTGTCACCCATTATGATTTCAAAACCCGCCAGCAGGGGTACCTGGTGATTCGGGACGACCAGGGGAATGAGCAGCGGGTGGGGCTGATGGAACTGGCCATCGGGGCAATCTCCAGCGATGATGGTCCTTTTACCGACATCCGGGAAATCACCGAAGCGGCGGCAGCGGCGCGCCGGGAGCGACGGTTGCCGTAACAGGGCACTTCCCGCGTTCCGGCCCAAACCTGGCCCCGTATCCGGTGCATGGGTGAACGGTGGTTGAACGTGGAGGATATGATGCAAGACACGAAGGCCATTTTCCTATCTCTGGTAGTGGAAGCGAATGACGATGGCTATCTTGCTCGCTGTCCGGGCATTCAGGGCGCTTTTGCCGAGGGAGATACCATTGAGGAGGCGATTTTTAACTGTATAGATGTGATTAAGATGATTATTGCCTACCGCACCGAGCGGAGAAAAAGCCGGCTTTAAAAACGAATCGCAGAGAACGCGAAGGGCGCAGAGATTTTCAAATAATTCTCTGCGTACTCTGCGGTCTCTGCGATGAAAAACCTTTTTATAGTCACCAGTGTGCTTGCGGATGGCACCTTTTACCCGCATTCGCCAATGGTTGAAAACGCTGAGCCGTGACGGAGACCGTCGCCGGAGTGGGCTTACGGCCGTCCGGGAGACCTCCGCTTCTGCCTTCGCGCCGACTCTTGAGGAACTGGCCACCCTGGAAGAAATCGCCCGCACCGTCGGCGCGAGCCTGGACCTCGGGGTGATCCTGCGGAACATTCTGATCTCCACCCGGCGGCTCATAGACTTTGATATGGCGGAAATCACCCTCTGGGACCCCGTCCGACGTTGTCTGGTGACCCGGGGGTCGCTGGATGCAGAGGCCTACCACGCGGAAGTCGGCACCATTTACCGGCTCCATGAGGGGTACTCGGGGTGGCTGGCCCGCCATCGCCGGCCCCTGTTGATTCCCGAGATTGCAGACCGCCACGATGTTCGGCCGAAACTGGACCGGCCTGACCTCCCCTATCATTCTTACCTGGGCATTCCCCTGGATAGCGGCGGCGAGTTTGTGGGGACGCTGGAACTGATCAGTGAGCGCCCGGCGGCTTTCTCCGAACGGGACATGGCCCTGCTTCAGCGCATTGGCCAGTATGCGGTCACGGCCATTGAGCATGCCCGACTCTATGAAGAGGCCCGCCGTCGGGCTCTGGAACTGACCATCCTCTCCCGCGTCGCCACCGCGCTGACCTCCACGCTGGAACTTCCGCAGGTTCTGCAGACCATTGCAACTTCGGTTCTGGAAGTCATCGGCTGTGACGCCTCCGCCATTTTTGTCCTGGATGAAAAGGGGCCCGTTTTGCGCCTCGCCGCGACCCACGGGCTGAGTCCGGAGTACACCCGCCAATCCCTCGTCCTGCCGGTGGAGATTGGCGGACGGGGTCATGCGGTGGCCACCCGACAGCCCATCATTGTGGAAAACCTGGCGGCTGACCCGACCCTGAGACGGATCGCCCCGCTGGCGGAGAAAGAGGGATTCATCGCATTCGCCGACCTCCCCCTTCGGGTGGGGGAGCGGGTCATCGGCATGCTGGCGGTTTTCTTTTCCCAACCCCACCACTTCACCGAAGGGGAGCGGGAGTTGCTCTCCACATTCGCCGACCAGGCCGCGGTCGCGATTGAGAATGCTCGTCTCTACGCCCAGACGGACCAGCATCTGCGCAAGCAGCAGAGCGCGCTGGCTGGCCTGCAGCGGGTCGCCAGAGAACTGAGCCTCACCTTTGATCAGGAGCAAATTCTCCGGCTGGTGCTGGAGGAGTCATTGCGTATCGCCGACACCCCCTATGGGGCGGTCCTGATGCGCAGCGAATCGGGGGCCTGGGAACTGGCCCTTTGTACAGGCTACCTGGAAGAGGAGCAGGCCGCCCTCCGGCAGGAACTGCGGGAGATTCCCCAGAACAGCCTCCTGGCGGAGTTGGAACATCAGGGCCAGACCGTCTACCAGGCGGATGGAATCGGTCGGCCTGTGTTGGGACGGAGCGATGTTCGCTCCGCACTGGTGGTGCCAGTCCGGTTCGGGGAGAGCCTGGCGGGTGCGATTGCTTTACTCAGCGTGCGGGTGGATGCCTTTGATGCCGAGGTGCGCCAGTTCATTGAAACCATCGCGGCTCAGGCCTCTATTGCCATTGCCAGTGCCCGCTGGCATCGGGAGCAGCAGGAACGGGCTTCCCTTCTCCACCGGCGTGCCGACCAGTTGAGCCGGGTGCTGGAGGTCAGCCGCGCCTTCCGTTCCGACCGTCCCCTGGAGGAAGTCCTGGAAGAGATTGCCTACGCTGTCCAGGAGAGCGTCGGCTTCAACAAGGTCCTGATCAGCATCCTGGAGGGTGACCCGCCGGTCCTGCGGCGCGTTGCCGGTGCGGGCATCCCTCTGGCAGCCCTGGAGCGCCTGAAGCAAACCCCTCAGCCCTGGAGGACCGTGCAGGCGGTTCTGGAGGACCGCTTCCGCATCGGTCGGAGTTACTACATCCCCGCAGAGGAGCAGATGCGCTGGCGAGGGCGGCTGGACGTGTACGAGGAACGGCTGGAAATGGCCCCCCGTCAGCCCGGTCAGTGGCATCCGCAGGACCTGTTGCTGGTGCCCCTCATCGGCCCCAGCGGACAGATTCAGGGCATGCTCTCGGTGGACGAACCCCGCAGCGGCCGCGCCCCGGATTATCCGACCATAGAGGCGCTGGAGATTTTCGCCGCCCAGGCGGCCGTCGCAATAGAAAATGCCCGCATGCTGGAAGACCTCCAGCGGCGGCTGGACATCCTGGCAATCTTCAACGACCTGAACCGTGCCGTGACGGCTCGCCTGGACCTGCGGGGTGTCCTCCAGACGGTGGTGGACGCGGTCACGCGCCTTCTGCAGTGCCAGGGCAGCGTCGTCTTCCTGCGGAATCCGGAAACCGGGCGATACGAGGCACGCGCGGTTCACGGGCACGACTTCTCCTCCCTCCTGGAACACTCATTCGCCCCCGGCGAAGGGATGGTGGGAACGGTGGCCCAGAGCGGGATGCCCCTGGCCGTGACGGATGCGGCCAGGGCGGGAAGCCTTTGCTACATCCCCCAGGGCGCCGTCGCTCTGGCGCCTCTGGCCATCGGCGAAGAGGTCGTCGGTGTTCTGGCCGCAGACCGTCCAGCCCGTGAGGTTTTTACCCCCACCGACCTGGCCGTCCTCACCGCTCTGGCCGACCAGGTCGCCGTGGCCGTCCAGAACGCGCGCCTCTTTGAGGAGTCGGTCGGCCGTGCCCAGGAACTCTCCACCCTGCTGGAAGCGGCCAGTGCGCTGTCGTTCACTCTGGACCTGGATTGGGTGCTCTATGCCCTGGGCGAGCGCCTGATGGACCTCACCGGCGCCGAGGGCTGCGTCATTTCCGAATGGGACCGGGAGACGGACCAGGTCACCGTCATATGGGAGTCCCGAGGGGAGGCGGCGCCGCTGGCCTGCCGGGCGTACCGGTCTGCCGGGCGCCCTGTGGCGCAGGAAGTGCTCCTGACCCAGGAGCCGGCGACGCTGACAGCCAGTGACCCGGAGGCGCAGCCACTCCTTCAGGAGCGGGGGGTTCGCTCCCTCCTGCTGGTGCCGATGGTCGCCCGGGGGCAAACGGTGGGGCTGGTGGAACTGGAGCGGCGGGAGGCTCGCCCTTTCACCCCCAACGAAATCCGCCTGGCTCAGGCGCTGGCCAACCAGGCCGCCGCTGCTATCCAGAACGCCCGTCTCTACGAAGAAATCCGCCGCTTCACTGAGGAACTGGAGCAACGGGTGGAGGAGCGCACCCGCGAACTGGCCCAGGCCCTCCAGGACCTGACGGTGGAGCGGGACCGGATGGAGGCCCTCTACCGCATTGCCAGCCGGGTGTCCTCCAGCCTGGACGTGGGGCAGGTCCTCCACCGGACGCTGGAAATTATCACTCAGGCGACGGGCGCAGAACAGGGCTTTATCCTGCTCACTGACCCCCAGACGAATGCCCTCGTCCGCCGGGCGGCGGTCGGCGTGCCCGACCATATCCCCATCAGGGGACTGCCGACCCGCTTCCGGCGAGGGGAGGGGCTGGCTGGATGGGTACTGGCCCACAATCAGTCGGCCCTGATTCCCGACCTCTCCGCCGACCCCCGCTGGGTTCCCGGGCCCGAAAGCCAGGGGCAAAAATCCGCTCTGGCGGTGCCTCTGGGGGTGGCGGGAGAGGTTCTGGGTGTTCTCCTGCTGTTCTCTACCGTCTCCAACTATTTTACGGAGGACCATCTGCGGCTGGTGGAGGCCGCCGCCGCCCAGATTGCCAACGCGGTGAACAACGCGGCCCTGTACGACCTGATCCGCCAGCAGGCTGAGGACCTGGGGGCGATGCTCAAACAACAACAGGTGGAAGCGGCCAAGAGCCAGGCCATCCTGGACGGTGTTGCCGACGGGGTGCTCTATGCGGATGCTTCGGGGAGAATTCTCCTGTTCAACCCGGCGGCGGAGCGTCTCCTGGAAATCCCCCGCCAGCAGGCGATCGGACGAAGCATCCGGGAGATGCTGGGGCTCTACGGTGTGGAGGGCCGCAAATGGCTGGCCGCGCTGGAGAACTGGGCCGCCCATCCGGCCGACCGCACCCCGGAGGACTTCATCGCCGAACGGCTCCAACTGGGAGACCGGATTGTCAGCGTCCACGCCGCCCCGGTCATCCGGGGGACGGAGTACCTGGGCACCGTTTCCGTGTTCCGGGACATCACCGCCGAGGTGGAGGCCGACCGGGCCAAGAGCGAGTTCATCTCTACCGTCTCCCACGAGTTGCGGACGCCGATGACCTCCATCAAGGGCTATGCCGACCTGCTGATGCTGGGGATGGCCGGCCCCCTGGACGAACAACAGAAGCATTTCATCGGGATCATCCGCAACAATGCCGAACGGATGGTCGCGCTGGTCAACGACCTGCTGGATATTTCCCGGATTGAGTCCGGGCGGGTCCAGTTGGACCTGCGGGCCGTTCACATCCACGAGGTGGTGGGGCAGGTGGTCCACACTCTTCAGGGACGGGCGCAGAACAAGAACATCACCCTTCAGGTGAATGTCTCCGAAAATCTTCCGCCTGTCTGGGGGGATAGCAACCGGGTGGCCCAGATTCTCACCAACCTGATCAGCAATGCCATTCAGTATACCCCGCCGGGAGGGCGGGTCACAGTCTCCGCCTATCCCAACGGGGATATGATGGAGATTTCCGTCGCCGATACGGGTATCGGTATTTCCAAAGCGGATCAGCGGAAAATCTTTGACCGCTTCTTCCGCGCCGACGACCCGCTGGTCCAGGAGACGCCCGGCACCGGCCTGGGATTGCCCATCACCGCGTCCCTGGTGCAGATGCACGGGGGGCAAATCTGGGTGGAGAGCGAACTGGGCGAGGGAAGTACATTTACCTTCACCCTTCCACTGGCAACCGCCCGGGTCACGGCTCCCTCTCCGGCACCCTCCATGGACACCACGGTGCTGGTGGTGGAGGACGAGGCGGATATTGCCAACCTGATTCGGATTCATCTGGAGCGCGAGGGGTATACGGTGCAAATTGCCGGGCGGGGCGAGGAGGCGCTCCGGATGGCCCGTGAAATCCAGCCCGGTCTCATCACCCTGGACATTCTCCTGCCCGATATGGACGGGTTCACCCTCCTGGAGCAGTTAAAGAAGGATTCCCGGACAGCCCATATCCCGGTCATCGTGGTCTCCATTGTCCCCGAACGGGAGAAAGGGCTTCGGTTGGGGGTGGTGGACTATCTGGGTAAGCCCATAGACGAGGAACGGTTAATAGAACTGGTGCGGCGAGTGCTTCATCGGCGGGGGCTCATCCTGGTCGTGGACGATGATCGGGACAACCTTTCGCTGATGCGGGAGGCGCTTCGCCGCCATGGGTTCAGCGTACAGACCACCGGGCAGGGGAAACGGGCCATCCAGATTGCACGCGAGACCCGTCCCGCGCTGATCCTGCTGGACCTGAGGCTGCGGGACGTGGACGGCTATCAGGTGCTGCGGAATCTGAAATCCGACCCGCGCACCCGGGATATTCCGGTGGTGATGATGAGCGGGAGCGTGACAGACGAGGAATTGAAGGAGCAGCGGGCGCTTGCTCTGGGTGCTGTGCGGTTTTTGACCAAACCGTTTGCCATTGACGAATTCGTCCGGGAGATTTCCAAACTGGTCCAGCCCGTGACCGCTGATGGAGGTTCGTAGCACAGGATTCATCCTGTCACCCGTAGCACAGGAGTAACTATTCAGCCGATTGAAATCGTCCTCCCTGGGCACTTCGTGCCGGGTGTCGGCCTCCGCCGACACTCTGAGGTCGGCGAAGGCCGACCAAAGGCCTGCGGCCCAGGAAGGCCGACTTCAGTCAGCGCCTGAATAGTTACGCACAGGATTCATCCTGTCACCCGTAGCGCAGGATTCATCCTGTCATACGTAGCACAGGATTCATCCTGTCACCCGTAGCGCAGGATTCATCCTGTCATACGTAGCACAGGATTCATCCTGTCACCCGTAGCGCAGGATTCATCCTGTCATACGTAGCACAGGATTCATCCTGTCACAGGAGGAGGAACATGCCTCGCATCCTGATTGCTGAGGACGAAAAAGACATCCGGGAACTCATCGCCTTCACACTGCGGTTTGCCGGCTTTGATGTCCTCCTCGCCACGAACGGCGTGGAGGCGGTGGAGGTCGCGGAGGCGGAGAGACCCGACCTGGTCATCCTGGATGTGCGGATGCCCAGGATGAGCGGCTACGAGGCCTGCCGTCGGTTGAAGGAGAATCCACAGACGGCGTCCCTTCCCGTCGTTTTCCTCTCCGCCAAAGGGCAGGACTCCGAAATCCAGCAGGGGTTGGAATCGGGGGCGGAAGAATACATCCTGAAACCTTTTGCCCCCGACGAGTTGATCCAGCAGGTCCGGGACATCCTGAACCGCCACAGGTAACGTGAAGCGTGAAACGTGAAACGTGAAACGTGAAACGTAAAGGCGATAAGCGATACGCGATACGCGATAAGCGATAAGCGATACGCGATAAGCGAGATGAGCGCGGTCATTATTGAGGGCAGACTGGTCCACTACGAGGCCATCGGGCGAGGCCGACCGGTCGTCTTTATCCACGGCTGGCTCGGCTCCTGGCGCTACTGGATGTCGGCGATGGACGACCTCTCCGAGCGCTACCGGGCCTACGCGCTGGACCTCTGGGGGTTTGGGGATACGGACCGCCGACAGGACAGGTATTCGCTGACCGCGTATGTGGACCTGGTGGAACAGTTCATAGAAGAAATGGGTATCTCCCGGGCCGTCCTGGTGGGGCATGGACTGGGTGGTGTGGTGGCCATCCGCCTGGCCGCCCGGGCGCCGGAGCGGGTGGACCGGCTGGTCGCCGTGAGCACCCCGTTGGTGGGAACGGCCATCGCGCCCCCGCTGGCGACCTTTTCCAACCACCACAACGGTGAATGGATCAGCCGTATTCTGGGCCGCCGTCAGGCCTCCGCCTACCCGGAGGTCCAGATGGAAGCGAACAAGACGGACCTCAATGCCATCATCCATAGCGTCCAGACGGTCTGGACAGAGGACCTGCGCCCCGACCTGGAGTCCTTCACCTTCCCGGTGCTCCTGGTGTACGGGAAGAACGACCCCCTGATTCGCCCCCCAGAGGATGACTGGGTGAACCAGTGGGAGCAGAACATCTACCTGGTCTCTCTGGAGGACTCGTTCCACTTCCCGATGCTGGATGAGCCGCCCCGATTTACCCGCCTGCTGCGGCAGTTCCTGGCGCTGGGGAGCGGGGTGAATGCTCTGGAACTGCGGGACGAGTGGCGCCGTCGCACCCGTTAACCCGTAGCACAGGATTTATCCTGTGGATTTATCCTGTGGATTTATCCTGTCCAACCACTCTACTCCTAAAAGGAGACCCATGCGCTCATCAACGTGGCTGCGAACGGCTGGCTGGGTGTTGCTCCTGGTGGCCATCCCCGTGGTTGCCCATGCGGCCCCTATCGGGCAGGAGGGCGGGGAGGCCCCTGCAGACGTGCTCTGGATCACCCTGGCACCCCTCATCGCCATCGCCACCTTCGTGGAGCGGGTCCTGGAAATCTTCTGGGACCGCTGGGAATCCCCCGGCCTCTGGCCCAACCGGAAGGGCGTGCCCGACCCCTCTCTGCCCTCATACATCATCTCCAAACGCCTGTGGTCCCAGTGGCTGGGAACCCTGGTCGCTGCCATCGCCATCGGCCTGACCAACGTCCGCCTCTTCCGGCTGCTGGGGTTTGACGTCCTCTTCTCCAACCTGCTCCTGTTCACCTCCAACGTCGGCGGCATCTTTGACCAGTTCACCGTCGGCACGCTGATTGACTGGCTCCTGACGGCGGGGATCATCGGCTGGGGCGGGACCGAACTGGTCCACAACATCATTGAAGGGCTCATCAAGGGGCGGAACCTCTGGAAGGAGATGCGGGAGGTAGAATCGGGGCGCAAGTCCATCCTGGATGCCCGTTTCTTCGGAGACTACATCGCGCCCGAACTGGAGAAGCGCGGCATTTCGGTCACGGGCCTGCGGAATCTGTTCCAGACCCTGAACTCCGTGGGCGTCTCTCCCGACGCCCTGTTGGGCTCCCTGACCGTTGGTCAGGTGGACCAACTGCTGGCCCGCCTGGAGTCCCAACCGGAAACGGCCCCCGCCGCCCAGGCCATCCGCACGTTCCTGGAGGGGGTCCCGCCGGAAAAGCGACCGGAGATTCCCAACCTGCTGGCCCTGCTGACCCCGGAGCAGCGCCGCCGTTTCCTGGGGGCGTGAACGCGAAGGTAGCACAGGATTCATCCTGTCCCTTGCAGGATAAATCGCAGGATAAATCCTGCGCTACTTTCAGGATAAATCCTGCGCTACACAAATCCGTAGAATAGGATTCATCCTGTCCCTTGCAGGATGAATCGCAGGATAAATCCTGCGCTACTTTCAGGATAAATCCTGCGCTACACAAATCCGTAGAATAGGATTCATCCTGTCCCTTGCAGGATAAATCCTGCGCTACTTTCAGGATAAATCCCGCGCTACACAAATCCGTGGAATGGGATTCATCCTGTCCCTGCAGGATACATCCTGCGCTACACAAACCCGTAGAATAGGATTCATCCTGTCCCTTGCAGGATACATCCTGCGCTACACAGCGTGGACGAAGCAGGCCGGGCATTCCAAATGCCCGGCCTGCTTCGCACGTCTCACTGGGGCCGCTCCTCCAGCGTCACGGTGACCCTCATCTCCTGCCCACCCCGGTAGATGGTCACCTCCACGCTGTCCCCCACCCGCGTCTGCGAGTCCAGGTAGACGTTCAGTTCCTGGAGCGTCGGCACCGGGTGGCCGTTGACGGCGGTGATGATGTCGCCGCCCACCGGAACCCGGTACCCCCCGATGCGGACCATCTGGGTTCCGCCCCGGATGCCGGCCCGGTCCGCCGGCCCGCCCCGAACCACGCTCAGGACCAGCAGCCCTTTCTCCACCGGCACTTCCATCCCGGCCTGCCGCAGGGCCTGCACCCACTCCGGGGTCAGGGAGAGGACCTGCACGCCCAGCCAGGGGTGGGGATACCGTCCCTCGGCGATGAGATGCGGCACCACCCGCCGCACCGTGTTGGAGGAAACGGCAAACCCGATGCCCGCCGAGGCCTGGCTGGGGCTGATAATCTGGGAGTTCACGCCGATGACCCGCCCCTGCAGGTCCAGCAGGGGGCCGCCGGAGTTGCCGGGGTTGATGGCGGCGTCGGTCTGGATGGCCTCGCCGATGAAGCGGCCGTCGGGGCTCTGGATGACCCGCTCCAGCGCGCTGATGACCCCCAGCGTCATCGTCCCCACCTGTCCGAAGGGGCTGCCGATGGCAATGACGAATTGCCCCACCCGCAACTGGCCCGAGTCCGCCAGGGGCAGCGGAGCCGGCAGGTCTTCCGCCGAAATGCGGATCACCGCCAGGTCCGATGACGGGTCCACCCCGACAATATCCGCCGGGAACGACCGCCCGTCGGACAGCGTCACCACCACCGATTCGGCATTCTCCACCACATGGTAGTTGGTGACGATGTGCCCCTGGTCATCGTAGAGGAAACCCGACCCGGTTCCTTCCTGAGGGATGGGTTGCATGAAGATGTCGTAGGCGATGCTGCGGGTGGTGATGTTGACGACGGCCGGAGCGGCATGCGCGTAGACCGCCTCCACCTGGGCCTCCAGCGCGTTGAACGCTTCGGGGGGGACGGTGGGCAGGACCGGCGGCGCGGGGGTCGCCGTGGGAGGGATGGTCGGCACCGGGGTGGGAGTGGGCAGGACCGCCGCTGGCAGAGCACAGGCAACGGCCAGCCCCAGCACCATCAGCGATGCCAGCAGAATCCGAAAACGAAGCGCGAATTTCATCTTTGCACCTCCATATGACCAAAAAGCGACCCCGCTGGGGGTCGCTTTTTGCGTTTGGACTCTCGCGGGCTTGCGATGTAGCACCTTATCTGGTCAACAACTCCCGCACGACCTCGTTGACCAGCCGACCGTCGGCGCGCCCCTTCATCCGGGGCATCAGGACCTGCATCACGGCGCCCATATCCCGGGGGCTGGTGGCCCCCACCTGGGCGATGACCGCACGGGCCTCGGCGGCAATCTCCTCCCGGCTCAGCATCCGGGGAAGGTAAGATTCCAGGATGGCCAGTTCCGCTTCCTCGTCGGCCAGCCGGTCTGCCCGGGAGGTCCCTCGCAGTTCCTCTATGGTCTCCTGCCGCCGTTTGACCTCCTTCTGGAGCACGGCGATGAGGGACGACTCGTCCAGTTCACCCCCGTGGTCGGCCTCGGCCAGTTGGATGGCCGCCAGCGCCATCCGGATGACGGCCTTGCGCCGTTCGTCCCGGTTTCGCAGCGCCTCTTTCAGGTCCTGCTGTAAGCGGTCTTTCAATCCCATATTGACTCCTGCTACCCGGCGGGTCACACGACCGCCGGGGCCAAAGTCCGCACGTGAAGGATTTCCTCGCGGTGCATTGGACGAACATCTGCTTCAGTTAACGTGACAACCGCAACGGTTTTGCCTTCGCCGGTAACAAACTCTACTTCAAAGGTTGCTCCATCCCCATAGCAATGCACAACAGCCCCAACATCACCGCGCTTGAGGCCATAAGTCTTCAGGTCTCTGGCAAGAACCACGGTATCTAATTCCCGAATCATTTTCACGACTCCCACAAGGGACACGAAGGGTACAAGTGTTGTATCCCTCCGTGTCCCTTCGTGGTTTTCTACAGGAACTCCTCCCGGAGAATGGACATCAGATGGGCGTCGTGGTATCGGCCCTCGGAGAAGATGGCCTGCCGGCGCGTCCCCTCGTAGCGGAAGCCGGCCTTTTCGTAGCACCGGCGAGCCCGCGCGTTCTCGTCAAAGACTTCCAGTTCCACCCGGTGGAGGTTCAGTTCTTCAAAGGCGAAACGGAGCACGGTGCGGGTCGCGTCGGTGCCGTACCCCTGGTCCCAGTATGCTTTCTCCCCCAGGGCGATGCCAAAAGTGGCACAGCGGTCTTTCCAGTTGATCCAGTGCAGGCCGATATTGCCGATGTGCACCCACTCGTCCCCCACCCGCGCCTCCACGGCGAAGACAAAATCCTCCCGCCGCTGGACGCGCTGGAGCATGTCCTCAAACCATTTTTCCTCCTGTTCGGCCGACATGGGCGCGTACATCAGCAGATACCGACGCACCTCCGGGTCGTTGAACCAGCGGACGAAGTTGGGGATGTCGGACCGCTCTATGGCCCGCAGACGGACCCGCTCTCCGTAAATCATGGTCTGTCACCTGTACGGGTGGATTACCCGTATCGTTGAAGGGTGCGCATCGTGGTCCGGCGGCTCTTGCGCAACTTGGCCGCCTTGCGGCGCTTCCGCAGGATGGTGGGCGGTTCGTAGAACCGGCGCCGCCGAATCTCGGAAAGGATGCGCTCATTCTGGACCTTTTTGTTGAAACGACGCATCAGGGAATCCAGCGATTCCCCTTCTTCAGCAACAACTCGCGCCACGCCCTGTTCACCTCCTCTCTTTGCAGGATAAAGGCGTTCCCAATTATGACTCCACTGCAAAAAGGGTTCTTTATCGCAGAGACCGCAGAGTACGCAGAGCAATATTAAAGAAAATCTCTGCGCTCTCCGCGTTCTCTGCGATGAGTTTTTGCAGTGAACTCAATTATAACTATCTTCCAAAGGTTGTCAAGCGCGGGTGCCCCAAAATTTCACCGCAGCCCATGCCGTTCCAGGAGTTCCTCATCCGCCAAGAGGGCCGCTGTGGGGCCGTCGGCGACGACAACCCCGCCGTCCATCACCACGGTCCGGGGCAGGAGTTCCGCCACCAGCCCCAGGTCGTGGGTGGCGACCAGCATCGTCTGCGGGAGGGCCCGCAGGACCTCTATCAGCCGTCGGCGGGCGCGGGGATCCAGCCCCGCCGACGGCTCGTCCAGCAGCAACACTTCGGGCTCCATCGCCAGGACGGTGGCGATGGCAGCCCGTTTTTTCTCCCCTGTGCTCAGGTGGTGGGAGAGCCGTCCCTCAAATCCCTCCAGCCCCACCTGGCTCAGCGCGCGGGTCACCCGCTGGCGGACTTCCGGTTCCGGCAACCCCGCGTAGAGGGGCCCATAGGCCACGTCGTCAAAGACAGTGGGGGAGAATAACTGGTCGTCCGGGTCCTGGAAGACCAGGCCCAGACGGGCCCGCAGGCGGCGCGCGTTGCCGTCGTCCAGGTCCTCCCCGAAGACGCGCAGAGTCCCCCTCCCCTTCAGCAGGCCGACCAGCGCCAGCATCAGGGTGGATTTCCCGGCCCCGTTCGGCCCCACCAGTGCCACCTTCTCCCCCTCCGTCAGAGTCAGATGGACACCGCGCAGGGCCTCCCGTCCGTCCGGGTAGGTCAGGTGGAAGTCGCGAATTTCAATCACGGGCCGCATCGGGCGCGGTTCCACCTCCTACCCGTGCGCGTGGGGGTGGGGGTGTTCGTGCTCCGGGGAGGCCGGTGCGCCGCCCAGATGGTCCAGCGCGCCCTGCAGAGCCTCGTTGGCCTGGCCCAGCATCCGGGCCGCGGCCAGCAGGTGGTCGGCCACGTGAATTTCCCCGGCCTCGCGAGCCCGTTCGGCCCATTTCCGGAACTCTTCCGCGTGCTCCTCGTTGTGCTCTATCCAGTGCGGGAGCAGGCGCTGCAGACGGGCAATGTCCTCCGAACGGGTGTGTTCATCCATACGAGTTCACTCCTCGGCAGGCGCGGCCAGATGGACAGTGTGCCGGAGGAAGTCAATCCGCACAATCCGGCCACGCACCCATTTTTGTTCCCCCAACAGGCCGGTCAGCCGGTAGCCGTCCCCTTCCGGCTGGAGCAGGATGACCTCCTCCATGACCGGACGTCCGGTGGGGTCGTTCTCCAGGTAGACTTTCGCCTCACACATGTTGCCTCCAGAGGAATCATACTATCCGGACAAAGACCAGAAGCAGGACCAGCAGCAATCCGCCGACCACTCCGGCCCGCCAGTCGGATGGGCGGAGGGCAGGGGCAGAGAGCACCCGCACCTCGCCGTCGTACCCCCGGGCGACCATCGCGTTCCAGATGCGCTCGCTCCGCTCGTAGGCCCGCAGGAAAAGGGTGCCGGCCATCGCGCCGGTCACCCGGGCCCGCCAGAGGACGGTCCCGCCGCCCCGACGGCCCGTCGGAACGGCCGACCGGGCCTCCCGCGCCTGCATCATCCGCCGCGCCTCGTCGGCCAGGACGAAGAGGTAGCGGTAGAGAAACCCGCCCACGGCGACCAGGATGCGGGGGACCTTCAGCGCCCGCATTCCCCAGAGCAGGTCGGGGAACTGGGTGGTGGCGGCCAGGAGCACCGCCGCCTGGACCGACAGGTACGACCGGGCCGCGATGGAGAGGAACCGCCAGAGGCCCGCCTCGCTGACCGCCCATGGGATGCCCGGTAGGGGCACGGCTTGCCCGTGCCCTATATCCCCCGGCCGGGCGAACGCCACGGTCAGCGCGGCCAGCAGGAAGGGGAGAGCCAGGGCCGACCGTTTCTGGACCACCCCCAGCCCGACCCGCGAGAGCAAGACCGCCGCCAGCACCAGCCCCTCCAGCAGTACGTAGGCCAGCCAGGCCCGGTCGGGCATCAGCGCGGCGGTGAGGATGAAGAGGACTGTCAGCACCAGTTTGACCCGCGGGTCCAGACGGTGGACGGGGCTCTCCCCGGGCAGGTAGGTATCCAGCGCGTGCAGGTGCATAGGCACTCTCTGGACGTGCCAGGCACTTTAGAAGTGCCTGGCACGTGGGTTATGCCGCCGCCCGTTCCCTCCGCCGGAGCAGTGCGGCCAGTCCGACGGCGATGCCGTAGACGATGAGGGTCCCCACAACGCCCGCCGCGATGGTCGCCAGCGCCTCGTTGGAGATGCCGGGGAAGACGTAGTCCGGGATGACCTCGTAGAGGGGCCCCTGGGCCCGTTCTATGAAGCCGAGGTTCTCCGCCACCCGTTCCAGCCCGTCCGGGTAGGGAGAGGCCAGGGGGGAGAACAGGGCCAGCACGATGGCGATGGCCAGTCCTCCCCAGACCCAGCGCATCCCGGCGGGGGCCGGGGCCCGCTCCGCCTCCACCAGGTCCGGGCGGGTGGCGGTCACCAGCGCCAGCGCGCCCACGGTGATGAGTCCCTCGCCGATGCCGATGAGGGCATGGACGCCGGCCATGGCCGGCAGCGCGATGCCGATGGGGGAGGTGCCGGAGAAGCCCAGTTCCATCGCGCAGGCCACCGCCGCAACGACGATGGAGACCCACGCGGCGACGAACCCCGCCACCAGCGCGCTCCCTTTGCGGTTGCCCAGCAGAGTCCGGACGCCCCGGTAGAAGCCGTAGGCGACGACCGGGCCGATGACGGCCATGTTCAGGATGTTGCCCCCCAGGGCCAGCAGTCCCCCGTCCTGAAAGAGCAGGGCCTGCAGGGCGACGACGGTGGTCATCGTGAGCATCGCCGCCCAGGGGCCCAGGAGGATGGCCGCCAGCGCCGCGCCCAGGAAGTGGCCGGACGTCCCGCCCGCGACGGTGAAGTTGAGCATCTGCGCGGCGAAGATGAACGCGGCCAAGACGCCCATGACCGGCACCTGCCGCTCCCCCAGGCTCTTTCGGGTGCGCGCCAGCGCCAGCCCGATGCCGATGATGCTGAGAACCCAGCAGACGATGATGACGCCCATGCTGAGAAACCCGTCCGGGATGTGCATGGGAGTCGGAGATGGGAGTATTTCACTCCGCAGCATGGTGGCCTCCTGTCAAGTCTCTTAAAATCGTACCGGGGGCAGAAGCCCAAAGTCCTGAAAAACCGTACCTCCAGAGTGCCGTAACGGCTGAGACTGGCTGCGCTCACCGGCTTTTATTAACCCCTCACCCCCCTT
>Ga0272448_1003292_pt1 | contig 19338 bp, 11 predicted proteins | sample YNPCB0191_FD_202220 | JGI IMG/M metagenome (GOLD analysis project Ga0272448, IMG submission 202220) | Hot spring sediment microbial communities from Yellowstone National Park, WY, United States - YNP-CB-019-1 | ecosystem: Environmental > Aquatic > Thermal springs > Hot (42-90C) > Sediment... | reverse complement strand
CTGTGTCGCAATCGCGCTCGCGCTCGTAGTCGGCGGCGCGGGGCAGTACGCCGGGCTCGACGCGCTGGGCGGCGGACGAAAAAAAGGAGCGGGGCCGCCTAAGAAAGAATGAGGTGCAGCATGGCTCACCGCAATTTCGATACGCTCGCCTTCTCGGAGTCCCTGTACAAACAGTGCAAACCGAGCCTGACCTTTGCCGCCAGAAGCCTGAAGGAAGCCCGTACCTGGCAGTGCAAACTCCGCCGGGTGGTCAGGCGGCTCCTGGGCGGCTCCCGCGAACCGGTGCCGCTCAGACCAGAAATCATCGCAACCAAAGAGTTCCCGACCTACATCCGCGAGACGGTGTACTTCGATAGCTGCCGCGACTTGAGCGTCTTTGGCTACATGCTCGTCCCGAAGACGTTCACCGCCCCGGGCCCGGTCGTAATCTGCTGCCCGGGACACGGACGGGGCTGCGACGAGATCGTCGGAATCCAGGCGGACGGCTCGCAGCGCAAGGAGTACGGCGAGTACCAGAAGGACTTCGCCCTCCAGTGTGTGGACAACGGAATTGCGGCTTTTGCGCTCGAACTCGTGGGCTTCGGCCACCGTCGGGACGTTGCGGCCGTGAAAAGGGGGCCCGGCGCCTCCTCGTGTCAGCCGGCCTCCGGAGCGGCACTGCTCTTTGGCGAGACTATGGCCGGCTGGCGCGTCCACGACGTGACACGGACACTCGACTACCTCCTCACACGTCCCGAGGTTGACGCTCGACGCATCGGCGTCATGGGAATCTCCGGCGGGGGGACCGTGTTGCTCTACGCGGCTGCACTCGACCTCCGCATACGCGCCGCAGTCCTCAGCGGCTCTTTCAACACCTACCGAGCAAGCATCATGAGTATCAGCCATTGCATTGACAACTACGTCCCCGGCATCCTCCGCTACGCCGAGATGTACGACGTCGCCGGATTGATCGCCCCGCGGCCGCTCTTTGTCGAGTCCGGAACACAAGATAGCATCTTCCCGATCGAGGCGACGAAATTCGCTTTCCGCAAGCTTTCGCACATTTACAGAGTCTTCGGGGCCGCGGACCGCATCGGACTCGAAGTATTCGAAGGCGAGCACCAGTTCTGGGGCAAGGGAGCTTTCTCCTTCCTCAAACGAGTTCTGTAGGGGACGATCACATGGACACAATTGCCTATGTCGCGGACTCGCTCGAACAGGAACGGACGAATTGCCAGGGCTTGGAATACTGGGACATCTACATCGAGGACATCCTGAGCCAGCTTGGCGTCAGTGCCAAGAGGATCGAGCCGCCGGATCTCTCGAACGCGGCTCTCGCCGGCGTCGAAATCCTCTTCCTCGGCAGGAGCGGCCTTTCTGCGGATGCGCGTTCTGCGATCCATGAATGGGTTCGCGACGGCGGTACTCTGATTGGCTTCCTGAGCGACGGCCTCGCTGAGACCTTTGGCGTGGAAGAGGTCGCGACTCTCCCGCACGGCGACCTGTACAAACCCTCCGCACGGCTGGACTTCCTCGCCCATCCCCTCGACGACGGGATTCACTCACCGCACCATCCCGACAAGCCGCTCCTCATCTTCTCGGAGTTGAAAAGGGTGATTCCACGCTCCGCCGTACCCCTGGCCTCGTTCCGCGAGACGCGCAGCCCGGCGATCACGCTGAACTATCTCGGCAAAGGTAAGGCCGTGTATTTCGCCTTCAGCCTACCGAAGACGCTTTGGCTCATCCATCAGGGGCGCCCGTGTACCGTGGATACCGAGGGCGACGGTCACTTCCGAACGGGCGACATGAACATCACACGGGACGACACGGACACCGCCGTCCTATACGCCGACGAGTTCATCTTCCTGCTGGAACGCATCGTGGCAACGTGCGGCCTGCCGATGATCGAAGCCCTGCCGCCTTCGAACGGCACCGTGCCCCAGGCGGTCTTCTTCTGGGGAGGCGACGACGAGGGCGCACCTGAGCTTCAACTCAAATCCTCCCGCTGGATGAAAGAGCGGAGCCTCCCGTACCACATCAACGTCATGTGGATGAACGGCAGATTCGCCCTGAAGCCCGCGGAAGCCGACGAGATCCGGGCGAACGGCCATGAGGTCTCGCTCCATTACAACTTCTGGTGGGAGCGGCTGCGGCACTTCACGAGACAGGACCTGCTCCAACAAGCCGCGGACTTCAAGAGGACATTCGGCTTCTCGCAGGAAGTCTCGGTCATGCACTGCATCCGCTGGTCCGGCTGGACGGACACCGCTCGGTGGCTCGCCGAAGCCGGCAACACCGGGGACAACAGCTTCTTCCCCAAGCGCTATCCGCCAATGAACCCGGCGAATTCGCTCGGCTTTGCCTTCGGTACAGCGTTCCCCTTCTTCTTCCGCGACGACTGGCGCTACGGCAACGCACGCATCCCGCTCGTCGAGGTTACGATCAACGCCTACGAGACTGGATACTCGGGCGACAAAACAACCCCCGACCTCACGTGCAAAGTCGTCGACATCGCCCTGTACTACGGACTCTGTATGAATATGTTCTACCATCCGATCTGCATCATGGGCAGTCGGAGCTGCCAGCAGGCGATAGACAACGCGCTCCGGTTCATCGCCGAGAGCGGAACCAGGGTCCGGCACATGGGGCCCGACGCCCTCGTGAGATGGTGGATCGCACGGGAGTCGAGCGCGATCGTCGCAAAGCGTGATGGCAAGCACGTTCAGGTCCGGGTAAATGCCGATCACCCGGACGGACTCATCCTCAAGCTACCCGATGGAGCCATCCCCGCACCGCACCTTCCCCTTCAACAGCTCAAGCGGGCCGGCAAACGCTGGAACTGCGTCGTCCTCCCGCACGGCGAGACCGAGCTGTCGTACATGACCACGTGAACGTCGCGGCCGCCGGGAATCCCTCGCCTCGCGCAAGCTGCGAGCATCCGACAGTGCAGTTTGTCGGCACCCTACAGCAGTTCAATCCGGGTCGTGGCGTCTACCACAGGACCGTACGTCCCCCCACTCCGGCCCCCTCACGCTGCGCAAGCTCGTTTGAATCCCCCTGCACCTGCGGGTATACTCGAATCTTACGGTAAGGGTGCAACTCCTGCCAATTTCGCTGAGGATCGCGAACCGAGGCTTGCAATCGCCCGTCGCGAACGCTCGGGAAATGGAGCCAACGGGCGAATAGAAGAAATGGCGGCACCCACTGAGTGATTCCCGGAGGGTAAGACAATGCCGAAGTACGGAAGAGAGGAAATCCGGAACCTGACGCAGGTCATCAAGAGCGGCAACTTCGCCGACCACTCGGGCGGATTCATCCAGAAGTTCGAGCGCGACTTCGAGAAGGCGCTGGGGGCGAAGCACGCGGTCTCGGGTGCGACGGCCATGGTACTGATGCACGCGATCCCCGGAGCGATCGGAGCCGGCGCGGGCGACGAGATCATCTGCGATCCCATCGTCCAGTTCCACGGTGTTGCCTGTCTACACGGAAACGTCGTGCCCGTCTTCACCGACGTGCGCCCCGACAACTTCCTCATGGACCCGAAAGTCGTCGAGCGGAAGATCACCAAGCGGACCAAGGCGATCTGGGTGACGCACCTCTGGGGCTTTCCGGCCGAGGTGGATGAGCTCCGCCGGATCGCCGACAAACACGGCATCTATCTGCTCGAGGACTGCGCCCACGCGATCTTCTGCGACTACAAAGGCAAGTACCTCGGCAACTGGGGCCACATCGGTACTTTCTCGTTCAACATGGGCAAGCAGCTCCCGACGGGCGAGGGCGGAATGGCGATCACGAACGACGACAAGCTCGCACACGAACTCCGCAGGCGGGTCATCTTCGGCGAGTCACCGCCCGTTCTGGCGAGCAACTACCGCATGACGGAGTTCGCCGCCGCTGTCGGCGTCGCCCAGCTCAAGAAAGTCCCCGGCTACCTGAAACAGTACCTCAAGGGCAAAGAGTATCTGGACGAAGTCGTGGACTCGTGCAGCTGGCTCCAAAAGCGCACCGTGCCGAAGGGCGGCAGCGTCGCACCGTATGTCTACGCATTCATCTTCCGGGGTGAAAACGCCGGCATTGACTACGACGCCTTCAAGCGAGCACTCCGCCTCTGCTCCGAAGGCCAGGGCGTAGGGTTCGGTTTCGGCTTCACACAGAAACCAGCCTACCTCTACGAGTTCTTCCGCAATCCAAACGCCTACGGCAACAAGGGCTGTCCGTACAACTGCCATCTCTACAAAGGCAAGGTCCAGTTCGACGAAGGAACCTGCCCAGTAGCCGAGGATGTACTACCGCGGATCGTGACGACCGGCAACATGACTACCGTCGCGCGCTGCCGTAAGGAGGCAGCCGTGCTCAAGCGCGCGATCGCGATGACCGAAGCCGGCGACGTACCTCCGGACAAGTACACGAGAGAGCAGGAACTGATCCTGGACATCGTCGAGGCGAAGCAGCCCATCGGCCCAGCCGAAGTCGCAAGGGAGCTCAAACGAAAGGGCGTCTCGCTCCCGACCGCGAAGGTGCTCGAACTCATGGAGGCGCTGCGGAGCAGCTACCCGCGCAAGCTCTCCCACGCAGGCCCGATCAAGTTCGCCTATCACGATCTGTCCAAGCGGTAGAGCTTCGCCAGTTTCGTTCCCAGCCCGACACGGTTCGATACTGGCCGAGCCCCCGCAACGCCCAGAGCGGGTTTCCCCGAGTGCCCTGCGATGCGGTAGCGTCGCATCCCCTCGTGGGGCGGACGCTGCCGGCTTGCGGCTTCCCGTCGGTTCGAGCCGTGTATCTTGCCGGGACATCGTATCCACCTGGAGGACGATCGCCGTGGCGATACGGTCGAGCTCGACTGGAGGAAAAAGCACGAATTCGTCAGGTACATCCACCCCCAGCTCCCTCAGTTTCTCCATCGGTGTCAGCCCGTTCATCCCCACCCCATAGTGAGGTCTGTAAAGGTCGTAGAATACTTGCCACTGGAAAGCATTGTCGAGATACTCCTCCGTATTCCGGCTCGCCAACAGTAGTGCCTTATAGAACTCTCCGTCATCTGTCCGATGCGACCGTCCCACTCTTCCGTTGTATCCTTTGCTCTGGCTCAACAGTCTATCAAGTCGCCACCTGCCCTTCCCCCAGGGCAGGTGGTGTTCTTCTCTTCCTCCCCCTGGATACGATCTCCTGGCAAAGTGACTATGGGACGTTGAAATGCAAGCAGTCAGATGGTAACATGATAGTAGCTCTTTGGAGTCTGCGTGGCGTGTAGGTGCCGCGAGGCTTAATAGAGGAAGCCCGTGAGAATCGGGCGCGGCCCCGCCGCTGTAACCGGTGTCGAATTCCGTCGTGCCACTGGAAGCTTGGGGCTTCTGGGAAGGCTCGGAAAGTAGGCAGGAGGCACGAGAGCTCCTGCCAGCCGGGAGTCAGAAGACTTGCCACACGCCTGTCGCGTCTGTGCTCTTCGCGGGAAGAGCTGCGGCTGGGATATTGTACACATGGCCCTGCGCTTCCGGCGGAAGCCCAGGGCCTTTTTTTATGTGTGCTGAAAATGACCGGGGTAAAGCCGGAGATGGGAACGAAGAGTTCCCCACGTACGAGCGAGCGCGTAGCGGAGGGACCGCCATCCCCTACGTGCGCGCTGCGCGTACCGTCGCACCAGGCAGCAACCGCAGGCGGGCGCCGTTCTCGCGTTTGTACGTTTTCCGGAGCCTTGCCCTGTGCACGGTTTGGATGGTTTGGTTAGACGTACGCGCTCACGCAGGTGAAGAACTGCCCGAGGTCCGTGTGAGCGGAACACGCATAGTGGATGACGTCCCTGTGGAGGAAGCTGAGGTCCCTGCCTCTGTGACCGTCATACGCGTGGCGGACTACAAAGATGAGGTCAAGACCGTAGAGGATCTCCTCGCGGACCAGGCAGGCGTTGAGGTGAAGCGGTACGGGGGACTTGGCAGCTTCAGCACCGTCTCCATTCGCGGGTCGTCGAGCAGCCAGGTGCTTGTCTTCTTGGATGGCGTCCTGCTGAACCGTTCGATCGGCGGCGGAGTGGACCTGAGCACAATCCCGCTCTCGAATGTGGACTTCATCGAGGTCTACCGCGGTGTTACCCCGGCGCGGTTCGGCGCTTCGGGCATGGCCGGAGTGATCAATATCCGCACCAAGCGTGCAGGCCCGGAAAGCTCCTCCTTCATCAAGTCGCTCTATGGCTCGTTCGGTACATACGGTGGTAGCGTATTTCATTCCGAGAGGAGGGAGAACTTCGACTTCCTCTTCTCCTCCGACTACCTGAGCAGCGAGGGCGACTACAAGTTTCTCGACGACAACGCCACTCAATTCAATGCCGAGGACGACAGAATCAGGAGGCGTGTCAACAATTGGTTCCGACAGAGCAGTACCGAACTGAAGTTCGGTGTGGACCTGGATTCTGGTTGGCGGCTGGATTTCTCGGACGGTTTCTTCAAGAAGGAGCAGGGGATACCGGGTAGGTCGAACAACCAATCAACCGAGGCAACGTTCACAACGACACGGAACTTGGCAACGTTGCGCCTGTTCGGGACCGGCTTGTTCTGCGAGAACGATAGCTTGACATGGCAGCTCAGCCATACTTACACCATCGAGAAGTTCTTCGACCCGCTCTCGCAGGTGGGGCTTGGGCAGCAGGATACTCGGAATGTGACAGAGCAATACGCGTCGAATCTCAACTGGCGTGTGCCTCTGGGCAAGTATCAGGACATTGGCATCACTTACGAGCCCCGCTTCGAGGAATATCGCCCGCACGACTCCTTCCTCTCGAAAGACGCTCAGCCAGTCGGGAGCAGCCGATGGTCGCACAGCCTGAGCATAGAAGATGTGATCTCTCTGATCAATGGCCGCTTGACAGCCATACCCACTCTGCGCTGGGACCTCTACTCGACCGAACAGGACAGAGGCTCTTCCGACGAGCAGGAGGAGCGGTACCTCAACAAACAGTTAGGACTGAAGTACGACCTCACCTCCTGGTTAGCGCTCAAGGCAAATGCATCCCAGTCAGTCCGTGTCCCCAGCTTCTACGAGCTCTTCGGGGACAGGGGTATTACTGTGGGCAACGCGGACCTCCTCCCTGAAAGGAGCCGGAACTTCGACGTGGGGTTCAGGCTGAACCCCCGCTGCCAGGGCGTACTCGATGACCTCAGTTTCGAGGTTACGGCCTTCAGGCACAAAGTAGACGACCTCATACTTTTCGTTTACGACGCCCGCGGGATAGGGCGGGCGGAGAACTTCTCCCGCACGGTGACAAAAGGCGTCGAGGTCAGCAACTCCTTTACACTCCTGAAGCACCTCCGCATAACTCAAAACATGACCTGGCAGGATCCAAGAAACCTGAGCGATGTGGAGGCCTACGAGAACAAGCTGCTACCAAACCGCTCGCAAAGCGAGTATTCGGGGAAGGTCGAACTCTTCGATAGCAAGCGCAAGCTCTACTTCGAGATAACACGGACAGGGACGTACTTCCGGGACATGGCAAACCTGGTGCAAGCCCCCAGCCAGACGATCGCTAATCTGGGGGTTTCGTTCAAGTACGGAGCGTTCACCGTAGGCTTCGAGGTCAAGAACATTGCTGACCGGCGTGTCGAGGACATTGCAGGGTATCCGCAACCCGGCCGCTCATTCTTCGTCACCCTGCAGGCTGAGTTCTGATAGAAAGGAGGTGATGTCCGCCGTGAACAAGACCAACTGGACGGGAATGGATGTCAGGCCAGTGCGGGCACGCGCGAGCTTAGCGTAGCAACTAACCAGGCCGCCAAGGCGTGTGCACCGCACTGGCTCTTCTCAAGAGTACAAGAATCATGCGAGACATGCAATCGGAGGATTGTAGGTCATGAAGATCGAACTCGAAGCTTTGATTGGATTCGCAGTGGTTTGCTTCCTCGTCGGAGATCGCTCGGAGGGAGCCGTCGTACCCGTAAGGCCGAGGAACAATGCAGTGATCCCCGTGTCTCCGCCCGCACGCTTCCAGTGGAGGGGAGATGGCAAGTCTGTTCAGCTGCTCTTCTCGACCTCGAAACGGTTTCCAAGCTCTTCGACGCTTCGCTTGCCGGACGACGGCGTTGCTGGTAGCGAATGGGAGCCCGACAGCGAGGCGTGGGCAGACATCCTCCGCCTTGCGGCAGTGGGCGGCGGGGACTTGTACTGGCGGGTAGAGGAACTCGGCGGTGTAGGCGGGGCCGACGAGAAGGTGGCCGCGGGAAAGGCTCGGAAGAACTCAAGGCACCTTCAGTTCCAGAAGTACACCGCGGTGATGAGTACGCGATCGGCCACCTTCGACGCCGGTTCACTCGCCTCGGCTTCTACAGTAGCCCCGTGGTCCTCTAATGCCAACCTCGTGAGCACCGTGTATTCCGACCATGTCGTTGTTTCCCATGCTGGTGCCGTGTACGAGATACTGAGATACAATCTGGACAGTGTCATCAAGTACCGAGCCACCGACATAGGTCCCAAGGGCGTGGTCTATCAGTACAGTACCAAGGACGCACCCGGAGCGGCGACTTCCAACCCGTACGACCTCGGCTTTGTCAGCGATACGAAAGCGTATCTGACTCGCTACGAATCAGCGAAGCTCTGGGTCGTCAACCCATCGGCAAGTAGCCAGGCCGGCTTCAAGGTTGGCGAGATCGATCTCTCGAGCTTGGCAGACGAGGACGGCATACCCGAGATGAGCAGCGTAATAGTCTTGCCCGAGAGGAATCTTGCTTTCGTGGCCTGCCAGCGGTTGAATAGAAATGCTGGCTGGGTTCCTGTCCAGCCGGGCTACCTGGCGGTGATCGATACGAAAACTGACAAGCTGATCAAGATCGGCCAAGCACCGGGCATCGAGCTCGTCGGCACAAATCCCGCCGCGTCGGGCAGTGCTCTCTTGTACTCGCCCGAGCTGGACCGGGTGTTTGTGGTCTGTTCAGGCAAGCTGCCCGGTTGGGACGGCTCGCCCGCAAAATACAATGGTGGGATCGAGGTCGTCAATCCGTCCGGCCTCGTCAGCGAGGGGCTGCTCGTGGACGACGGGCCGGAGGCCTCGCCGTCCCTCGGCGGGAACTTCTTCGGCGGGCTGGCGATCTTCTCTCCGTCGCTCGGCGCCTTCGTAGTTTACGCCGGCTGGGGAGACAACCGCGTCCTCACTTTCAATCCAACAACGGGAGAAGTCTATGGCACACTCGGCGATCTGAACGGACGAGGCATCGACATGATAGCAGGCGATCCTTTCTGCAACCTTTGGGTCTCCGATGCGGACAGCTCGACGATGCGGGTCTACAACCCGAAAACAGGCTCCAGAATAGCCGAACTGAGAACGGGGCTTATCGCGAACTCGATCACCTTCGTTGGCCCGATCGGAAAACGGGGGGGAACAGGACAGCGGTAGCGCAACCGGAGCGGGGCCGGGAAGGATGCGAGAGCTCCGAAGGTCCTCCCCGGCCCCACTCGCACGAGATGATGAGAGGTCTTGAGAGTTGGACGAGCTAATGTGTAGCGTGCAACCGCGGCAGCAGGAGGAGTCCGGCACGCCCGTAGGCCGCCGGCACGGAAGCTCCGCGTTTGTACAATTCTTGTGGCGGTGTTCCCTTTGGTTGAGTTCCCTCGTATTGCACGGTGTATTCATCCTGATATGCGTCAACACCAGGGTGAGAGACAACCCGGTCCCCGTCGAATCGAACAGCCTGCCCGTGGAATTGCTCGTCGCGCCTGAACGAGCGACGGATGACACCAGCCTCGAGGATTGCGAGGAGAAAATGCAGAAGCCGGAAGAGGTCATGCCGGCGGACGCTCGACTGCCTGATGAGAACGATTCTGCCGTCGAGCCGAACACTCTGCCTGTCGAGCTGCTGCTCGCAGACCAGGAGTCAGCGGAGGATACGAGCCTAGACGAGTTGTACGCGCTCAGGCCGCTGCCCGATGCGTCGGTTTCTGAGGAGACTGCGGGGGAGCTACCCGATTCGCCGCAGCAGCCGGCGGCCGAGGACGGGGACGGTCGTCAGGAGGGAGAACACGCGGAGGACCGCGTCGCAGAGGTCGAGAAACACATCGCCAGCGCGGCACCCGGCACAGCGGAGGGGACACATGATGGAAACGGTTCCGGCACGGGGCGCGAAAACGGCACCGGGGAAGCACCGAACGTGGGGACGAACTTCGTCGGCCCGAAAGGGGTCGTGGATGGCTACGGAGTTGGCGTCGGAGACGTGGGCGACATACCGATGGGGGTGCTGCAGCAAGGCTCGGACAGGGGACTCTCCGGCGCGTTGGGGGGCACGCGGGTCGGTCTGCTCTCTCCCTCGGCGTCAGGCCCCTCAGGTCCAGGTGCAGTGTATCCCGCAGGGAAAGGGAACGGTTCGGGAGGTCTCTCGGCTCCGGCGGGCGGGAACGCTGAGACCCGCGGCACAGGGGCTGGCCGTGCAACCAAATCCTCCTACGGGACGCCGCAGGAAGACGCGGCACTGAAGGCCCAATACCTCGCCGGCATCATGGCCAAGCTGGCGCGGTCGAGAACCTATCCCCAGGCGGCACGGAGGCGCGGCCTAGAGGGAGTAGTAAAGATCGAGTTCACCGTTCTCCTCGACGGCCGGGTACGCGAGGTCAGGGTGGCCGTGTCGAGCGGATCCGAGCTTCTCGACAGAGCTGCAGCCGCCATTGTCGAGCGAGCAGCACCGTTCGACCCGCTTCCGCCCCGGTTGGCCGGGCGTCCGCTTCAGTTGGTCGTACCGATAGTGTTCAGCTTGACAGGAGGCGCCTGAGAATCCGTAGCCGCAACCGAGACGCCGCACGAAGCTCAGCCCTGCGAGCATCCTGAGGGCGGGTAGCGCGTATGGGAAATTGGCAAGCCCCCCTCGTTGACCCTGTAGGGAGCACAGCTCGCCCGATCCCTCCCCGCGGGAGAACGAAAAGGGCGGGATGGGAAAATCCCGCCCTTCGCCTGGTCATCGACTCCCGCGGGTACAGCACCCGCGTGAGGTCACCTTCGCTATGGTACGCCAGCCGCAGGGTTGGCCTGCGTCGCTGATTGTCTATTTCTTCTTGCTTTTCTCCTTGAGAGCGGCATGGGCGGCTGCGAGCCGTGCTATGGGGACTCGGAACGGCGAGCAGCTCACGTAGTTCATGCCGACCCTGTGGCAGAACATGACGGACTCGGGGTCGCCGCCATGCTCGCCACAGATTCCGACCTTGAGCTGTGGCCGTGTCTTGCGTCCTCTCTGGATGCCCAGGTCAATGAGCTGGCCGATCCCCTCTTGGTCAATCGTTTGGAACGGGTCGTCAGGCAGTATCTTCTTCTTGAGATAGTCGGGTACGAACCCGCCGATATCATCGCGGGAGAAGCCGAAGCCCATCTGTGTCAGGTCGTTTGTACCGAAGCTGAAGAACTCGGCAGTCTCCGCCATCTTGTCTGCGGTCAGAGCCGCTCGGGGGATCTCGATCATTGTGCCGTAGAGGTAGGGGAGTTTCTTGAGGTTGAACTTTGCGCAAACCTCGTCATGGACGCGCTTGCAAATGACGAGCTGGTCGTCAAGTTCCGTCTTGGTGCACGTGACGGGGATCATGATCTCGGGGAGCACCTTGATGCCCTCCGTGAGCAGTTCCGCCGTAGCTTCGAGGATAGCCCGAATCTGGCATTCGCTGACCTCGGGGTAGGTGATGCCAAGGCGGACGCCGCGATGCCCCATCATGGGGTTGGACTCGCGCAGGCTCTCGGCGCGCTTCTGAAGCTCCTCCATCGGGATGCCGAGGCTTGCGGCCAGCTCCTGGAGCCGGGCAGGCTCGTGGGGTACGAACTCGTGCAGCGGCGGGTCGAGGAGTCGGATCGTGACGGGCTTCCCCGCCATGACGCGCAACGTCTTCTTGATATCCTCTTTCATGAAGGGGTACAGTTCGGCCAGCGCCTTGCGCCGCTCCTCCTCGGTCTTGCTGGCGATCATCTTGCGGAGGAGGAAGAGGGGCTGGTCGGACCCCTCGCCGTAGAACATATGTTCTGTCCGGAAGAGTCCGATACCCTCCGCTCCGAACTGGAGCGCCCTCGCGGCATCCTTGGGCGTGTCGGCGTTGGTTCGGACGCCCATCGTCCGAATCTGATCGACCCACTTCATTAGCTGGAGGTACTCGGTATTGTGCTCGAGGTCCGGATCTATGAGGGGGAGCTTGCCTTCGTAGACGGCGCCGGCGGTGCCGTTCAGCGTGATCCAATCCCCTTCCTTGAGTTCTTTGCCGGCTACGCGGAGGGTTCTATTGTGCGTGTCAATCTCGAGAGCGCTGCACCCGACTATGCAGCACTTGCCCCAGCCACGTGCGACGAGCGCTGCATGGCTGGTCATGCCGCCTTTCGCAGTGAGGATGGCCTGAGCTGCGTGCATGCCATGGACGTCCTCCGGGCTCGTTTCGTTGCGAACCAGGATGACTTTCTCCTTGAGTTCCTTGCCTCGGCGCGCGGCCTCGTCTGCGGTGAAGACGACCATGCCATGGGCGCCGCCCGGCCCTGCAGGCAGCCCCTTGGCGAGCAACTTGGCTCCTCGCTCTGCAGTCGGATCCACCATCGGCAAGAGCACCTGGATCAGTGCATCCGGTTTCACGCGAGCGACAGCCTCCTCCTTGGTGATCAGCTTCTCCTTGCACATGTCAACGGCCATCTTGACCGCCGCGACCCCATTGCGCTTGCCGACTCTGCACTGAAGCATCCAGAGGCGCCCCTCCTCGATGGTGAACTCGATGTCGAGCATGTCGCGGTAGTGTTTTTCGAGGGTCCTCTGGACAGCGTTGAGCTGCTTGTAGGCATCGGGCATCTTGGTCTCGAGGCTCGGCAGGTGGCGGTTGTGGTCGGTCTTGCCTTCCTCGTTGACCGGGAGGGGAGTACGGATGCCGGCGACGACATCCTCGCCCTGGGCATTGGGAAGCCACTCGCCGTAGAAAATCTTGCGGCCCGTGGCCGGGTCACGGGTGAAGCCGACGCCGGTGGCGGAAGTTTCGCCCTTGTTGCCGAAGACCATCGCTTGGACGTTGACCGCTGTGCCCCAATCGTCCGGAATCTTCTCGATACGGCGGTAGGCAACAGCACGCTTGCCGTTCCAGGACTGGAAAACTGCTCCTATCCCGCCCCAGAGCTGAGCGAGCGGCTCGTCGGGGAACGGCTTGCCGAGCACTTCCTGAACCTTGGCCTTGAACTGTTCGCAGAGCTGCTTGAGGTCGTCGGTCGTGAGGGCAGTGTCTTCTGTGACGCCGCGCTCCTTCTTTGTGGCATCCATCAGATGTTCGAGTTCCTGGCGGACACCCTTGCCATCCTCCGGCTCGATGCCGGCTGCCTTTTCCATGACCACGTCTGCGTACATCATGATCAAGCGGCGGTAGGCGTCCCAGACGAAGCGCTCATTCCTTGTCCGTGCGATGAGGCCCGGGATGGTCTTCGAGGTGAGGCCGACGTTGAGCACCGTTTCCATCATGCCGGGCATCGAGCTACGGGCGCCGGAGCGAACGGAGACGAGGAGCGGGTTCTCGACATCGCCGAACTTCGCTCCCATGATTTTCTCGACTTTTTCGAGTGCGGCGGCAACCTCCTTGTCGAGGCCGGGCGGGTAGGTGCGGCCGTGCTGGTAGTAGTAAGTGCAGACCTCGGTAGTGATGGTAAAGCCTGCCGGGACAGGGATGCCGAGATTCGCCATCTCAGCGAGGTTGGCTCCTTTGCCGCCGAGGAGTTCCTTCATGTCGGCACGGCCCTCGGCCTTGCCGCCTCCGAAAGAATACACGTACTTTTTGCCCCTGGGTCGCGCTTTCGTCTTGGCTTTTGCCATTTCGATCCTCCGTTGCTAAGCTCGTCTCTATTCAGGACACTCGAGTCTCGTGCCGCCCGGCTCGCGCCCTGACGGTCCGCGAGAAGCGAACATGCTCCTAAACCGCCACCCACGATCGGCTGCGAGCCGATTCGTAGGTGCGTTCCATGATCCGTTGCACAGCGAGACCATCCTCGAAGCTGGGCGAGGTCTCGCTCCCGTCCGCCACATGTGTGAGGAAGTCGTAGAGCGAGTGGATGTGGCCGCGCATCCAGCCAACCGAAAGCTTCGGCCCCGGAAGGACCGAGGGCTTCGGATACCGCTGGACACACTCGATCTGCCGATAGCCCCGGGTACCGCCGTAAGGTTCGTCGGGGTCGGCCATACTGTACGCATACAGCCAGTTTGGATCCATCAGGCTGAAGCGAAGCGCCCCCTTGGAACCGTGAATCTCGAAGCGGAGGTCGTCTTGCGAGCCGGTGGCAAACCTGGATGACTCGATGATCCCCGTACCGCCGCTCCGGAGCTTCACTTGTATTGCGACGTAGTCGTCCACTTCGACAGGCTTCATCCCTGTGGGCGAGGGGCGCTCCTTGATGAAGGTTTCCGTCATGGCACATAGCTCGGCAAACTCGCCGAGCAGGTGCCTGACCAAGTCTATTATGTGCGAGCCGAGGTCGAGCAGAACGCCGCCCCCGGATACTTCCTTATCCAGCCGCCAGGACATCGGCCTCTTCGGATCCACGTAGCCGGCGTGGAGGTAGCAGGCGCGGAAGTGGAAGACCTGACCGACGAAGCCCTCCTGGATCATCTGCTTTGCCCGAAGCGTAGCCGGCAGGAAGCGGTACTGGAAGGCCATTTGGTACTTCTTGCCCCCTTGCCGGGCGGCCGCAACTATCTCCTCCGCTTCGGCGAGCGTCCGCGCAAGCGGCTTGTCGCAGTAGATGTGCTTCCCTGCACGGATCGCCTCGACTAACATCTCCCGATGCAGATTGTTCGGCGTGCAACAGTTGATGATCTGAATGTCTTCTCTCGCCAGAAGCTCGCGCCAGTCGGTCGTGGTGAATTCGTAGCCGGCGGCCACGGCCTTCTCCACTGTATCACGGTGAGCCGTCGCGACTCCGACCAATCGCACCTTCAGCGGAGCTGGGTCGTAGTAGATCGGGATGGATCGATAGGCCAGAGTATGGACCTTGCCCATGAACCCGTAACCCAGCATCCCGACGCCATACTCCATCACTCTCTCCGTCTATCAGGAACGCACAAGGACACAACCCCACTCCGGCCCGGCTCACGCCAACCACAATACTCGATACCCACCATCCCGCATATTATATGCGACGCGGGTACGCAGTCAAACATGACTTAAGTCGTTATACTCCAAACACTTGAGTATGGCGCCAAACCGGCCCCTACGGCCGCGGACATGAGCGATCACCCCCCCCACACCGACGGTTCTTCGGCGCCGGCTTTGCTCTGGCATCTTCGGCGGGTATAATCCGAGAGGAGCCTGGGATTATATAGACGATGGAGGGAATGGTGCGGAGCTTCGACCGCGAGGTGTGCGGATACAGAGAGGAACGAGCTCGGGTTCCTGTTTGCGTCGGCCCACGTCCACGCTGGGTCTGATCAAGAGGCCGGTTCTCGATGGCTGAGTTCGGTTTCGAGCCGTGGCTTGCCGAGGCGCGGGGTCTGCACCGAGATATTCCTGTCTTTGTACCCTACCTGGAGCACTACGGCGAGACCTTCAAGTCGGCGAGCACTGCCCAGGCCGACATCGCAAAGATTGACGCAGCCGGCATCCGTACGTTCGGCTGTGCGATCAATGGCTCGAGCGGTGGCTACGGTCTACCTGTCGGGCCGCGCGAAATCCGTTGGTGCAAGACCGCCGAGCCGCCGCTGCTGCCGCTTCAGCGAACCATCGAGCGTACCCTCGCCCACGCAAGAGCATGCCCGCGCGCCCGGCTCATCACCCGTGCGTCCGAACTCCCGGCCGAGCCGTGCGGCGACTCGATCGGCTTCTTTTTTCTGGTCACGAACCAGACGCAATACGTGAGCGTCGAGGCGGTGGACGAGGCGTTTCGCCTGGGCGTACGCGCTGCTCACATCGCCGGCGACTTCTGGACGCGCAGTTGTCCCATCCACTGGAGCATCAACGGTCGGGAGGCCCCGGTACTGACGGAGTTCGGCCGCCAGGTGGTGGCGCGCATGAACGAACTCGGCATCGTGCTCGACATGGCGCACATGTCGGACGAGTCAACACTCGCCATCATCGCCGCGTCCGCCAAACCGGTCATTGACAGCCACACGTGTAGCCGAACCCTCGTGCCCTCCTCGCGCGGACACCGCGACGAGGCGCTCCGGGCGATCGCGGATTGCGGCGGTGTCGCCGGCATCCATTTCGCCGACCATATGCTCACGCAGGCCGTCTACGGGCCGAAGTATCCGGTCGACATCTACGAGCCGGAACCGGCACGGCTGGCTTACAACCGCTGGATCATGTCCGTGCCGCGCGACATCGAAGAGTTTCACCGGCTGCGAAAAAGCAGGGAAGAATTCGAGAGGTTCCTCCGCGACAACGGGTTGCCGCCTCCGCGGCCGATCCCGTCCACGCGCATGGCTACACTCACCCACATGGCCGAGCACATCGAGTACATGGTCAATGTCATGGGCATCGATCATGTCGGCCTCGGCGGCGACATCAACGGCATCGGCTGGGATCAGTGGCCGCTGGGCATGGACCATACGGGCGAGCTGCCCCACCTCACGGCGGAGCTGCTCCGTCGCGGGTGGAAGGAAGAAGCCCTGCGCAAGTTGCTCTCCGACAACTGGCGGCGAGTCTTCGCCGAGTGCCTGCCGGACTGAGGTTGTCTCATTAGCCGTCGGCCCCGTCACCTCTGCCGTCCGAGGCCTCCGAGGTACCCGCTATCCTTCGGGATTCTCGGCGGACTCGCGCTTGGCCTCATCGCGGATGTGCTTGATCTCCTCGACGTCCCCGACGACGAAGAAGATCGCGCCGAGCGCGTTCGTGAGGAACTGGACGACGTGGAGCAGTGCGGCAAGTGTGCCGCCGCTAGCCGAGCCGAAGATTTCGAAGAGCTTCGAGAATCCCACCTCGCCGATCCCCCAGCCCATGGGGGCGATCGGGATTCCGTTGATCACCAGCCCCAAGGGGATCAGCAGGAAGTAGGTCGCGAGCCCCAAAGTGTCCCCGATCACCTGGCCGAAGCAGTAGCAGGAGACCGCCGCGATTGACTGCGCGATCCAGGAGTAGACGACGCAAAGCAGGAGCGCATCTTTGCGGCTGCGGTAGAGGTAGGTCGCATCGTAAACCTTCCGGAACAGCCTGCCCAACGGTATCCAGCCGAGGAAGCGGTCGAATCGCTCGCTCTCCTTGAGTGTCTGGCTCAGGAGCGCGAGCGCGGCCAGAATCCCCGCGAGCAATGACCCGGCGGTGACGAGGATGAGAAGCTGCGTGTTCGTGAGGCCGAGAGCCACAGGCTGGCCGGCGTGATTCCACAGAAAGCGAAGTCGGAAGAGGATCGCGATCAGGGCGAGCGAGATCAGCCCGTACAGACCAATTACACGGTCGAGGATGATCGTCGTTACGGCTTCGGCCTTCTTGCTCTGGCCGCGCGCGACATAGACCGCCTTGATCACATCCCCGCCCGTCGCTCCGGGCATCGCGATGTTGAAGAAGAAGCCGATGTAGGTCAGTCGAAACGCCTGGAAGAAGGAGAGCTGGATGTCCTGGGCGTGGAGGAGCGTCCGCCAGCGTTGAACAGTTACGCACCCCGCCAGGATCGAGAGGCCGAATCCTATCGCCGTCCAGCCCGGAGCGGCCGGCAACTTCTCCCTCAATCGCCCGAGGTCTATTTTGCCCGTCCGAATGCACCAGTAGATCAACGCTCCCGCGACAAGGAATTTCAGGAGCGTGACGATCAGCTTCTTCACGGCTTGACTCTCGCGGAGACGAGCATATCCACGAACGCCTCGAGGCGCGTCCTTGTCCGCTCGTCGAGTTCGCCGGGCCGATCGCACTCGAGCGTCAGGACCGGCAGGGGCTCCCGGCCGCGTCCTGCCCACTCGCGCAGGATCCGATCCTCAACGCCGCGGAAGCAGAAACTCTGGACATAGTGGATCAGCCCGTGCACATCGCGCCGCAACGTCTCCGTCTCGATGTCATTCAGCCGGGCGAAGATGCCGTAGGGATACGTGTACCGGAGGTACTGCTCGACCAGGTCGGTGCATACGTATGGCATGGCGAACTGACGCTGAACCTCGTTGAAGACCACCCGCGCTCCGAGCTCCTCCAAGAAGTCGTACAGGCCCGTACAGATGGGCGGCACACCGACATAGCCGAGCCGCAGGGCCGGGCGTTGGGGCATGCGGGAATGAGCCTCCGCGAGAAAACGACCGAGCGCGGACTCGAACGCCCGCGGCTCACCGCCGAAGTCGCTCGACGAAACCAGCCACAGGTGGTTTTCCTGACCCGTTACTTTCCCAGCCTCCCACGACAGCTGGTCCAACTCCAGAAGTTTCTGACGGATGGGTGCGAATTCACGCCGCTTCCGCTCGGCCGCGTCAAGCGTCGTCCCAAGTCTCTCCGCGAGCCGGCTGAGTTCGCGTCCCAGCTCCTCCGCCGCCCGAGAGTGCGGGAATGCGAACGGTATGACCTCGACTCCCTCGGATTCGAACACCTCCATAAGCGCCAAAGTATTCGAGCAGTCCCCCTGGACAACACCGATGACGCGACCAATACCGAGCCTGCGGGCGGTGGCGTAAATCCCCTTGATCCACGCACACATGTTCCGCGGGAATCCGAGTCGTTCTGCCTCGTTCACGAGACTTGCCGGCTCAGCCGATGTCACGAAGGCATTGTTCAAGTCGATCGGTCTGGCCCCGGCGGCGTAGAGTATCTCTGCAGGGACGGTCGTCGTGATCCCAACCTGCTCCATCCGTCCCATTGCGCCACAGTCGGGCGACGGAATCAAACGGCAGGCGGACTCGGGGGTGCACGAACAGTTTTGCTGGGTGAGCCCGGCCCCCGAGTCCCGTAAGGGACGACGGGGAATAGCCCAGGACGAAGCCAAAGGCGGAGTCCTCGGTTCGATGGCACCGTAGCCTCGTCCCGAGTCCCGTAGGGACGACGGAAAACCAATCCCCCCGATCCTCCGCCGTCCCTACGGGACTCCGGTGATGTCATATCTGCCCGTGCTCCGGAACCCCAGGAATGAATTCCTGGGCTATTGCCCGCCGTGCCTTCGGCACTGAGGCTGGATCTTACGCCGCCCGCTCCGAGTCGAGGCCATCCCGTCCCCGCTATCGACGGTCGTCTCTTTGGGACGGTGCCAGGAGCTCCGAGGCCGGGCAATAATCATGCCGGCCGCATGCGAGAGCGTTCGTGCACCCGCGGACTCGCCACCACTCCACGCCCCTCCAAAGGTCCCACGCGCTCCAGCTGCGTCATTGCCCCCACACCCTCTGTCACATTCCGCGTCAACCCCGCCGCACACACGGCCACACCCCCTCCCCGGTAAGCCTTTCGCACTCCAACCACTCTTCCGGGAGCACCCCGTAGGTAGGCGTCTCGTTTTCTCACAGC
>Ga0272448_1003289_pt1 | contig 19345 bp, 16 predicted proteins | sample YNPCB0191_FD_202220 | JGI IMG/M metagenome (GOLD analysis project Ga0272448, IMG submission 202220) | Hot spring sediment microbial communities from Yellowstone National Park, WY, United States - YNP-CB-019-1 | ecosystem: Environmental > Aquatic > Thermal springs > Hot (42-90C) > Sediment... | reverse complement strand
GCTTCACTTAGCGCAGTTAGGTTGCGAAGATGAATCAGGCTAAGGGGTGTTTCTCGAATGACCAGCACGAGCCGTCTCTGCTCCTTCAGGCAAACGTCAGCAACCCGAGTTACCAAGTCATTCGATATGCCGCTGGCAATCCGCCCTGCTGTTCCCATTGAACAAGGAATTACAACCATGCCCTGATAGTGCACCGAACCACTCGCTGGTGGAGCAGATAAGTCGTCAGGTGCCAAAACATGAATCTTTTCCGCATATCCGCCAAGAATCGCCTCGGCGCCCTTGATCCCGGTGGGGAGGGTGATGCCTAGTTCCTGCTTGATGATCGAGACAGCATTCTCAGTTACAGTGAGAAAGATACGGTCGTAGTGCTCAACGACTGCTTCTAGGAAACGAAAGGCGTATATTGCTCCGCTTGCGCCCGTGATTGCCACCACCAACCTCTTCTCCTCTTTCACAGCCCCAGTTCCTCCCACAATTGGTTGATCTTTGCGATCACGCCGCTATCCATTCGGATCTCCTCGGGCCACTCGCGTTCGAATCCCTCGCCCCGCAATTTCTTCGTCGCATCTATACCCATCTTGCTCCCATAGCCAGGTAAGCGCGACGCATGGTCAAGAATGTCAAGCGGACCATGTGAGAATTCGATATCGCGCTCCGGATCAATATTGTTGCCCACACGCCAGATGACCTCATGAAGGTCATGCACATTTACACCTTCATCAACCACAATGATTATTTTCGTGGAAGACATCTGACCTAGTCCCCAAAGCGCGTGGATGACCTTTCGCGCATGTCCCGGGTATTGTTTGCGGATGGATACAATGGCGAGGTTGTGGAAAACACCCTCAATGGGAAGGTTAATGTCAATAATCTCCGGGAACTGCAGGCGGATGAGAGGCAAAAAGATACGCTCAGTCGCCTTTGCCATGAAACAGTCTTCCTTAGGCGGACGACCAACAATGGTCGCAGGATATATAGGATCTTTCCTGGAAGTAATACACGTCACATGGAAGACTGGGAAATCTGATGGCAGCGAATAGTAGCCCGTGTGATCACCAAATGGTCCCTCCATGCGCCGCTCGCCCGGGTCCACATACCCCTCGATAACAATCTCACAGTCTGCAGGCACCTGGAGATCAATCGTCTTGCATGGCACCATGTCAACCGCCCTCTTGCGTAGGAAACCCGCAAATAACATCTCGTCAAAATCATCGGGCAGAGGAGCAGAGGCGGCATACGTGAGCGCCGGATCACCGCCGAGCGCAACCGCAATCTCCATTCGCCTGCCAAGGCGCTCATATTCACGATAATGGCGTGCCCCTACCTTGTTGGGGTGCCAATGCATACCTGTGGTCCTGGCATCATACACCTGCATCCGGTACATCCCAACATTCCTAATGCCGGTATGTGGGTCTTTCGAAAACACCATCGGAAGGGTGATAAATCGCCCGCCATCCTCGGGCCAACACTTCAGGATTGGCAAATCCTCAAGAGAAGCATCCGACATATGCACTACTTCCTGACACTTTCCTCGACTCACCAACCTCGGACCATATGTCGCAAGCCTACCATAGCGCGGAATCATGGAAATCTTGCCAAAGAGCGTGTCAGGAACTTCGATACGAAGGATCTCGGCGATCTCACGCTCAATTTCACCCAGGTCCTGGACCCCAAGAGCCAAACTCATCCGTCGTAGCGAACCCATTGCATTGATCAAGACAGGGATATCGTACCCGCACGGTTTTTCGAACAACAGCGCTGGACCAGCCTGCCTCATGACGCGGTCGGCAATTTCGGTGATCTCAAGTTCCGGGCTAACAGGGACCTGAATTCGTCTTAACTCGCCCTCTTCCTCAAGTTTCTGGATGAAATCTCGCAGATCTCTGTAAGCCATCGCAAAGGGGTTCCTTTCCTCGGCTCAGTCTAGCACTGGCCAAACACACTGTCAATGCACGCTGCGGTGCCGCGCTCACCCCCAAGCATGTGTGTTCAGGGTGTTTCAAGCAATTATGCGCCATGCATAAAGAGTATTCTGGCAGGACATTGACAGTTGCTATCTATAAACTATCAACAATCTCGCATGACGGTCCGTGATTAGCATTCGAGGAGGTTCGGAATGCCAACCGGCAGATCTTCGCAGACCTCAGGTAAACACGCAGACAACACAAGCACTGCATCAGGTGCCGACCACTTCATGGTATATCTCCGTGACCCGACGCGCCATCTTTTCCCAGGAAAAGGTTCTGGCTCTTGCCAAACCCCTTGCCGACATCTCAGCACTGAAAGAAGCGTCGCGGAGTAATCGAGCCATCGCATCGGCGAATGCTTCCGGACTTCGTGGGCAAACCGTGATCCCGGCATCACCGACAACTTCGGGAAGTGAACTTTCGTTTCCCGTAATTACCGGCGTTCCACATGCCATCGCTTCAAGAACAGGAAGACCGAAGCCCTCATAAAGCGACGGATACACACAAATATCTGCGCAAGCATATAATGCCGGAAGGTCTTCGTCCGGAACATATCCCAACAAGTAAACGTCCTCACTCACCGCAAGCCGCGACATGAGGTCGCGTAGACTAGCCTCCTCATTGCCAAGTTTGCCTACTATCACCAATTTGTGCTCGACTGCTTCTGTCTGCTTGAGGCACGCAAATGCCTGGATTAGACAGGGGATATTCTTCCGGGGAGGCAAAACTCCCACAGAGATTACATATGGATATGCCATGCCGTATTTCTGCCGAACCAACTCTTTCGACTTTTCTTTGTCCAAAGGACGGAATTTTTCATCCACTCCCGGGTACACCACTTCTACCTTCTGATCCGAAACGCGGTAGGCACTCACAATCTCGCTCTTGGTGAACTCCGAAATTGCCAAGATTTTTGCGGAATACTTCGCCGCGTACCTCATACCCTTGTCAAGAAGGAACCTGTCCTTAAAGCGGAAAAACTCAGGACGTACACGAAACGATATATCATGCACCGATGTAATCACAGGACACGGAGCAAAAGGAGGAATGGAATACTGCACGTGGCAGACGTCAACTCCGTCGGCTTTAAGCGCACGCGGAAACGCCCAGAGGCTCCAATCGCGCCAGGTAAATGCTTTGACCGGTCTTATCTGAAATCCATGCGTTTCGGCGGGCTGTGCCGGCGGCATCTTCGGAAAGGTGTACAGAATATACTCGTCCAAACTCCCCGTGCATACTTCCTGGCGAAGTTTCGATAGCCCGCACAAGAGTCCCCTCCAATACGTGCGGTCTCCCGTGAACCTTCCCTGCAAAAGGCGGGCATCAATGGCAACCTTCATGACTAGCGCTTCGTCTCGTCCTCACTCTGCCTGCAGGATTCAAGGTAGGCGGCAAGAACTTCCTCAACACCGTTATCCGCTCGCACCTCGCCTCTATCCAGCCACACTGCTCGATGTGCCACGGCGCGAATTGCCTCCATGTCATGAGAAACGAACACTATTGTTTTCCCCACTTTCTGAAACTCCTGCACCTTGCGATAGCATTTCTGTTGGAATGCCTCGTCACCAACCGCCAACACCTCGTCAATGAGCAAGATGTCTGGATCAACCTGAACGGCTATGGCAAATCCGAGCCGCATTACCATGCCCGACGAATAGGTCCGAATAGGGGCGTCAATCCATTCGCCAAGTTCTGCAAATTCGACTATGTCTCCCATGCGCCGACGGACTTCCTTCCGTGAAAGGCCTAAAATTGAGGCGTTCAGGTATATGTTTTCGATGCCCGTCAGGTCTGGATGAAAACCCGCACCAAGTTCCAACAGCGCAGACACACGCCCGTTTATGATGACTTCCCCACTTGTCGGTCGGTACACTTTGGAAAGAATGCCAAGCAATGTGCTCTTGCCAGCGCCGTTTTGCCCCACAATTGCGACAGTCTGACCTGCCTCAACGCTAAGATTGACATTTCTCAAACTGCAAATGTCCTCATATCGCGCTCGCCGAAATGACAACAGCAAGCCTTTCAGTGTCCCGTATCTTTCGTGATAAACGCGGAAAGTCTTATTTAGGTTCCTTACTATGATGGCTTCCATAACCAAAAACCAGCCCGGTGCAGGCATACTTTGCCAAATATTTCTCTGCCCCGCCTACTTATACCAACTCCGCAAACTGCCACTTCTTGCTATTAAAGAAGGCATAACCTGCAAGGAAGATGATAAGAGATGTGAAGGCTGCAATCCCTAGATATCCCCATCGCAGACCAAGATCGGTGATCCCGACCGCGTTGAAAGGCGGTAACAACAACTTTCTATATGCAATCATCAGCATCGAAAGTGGATTCAGGTAGAAAAACTTGAGAATGAATCCCTGGTACGCCATCGGGATCCTGTCCGAATAGTATATTTGCTCCACAAGGAATATAATCGGCGTACAGTAGAACACCACCGTAAGCAATACCGTCATCATGTATTTGATATCCTCATAGAAGACATTGAGGCATGAGATGAAAAACGATATGCCCAATGTGAGCAGAAGTTGAATAATGACCACAAAGGGTAACAAGAGCCACGTGACGAGAATAGGTGTACCCAGCACAAGTAGGTAAACGAAGAACAACATCATCGCCAGGATGAAATGCACAAAGTTCGAGATTACAATGGAAACGGGCAGCACTTCTCGAGGAAAATATGTCTTTTTAACCAGATCCCCGTGCATGAGTATAGACATACTCGAGTCAAGCAAAGACATTTGAAAGAAAGTCCATGGAAGAAACGCGCTGAGCAGGTATGCAGAATAATTCGGTATTTTGACGTTCATTATGAACTTGAACACAACTGTGATTGTAGCAACCTGAAGGAGTGGGTTCAGGAGTGACCAGAAGAAACCAAGAACCGAGTTCTTATATCGAACCTTAATATCACGAATCACCAGATTTAAGACCAACTCGCGGTAACGCCAGAGTTCGGCGAAGTCTCTAAGCATTCACGCCTCCCTCCCAATTTGGCATAGCCGTAGGAACAACCATTTGGTTGTCAGGATGCGAATGCCCAGCAACATCTTTCGCCAGCGTCTGGAGATTGCTATTGTCTCTTGTAAGGTCATCCATGAGAATGAGAAACCAAAGATATTCGGAACCGCCCGTCAGGACTACTCGAGCCGCGATGCGAGTATCATTCACCTGTTTCGAATTGAGCCCGTTCCGATGCGTTCCGTGGCAAGTATATGCAAACGGACTGGCTACGTCAATGGCGAACACAAACCGGATCCGCCTGAAGAATATTTCCTGTAAACTGCGTATGGAGGAACATAACGGGGCATCACGTAGGTCCCGGACAATCTTGAAACACATCTTGCCAGGACGGCACCTATCGCTCTGGCAGTGTGTAAAACATGGATGCTTTGACCTGCCCAAATCTCATTGCATCAACATGTCCATCAACAAAGACAATGCTAGCCTTGTCCAAGTGGGTGGGATTCATTGGACTCGGAATCCTGTCTGCCGGGTATGTCGCTGGGTCATATACAGGGATAGGCGTATCATCTGGGACATTGCCTATTCGGAAGCAGGCATCCTTTACAGGTGCTTCGATGAGAAGTACGACAGAAGAAGGACACTCGACGGCCCCCATGGGAAATCCTCCCAATTCTCCATTCATTCGATAACTAAGCCCGGTCCTGAATCCCTCAGGGTCAGATTTGCAGCGATATAATTCCGCGCTCTTTGCATACGAAAACAAAGCACCACTTTCTACCCTGAATGCATCGTTAGGAAGTTCCATTGCAGGAACCCAATCGGCACCTGCGGAACCAACAGCCCCAGCCAGGGGATATCTTTCATCGTAATCGTGGGCATACATGTTCAGAGCAAGCCCCAATTGGCGCAAATTCGAGAGACACTGCGTCTGCCTTCCCCGCTCCCGCGCCGACCCAAAAACTGGAAAGAGGATAGCCGCAAGAACTGAGATAATTGCCACCACTGTGAGCATCTCAATGAGGGTGAAGCCGCGTTGTCTGCTACGTTGCACCTAGATTGCCTCTTGATTTAGTCCTTCGACTCTTTTCAAACATTGGGTAGGATGATTCGTTTATTTTGACGATTTGACCCGTAGAAAGTTCCTTTGCCCAAGCATCACCGCAAAAGGAAACCACCATCTTTCCCAGTCCCGGAGCCAAGGTCACGTTTCGACAGGCGCCCGGACACCTGCAATGACAAAATGATACCCAAACATTCTCGGTATTGTGAAAAGAATCCGAGGTAGGCGACGGAACATTGCGGTAAGCCATCGAGACCCAGGGTACTCAAGGCAAATGGGGCGATCCAAGCATTCTATCCCAAACCGACGGAGCAGTGAGATCAACTGCCCAGCAGATAACGGAGACTCATGAGGTGCTGGCCCAACCGGTCTGTTTGATAGTCTCATTTTCACATTCCGAAGAAAGAGCCTCATGCGATGTGGAACCCAGCATATCGGTAACCTGAGTAATGCATATTTATTCGGCTCTTGGATTACGATGACACCTTGTTTGCGCAAAACTCCTGCTAGCCTGGCAATGATTTGCGGCAAGTCGTCGGCAAACAGGTGATGCAAAATGTCAATGCAAAGAATCATGTCAAATGAATCCTCAACAAACGGTAAGTCACGGGCGTCACAGCATACACAGTAACGAGCTCCCTGTGCATGAAGTTCGTCAAGCGCTTCGAATACGATATCTACGTTCACAAATTTTGTTTCGCGACTGTCAAATGCCAAATGCAAATCGTCCCTCCCAGAACCAAGATAAAGGATCGTTTTGCAGGCCATATCTTTCGCATACCTAAGAATGATCGAGCGCGTTCGCTCCTTGGAAGCATTCCAGATTTCGAGTGATGGGGAACTAGACGCCAAGTGCATTCGTTGGTAAAGTTCCCGCTCGGATGCCACACGTTTGGCAACCTGCGGGGAATCACCTATAAGGAGATTCGGAATTCCCTTGATTATCGGGTACGCCCGATTGCACGCTGTGCAGTCAATCGAGCCTTTTTGCACACGGGTTCTACCACGGCACTGGGGACATACGAGTATGTCAAACCACTTTTCTTCAACAATCCCAACTCCCATCATCCTCCCCCTCACGCAACCCTGACGCCTAGGTGGAGTTGGCCTCGGGTCTATTCTGCAAGGCACCAATGGTTTCGTGCTAAGAGTCTTGTAGTTTCCCTGAAAAAGGGAAACCAATACAACTGAGCAGTTTTATATACCCATTTTGGGTTAGAACTTAAGATTAGATAGCAGTCCAGACATGTAAAAAGCCTCCGAACTCATAAGAATTCGGAGGCTTCTCGTTTGAAGCTGGCAACGACCTATTCTTCCGCCGGGTTGCCCCGGAAGTACCGTCGGCCCTGGAGGGCTTAACTACCGTGTTCGGGATGGGAACGGGTGTACCCCCTCCGGCATAGTCACCAGCAAAACCGATTATATATTTCGGGCTACCGTCGTCGGCTTTCCGTCTGAGACAAAACGCACATTGAGAACTGCATAGAGCGGGTAAACTATGTTTCCTGGGCACATTGGCCAGAGAATATTAATGGTCAAGCCGCTCGACTGATTAGTACAGCTAGGCTGAACACATTGCTGTGCTTACACCTGCTGCCTATCAACCAGGTAATCTACCTGGAGTCTTACTCCCACTAGGGGAAGAGAAGCCTAATCTTGGGGTGTGTTTCGCGCTTATATGCTTTCAGCGCTTATCACGACCAGACATAGCTACCCAGCGTCTGCTCCTGGCGGAACAACTGGTACACCAGAGGTCTGTCCATCCCGGTCCTCTCGTACTAGGGACAGCTCCCCTCAAGCTTCTTACGCCCGCAACGGATAGGGACCGAACTGTCTCACGACGTTCTGAACCCAGCTCGCGTACCGCTTTAATGTGCGAACAGCACAACCCTTGGGACCCTATTCAGCCCCAGGATGCGACGAGCCGACATCGAGGTGCCAAACCTTGCCGTCGCTGTGAGCGCTTGGGCAAGATAAGCCTGTTATCCCCGGGGTAACTTTTATCCGATGAGCCATGGCACTTCCACACGTTGCCATAGGATCACTAGGCCCTGCTTTCGCATCTGTTCGAGACGTCTCTCTCGCAGTTAAGCTCCCTTATGCCCTTGCGTTCGACACCTGGTTTCCAACCAGGCTGAGGGAACCTTTGGGCGCCTCCGTTACCTTTTAGGAGGCGACCGCCCCAGTCAAACTACCCGCCTGATACTGTCTCCTCGGAGGATAACTCCTCGGGTTAGAACTCCAAGATAACAAGAGTGGTATTCCACTGGCGTCCCGAGAAAACTCGGGACTCCCACATATTCTCTACATGCTATCCCAGAATTCAATATCAAGGTGTAGTAAAGCTCCACGGGGTCTTTCCGTCCTGTTGCGGGTAATGCGCATCTTCACGCATGCTACAATTTCACCGAGTCTCTCGTTGAGACAGCGCTCAAGTCGTTACGCCATTCGTGCGGGTCGGAACTTACCCGACTAGGAATTTCGCTACCTTAGGACCGTTATAGTTACGGCCGCCATTCACTAGGGCTTCAATTCAGGGCTTCCCTTGCGGTAACCCCTCCTATTAACCTTCTAGCATTGGGCAGGCGTCAGCCCCTATACTTAGGGTTTCCCCTTAGCAGAGACCTGTGTTTTTGGTAAACAGTCGCTCGAGCCTTGTCACTGCGACCCCAGCGAACCGCCGCGTTGCAGCGGTAGCCCGCCAGGGCACCCCTTCTCCCGAAGTTACGGGGTCAACTTGCCTAGTTCCTTAACGAGAGTTATCTCGCGCGCCTTGGTATCCTCTACCTGCCTACCTGTGTCGGTTTGCGGTACGGTCAGGTTTGCGCTGGCTAGAGGTTTTTCTTGGCAGACATTGCCCCTGCTTCGCTTCGGATTTCTCCTCTACTCGTCCACTGCCAGAGCTTAACCCCCGGACGGATTTACCTATCCAGAGACTCCTACAGCGGAACACGGACGACCAACACCGTGCTCAGGGACGCTGCCTGCGTCACCCCATTGCTCATAACGCGCTCCCCTGGTACTGGAATATAAACCAGTTGTCCATCACCTACGGCTTTCGCCCTCGGCTTAGGCCCGACTAAACTCAAGAGGACGAACCTTCCTTAAGAACCCTTAGGCTTTCGGCGGAAGAGATTCTCACTCTTCTTTTCGCTACTTATACCGGCATCCTCACTTCCCTGCAGTCCACCCGTGCTCGCGCTCAGGCTTCACTCCGCAGGGAACGCTCCTCTACCGCTCCTCGAGCAACTCGAGGAACCCATAGCTTCGGCGACTGGCTTAAGCCCCCTTACATTATCGGCGCAGAGTCCCTATCGACCAGTAAGCTGTTACGCACTCTTTAAATGATGGCTGCTTCTAAGCCAACATCCTGGTTGTCTATGAGACTCAACATCCTTTCACACTTAGCCAGTTCTTAGGGGCCTTAGCTGATGGTCTGGGCTGTTTCCCTTTTGACTATGAAGCTTATCCCCCATAGTCTCACTCCCGCGCTAATGTCATGCCATTCGGAGTTTGGTTGAGTTCGGTAACCTGGTGGGGCCCCTAGCCCATCCAGTGCTCTACCTGCATGACACAACGCGCGAGGCTGCACCTAAATGCATTTCGAGGAGAACCAGCTATATCCGAGTTCGATTGGCATTTCACCGCTACCCACAGCTCATCCAAGCCGTTTTCAACCGACAGTGGTTCGGGCCTCCACCAGGTCTTACCCTGGGTTCACCCTGGCCATGGGTAGATCACTCGGTTTCGGGTCTAATCCGCGTTACTAAGTCGCCCTATTTGGACTCGCTTTCGCTACGGCTCCTCCCGAATCCGGGATTAACCTTGCAACGCGAATTAACTCGCCGGTTCATTATGCAAAAGGCACGCGGTCACACATTTCCCGATACAAAGATCAGGACATAGTGCTCCCACAGCTTGTAGGCATACGGTTTCAGGTTCTATTTCACTCCCCTTCCGGGGTTCTTTTCACCTTTCCCTCGCGGTACTGGTCCACTATCGGTGGCAAAAGGTATTTAGCCTTATCCGGTGGTCCGGACAGATTCACGCAGGGTTCCTCGTGTCCCGCGTTACTTGGGTGTCTCGCAAGAAGTCTCTTGCCTTTCGCTTACGGGACTATCACCCTCTGCGGTCGGCCGTTCCATGCCATTCAGCTAGACAAGAGATTTGTAACTTCTTGCAGGATTCACAGCTCCTGCACGCGAGATCCCGCTACCCCCATACCGCAACGCCTGTGAGCTATATTCACGGCATGGGTTTGGGCTGTTCCCCGTTCGCTCGCCACTACTTAGGGAATCACTTTTGTTTTCTTTTCCTCCGGATACTAAGATGTTTCAGTTCTCCGGGTGCCCTCCTCACAGGCTATGTATTCACCTGTGGGTGACACGGCATTACCCGTGCCAGGTTGCCCCATTCGGGAATCTCCGGATCAAAGCTTGTTTGCAGCTCCCCGAAGCGTTTCGCCGCTGACCGCGCCCTTCATCGGCCTTTTGCCCCAAGGCATCCACCGTACGCCCTTAGTAGCTTGACCAAAAACCGGTGAATTGTAGTTTACCCTTGCTCTATGCAGTTTTCAATGTGCGCTCCAAATGCCGGACAATCAGCGGCAGGCTTTTTAGCCTTCCCTGATGCTCCGACATCGACCGGCAGCCTATGCCGCCAGCCTGGAAAAATCCTTTATCGTGTCTCAATCTGGATGGACACTTACCAACAATCCTTGGTGGAGGCTAGCGGGCTCGAACCGCTGACCTATTGCGTGCAAAGCAATCGCTCTCCCAACTGAGCTAAGCCCCCGTTGCGTCTTTAGGATCAATCAGTCTCGAACCGCTGACCTTCCCGAATGCTTCGGGATGCTCTCACATCTGAGCGAGCACCAGGTCAGAACTTCGAAGTGTCGGCTCGCTACTAAGTCAAGGCTTCCGACCACAACGCCCAAACTTATTTCGTTTGGCGCTGGTGGGCCTCGTTGGAATCGAACCAACCACCTCACCCTTATCAGGGGTGCGCTCTAACCAACTGAGCTAGAGGCCCGCTCAGCAATCTGCTATCCTCCAGCCGTTTTCTTCGAGCAAAATCAAGACACGATAACGGGGAAGACTCTCGCCTTCCCCGAAATTTTCAAGGAACGACAGTCTCATGCGGTTATCCGGCCTCAAATTGTACCGGCAATCCACACCATTCGCTATTGTACCAGACAACGATATCCTTGACAACTGAATAGTGCAAGCGGGCAGCCAGATGAGATCGACCTAGGATGCCGGCGCTAGAAAGCAGAAACAAGAGGATAGGCAAACACGCCTTATCTCTGGTAAGCGTCTGCTCGCTAGCCACCAGTCTCCTTAGAAAGGAGGTGATCCAGCCGCACCTTCCGATACGGCTACCTTGTTACGACTTAGTCCCCCTCACCGGCCACACCTTCGGCAGCTCCCTCCCTTGCGGGTTGGGCCACTGACTTCGGGTGCAGCAGACTCAGGTGACTTGACGGGCGGTGTGTACAAGCCCCGGGAACGTATTCACCGCAGTTTAGCTGACCTGCGGTTACTAGCGATTCCGCGTTCACGAAGTCGAGTTGCAGACTTCGATCCCAACTGAGGCCGTATTTTTGGGATTAGCTCCACCTCGCGGTATTGCGTCCCTTTGTTAACGGCCATTGTAGCATGTGTGTAGCCCAGGGCGTAAGGGCCATGCCGACTTGACGTCATCCCCACCTTCCTCCCGCTTACACGGGCAGTTTCGGAAGAGTTCCCGACTTTACGCTGGCAACATCCGATGAGGGTTGCGCTCGTTGCGGGACTTAACCCAACATCTCACGACACGAGCTGACGACAGCCATGCAACACCTGTCTCGCTGTCCCTATTGCTAGGGAGGGTACCACTTTCGTGGACTTTCAGCGGATGTCAAGCCCTGGTAAGGTTCTTCGGTTAGTGACGAATTAAACCACATGCTCCACCGCTTGTGCGGGGCCCCGTCAATTCCTTTGAGTTTCAACCTTGCGGCCGTACTCCCCAGGCGGGATACTTAATGCGTTAGCTACGGCACTAGTGGGGTCGATACCACTAACACCTAGTATCCATCGTTTACGGCTAGGACTACCGGGGTATCTAATCCCGTTCGCTCCCCTAGCTTTCGCGTCTCAGCGTCAGTACTGGGCCAGAGAGCCGCCTTCGCCACGGGTGTTCCTCCTGATATCTACGCATTCCACCGCTACACCAGGAATTCCACTCTCCTCTCCCAGACTCCAGCCCTTCAGTTTCAGATGCAGTTCTGCAGTTGAGCTGCAGGATTTCACATCTGACTTAAAGAGCCGCCTACACGCGCTTTACGCCCAGTAAATTCGGACAACGCTCGCCCCCTACGTATTACCGCGGCTGCTGGCACGTAGTTAGCCGGGGCTTTCTCTGTGGGTACCGTCACTTCCTTCTTCCCCACAGGACAGAGCTTTACATCCCGAAGGACTTCATCGCTCACGCGGCGTCGCTGCGTCAGGGTTTCCCCCATTGCGCAAGATTCCTAATTGCTGCCCCCCGTAGGAGTCTGGGCCGTGTCTCAGTCCCAATCCGGCTGACCATCCTCTCAGACCAGCTACCCGTCGTAGCCTTGGTAGGCCGTTACCCTACCAACAAGCTGATAGGCCGCAAGCCCATCCTGAAGCGCATCGCTGCTTTAGATGCGAATCCATGCGGAATCGCATCCACATGCGGTATTACTCCGCCTTTCGGCGGGCTATCCCCCACTTCAGGGCAGGTTGCTTACGTGTTACGCGACCGTTCGCCGCTAGGGTCCACAAGTCCGCTGCCGAAGCTTTGGACAGCGTGAACCCTCGCTCGACTTGCATTTCTTAGGCACGCCGCAAGCGTTCGTCCTGAGCCAGGATCAAACTCTCCATTAAAAACCAAAAACTGAATACTCATCCACATGAAGGTCCCTCACGGAACCCTTCCTCAGAGGAAAGCATCCAGTTTTCGCTTTCATTGAGAGATCTCTGACCTTCCCAATTTACTCGGGACAGGCCTGGTTGAAACTCACCTGGCTAACGTCTTTTCTTCACGTCGCTCCGCTTGCACTATTCAGTTGTCAAGGACCACTATGGGGATTTCCCCCTAGCGCAAAATATAATATACCACACCCCATGTGGGGTGTCAACCTATTTTTCGGAAATTTTTTCGTTTTTTGAGACCTATTTCTCTGACCGAGGGCCTCGGCCACCACCGCGTATACTACCACAGCCACTCAAGGCTGTCAATACTTTTTTGCAGCATTTCTCCGCAAAATTTGCTGGGTCCCCAACAAAAATCCCTTGTCTGCCCTCAGTGATGCCTCATCCCCCCAAGATAGGTGTAAGTATCAGACCTGATGAGCACTCCACGATACCCAACAGTAGCCCATCACATGGCACTACCGATTGCTTGGCCCTACGTATTGCCTGTCCAGTCGCGGGAAGAATATTCGTGCCAATTGAACTTCAAAGAACAGATACTATTACAGTCCCAGTATAGCCAGGCGTTTGCCGGCCAAGCACTAATCTGCTAGAATCACGAACGGTATCGCAAACTGCAGCAACGGAGGCAAACTAATGTCACAAGAACTCAAGTTTATAGCCTGCGATTTAGGTGCAGAAAGTGGAAGGACTGTCCTAGGATTACTGAAAGAGGACCGGCTTCGCCTGGTAGACATCTCCCGTTTCCCGAATGGAGGAGTCAAGGTAGGAGAAAGCCTATATTGGGATGTCCTCAGGTTGTTCGACGAGATGAAGAATGGCATTAGACTTGCCACCCATCAACATGGCGCAGACATATCTGGAGTCGGCATTGACACTTGGGGAGTAGATTTTGCATTACTCGGACCAAATGACGTCCTACTCGAAAATCCGCACTGCTATCGCGACCCTCGCATCGACGGCATGATGGAGGAAGTATTCACAATTGTCCCAAAGAGCCGAATCTACGAAGAAACGGGCATCCAGTTCATGCCTCTCAACACCCTGTACCAGATTTATGCTGTCAAGAAGATGAATCCATGGCTACTCGAAACTGCAAAATCACTCCTGATGATGCCGGACTTATTCAATTTCTGGTTCACTGGCACCAAAGTATGTGAATTTACCGAGGCCACAACCACACAGTTCTACAATCCGCGTAGTGGCACCTGGGCGAGAGGATTGCTTGACTTACTAGAAATACCGTCGCACTTTCTCATGGAGATTGTGCCACCTGGCACTGTCCTTGGGCGAATCCGCACATCCATAGCATCTGATGTTGGGGCAAAGGATATGACACTAATTGCACCTGCTACCCACGATACCGGATCGGCAGTGGCCGCAGTGCCTGCAAAGGGTAAAGGGCACGCATACATCAGTTCTGGCACGTGGTCATTGATGGGTGTAGAATCGTCTGAGCCCATCATTAACGAAAAGGCCTTGAGTCTCAACTTTACCAACGAAGGCGGTGTCTGTGGCACATACCGTTTCCTACGAAACATAATGGGTCTATGGTTGGTTCAAGAATGCCGGCGTACGTGGGCGCAAAAAGGCACTGAGTACTCATATTCCGAACTTGCGGAACTCGCGGCAAACGCGGAACCATTTAAGTCGGTCATTGATCCCGATGATGTGTCATTCCTCCACCCTGGCGATATGCCTGCCCGGATTCGAGAGTTCTGCAAAAAGACCAACCAACCTGTGCCTGACCACGTTGGGGAGGTCATCCGGTGCGCATTAGACAGTCTTGCTCTGAAATATCGTTGGGTACTCGAAGGACTGGAATCGTTGATGGGTCAGCGAATCGAACCAATTCACATCGTTGGCGGAGGCACTCAGAACAAATTACTCTGTCAACTCGCTGCGAATGTGACAAACCGCTCAGTGATTGCAGGACCTGTGGAAGCAACTGCCATCGGGAACATACTAATCCAGGCGCTTGCTCTGGGACATATACATTCACTTGACGAAGGACGTGAGATCGTTCGCCGTTCCTTTGATGTCGTCACATATGAGCCTAGGCACGACGAACGTGTCGAAGCCGCGTATCAACGGTTCAAGATGCTTTTACCCCAATAATTGCTTTGTAAAGGGAGGCGCCTAGCAACAGGGCTCGCCTCCCTATTCGTCAACATTGAGCCCTACCTCGACCTTGCCCCTGCTCTGGTTGTCCAACTTCATCCCGCCGCGAAAGCGATTGCCCATGATGACCACAGCCTTGGAGTTCGGCCCCAGAACAATTTGCTTCTTTCCAGCATCCATGAAGTCGCATGACGATACCGTAAGACCGTTTCCGTCAGCCATTATGCACGGCTCGCCTTTGCCGGCCTGGTCCCAACCATTAAAATGGCATTCGTTGAAAAAGGCATGACCCGAACCCCTGATCGTCGCATGCGTAGTTGTTGAGGGAATCCCCCAGAACCCACAGTTATTGAACTTTACTGGACCAGTATTCGTCTCTTTCACCTCGATATGCGACATGAATTGACAATTGGAGAACACGATTCCGGCATGTGCTTGGCAATTCTCAACCAACACCGCAGTTGGTCCGATGTCGGACCCAGACGTGCTAATAATCACGTTGCCTGGACCATCCTTGAACTCAGTGAAGCGAAAACCTACCTTGTACCATATACAGAAGGAATTATTCACATATTCCCAATCTGTCCTGCCAAAAATAAAGGCTTCTGCATTTGCGCTCATGTACTCTTGCATTGCAGGTGTGGCTTCCCAGAAAGGCCAAAGATGTACATCTGATATACGTCCGACGTCAAAACACTTATCAACGAAAATTCCCTTGTGGAGCGGTTGGGCGTAGAGTCGCTGGATGAGGTGACGCCCGCAAGGAGCAGTTCCGAAATCCACTGCCTGCCAAGGGTTTACAAGAAGCACGTCAATAATCGAACAGTTATCACCAGCGCCTCCAATACACCATGGGTACGGAACCGGCTTCTCCTTTGACTGCTCCGGGTAGAAGACAGTTATTCCTTTCACCGTGGAGTTTGAATGCAGAAATATGAACGGATTGCCACTGTCTCGACCCTTGCCTTCCACCGCCAGCAAAGTGCTTCCTTTGTGCTGAGTCCTAGCTGTAGGAGCCCGAAAAACGCCTTCCAAAGTAACGTTTTCTGGAATCTCAAGGTGGCCACGGATCATATAGGTCCCGGTTGGGACAAATACAATTCCGCCACCACCATTTTCCGCGCTTTTCAGCGCATTCTGAAATGCGGCGGTGTCATCGGTCTCTCCGTCACCCTTTGCGCCAAACGAGGTCACTGAGTATATACCTTTCTGACCGGCGGGAGATTCCTGGGAATTGACAGGCAAGGCGAGGAGAAATACGGCTAGAAGAAAAGCGAAATTGAGCATCACCTATTTACCTCCGATTGATATTCTGGTGAGCACAGCATACCAACCAGGTGATGCACTGTCAATGATTCCGCGCTTGCTATTGGAGGTACCTTGCCAGATTTCTAAAGATCTGTATACCGTCGGTCGAACCGTGCCAGGGAAGGCACGCTCGTTCAGGGTGCGGCATGAGACCAAAGATCAGCCCAGTCGAGTCGCGAATTCCTGCGATCCCGCCAGGTGCCCCGCTGGGGCAGTACGGGTATTCCTCAGTCGGTCTCCCCTGTCTCGAATAGCACAAACATGGTCTGATGACATCGTCCTTTTCCCAGAACAATCGCCCCTCACCATGTGCCACTGGCATCCTGAGCACGCATCCCTGGAGACCCTGCGTCCATATGCTGCTCGCATCCGTTACGAGTAGTTCTACCCAGCGGCTCTCGAAACGAGCCGACTTGTTTTGGAGTAAAGCCGCCTGCCGCTCCCCTACTGTGCCGTCAGGAAGAAGACCGGTCTCCACCAAGATTTGGAAACCGTTACATATGCCCAAGATTGGCTTGCCAGTATCCACAAGTTCCCGGAGTTGGTCAGCTGCACAAGCAATGAGATGAAGTCCGAAGATGCGCCCAGACCCAAGGTGGTCTCCCCAGGAAAATCCACCTGGCACCACCACTGCCTGATAGTCAGTCAATCTCTCGTCGCCTCTCATCACATGTTGAAAGTTGACGATTTTAGCACTGAGACCAACCAATTCAATCGCAAAAGCAGTCTCTTCGTGGCAGTTTATACCCGGACCATACAATACAGCCACAACCGCGCGCCTATTTTCTCTTTCAGCCATTTCTAATCCGCACGGCTGAACATCAACCGTGGTCATCCGACCACCTCCGCAAACGGCTTCTCCCAGACTCGGATAAGTTCGTCAATCGGCGAATCGTATATCTGAACGCCGCCGTCTACTATGGTCAACGAAGGTTCTTCGACAACTTCGCCCACCTGAATCCATGGCAGCCCTCCAAACAAGTCCGCTGGGGACACATCCCTTGGAAGTTCCAACAACAGCGAACCCACTGCCTCGCTGAAAACAGCGCCGTCTCTCCGTCCACTCGGGAAGTTTGACAGGTCAACCCGCACACCGAAGCCTGAGCCCATTGCGCCTTCGAATAGCCGGAATAGCAGTCCACCCTCCGCGACGGCAGAAGCCGACTTCACCAGATTTTGATGCTTGTAGATCTCGTGCAGGCGCCGGTACATTAAAGCCAAATCCTTCGCCCACTCGTTCCCCCAATCGGATAACTTGTCACCTCTTTCACCATATGCATCCAGATATACCGACCCACCAAGCCTCTCCGGATCCAGGTAACCCAGGAGCACAAGAGTATTACCCGCCGACTTGAATTCCTTCGTGACAATTGCACGTACATCAGGTAGTCTGCCCATGGCGGTTACTACCAGGGTGAATGGCACGTCGATCAGTTCGCCAGCATCCGTCTTGAAAGTGCCCGAACTGGAATCTTTGCCGGATATGAAGGGCGTTCCGAAAGTTTCCGAAAGGTCAGCAATCGTCTCTACCATAGCCTTCAAATCCCAAGCGACATCGGCGCGGATTTTCGGCGTGTAGAAATTATCGCACAAAACTATGTCGTCGAGACTCGTTCCTACAGCCACCGCTTTTGCGATAGCCTCGATAATTGCAAGCCGCGCCGACGCCGCCGGATCAATGTCCGGATAAAGAGGATTGAACGCAACAGTGGTAACTAGCCCATACGGCTTGCCTCGAATCGGTGCCGCTACCCAGCAGTCGTTACGCATTCGCCCATTTCTACCTCCGTATGGACCCAAGACCGTCCGTCCCTGAACCGTCGAGTCGAACTGGGCCCCTGCGGGAGACTGGTCACAGCAGTGATAATGCGAGATGACTTTCTCAATAGCCTCTTTCCACTCATTTGGGGTTTGCGGCTCCGGGCGTGTGGGTGGCTGGAGATTCCGCTCCGGCTTTACAATCTCTATTTGTTCGATCGGACAGGCCCTCCAGAGGAAAGACATATCAAGGTCGGCGACGAGCGTATCCCCGAAAAATGCAGTCAACTTGCCGGTGTCCGTGAACTCACCGAGTACCGCATATTCGACGTCATAAAGCGACAAGATTTCAAGCGCTTCCTCGAGTTTGTCGGGCGGGACGGCGGCAAGCATCCGCTCTTGCGATTCCGAAAGAAGTATCTCCCAAGGAGCAAGGCTTTCATCCTTGAGAGGCACCTTAGATAAATCAATCTGCACTCCTGTCTTTGCACCCATTTCTCCGACTGCACATGAGATCCCACCGGCGCCGAGGTCAGTGATTGAGCGAATACACCCTGCATCCCTCAGTATGGGAACAGCGGTCATGAATTTTCGCTCGGTTATCGGATGCCCAATTTGAACTGCGGCTGCATCCTTGTGGATTGTCTCACCGGTCATTTCTGCAGAACTTGCTGTCGCTCCGTGGATTCCATCGCGCCCCGTGCGTCCTCCAAACAAGACGACTTTATCGCCAGGAAGTGGGTCAAGTTTCAGAGCGTACTTCTCAGGAATTATGCCAACTGTATGACCGAGCGCAAGGCACTTGGCGTAACCCGGATGGATCCGGTAGACCGGATGCATCATTGGAATGCCCATAGGGTTGCAATAATAAGCGGTTCCGCGGATTGACTCTGTCACAATGATCCGCGGATGGAGTGCACCAGCGGGAACCTCTGACTCTGAAATCCGCGGGTCCATCGTCCCCATGATTGTTGAGCCCCCAATTGGGTACCCGCCGCGACCAAATCCGATTGCATCCCGAATCACCCCGCCATGCTTGGTCGCGATGCCCCCGAAAGTCGCAATAGAAGAGGGAAAGTTGTGCGTCTCTCCTTTGATCAGCGCTACCTGTCCCTCATAAAAGCGCATACCACCTGCATTGTCTTTGAATACGGATACTACAAGAGGATGATTGATTCTTGCAGTCGCTGCTTGAAGCTTCTCAAGCAAATTCAGGC
>Ga0272448_1003288_pt1 | contig 19352 bp, 13 predicted proteins | sample YNPCB0191_FD_202220 | JGI IMG/M metagenome (GOLD analysis project Ga0272448, IMG submission 202220) | Hot spring sediment microbial communities from Yellowstone National Park, WY, United States - YNP-CB-019-1 | ecosystem: Environmental > Aquatic > Thermal springs > Hot (42-90C) > Sediment... | reverse complement strand
CGTTTGTGGCGGTTAAGTTAGACATAAACATACCTAACTTTATACCACAAAAGCACTTCGGAGGGACCGCCTATTTTTTCCCGCCCCACGAAAAAACTGGGGATAAGTCAGTCCACTGCAAGTTCGACAAGGCCGAGGATGCCATGAAAACCGATCGTCTTGGGGTTTGGTTGATTGGGGCCCAGGGTGGGGTGGCGACTACGACGTTGGTCGGCTGGGCGGCGCTGCGCCGTGGGTTAGTCGATCCGACTGGCTTGGTTTCCGTTTTACCCCTGTTTGCCCGATTAGAACCCATCGGGTGGGATCGTTTGGTCTTTGCCGGGCATGAAATCCGTCGAACACGTCTTTATGAGGAGGCGATACAACTGGCCCGGCAGAGTCGGGCATTGGACCCTGCTTTGGTGGACCAGGTGCGGGAGGATTTGGAGGCGGTGGACGGGCGGATTCGGCTTGGGACGGTTTATCGGGTGGGGGCGGCCATTGAAAAGCTGGCTTCGCCTGAGTTGGTCCGGGAAGAATCGCCCCGGCAGATTATCCGACGGCTTCAGGCCGATTTTGCCCATTTTATTGAAACGGAAAAACTGGATCATTTGGTGGTGGTGAACGTTGCCTCCACCGAGCCGCCCGCCGACGAGGCCTCTTTGCCATCCCACTGGGAGGAGTTGGAAAAACTTTTGGATCGACCGGATTGTCCCTTGCCGGCCAGCTCGCTCTATGCCATTGCCGCCTTAGAAACGGGGCATTCGTACATCAATTTTACGCCTTCCTTGGGTTCCCGGCCGTCGGCGATTTCGCAGTTAGCCCGGCTGCGGGGCACTCGCCATATGGGCTGCGACGGAAAAACCGGTGAAACCCTACTGAAAAGTGTGCTAGCCCCTATGTTCGCCCAACGCCATCTGCGAGTGATGAGTTGGGTGGGGCATAACATCTTCGGCAATCTCGACGGCCAAATCCTCGACGACCCCCGCCATAAACAAACTAAATTGGCGAGCAAAGATCGGTTGTTGGGCGAAATCCTCGGCTATCGCCCCCAAACCCATATCTCCATCGAATACATCCAAAGTCTTGGCGATTGGAAGACCGCCTGGGATCATGTGCATTTTCAGGGCTTCCTAGGCACCCCCATGGTGCTGCAATTCATTTGGCAGGGGTGCGATTCCCTGTTGGCCGCCCCGTTGGTCTTGGATTTGGTCCGGTTTACGGAACTGGCTTGGCGGCATGGACAAATAGGCACCTTGACCTTCCTGGCCAGCTTCTTTAAAAGTCCCTATGAAGTCTCCGAACACCGCTTCGATCGCCAATATCAAATGCTCGAAGCCTGGGCGCAGCAATCGGCTTTGGCTTCTTGCCCCTCCAGTCCCTCATAAGAATCCTGAAAAATTAGCCTATGAATTTTTGAATCGCCCATGGAACGAATCCCGCTCGGGGATTTCCCCCTATAGACTACGCGGGATAACCTAGATTTCATTTGTATTTCTAATTTGACTGTATCTACCCGGCCAAGCCCCTACAACTTATAGGGGGTAAGAATCGGCTCAAACCCAACAGATTGTGGTAATTACTTCCGGTAGATACAGTCAAGCTAAAGTGTTTTACGTCCCTAGGAGGAGTTTTTCGATGGCCGAGTGCAAAAAGGAAAAAAATCTCAAGGGCTGCACCTGTAGTTATGATCCGTGCAGTCGCAAAGGGATGTGCTGCGATTGTTTGGCCTATCATCTTCGATCTCGGCAACTGCCCGGCTGCTGTTTTCCAGAAGAGGCGGAACGGACCTATGATCGTTCCTTTGAGCATTTTGCTCGGCTGGTGATGGCCAAAGAAGTGTAACTCGGCGTTCCTTTTCGGACTTGGAAAGGGCCGGGATCATGGGGCCGAATCATTTAGGGTTTGCCCGTAGAGAGGAGTCCCCGCTCTAGAGGTTTCCGCGCGTCCTGTCTTTTCATTACCCGTCGCCTGCACCTGTTGCTACCCTTTGGGGGTAATCCGCTCTTTGCCCACCCAGGGGCGGAGCACTTCGGGGATCACGACTGAACCGTCGGCCTGCTGGTAGTTTTCCAGGATGGCGATGATCGCTCGGCTAACGGCAATGGCTGTGCCGTTGAGGGTATGGGCAAACCGAGTGCCTTTTTCCCCCTTGGTGCGGTAGCGGATACCGAGCCGTCGGGCCTGATAGTCGGTGCAATTGGAGGTGCTGGTGATTTCGCCCCACTGACCTCGGCCGGGCATCCAGGCTTCCAGGTCGTATTTTCGGTAAGCGGGACCTCCGAGGTCGCCGGTGGCCGTATCGATCACACGATACGGAATCCCCAATCCGTCAAACAATCGGCATTCCAATTCACAGAGATGTTCCAGCATGGAATCGCTTTGCTCTGGCAGGGTGAAAGCGAACATCTCCACTTTGGTAAATTGATGCACACGAAATATCCCCCTTGTGGCTCGGCCGTGAGCACCCGCTTCCGTCCGAAAACAATGGCTAATGCCGGCAAACCGCATCGGAAGTTGCTCAGCCTCCAGAATCTGGTCGGCAAACATCCCCCCCAGCGTAATCTCCGCCGTGGCCACCAAACTGAGGTCCGTGTTTTCGATGCTATAGATTTGTGTTTCCGGCCCGCGCGGCAAAAAGCCGATCCCCTCCAAAATCTCGTTCCGTGCCACGTCGGGCGTGATAACTAACGTGAATCCCTCCTGCTGAAGCACATCCACGGCATACCGCTGCAAGGCCAATTCCAAAAGCACCGCCTCGTTCTTCAGATAGTAGAAGCCGTGCCCTGCCACCCGGGCCCCCGCCTCCAAATCCAGAAGGTCCAATTTTTCCGCCAGTTGGACATGATCCAAAGGCTGAAAATCCAACTGCCGAACCGGCATCTTCCCATATCGACAGACCCGATTGGCCGACGCATCGCCCACCGGCGCCTCCGGATGGGTCATGTTGGGAATCCGCTTCTGAATCTGAAGCATCTGTTCTTGAATGGCGTCCAAGATTTTTTTTGTTTCGGCGGCGGCTTCCCGAAGTTGCCGGCCTTGCTCCTTCAGGGCTTCTCGTTGCCCAGGGTCTTTGGCCTGGCCGATCTCCTTGGCCACTTGGTTGGCCTGCCGATTCAGTTCGTCCCACTCGGCCTGTTTGCTTTTTCTCTGTTCCTCCAACAGGACAAACCGACCCACATCGACCTCTACGCCCCGATTCCGACAATTCTGTTGCACCTGTTCGGCATGTTCGACAATGAATTTGGCGTCTAACATGGTTAAAGACCGCCTCCCTTCGGAAGACCTATTCAAGATAAAAAAGCGGCGTTGTTTCCCTGCGCCACTTCAGGATGCTTTTTAGGATCACTCTGAAGGATTTCTGCCACGATTCTTATTCCACCCTAATGAGGGGAGGGATTGGCATTCTGAAGTGAGAACGTTATAATAAAACATCGTAAGGGCTCTGCGTAGGGGTACTTCGGCCGGGAATTTCCGATAGGCGAATCGGGCTGCTGGTGAATGGGAACGCTCAAAGATCCTTTGGCTCAAAAAGCCCGGGCCTTCCCATTTCTCAGTCCTGCCGCCCCTGTCGGGACTTTTTCGAGGCCTTTTCCCGAAGGAGGCTGTCTTATGGGTACCTCCGTCGGAACGGATGTCTCTGGGTTAGCGGGAAAAAGCGAAACCAGACCGGTCATTTCGCCGCAATCCCCCCATTTCTCCGGGCTTCTTCCACGGGAGCATGTTTCTCCCCCGAACCTTCGGCCGCAAGCAGAACAAACGCCCCCCGAGCGTTCTCCTGCGAAAGGCCAGTATCGGATGGAACGGTGGTTGGTTCGCACATTGCTCCAACGTGTGGGCCGACCCCCAGCGGCGGTGGTGCTCCCCAACGGCGAAGAAATTCTTCTCTCCGCCAAGCCGCCTCAGCTACGGATTCGTTTCCACGATCGAGAGGCGATCTGGCTGACCGCCCTGGACCCGGAAGTGTATTTCGGCGATTGCTACATGGATGGCCGACTAGAGGTGGAAGGCGACTTAGGGCAATTATTGGAAACGGTATTTCGCCAGACAGCCTTGGAGGGGAAAACAGCGAGTGGTTGGTGGGTCCGGATTTTGAATCGCCTGCGTCGAACCGCCTCGAACACCTTGGCCCGATCCCGGCGGAATGTGGCCCATCATTACGATTTAGGGGACGCATTTTACGAGCTTTGGCTCGATAAGGAACTTTTATATACATGTGCATATTTCCCCCGCCCTGACGTCAGCCTGGAAGAAGCCCAACAGGCCAAAATGGAACATGTCTGCCGAAAAGTTTGGCTCCGACCAGGCGAACATGTGGTCGAGGCCGGCTGCGGATGGGGCGCCCTGGCCCTCTATATGGCCCGCCATTACGGAGTAACCGTCCAGGCTTATAACATCTCCCGAAATCAAATCGCTTATGCCCGCCGCCGAGCGCAGGCCGAGGGATTGGCCGACCGAGTCCAATTCATCGAAGACGACTACCGCAATATCCGTGGCCAATTCGATGTATTTGTCTCTATCGGAATGCTCGAACATGTGGGCCCGGCTCACTACCACACCCTCGCCCAGGTGATCGGCCACTGCCTGAAACCCAACGGCCGAGGCATCCTCCATTCCATCGGCCGAGACCGTCCCATGGAAAGCGACCGCTGGATCCGGCGCCGTATTTTCCCCGGCGCTTATGCCCCCAGCTTGCAACAAATGCTTCAGGTCCTGGAACCGCATGGATTTTCGGTCTTGGACGTGGAAAACCTTCGGTTGCATTACGCCCTGACCCTGCAACATTGGTTGGATCGGTTTGAAAACGCTCGGCAGGAGGTGGCCCGGATGTTCGACGAGCGGTTTGTGCGAATGTGGCGGCTGTATCTGACCGGGGCACGGACCGCCTTTCTCACCGGCACCCTGGAACTGTTCCAGATCGTGTTTACTCGAACCGGTCAGAATGCCATCCCCTGGACAAGAGCCGGACTGTACGGCCAGGAGGCGCCCGACAATCCTTATAGGCCCCCGCCGAGCTGAAAAAGTCTCCCTTCAAGCAAATGGTCCATCCTGAGGCGACTTTGGGGGAGCAGATCGAGGAGTTTGGCTTTTCATGCGCCACGTGGAGACGATCATTGTTGGCGGGGGGCCTGCGGGCAGCAGTTGCGCCAAAGAGTTGGTTCGGCATGGGCGGGAGTGCTTGGTCCTGGAAAAACAAGCCATGCCCCGGCCGAAACTCTGCGCCGGTTGGATCACTCCAAATGTCCTGGCTGATTTGGAAATCCAACCGGAAGAATATCCCTATGGGCTGGTCCGTTTAGATCGGGTGCGCTTGATCCTGGGACGCCGACGGCGATGGTCGTGGACCGTGTCGGCCCATCAGTACTCCATTCGCCGGATGGAGTTTGACAGTTGGCTTTTGAGCCGTGCTGGGGCGGAAGTGGTCCAACATCCGGTCCGACTGATTCGATATGAGGGGGGGCGATATATTATTGACGAAAGGTTTTCCTGTACGTATTTAGTAGGTGCTGGGGGGACTTCATGCCCTGTTCGGAGGATATTTTTCCCCTCTCATCCAGGCAAATTGATTCTCACTAGGGAGGTCGAATACTCCCAACCCCCTCCGGTGAAAGAATGCTGCTTGTGGTTTCCTTTTGCAGGCAGCTCGGGCTATGGGTGGTATGTGCCGAAAAAGGAGGCAGTCAATATCGGATTTGGGGGGCTGGCAGAAGAAATTCCGTTGGGAAGTTTATCTTCCTTATGGACGGTTTTTTTAAGACTTTTAGGGGAGGAAGGTTGCCTGGGGGGCCAATCCCCCCCCAATCCAAAAGGACATCCCTATTTTCTCTCTCCTCGGCATACCCCGGTCAAACACGAAAGGGCGTATTTGATCGGCGATGCAGCGGGACTGGCCACCTGGGATTTGGCCGAGGGGATCGGACCGGCTATTCAGAGTGGCATTCTGGCAGCCCGAGACATCCTGGGGCGAGACAGTTACCGGCCTGAGCGAATCCGGCGGTACAGTTTAGGGCTTTTAGGCCGGTTTTTCCGATGGCTGTGGGCCAGATTGCCGTAAAGGGGGTTTTCTTCAGTAGCTGCGATGAAGGAAAGAAGGCAGCGATTCCCGGCTAGCTCTGGTCTCCTATTCTGTAAGATGGAATTGTTTGTAAGAATATTCCGGGGCTGGGGTCTTTTCTGGGGGATGGGAAACCCCGTTGGGCATTTTTCTCAGAGGAGAGAGATTTTGTTTTTACAGGGGCCTTTTGGTTCGAAATATACACAAAATGAACAAAATAATGAATATATATCGTTTACAAAATATACACCATTTAAGAAATTTATAGCGGATGCACGGAAATTGTCCTGCATGTGCCGCCCCAGATGCTAAACTTTACTTCCTGGAAAAACAAGCTGAATAATTTCAAAGATGCCTTTTGGAAAAGGTATGATTAAATAGAAATGTCGTTCCCCTAGGGGTTCGACTGGTCCTGCGGGAACAGCCAATGCCCGGTCACCCAATGCCCCCTAAAGACCGGCTGAAAGGGAGAAAACATTAGAGAGGCATCTCTGACCCCACCAGGGAGGAAACTGGCGTGAAGATTCTGCTGGCCACCAGTGAAGCGGTTCCATTTGCCAATACCGGCGGCTTAGGCGACGTTTGTGGAGCCTTGCCGGTGGAGATTGCGCGGGCTGGTCATGAGGTGAGTGTGATTTTGCCCGCTTACCGGACAGCCCGATATTGTGGTTTACCGATTGAGCCGATGGGGATCGAATTCATCGTTCCGGTCGGCACCAAAACGGTAACCGGTCGATTACTCCGAAGTTCTCTGGATGAGGGGAAAGTCCCCGTCTATTTGGTTGAGCAAGACCAATACTTCGACCGGGAGCACCTTTACGGTCTAAACGGGAAAGACTACATCGACAATTGCGAACGATTTGTCTTTTTCAGTCGGGCGGTGCTGGAGTCGATCCGTCTGTTGGACCTTCATCTGGACGTGCTCCATGCCAACGATTGGCAGACGGGGTTAACGCCCGCCTATTTGAAAATTCTTTATCGAAACTTGTCTCGGTATGAGAAGATCGCCAGCCTTTTTACGGTGCATAACTTGGCCTATCAGGGACAGTTTTGGCATTGGGATATGTTGCTGACCGGGCTGGATTGGAAGTATTTCAACTGGCATCAGATGGAGTTTTATGGGAAACTCAACCTGCTGAAGACTGGCTTGGTCTTTGCCGACGCCATTAGCACGGTCAGCCCCCGTTATGCTCAGGAGATTCAGCATCCCCCCAATGGGTGTGGACTGGAGGGGGTGCTGCAACATCGGGCCAACGTCTTGTATGGGATACTCAACGGGATCGATGTGGAGCAGTGGAACCCGGCCACGGATCCGTATATTGCCGCCCATTACACCGTCGAAACCATCGATCAAGGGAAACCCATTTGCAAAACCGCCCTCCAACGGGAGTTCCAGTTACCAGAACGGAGGGATGTTCCGCTGGTGGGTTTTATCGGACGTCTGACGGAGCAAAAGGGAGTGGATTTGCTCGTGGAGGTGATGGAACCATGGGCCTCAGAAACAGATGTCCAATGGATCATCCTAGGGACGGGAGATCCCAAATACCATGCTCCCTTGGAACAGTTGGCCCGGCAGCGTCCTGATCGGATTGCCATTCGGCTGGAGTTTTCTCCGCCCCTTGCGCATCGGATTGAAGCAGGCGTGGACATCTTCGTGATGCCGAGCCGATTTGAGCCTTGCGGGCTGAATCAGATGTATAGCCATCGGTATGGGACCGTGCCTGTGGTCCGGGCGACCGGCGGCTTGGCCGACACCGTGGTCAACGCCACCCCGGAAACCTTGGCTGCTGGAACCGCCAATGGTTTTTCCTTTGAAGAGTACAGTGCTCAGGCGCTGGACGAAACGCTTCGGCGGGCCTGCGAAACCTGGCGACAACCGGACATGTGGCGAAGGTTGCAAATCGCCGGCATGCGCCAGGATTGGTCCTGGGCCCGCAGCGCCCGGGAATATATCCGGGTCTATGAAGAAATTGTGGCCCGAAAACGTTCCGAAGGTTAATCAAAACGGTAGTCATGGGAAACGTTGCTGTCTGAAATGGGACTACCGCCCCAAGCGTTCCATTCCCAAATCAAAAGGCAAAAGCACCACGAGGAGCACCGAAAAACCCAGGCGGATCCATGTGCAAGACGGCCTGTCCGAAGCCATTCCCATCCCGTGAGTTTCCATACGGTCTCTTGGCCGACTTTTTCAAACCCCTCCAAGCAGCCCAAAAAGTAAGCGCTTAAACATGTCAAAATATACCGCTGACGAGGAATTGGCGATACAATAGGATTCTGAGGCCTCAGGGACGAACGATTCGGATCTCTTGGGCAAGGATGAAACCGAAGCCATGCATGACGTTTCCGTCGCTTTTTTCTGGCATCATCATCAGCCCTATTATACCGACGATCTTACCGGCGAAACCCCTTTGCCGTGGGTTCGGCTTCATGGGGTGAAGGATTATTGGGGCATGGCCAAACTCCTGGAAGAAATTCCGGAGTTTCATGCCGTGATCAATTTAGTACCTAGTCTTTTGGTCCAACTACAGGCCTATACCGAGGCAGGCCGGGTGGATCAGCATTTGCGGATTTCCCGCACTCCGCCAGATAGTCTGTCGGAGGAAGACGTCTATTACATGCTGGATAATTTTTTCATGGTGCACCCGGATCAGATGATCCGGCCGTATCCTCGGTACGAAGAGCTGTATCGAAAGCGGGGTTTGGGGGTCGATCCGCCGGAACGGACCCGCAAACGCTTCTCCAAACGGGACCTGTTGGACCTGCAATGTTGGGCCAATCTGGTCTGGTTCCATCCGATTGCTTTCGAGCTAGATTCGGCATTGGCTGAGTTCCGCGCCAAAGGCCGCGGCTGGACGGAACGAGAAAAACAGTGGCTTCTGGAGAAGCAGTTAGAGATCCTCCGGGAGGTGATCCCGCTGCACCGTGGGCTTCTGGAGCGGGGCCAGGTGGAACTGACGACCTCGCCTTTTTACCATCCGATTTTGCCGCTCTTGTGGGACAAGCGGTTGGCGCGGCGGGCCATGCCCGATGCGCCGCTGCCAGAACTGATGGAAAGCTACGCCGAAGATGCTGTCCACCAAATCCAGCGGGCGGTTGCTTATCATGAGAAGCTCTTCGGCCAAAAGCCCCGCGGTATGTGGCCTTCGGAAGGATCGGTCTGTCAGGGGATGATCCCGGCCGTGGCCGATGCGGGTATCCAATGGATCGCCACGGATGAGGAGATACTTTCCTGTTCGACGGATGGCTGGGTGTGCCGGGATATGAACGGTTATCTGCGGAACCCGGAGATGCTGTATCGGCCCTGGCGGGTGGAAGAGGCGGGCCGATCGGTGCAGATCATCTTCCGGGACCATGCGATGAGCGACCTGATCGGCTTCCAATACCAGCACTACAGGGCCGACCAGGCGGTTCAGGATTTTGTGGGGAAATTGGAGGCCATTGGCCGGGCCACCCATCGGTTGGGCGATAAACGGCCCACCTTGGTCAGCATCATCCTGGACGGAGAAAACTGCTGGGAATATTATCCACGCAGTGGGGTAGATTTTTTGCGTTCGCTGTATCGGCGGATCGTGGAACATCCGAAGCTGACGCCGGTGCGGCTTTGCGATTATCTGGCTAAATATCCGGCGACCGATCGATTGGGACATTTGTTCCCCGGTAGTTGGATTCAGCATAATTTCAGCATTTGGATCGGTCATGCCGAATGCAACCGGGCCTGGGACTTGGTGAGCCGAACCCGTCGGCAATTGGTCAAAGCGGCCGCCGCCAAAAAAGCCTCCGACGACAATCTCCGTCGGGCCTGGGAGGAACTTTACATTGCCGAGGGGAGCGACTGGTTTTGGTGGTTTGATCCCCGCCACCATACGGCGCATGATATGGTGTTCGATCGTCTGTTTCGGAAGCATTTGCAGAACGTTTATACCCTTTTAGGTGAAACGCCGCCGGTGGAACTGGCCCGACCGATCCGGCAAGGTTTTCGGATCGGGGCGCCTACGGAACCCACCGGGCTTCTCAGCGTGCGGATCGACGGCCGACGGACCTATTTTGAATGGATCAATGCCGGCCATTACCAGCACCAAACCGGACGGGGTTCGATGCAACGGGCTGGAGAAAGCCGGGTGAGCGATGTGTATTTCGGTTTCGATACGGAGCGGCTCCTTGTGCGGGTGGATGGGCAAGATGGGCCGGTCCGTGAACGGTGGGCCGACCTGAGCAGCTTGCGCCTGGTATTTTTGGAGCCGGCGCAGTTTGTGCTGAGTGTGATGGGACCAGCTCGTCGGCATCCGTTGGTTCAACTGTTTCATGCCGGGGTGCTGGTGGTGGAATCGGGGGTGGAGGCGGCTGCCGACTACATCCTGGAATTGGCCGTCCCACTTCGAAGTCTCGGGCTCGGCACAGGAGCCGCCATCCATTTCTGTCTGGAACTTTACCAGGCAGAAAAACTCCTAGAACGCATCCCGCAGGAAGGCGTCATCGAAACCACCGTTCCGCCGCCAGAATACGAATTGATCATGTGGCAAGCGTAACGAGAATGGGAACATTTCAGCCGAAAGAAAGGGATTGCTTTTTCTCGCCCCTTGCCGTCGAAAGACCGCCCGGCCAAATGGAGCGCCGAAGGCCAGGGCATGTGAAGACGCCACCGTGTCATTCCTGCGCAAGCAGGAATCCATGGGGGTTTGTTCCTGCTACGGTGCTCCTGTGTGGCAAGCGGGGCCAAGGGAATATGGACTTCTCCTACTTTTACTTTCTGGATTCCCGCTTGCGCGGGAATGACACACTGGGTTTAGCCGCCAGGGGAGAGGCGGCTCAGTGGCCTCCGCACCCGGCTTTGGCTTCGCCTCCGCCGGCCTCTCCCACCAGGGGAGAGGCCAGTTGCTTCATTCGGCTAACGTGTTACAAAACCAGTATCCAGTATTTTCTGAGGAATCTCCATGCCTGATTTACGGAAAGATCCGATCGTAGGCCGATGGGTCATTGTGGCCAAAAGCCGGGCCAAACGACCCCATGATTTTGAATTCTCTTTTCGCCGGAGGCGGGGGGGATTTTGTCCTTTCTGCCCAGGCCATGAAGATAAAACGCCGGGAGAAATCCTGGCCTATCGAAACCCTGGCACTTTGCCGAACCGGGAAGGCTGGCGAGTCCGGGTGGTGCCGAACAAATTCCCCGCCCTGGAAATCGAAGGCGATCTGAATAAACGGGGCGAAGGCATCTACGATATGATGCGAGGCGTGGGCGCCCATGAAGTGATCATCGAAACCCCCAAGCACCTCTGGACGCTTTCCCAACTCAGCGAGCCGGAAATCCAGGAGGTGCTCTGGGTGTATCGGGATCGGCTGGTGGATTTGAAGAAGGACCCTCGGCTGGTGTATGGAATGATTTTCAAAAATGTGGGGCCTGCTGCCGGGGCCACCCTAGAACACACCCACAGCCAACTGATTGTAACGCCGATTGTCCCGATTAACGTTTGGGAGGAGATGACCGGTTCGTTGGAGTTTTATCATTATCGCGGCCGGTGCGTTTATTGCGACATGATCCAACAGGAGTTGGCCACAGAAAAACGGATTGTCTTAGATACGCCATCTTTTGTGGCGTTTTGTCCGTTTGCGAGTCGGTTTCCGTTTGAGACTTGGATTTTGCCCAAAATGCATGCCAGTCATTACGAAAATATCCAAAAAAACGGAATTGAAGAACTTTCGGGAGTACTGAAGCAAACGATTGGGAAGATTGAATCGGCCCTGGACCAACCGGCGTATAATTACATCATCCACACGGCCCCCTTTGACACCCAGGAACTGGCGCATTATCACTGGCATATAGAGATTATGCCGAGTATAACGCGTCCGGCCGGGTTTGAGTGGGGTACCGGATTTTACATCAATCCGGTCCCGCCGGAGGAGGCGGCGGCCTTTTTGCGGGAGGTGGAATTGGAGGCGCAAGAGGTGCAAGAGCTTCCTTCCCAACAAACCGGATAATCTGGAGAGTCCATACGCTTTAGAAAATCCTCTCGTATGGAGTAAGAATTTCCTACTAGAGAAATTAGATAAATTAGGCCAAAATTGCCGATAAACTAAAAGCTTTCACTCTGTGTTCTTTCAAGATGGAGCGTCTCTCGGGAGAGGGTATATTTCGTTTCTAGTAATCCGTCTTTAAGCCATTGTTTAGCCGCCATGCCTCACACCATCCGCTTAGCCCTTGTTTTGCATAATCATCAGCCCGTCGGCAATTTTGACCATGTCTTCGAACAGGCTTATCAAGAAAGTTATCGGCCGTTTTTAGAGGTGTTCGCTCGGTACCCGGCCATTCGGATCGGTTTGCATATTAGCGGGCCGTTAGCCGAGTGGCTCGACCAGCATCATCCCGACTACCTGGACCAAATCGGAGAACTGGTCCAGCAGGGCCGGATCGAAATCCTCGGCGGCCCCTTCTATGAACCGATCCTGACCATGATCCCTACGGAAGATCGGATCGGCCAAATCCGCTCGTACAGCCGATGGCTATCGCAACGCCTGGGCGCCTCGGTCCGCGGCATGTGGGTTCCAGAACGGGTGTGGGAACAATCCCTCACTCGGGACCTGGTCGATGCCGGCATCGAATACACGGTGCTGGACGATTTCCATTTCAAAATCGCCGGTCTCCGGGAGGAAGAACTCACCGGCTATTATCTTACGGAAGACGAAGGCCGACTGTTGGCCGTCTTCCCGGGCAGTGAAAAACTCCGATATACCATTCCGTTTGCCGATCCGGAGGAAACCATTCGCTATTTGGAAGGGATCGCCAATCGGACGCCCAATGCGGTGATTACCTTCGGCGACGACGGGGAGAAGTTCGGTACGTGGCCGGAAACTTATAAACATGTTTATACAAATCGGTGGCTCCAGCGGTTTTTCGAGGCGTTGCTGGCTAATCAGAGCTGGTTGCAACTGACCACCCTGGCGGATGCCCGCTATCAACTGCCCCCTGCCGGAAACATCTATCTGCCGGAAGCAAGCTACCGGGAGATGACCGAGTGGGCTTTGCCGACCCAGAGACAATTGGAATACGAAGACCTGGCCCACCAGATGCAGCAGGATGCGCGTTGGCCGGCCATTCGACGGTTCATCCGTGGCGGCTATTGGCGGAACTTCAAGGTCAAATACCCGGAGGCCAACGAAATGTACGCTCGGATGCTGGGGCTAAGCCAGCAGATTCGGCAGGCGCAGCAATCGGGTCTTGGCGGCCCGGCCCTTCAAGAGGCCCAGCGGGAACTCTACCGTGCTCAATGCAACTGCGCTTATTGGCACGGGGCATTTGGCGGCCTGTATCTGCCGCACCTGCGAAACGCCGTGTATGAACATCTGATTGCCGCCGAGCAACTGCTCCATCAAGCGGAAGGCCGACCGGCCGCCTGGGTCCAGGACGCCCACGGCGACTACAATTTCGACGGACGGCCGGAGGTCTGCCTGGCCAACGACAAGTTGGCCCTCTGGTTTGCCCCGGCTCGTGGGGGAATGCTTTATGAACTGGACGTTCGAGAGGCCAGGGTGAATCTGTTGGCCAGCTTGGCCCGTCGGCCCGAAGCCTATCACCAAAAGGTCCGGCAAGGGGCCGCCCAGCGGCAGGAGCAGGTGGCCAGCATCCACGACCGGATCGTCTTCAAACAGCCGGGCCTGGATCGCCGACTCCAGTACGACGACCATCCCCGAAAAAGCCTCCTGGAGCACTTCTTTGAGCCGGAGGTCAATTTGGCCCAGATCGAATCGGGCCAGGCCCGGCAACTGGGCGATTTTCTCATGGCGCCGTATGCGGCCAAGGTGCGGCGCAATCCAGGACGAATCCAACTGCAAATGATCCGGGAGGGCCGAGTCGGCCCGTTTGCGTTCCGCCTGACCAAAGGGGTGACCTTGGAAGCCGGTTCGGACCGGATTGAGGTGGCTTATTTGCTAGAACATCTACCGCCGGAGGCCCGGTTCTGTTTTGCGGTGGAGTTTAACTGGGCGGCCATGCCCGCCGGTGCGGACGACCGCTTCTTCGCCACGCTGAGCGGCCAGCGGCTTGGACACTTGGGCAGCCGACTGGAGCTTGCGGAAGTGGAAGGATTGCGCCTGGCCGATCAGTGGCGGGGCCTTGAAGTCTGTCTGAACGTCTCCCGGCCCACCGGCCTGTGGACCTTCCCGATCGAGACGGTCAGTCAATCCGAAGGCGGCTTTGAACTGGTGCACCAGTCGGTGGTCGTGTTGCCGCATTGGCAGGTGCAGGCCGACGCCCAGGGCCGATGGAGCGTGGTCTTGCAATGGACCATCCACACATCGGCCGTCGCCGAAAATTCTTCGGAAACCCAGGCCGCTCTGGCCGCCTCGGTGTAAGCCGCCCTGGCCGGGTCCCTCCTTTCCACCAGAGGGAGGTCTCTTTTCGGGGCATCTGGCAAATCAGCAGTGGAGAGAACGATCAGTCCGGAGTCGCAGCCCACCGGGGCAGACGTTGCAGATAGGCCCGGATGATTTCCCGGCGGTGCAGCAGGCCGAGGAATCGGCGGTTCTGAAGGTTTTCGACCACCGGCAATGCCCCCACGTCGCTAGCTACCAGCCGCTCTAACGCTACATCGAGAGTATCCTCCGGGACAAGCGGGAGGATATCGGTACGCATCAGGTCTTCTGCCACCAGGAGAGGTCGCAGGGCCGGCGTCTGGGCCGCCAGCACCACCTCTTCCAGCGACACCACGCCGAGCAATCGTTCTTCCGGGACCACGACCGGCAGGACCGGGACAGGTTTGTGGTGGACATGGCGCAAGATAGTATCCAGTGTATCCTGCGGCCGAAGCACCACCGGGCGGCGTCCGTGGCGAAAACAGCTTCCCACCGTGACTCCGGCCAAGATTTCCTGAAGCAGATCCCCTTGATGGGCAGGCGAACAGGCCCGATTTTCCACCTGGGAGGCATACAAAGACTTTCGGCCTGAAAGGACATAGGCGATCGTGCAGACCCACAAGGCAGGCAGAAGCAGCCGGTAGCCGCCGGTCATTTCGCTGACAATAATCAGAGTGGAAAAGGGCGTCTTGGCCGCCGCCGAGAAAAACCCGGCCATCCCGACCACGACAAAACTGGCGGGGTGGTGGACCAACTCCGGCCAAAGCTGATGGAACCAGATCCCCATCGCCCCACCGGCGCAACCGCCGATGACCATGGAAGGACCGAACACACCGCCGGAACCGCCGCTCCCGATGGTCAGTGAGGTGGCCAAGATTTTACCCAGGGCGATCCCCAAAAGCATCAGCGCACTACTGCCCCCATCGTGCAACAGAGCCTCTTGAACCGCTGAGTACCCGAACCCCAGAACCGCTAGGATCTGCTCTGGTCGGGCCGATCCCAAACCGGAAGCCATCCGGAACAGTCCCACCGCCAACAGGCCGGTCAAAAAAGCCCCTATGGCAGGACGAATCCCCCGGGGTATCCGCGTCGAGTCGAAAAGTCGTTCGCATCCGTAAAAGGTATGGACATACACCCTAGCCAACCCGGCCATAAAAAAAGCCAAGAGCAGATAAGGGCCCAATTGCCACGGATTGGAAAAACTCAGTTCTGGGATGGTAAACAAAGGTTGCCAACCCAGCAGACTCGAAAAGGTACAGTAAGAGACGACACTGGCGATGCCGGCTGGGATGATCACTTCCGGTTCAAATTCAGGGGATCGATACAGGACTTCGGCGGCGAACAGGGTGCCGGCCAACGGCGCCCGGAATACCGCCCCAATCCCAGCCCCCATACCGGCAGCCATCAGGATGCGACGTTCGGCCACTCGGAGTCGAAGGATCTGGGCCAGCGCCGATCCAAACCCCGCCCCAATTTGGGCAATCGGTCCTTCTCGGCCGCCGGAACCGCCGGTTCCTAAGGTAATCGTACTGGTGACCATTTTGACCAAGGGAACGCGGGGCCGAATCTCGCCCCCCCGAGTATGATAGGCGGCAATGGCCGCATCTGTGCCATGTCCCTTGGCCTCCGGCGCTAACCAAAACACCAAAGCTCCGCTGACCAGACCACCGAACGTGGGAACCACCACTAGCCAGGAAAGTTGCAAAGAGGTTCTGGGGCCGCCCAACCACGAAAGCCCCCCCTCGCCGCCGGGCCGGGGTTCCGGCCAATAGCCAGCCACGACCCCTAAAGCATAGTGCTCCATAATCCGGGTGGCCAGATAAAAGGCGATTCCCCCCAGCCCCGCCACCACCCCCACCAGGATCGCCAGACCCAAAAACCGGGCCGACTGCCGAAATCGATCGCCTATCCCCAAGACCTGGGGGACCCATGTCGCCCATCCCTGGTTCAGCAACCGCATGGGCGTCTTATCCGTCCGTTTGGAGGAAGATTCCATGTCCCTTTGAACACTAAGATAACTTTGGGAAACTCGCTAAAGGAACTTGCTGCCAAACGGAGAGAGAAAAAATGTTGGAAGCGGGTCCTGGCCCGCAAACGGTGGGCCAACGAAACCTCCCTCTCCAGAGATAGCTCTTGAGGAGGCCACTCAAAAACCTGATTTTACCCTAGGCAACCCTAAAAACGGTAGAGGGGCAAGCGATTTGCTACAGACCCCGTTCTATGGCCTTTGCTACCCCGGCTGCGCAGCGGAATCCAGCTTCAACCACGTCAGCCCCTAGGGATCTTCGCCCATGGTAGAAACACTAAACTCCCTGGTTTTCAGCCCCATGGGTGTCCCTTCGTTTTGCGAAGATGAATAGAAACTTTCTCTCCTATTTCAATAATCCAGTTGGAAGGGATCGACTTTGATCCACCGCTCGGTTCCCTCCAGTTCGTTGGCTTTCCGGACGACCTGGTCGGCCCACTGGAGGTCCACGTGCCGAACCTCATTTCGGTGCGTGTCCAAGACGGCTTGTTGCCCGCGGTTGACCTCCGACCATGCCCGCCAGACCCGATCGGAGACCTGCTGCTGGTACTGGTAGGATTGCTGGTGGATGTCGAATGCTTCTTGCTGGGTTTGCAGGGCCTTGGCAAGCCGGGACTGATGCACCTTATCGCTCACCCGCCAGGAACCCCAGATTTCCAAAAGCATAGGGAGACTTTGTCGAAACTTCGCTGCCGGTGCAGAGACGATCGAAGAGTAATACATCCAGGATTCCATGCTGACCGGGGCCATATTCACATAGGCCAACGACTCCATGGGGAGCCACTGGCCGGCCTGCTCTTTTTTCCATGCGTAGTGGACGAAGGCGGCCTGTCCGCCGAGGGTGGCCGGAGCTTGTTCGGACTTTAGAATCCGGCCCCATTGCATGGCCGGTTGCCCGCTGTGCTGGCCAATCCTCGCCACCAGCCGAAATACATCCTGGACGGCCTGTTCGGGATGGGAATAAGCGGCCACGGGAGCTGTATCGGGCAAGGGCATCATGGCCATAGCGGCTGCTTGGGGCGTGAGCAGTTGCATGGCATACCCTAAGTCCACCCCGCCCTGGGGGCCTTCGGCGCTGAGGGCGCCTTGTTGGGGACTGTTGACGCTGGTGATCCGCCAGCCTTCGGGAAGCCGGACCGAACCGGTCCCATCCGGCAAAGGCACATTGTGCCAGCGGATCGGGGGCGGGGGCCTACTTCCAGCAGTTCTTTTTTCAGACGGGACACTTTGAGCGAGAAGTGCGGTTATGTCTCGGCCAGGCTCTGCCCAGACGGCGGTTACATAAGCACTGCCCTCGAGCACGGAGACCCGCAGCACGCCTCGAACCGGGCGCCCATGGTCCCGTCCTTCAAACATCATCAGGAAATTCTGGTCCTGTTCATCTCCCACCGCGGCGTTGCCGAAAGGTTTTACCCGCTCTTTGAACTGAGCGGATACTTGTTGCAGGGCCTGCGCTGCAGCCTGCCGAGCAGAATGGACCTCCGCATACTCCTTCCGCCAAACTTTACCCTTACCATTTTCCGACGCACTCTGTCCTAAAGGGGCCTGTACAGAGTCGCTCTGCGTCGGGACCGCTCCCATACCAGCCTGCATCGGCAAGCCGGAACCTTGCCCCGGGGGCTGTAAGGTGTTATTGAACATCGCCGCTGGATGAGAAAGCGAGTTGTTTTCGTCTTCTTCCTCGGCCAAGACCGCCAACAGAATCAGTAGGCCCAACATGCCCGCGCCGATGGCGACCATCATCCGCTTCTTCCCGTCGTCGATTCCGGAAGGATTCATGGCTTTCCACCTTTGGAAAAAAGAAGAGGAGTTCCCCCAGCACTGATCCCCCTATTGATCCAGGAGACGATTCATCGCTGGCCCTCGTCAGATGGGGATACTCAATCTTACGTTGTGATGAGGGGGAAAGCCAAACGCCTCTTCGGGGGGTATTGCTATCAAAAATTCCCGCTTTCCGAGAAAAGGGAAGCTCTAAACTGCCGCTTCCGAAAGGTCTAGATTCCTCGTAGGAAGCAGCGTTTAGCAGACGGTCTGTCGGTTGGGATCCAGCCAGTCCCACAGACTGGGCTATTGTACATTCGCTATTTACGCAACAAGAACAGGAGAAGACGGAACGGGAACATCGGGGGGCGGTGGAGGGCGTCTCCATCAACCAGCAGCGGCTCTCCGGCGGCGAGAATACCTATAGCCCAGCAGGCCCGCTGCTCCCAGCAGAAGCAGCACCAGGGTGCTCGGCTCCGGAATCGAAGGCGGATTGTCGAACGGAATAAAGGCAAAGACAAACTGGGTGTCTTGCAGAGCCAGCCCCGGCAGATCAAAGGAGTAGATCAGGAAATCGTCGCCCAGGGCCTGGTAGGCCAGGATGTTGTCATCGGCGGCGCCGGTATCGGACCAGATTTTGGCTACCGTTAACAGCAACATGCCGGTGTCCGGCGACTCGTCGGTAATATCCAGCAGATACTGGCCGGTACCCAGTTTAGTTACCGAGAACAGTTCCCGGCCGGCTCCTTGGACGACATTGCCCTGCTCGTCGATCAGTCCGCCGATCAGCCCTTTGGCAAAGTAGGGCACATACAGGACGCTGAAATCATCCTGGACGTAGGAGCCGATATCTTGGTCGTTGCCTCGGACGGCCAAGAGCCAGCCGCTGCGGTCCGGTAAGATGCCCGCGGTAACGACCCGGTTGGAGTTGGAGCCGCCGATGGCAAAGAGCATTCCGTCGGCTAGGGAGTCCACGCCGGGGATGCGGAGTTGATATCGGCCTGTGCCGACCTGGGTGAACATGCTCTGGCTGATTCCCTGAGAGGCCCAAACCTGGCCGCTGCTGACTTATCCCCAGTTTTTGGCCTCTAGGAGAAGGGCTTCCAGTAAAGCCGTAAGGGCTTGCGAGGACGTCAGTTGCAATCGGCCGATCATCTTCCGGCCAATGAAAAACAGGCCGCAGGCCCCA
>Ga0272448_1003278_pt1 | contig 19376 bp, 15 predicted proteins | sample YNPCB0191_FD_202220 | JGI IMG/M metagenome (GOLD analysis project Ga0272448, IMG submission 202220) | Hot spring sediment microbial communities from Yellowstone National Park, WY, United States - YNP-CB-019-1 | ecosystem: Environmental > Aquatic > Thermal springs > Hot (42-90C) > Sediment... | reverse complement strand
TTACCGGTGAGTGTGCACAAGCTAAAAAAAACGCAAACGTAGCTGCTCGTCCAACAACCTCAAGCCTCCAGAATGAACTGCGCCGGATCGTCTGGGATGACCTGGTGGACTATCTTAAGGAGTTGCCTAGTGGTGATTCTGTTGTCAAAGAACTGTCAAGACTGCTTGTCGCAGCTTGATAAAACTCAGTCAAGTTGAGTAAAATTGCTGATACCCTTACCATCGCCATGGTTGATCCGCTCAATGTCCGGGCACTTGATGAAGTGCGGCGGCTCGTGCGCTGTGAGGTTGATCTTGCCGTAACCACTGAACGGCAGATGCGCTCTGCAATTGAGCACTATTACCGGGCATCAGGGTCAATTTCCGATATTGTCCGTGAAATAGAATCGGGTGATTTTCAGGCGGCGGTAAAGCCCGGTGAAGCAGCAACTGAAGCGCCGGTCATACGGCTTGTTAACCTGATTCTGCAACAGGCAATACAGGAAAATGCAAGCGACATTCATATCGAACCTGATGAAATAAACCTTGGTGTTCGATACCGGATTGACGGCATGCTCTATGAAATGAAAAGCCTCCCCAAAACTATTCAAGCACCGCTTCTGTCACGTCTCAAGGTTATGGCTCAAATGGATATTGCTGAATCCCGCATTCCACAAGATGGCAGGACACAAATGCGCATTGAAAACCGTGATGTTGAGCTGCGCGTATCCACCTTCCCAACCTTGTATGGAGAAAACGTTGTTATCCGGATCCTTGATCAGAGCAAAACCATACTCTCGCTGAGCGACCTTGGATTTTCCGATGAACTGCTCAAGAAGTACAAAAAAGCCCTTGCCATTCCCTACGGCATTATTCTTGTCACCGGGCCGACTGGTAGCGGTAAAACAACCACATTGTATGCCTCGTTGAACGAGGTGAACAGCATCGAAAAAAACATTATCACCATTGAAGATCCTATTGAATACCGCATCAAACTCGTCAGACAGGCACAGATTAATCCTCGCGCAGGGCTTACCTTTGCGAGCGGACTTCGCTCAATTTTGAGGCAGGACCCGGATGTCATCATGGTTGGTGAAATGCGTGATGTTGAAACCTGTGAGATCGCCTATCAAGCAGCACTGACCGGTCATCAGGTGTTTTCAACACTGCATACCAATGACGCAGCTGGCGCGCTTTCTCGGCTGCTGCATCTTGGGATTGAGCCTTTTTTGATTGCATCATCAACCGTGGCGGTGCTTGCACAGCGGCTGGTCCGCACCATATGCCCCAACTGCAAAATATCGTATAAACCCAGCGCATCTGAACTGACTGCCTATCGCCTTGATCCAGCCACAACAACCCTGCTGTACCGTGGTAAGGGTTGCAAACTCTGCCGAAACAGTGGTTATCGGGGGCGTACAGGGATATATGAGCTTCTGATGATTGACCCTGCTATCCAGCAGCTAATTCTTAAAAACGCTTCCTCCCATGAAATTTGCGAGGCAGCCCGTGCCGGGCAAGGCATGACCTTTCTGCGTGAGGAAGGGATTGCAAAAGCACTGCAGGGAATTACCACACTTGAGGAAGTCGGCAGGCTTACCTTTGAGGAATAACGTGAAGCAGGGAACGTGGCTCGTGAACTTCGAAAAAGTTAGAGTAAACGGAGTGAGTAAATAAAAGTCTCTCCTGCAAGGGTGAGATTTAGAGGGGGCAAATGAACTGGTGAATCGTAATTCGTATTAAGCATTTCACGCACACCGCATCCCTCCACACACAAACATTATCTATATTACCCTGCGCCGTACGACGTGAACCGTTATATAAAGTTTAGTTGTCGGCTTCCGGCAACACCGACACCCCGAGTGATTCCAGCACTAAGTGACTTTTTAGTTCCCCACGCAGTTTGAGCAAGTCGGCTTGCAGTGCCGGACTTCCGTACAGCGCGAGCTCGCTGCACAGATGCCGCATATCCTCAACGGTTTTCCTTCTCAGGACTATCTTCCCACCCCTTCGCAGAGAGGGCAGTACCTCAGCAATACACCCGGCAGCCTGCCGTGCAAGCTCGGGATGACGAACAAAAATCATACTGAGCTCAGGCGCATGGCGGTAATAAAGCTGGATATATAGGGCGCCGTTTTGGTTAGTAACAAGCACCTCATCCCGAAAAGAGCGAAGCAGGTCAAGCGCTTCGCTGTTTTCTGCAAGCACAAGTTCAGCCGGACAAAGCCCGGGCAGTTCCTGCGGCGTGTCATGGCAGAATCCATCGCTGCCGCAGTAAGGGAAATTCTCCGGGCAGCAGCCCGTAGGGCAGCAAACAGGATAACCGGCTGCGCAGCAGCTACCGTTAACCTCAAAGCAGTCATGAGGAAACGCAGGATCAGGACAGGCAACGTCGGTTGTTGTCGTGGTGGACGTGCCGTGCGGAACGGTTGAGGTTGTTGAGCCTGAAGCAATGGTTGTTGTCGTCGTGCTCGAGGGAACGGCTGTTGATGGTGTTGTGGATGCAGGAATCGTCGAGGTCGTAGTTCCGGTAAAATTTCCTGAATCGTCAAAGACATAAAAGCGGATATCGGCCCCGGCATCAGATGGCGTTGTCCAGCTTCCATACAGTTGCCGGTACACAACGCCGCTGTTGTAAATATATGCCGGATTTGTCGTCGGGCCGTGCGCGGTCAGGGTAAATGCTCCCTTATAGCCGGCAAGTCCTGAGGAGTTGTTCACAAGATTTGCAATCGCCCAGTTTCTGAGGATGTCCTCCCAAGTCGCGATACCCGGAATGGAGGAGGCGGCTGCAGCAGCCACCGCCCGGTAGTCGGTCACGCCGTTTGCGATCATGTAATCAAGAATGGTTTTGAAAATTGCCTGTCCGCTGGTAGCGTGCAGAGACAGGTACTGACCGAAAAGATAGGAGAGCGTATAATTGGCATACACATCGCCGTTGTTGTTCCAGTAGGTGAGTCCGTGACCGTTGCGGATACTGTTGCTGTAGTCCTGATTGTAATATTCAATTCTTCCTGACAGATAGCCGCCCGACAGCATGTCAGGATGTGTGAACGACGGATTTGTGCGTAGCTTTTCCTTGAAGTACATGGTTTCAGCAGCCATAGACATCATCTCATCAATCCAGACATCAGCCGAATTTCTGCCACAGTTCCAGACAAGCTCACCAAACTGCACCAGATGTTGGTATTCATGCACAAGGGTTGTCAGATTATACTCATAGAAATCCTTGCCGACCTGATCCCAGCCTGCAGGCTTGTCACCCCGAATGTAGATAACATCCATTTCATTGCTGCGGATGCCCTGTTGGCGTGTGAGGGAGTCAGCGTAATAATCCTTGCTCCAGAAGTATCCGCCGAGATACCCGTTGATGCTGCCGGAATCGTTGACATCATAGAGCAGAATGACAACCTTGCCGTTGTCATCGCGATCAACAAACGTGCCGAGATTTGAGGCAAGCACAGTGTACATAGTTTCAAATTCGGTTACGTAGAGCTGCAGGGAGGCATCGGGGATGGAAAGCGCGGTATCAACAAAAAGATAGCTATGGGTGGCGGTTTTTTTGACTGTTGCCGTCACTTGCCGCCAAGCAGCGTCATTATCGTCTTTGACCCAGAACTGCCGCGAGTCACCGGTGCTGTAAGTCTTCTGTCTGATTGTCTGTTGAATTTTTTTTTATCCTCGAGGATTTTTTTTGTTTCTTCGAGTAAGGTAGGATCAAGCGGTGGGAAAACCCTGTCATACCACATGGGGATGATGCGACCGTCTTTGGTGCGAAACACCGGTGCTATGGTTGTCGGGCTTGCGCCAGGGAGCGTGCCTGAAGACTGGGCACCGGAATTGTCAGAACCGTTGATATTGACTGCAGCGGCATAGGTGGTGCCTGCCGGAGCGGGCGGCGCAGACATCAGCGCAGCGCACAGAATGAAAAGAAGAAAACAAGCTGTTTTTTTCTTCGCCATTGCTTTTGCACTCAGAACTCAGAACTCAGTATTTTTAATTCCTGAAACAGCCTCCCCGTCGCAAAATCATGCTGCGTTTGCCTGATAAAAACACTTAGTTCAGGGCTTGCTTTTTGTGCAATCGCCATGCACGCCGCACCGATTTTCTTTTGAGTGCCCAGCGCGATATTCAGTCTTCCATTCTGAACAGCACTTCGAAGTGAAGGCTGCAGTTCACAAAGCAGCTCTTTCACCTGTTGCCTGAGCAGAGGATTTTGTATGATAATAGAAACAAGCTCCGGTGCAAAATGGTAATACTTTGTCACCAGTGCTGCCCCTGCCGGTGTTGTCCGCAGCACCGTATCTCTGAAGGCGCGCAACGTTTCATTCTCGTTTGAGTTTTCACCAAAAACCAGTGAGGAAGGGCATGCTCCGCCGCCACTGCCTTGGAGCGGATTGCCATTGTCATCAAAATATCTAATGTTTAGACCAGCGCCTGCCGGAGCGCTCACCTCACCTGTCACCGACCGGTATACCGCGCCGCCGCACTTGATCCTTACCATGTCCATGGTCGGGCCATGAGGCGTCAAAACAAAGCTTCCCTTGTAGCCGAAAAGTCCTGATGGCTGGTTTGCCATGTTGGCAATTACAAAGCTTTTCAGAAGATCTTCCCATGAGCTGATGCCAGCTATTCTTTGGCGTGCAATGGAGGTTACCGCCTGATAATCATAAACCTTGTTTGCCACCATGTAGTCAAGTATCTGCTTGAAGATACCGTATCCATTTGAGGCATGCGTTGACAGATACATGCCGAACAGGTAGGACAACGAATAGTTTGCCAGCACGTCGCCATTATTGTCCCAGTAGGTGAGACCATGCCCGTTGCGGATGCTGTTGTTCTGGTCTGCATTGTAGTAAAGAATACGCGAGCTCAAAAAACCGTTGCCTTCGAGGTCGCTGTTGGTGAAGAGCGGATTTTCCCTGAGCTTTTCCTGAAAATACATAGTTTCGGTGACCATAGACATCATTTCGTTGATCCAGACATCCGAGTACCCGCCGCTATTTTCCTGCGACCATACGGTTATGCAGAAATTGACCATGTGCTGATATTCATGGATGAGGGTTGAAAGAAGTGACTGATAGAAATCAACGCCGGTCTGCTCCCAGCCCTGCGGCTCGTCGCCGCGGAGATAGATCACATCCATCTCATTGCTGCGGATGCCCCGCCGGCTGGTAACTGAATCCTCAAAATAGTCCTTTGACCAAAAATAGCCCGCCATATACATGTTCGCAGTGGCGCCGTCATTGAAATCATAGAAGAGAATGCTGACCTTGCCATTGCCGTCGCGGTCAATGAACTCACCGATGTTGGCAGCAACAAGCTGATACATTTTGTCAAATTCCGTGACATAGGTGTCAAGCGCTGACGTGGGGACGGTTATGCTGTTGTCAACAAAAACAAGCCCGTGCTGTCCTTCGCGCTGGCAGGTTGCCTGCACCTGCCGCCAGGTAGCATCGTTTTTGTCTTTGACCCAGAAGCTTTTCTGCTCGCCCACGCTGAGCGCGTACGACGCACGCATTGATCTGGCTGATTTGCGCTGCTCATACAGCCGTTTGCTCTCACGCAAAAGCTCAAGGTCAACCAGCGGCACTTCGTCGTACCAGAAGGGGATCAGCCTGCCGTCATCGCGGTATAGCAGGGGCGCCACACGCTGCGGGCTGGTGCCGGGCAGGATGCCTGAGAATTCTGCCCGGGGGGAGTTCTCTCCGTTGACATTGATGCCGACAATAAAGTCGCCGACGTCTGGAGCTGGAACCGTTGTGGTCGTGCCAGTGTCAGGGGTAGTAGTTGTCGTGGTGCCCGGAATGGTTGTGGTGGCGGTACCGGGGATTTTCGTGGTTGACGATGGCATCCCCTGATAACATTCAAGATAGCCTTCCCCGCACACCGGGTATGCGGTCGGGCAGCACCATATCAGATATCCATAATAAGGATCAAAGGTGTCGCATGGTATAGTATAATCAGGATAGCCAGGTGGAGGGCATTGCGCATGAGCTGAGGGCAAAAGCATTAACAAAGACAACAAAAAAAGGACAGACGGTATCATGAACGAATATAGCTTTTCTAATTTTTTGTTCATGCTATTTCCCCCCAATGAGAATTATCTCCTTTTTCTGTTTTGATTTTAAATGTGTTCTGGCATAATGTCAATGAATGGTTAGAAAAAATAATTAAGAAGTCAGGAGTCACAAAAATCTTCTTATCTTCTGACTCCTGACCTCTTTCTTCTGAAATTATGACCCCTTCTGGCATCATTACGCTGACAACTGATTTTGGCGTCGCCGACATTTATGTCGGTGTTATGAAAGGCGTCATCCTTTCCATCAATCCGCAGGCACGCATCATTGACCTCACCCATGACATCGCGCCGCAGGATTTCAAAGGAGCTGGTTTTGCCCTTGCCGCAGCCTACAGCTACTTCCCCGCAGGAACCGTGCATGTTGCAGTGATTGATCCGGGCGTGGGCACTTCCCGGAGGGCACTTCTCATCCAGACCTATAGCCACTTTTTTGTCGGTCCTGATAACGGGCTTTTCAGCTTTGTTTTGCACAGCAGGGATGTGCAGCAGGTGATTGAACTCAGCAACCCGGCATACTTCCTGCCACTACAAAGCACCACCTTCCATGGACGTGACGTGTTCGCACCGGTTGCAGCTCATCTTTCAAAAGGTGTCCCTGCAGGTAGGATGGGCAGACCAGTGAGCGATCCGGTTATCGCTTCAGTTGCTGAGCCAAGATTTGTTGACCAGCGCACTTTGCAGGGTGAGGTGATTCACCTTGATCGGTTCGGCAATATAATCACCAATATTCACAAAGACGTGCTTGATCGGTTTGCACAGGGTGATAATTTCACCGTCACGATCAGAAAAAAGAAGGCAACGAGGCTGGTGAAAAATTATGCAGCAGGTCGAGATAACGAACTGTTTTGCATCATCGGCAGCACGGGACTTCTGGAGGTTTCGATGAACAAAAAAAGTGCTGCCGAATATATCGGCGCACAGCCGGGGGATGGCATCATACTACAGAAGCAATCTTAGCATAACCAGCTTATGCGCGTTGCGCTCCACTCGGGTTTTTTAGCATCGCAAGCACCACTCTTTTTTCTTCATGAAACCGCTGCTGCACCGCAGCGCGCACCTGACGGGTTGAGGATTTGAAATACCGGGATCGGCTTGCATAAATTTGATGAATCAGGCGCTCATCTGCTCCGGCATCGTTGGCAGACCCCACACGGTTCAATGCCTTTATGACAATGTCAGCAGCTCCGCGCGGACCATGTTGTACCGCAGTGCTCCAGAGCGCTTCCTGTACTGCTGCTGAACGCTGTGAAAAATCAACGCCGGTCTGCTCGCGCACCAGCGCCAGCGCCTCATCATAGTGTGATTTTTTGATAAAATCATACTGCAGCCGCGCAAAACGCTGAGGGTCTTCGGCTGCTATTTTTTTCCACTCGCGGGGCATACGACCATGCGTGCTGCCGGTGTTTGCTGGTCCGCTTGCTCCCAGTCGTTCAGCCCATGCAGGCGCATGTTCCCGGAGATACTCAATGAACCGAGCCATAGTTCCCGCCCGTGATGAAATCTGGTAGATGCCGTAGGACGTCCCGCCATTTCTGTCATACCCAATGGCTTCGCTCCCAAGCGTGCCTGATTCATACCGGGCAGCAACCATACCAAGCTGGTCTGACGAGTCCTCAGATTGCAACGGATCCAATCCACTGGCTGGTACTGTATCAAGCAAGCTTGAAAAAGGAATTGTCTGAACCTTCTCCTCCTGTGTCAGGAGGCTATTCTCAGATTGCGCATCATCATCTCTGTTGGGATGCAGCCGAGCCTCTGCGATCCGGTACAAGACAGCAACCTGATGGACCGGATTGACAGTTGCAAGGCATTTTTTACCTACCCGTGCAGCACCCTGACAGGTTCCCTGTACCTGATGCAGCACCTCAGAAAACGGCGTTCGCGTGCGGACAGGATTGACTTGTCCAGCGACAAAACTTGATTTTTTTAGGCTTGTCGCAGTGATTGAATTCTTCTGGATGTAATCAGCACCTGTTAACGGCATTGCCTGCACAACAACATGTATAAATTTATTTCGTTATATAAAGCAAATACCATGCCCTTAGTACAGCCACACACAATAAGGGGGTCGAATAATTCAATAATTCTGTTAGCTATGAGTTAGAGACCCTGTTTCAGTATTTACCCGTGGTTTTGCTTGAGGTACCTTCTCCCCAGGGCGGGAGAAGGACAGGATGAAGGGAAATCAGATCACCCTCACCTTTATCCTCTCCCATCGAGGGAAAAGAAGTTCCCCCTTTCCTGTTACGGGCAACAATTACGACACAGTCTCTTGAAGGGTGAGGAAGACCTTTTGGTGAGAAGTAAGAAGGAGTCCTTAGGTGTATTTTTTTTCTGCTCACTTCTCAGCATTCACTTTTTTCACGAGCCACGCTCCACGATCCCCGCATCACGAAAAAAACAGAGCGATAGACCTACACCCTACTGGTACGTGATGCTGCAATCGTATCAGCAAACCCGGTTAGCTCTTTTTTTGCCCGGTTGAAAAACGCATCCACCTGCGCTCTGTCCTCAGGAGAACCCTGCCCGGCACCGCGAACACCGCGTGCAAGTACGTAGAATTTTATTTTTGGTTCTGTTCCTGACGGACGGACAACAATTTTTGATCCGTCATCAAGCACGTAGAGCAGCATATTCGCATGAGGAAGCCGTGCTTTTTCACCGATAGAGGCGTAGTCGCCGTGCCAAAACAGCGGAACTGCTATGCCGTGGATGTTGTAATAGCCGTTGTGAAGGGCAGGATCGCGTGGGGCGCTATCGTCAAACAGCACGCTCCCGCGTGCATCATAACACACCCTCCTGCCCGTTGCCGGATCCGGCAGATAATCAAGAGCTGCTATTACGTTTTTCCCTGCAATTTGCTGCAGCGGTTGCGTGCGCAGCGCTGCCATGATTGCTGCAATGATGTCATTGCCCGCAGCACCTTCATAGCTCAGCGAAATTGTCTCTTCTCGAGCATAGCCGTAGCCGCGATAAATTTCCGCAAGCCGCTGCGTCAGGGTAATGCCCTGCTTTCGGTAGAAACCTGCCATTTCCACAAACAGCGCGCTGATCGTGATTGCGTCTTTGTCCTTGACGTAATCGCCGGCAAGAGAGCCATATGATTCTTCGCCGCCGAACAGACAACACAGGCTGTAGCGGCTCAAAAGCTCGATGCGCTGCCGTCGGGAAAGGCGGGTATATCTGCCGTAGGTACAGAGCGGGTCGTTGTGCTGCTGCGCTGCGCTCCATGCACGGTCAGCATACAGCGCGAGCTTCTCACCAAGATACTTAAATCCAACCAGCGGTTCTACGGTCATGACGCCATAGGCGTCGGCAATCTCTTTTGCAAGGTCGGTAGAAACAAGGGTTTTTGAAATGACGCTGCGAGGAGGCAGCCCTCCGTCGCGCTCGGTGAGTTGGCTGAGGATGTAATCGGCAAGCAACACAAGTTGCTGGTTGCCCGTCAGCAAATAGTAGCCATCTTTGAACGCTGACTCATTTCCCCAAACGCCGTATTCATCTGAAGCGAGCCGAACCCCAACACCGATGCGGTCTGCATCAGGATCGGTTGCAATCAGAATATCAGCGCCGGTCTTGTTGGCAAGTCTGATTGCCTCGTTGAGTGCAGCCTTTTCTTCAGGGTTGGGCTTGGGACAGGTCGTGAAGTTGCCGTCAGGAACACACTGCTCAGGCACTGCAATCAGGTTCTCCCTGATCGGGAACCCCCGGCGAGCAAGCACGCGGGGAACCAGACGCTGTGACGTGCCGTTGAGGCTTGAAAAGACAACGCGCAGCCCGGTATCAATTTTATCAGGTCTGAAATGTCCTGCCTCATCAACCCAGATTGCGTTTTGATTTTCCTTCTCAAGATATTCCTGATCCACCTCGGGACCGACCATAATGACCAGCCCCTGTGCAACAGCCTCGTCATAGGAGAGTGCTCTGACATCGCTATACTCGCTGATTTTGTCTGCAATCGTCTGCACCGCAGTATGCACAATCTGTCCACCGTAATAATCATAGGGCTTGAATCCGTTGTCAGATGCAGGATTATGCGATGCAGTAAAAACACCACCAGCATACGGCTGAATCGTATCCAGCTCAGCAATGGCAAATGAAAGCTCAGGGGTTGGTGCAACTGAATCAAACAGATAGACCCGTATGCCGTGAGCAGCGTAGATGCCTGCTGCCTCACGCACAAGAAATCCGGGTCCGCCGGTGTCAGGGTCATAGGATCCCCTGCGTGAGTCGTACGCAAGGATTACCGCTTTTTCCCTGCCCAGTGCCGCGCCATTGCCCGCATATGCCTGCTCGATATACTGAGCATGCGCTTCAACGCCAAGACCAAGGATTATGGTATTAAACAGAGCAGTTCCGATACCGAGTTTTCCTCTGACCCCTGCGGTGCCGAAGCGGTTAACGTCAAAAAAACGGTCATCAAGTTCATGCCATGCGTTGCTGCTCACCAGTTGTGCAATAGCGTCGCTGACGCTCTCTCCGTCAATCACCACACGTGCAAACGAAGGTTTCAACCATGAGCAAACATTGGCATAGGTGCTCTGCTTGATCTCGCCTCGCTTGAGTGCTTCCCCAAGTGCCTGCTTGAGTGAGTCTTCTGTCATGTGTTTTCCTGATTTCATATCCCAGTCCTTTGTCAAGATGCGGGTTATATTATAATACCGACCTTATTCTGTCTGCCGCAGCAGCAGTTTACCGGGCAACGTGCCGGTAAGGTTTGTATCCTTCACCACCCACTGCCCATTGACCATGACGCGGACAATGCCTGAAGGGAATTGGTGCGGCTGCTCATAGGTTGCGGTATCCTTGATTTCTGCAAAGTTAAAAAGAACAAGATCCGCTTTGCAGCCTTTTCTGATAACTCCCCGGTCAGCAATTCCAAAGGTTTCAGCAGGCAGACCGGTCATTTTCCGGACAGCCTCTTCAAGCTCCAGTATCTGTTCATCACGGACATATTTCCCGAGCACCCGGGGAAACGTGCCAAACCCTCGGGGATGCGGTTTGCCACTGCTCAGCGGTCCCGTAGCATCCCACACCGAAGCATCAGAACCGATCATCACGTAGTCTTTTTTCAAAATCTCCCGCAGGTTGTCTTCGCTCATAGAGAAAAAGATCGCATCAACGCGCAGCTCTTCTTCGATGAGCAGATCAAGCAGCGTGTCAACCGGAGACTGTTTTCGGCGCTCAGCTATGTCACTAAGCAGTCTGCCTTCAAGGGCTTTGTTTTTTTCTGACGCAACCCGTGCAATAAGGATTTCTTCGGCAAAGCCCCGCTCCGTCTGCCGCAGCTCGCACACAAGCTGCGCTCGCACCTCCGGTTTTTTAAGACGTGCAAGCTCTGCTGCATTGCCACCCTCGCAGACCCATGCCGGCAGTACCGCATCAAGGTCGGTGCTTGCAGCAGTGTAGGGATAGCGGTCTGCAGTCAGGCGCAGCCCTTCCTCACGGGCTTTTTCTATAAGGCTGAACACTTCAGGCAGTTTATGCCAGTTCTGTTTGCCAAGGGTTTTGAGATGAGAAATCTGAACCGGAATGCCTGCCTGTTTGCCGATTGCTATGGCTTCGGTAACAGCTTCAAGCAGGCGGTCGCCTTCGCTGCGCAGGTGCGTTGTATAGAGGCGATGGTACCGTGCTGCGGTACGACACAGCTCTATCAGCTCCTCGCAGCTTGCGTACCTGCCCGGCGGATAGATAAGGCCGCTCGACATGCCCCAACCGCCTGCACCAAGTTCCTGTTCAAGCAATGCTCTCATCTGTGCAAACTCATCTGCCGTAGGATGACGGTTGTCATACCCAATGACCGCTCCTCTGATATTGCCGTGCCCGATGAGCGGCACGATATTGCAGAGTAGCCCTTGTCGTGCAACACGTTCAGAAAACTCCTGCAGGCTCGTCCAGGTAAGCGTAATGCCAAGATGGGCAAGCGATGCTTCCCGCTGTTTTCGTGTAGCGCCGATGAGCGGAGCTGCTGACATACCGCAGTTGCCGCAGACTTCAGTTGTCACTCCCTGCAGTACCTTTGAGCGGCCCGGCGGGGCGACCAGTATATTGAAGTCCGAGTGCGCATGGATATCAATAAATCCCGGGCAGACATGCAGACTCTGCGCTACTATGGTTTCCGCTGCCTGCGCACCCTGCAAGTTGTCAAGTGCGGTGATGGTATCCCGCTCTACGCCGATGTCAACCCTTCGTGCAGGGCTGCCGGTGCCGTCCACCACCATACCGTCCCTAATAATGACATCAAACACACATTTTCTCCCTATGGCGTTGAATGCTCTAGCTAGCACCGCTTCAGGTGCTTTCTGCTTGCAAAGAAATTATGCGCGGTATAAAGAAAAGAATCAACGGATTTTCATTTTTACCTAAACTGTGCGATTTATCAAGGAGCAGACTCATAAAACGCAAGCAGGCAATGGCGTTGAGCGGACTGATGCGGTGCGCCCTATTTCACCCGGAAGGTGAATTGCACCGCATGCCGTGCAGGCAGGCAGGGATGCCTGACGAGCATGAGCGAAAAAGCCATTGCCTGTAGGTGATAGCACCATACATCGCTCAGTTTGGGTTTTATTTTCTATGATAACCTTCATTGCATAACATGATGATCTTTCGTAAGCGCTTTATCTACAGCTCATTTTTGTTCTTGACGGTGGCAGTGCTGCTCTCCGGCTGTATCAATCCCATGCTGCCGCCGCAGGTTACACTGCAGCTTTCCCGAACCGAGACCGCGTCGGTCAGAGGGAAAACCATTGTGATTGACCCGGGCCATGGCGGACCCGAGCGTGGGGCGATCGGGAACAACGGACTTCACGAGGCTGAGGTCAATCTTGGCGTTGCGCTCTACCTATGGGGGTTTCTAAAGGATGCGGGCGCATATCCGGTGCTGACCCGCACCACAGATTCCTGCGTTGATCAGACCGAGCCGTTTGACCTGAAACATGAGCTTCATGCTCGGGCAGAGATCAGCAACCAGTCCAATGCAGACCTATTTGTCAGCATCCATCATAACGCAGATCCTCGCAACAGACGCAGAAACGACCTGATTGTTTTTTACAAAATGTCTGATCCAGGACAGTCACGCGACATTGCCCGCGACGTATGTGCTGCACTCACCCAACACCTCAAACCCGAAAAAGCCTCAATTCAGCCCGGCAATTTCCATGTGCTGCGGGCTACAAAAGCACCGGCTATTTTGGGAGAAGCCTCGTTCATCACTACCAAAGACACCGCGACCCTGTTTTCCTATCACCGCACACTTGCGCGTGAGGCAGCAGCCTATTTCCACGGCATTTGTACGTACTTTCAAAAAGGTGTACCCCGTATCACTGCATGCACCCCGGACAATGCAACTCTTGCGCACCCGCAACCCCAGATCAGATGCCGCGTCAGCCCGGGTACGGACAATGCCACAGTCGTTCCCGGCTCTGTCGTATTTACTCTTGACGGAGAACAGCTTGCTTCGTGTTCGCTGACTGGCGATGAGGTCATCGCACGTCCTGCTCAGCCGCTTGCAAACAGCCGGCATCAGTACTGCGTGAGAGTGCGCAACAGCAATGGGAACAGCTCTTCTCGTTTTTGTGGTTCATTTACTGTTGCCCTGCCTGCCCACTCAATAAAGATCGAGCCGTATTTTTCAACCGTACCGCCTGACCTGCAAACAGCGCTGCCAATCACCGTGCAGGTGCGTGATGAGCTCAACCGACCGGTGGCTGATGGCACTGCGGTCTTTCTCGCAACAACAGCAGGCAGGATTGAGCCCGACCAGACCGTTACCACCGATGGCTGGGCACTTGCCCTGCTCTCGGCTGACCCGAAAAAAACAAAAACCGTAATCAGCGCTCGCTGCGGCGATGCTTTTGCAGAAACAACCCTTGACATTGGCGTGCGGCCTGAGGCGCTCTTTCTTGCCCGCATTCAGGATGCTGCGGGCATGCCGGTACCTCAGGCAGAACTCGTGCGGGATGAACAAACAAAAGCAACCTCAGACCGGTTTGGCTTTGTGCACGACAGCGTGCACTCTTCTGGTGACTATCAGTACCGCATACAAAAAAAGGGCTACCTGCCGGTTGATCTTCCGGTTTATCTTGAAACCGGCAAACTCTGCTCTCAGAGCATACAGCTTGCTGCTGTTGACAGCGGGCTTTTTTTCAACCGGGTGATTATGCTTGATCCCAAACAACCCTCAGACCTTGTCAAAGCGGTAACAGAAGAACTTGCTGCCCGAATTGATGCCGCAGGAGGCTCGGCAGTCTTTTCATGGACCGACCTGCCTGAACCACCTGATGCCCCGCGGACACTCCGTGCAAGTAAAGCACGTGCTGATGTTTTTATACGGCTCACCCCTGCCAAACAGCCACGGGTTTTCTATTATTACAAAAGCTTGCCGGGGGAAACGCTTGCCACGCTCATCGCCACTCGTCTTGCAGGAAGACCCGGCGTATCAAAGCATCCGTGGCGCGCTGAGCCGGGCGCCGAATATGTCCTCAGCCATACTGAAATGACTGCAGTGACAGTTGCACTTCCTGACAACGCCGGGGATGGTGCGAAAAGAGTTGCAGAAGAGGTGTACAAAGCGCTGCGGGAGTTTTTAGAGCATCAGCGTCAAGAGCGCAGTATGGTTCAGGGTTCCGAGAACACTTCCTATCTGCGCAGCCCGTAGTAACTGAGGTACAGAAGGTTTTTTAAAAACAGCGGGGAGAGGCGCTGGGCTCTGCGCAGATACTGCAGCGCCTCGGCGAAATTGCCCCGCTCCCCATAGTGCCTGCCAATGTAGTGGCAGGTGTCAGCTATCCTGCGGCTATACAGATGCGGCGCAATCCGCTCCTGCAAATACTGCTTTTCAAGTACCCGGAGCCGGTGCAGCCTGCCGGCAAGGCTATCGGTGCTGACCCCCGCAGGGTTATCCGTGTACACGGCAAGCGGCTCATTGATGAACCCGATAGGAAACCGGGCTGCAATGCGCAACCACAAATCATATTCCTCGCATTCCCGAAGCGACTCATCAAAGTACCCCACGGTTTCAATACAGTGCCGGGTCACCACCGCAGCAGAGGTGCGGATGAAGTTTTTGTAGAACAGTGCCTCAAGTATCCAGCCTGAGGCGCCGGGTCTGTTTTTTTTCCGGAAATTCCCTTGGGCGTCAATTGAAGCGCACTGGCACGCAACCATACCGTATTCAGGATGCTGCCGGAAGAGTTCCATCTGCCGGGAGAGTTTCTCCGGCAGCCAGTAATCATCAGAATCAAGAAACGCGATATACGCTCCTGAGCAGTGTCGAAAACCGGTATTGCGCGCTCCAGCAATACCCCGGTTTTCCTGATACACGTACACAATTTTATCCCCATATCCTGCGATAACCTCGCGGGTATGGTCGGTCGAGCCGTCGTCAACCACGACAATTTCAACAGACTGATAGGTCTGCGCAAGTGCTGAATCAATCGCCTTGGTAATGATTGTTGCGCGGTTGTAGGTTGGAATCAGAACACTGACTGTAGGAACCATGCGGTTTGTCTGGTGCCAAATTTTGGTTTTATAGTTTCACCCATCTTAGCAGAAAACAAGGCAGGCGACAACAAGGGCTGGCTGTTCAGCGGTGGGACTTTATCCGGTTGTGTGTGCCAACCTGTTTGAATATCTTGACAAATCCCTTGTCATCGTGCCTTGTGCTGATGTATGGTATTTTTGTTTTTTCTGTGCATGGGGCGAGCGAAAGATGCCAAAAATGGCGGGATACACGCTTTGGTGGATTGCAAAGAGTTAAGCGACAAATCAATCTCAGCTTTGCATTTTACCTGCGGCAAAAGCGCGGGGCATTCACCCTCACAAGGTTGATAATATTGAAACCCCACTTCTTCCGGCGCTTACCCAGACGCTGGGACTTTCACACCGGGCGGATTTTTGTGTCAGGTATTTTAACCTCAGAAGATGGAATACGCTTTGCTCATGTATTGAAAGCTGGCTGGGAGGCGAAGGCAATCAGTGCCGTTTGCTTATCGGCATGCAGCGGCTTCATGAAAACGCCGAGGTTGTCGGCATCGATGAGTCGTTTTGTGAGGATTAGAACGAGGGGACGACGCTGAACTATCTGCTGCCTGAACTGAGCGATTATGGCACGGCCACACACGGGCAGGTTCTCCAGCGCTTTGCCGACATGGAAATCTTTGAGATTATTGCAGCAGGTTTCAATGCGCAGGAATGTCCTGAGCTTTTCATACTGTTTGACAAAGCTGTTTTTACAGTAGGCCCGCAGCACATGATGGCGATGCTCGATGGCATCAAGGGTGGTATGCAGTTTGCCGTTGAGTTTTCGGGTAAGACGCTTCCGAAGAACTGTGAGATTTTGTCGGCGCTGATACAGGCAAGGGCAAGCTCACAGGAGCGCTTAAACAGCCGGTCAATGGGCATGTGCCTGGAGAAGATGAGATTTGAGCACAGCTTGATCTGGGCGATAAAGTAGTACCGGTGCAGGTTCATGTCAGAGCGTTCTTTGACAGAGAATTTGGGGGCAAGAATCAGTGTCCAGTATTCAAGCCGCTTGCGGATGCTCTCCGGGGAGAGCCTGTCCGCAATGCGCTGCAGGGCCTGCGGGTCATCGCTTGAGATAAAGGCATTGTCATCCATCCGGTAGGTTCTGCCCTGCCCGATAAGCTCCTGTTCAATGAGGTTGTGGCCGTTGAGATAGTACGTGGTTTGAAAAGGCAAAAAGGAGGCAACCCGCAGGGTAAAGGCACCCAGTACTTCATCCCGGATGTAGAAATAGTAGTGGGTAAAACGGCTTCGGGTTTTGTTGATGATTCGATAGTTCGGGTCAGCGGTTTGGTATTTGGGCTCTGCGCTGCGAAAGGTGCTTCCCTGCTCCATGCTCTTCAGGATGAAGTACACTCCGAAGCGTTTTGCTTTTTTCATTCTTGTAAGCTCCGGGCGAGTGAAATCTTCCTTGCGAACGCCTTTTTCGGCCCACTGGATGGGAATCTCCTGGTTTGCGGCATAGGCCTCAACCCACTTTTGATATTCTGCGGTGCGGTTGGCAAGCACCTCTTTTGTGATTGCTTTAATGCCCAGTACGTTACGGAAAAAATAGACAATCTGTTCGGGCTGGGAAAGCATTGACAGATACCCGTTCATAACGATACGGTCAAAACAGTGATAGGTAAATACGATCATCTTTTTAAATACAGAAAGCAATGTTTCCATCGGTTGTTCCTCCTTTGAGTTTTTTCATCCAAAATATCTTTGGTCGAACAACCGATGGTTTTCAATTAAAATTTCAAATATCTTTGGCTAGAGCTTTTTGCACGGTTAATTTTTTCCATTCCTCAAATTTATAATCGCCTTCAAGCTGTTGAAGATTATACCTATCGCCGTAACTGGGTACAGCGGCATAAAAAAATGGCATTGAGATTTCATATGCATTTGACATTTACGAACAAAACAAGGGCTGAATATCAAAACCGAATCTTCGGGATGCAACAGTGTTTTATGGCAAGGTTTTAAATACCAATTCCAAAGGTCTCAGAGTGAAAAAAGACTTCCAGTATTCAAAAAAAACAAAGGCACAAAAAGGATACTTTATTCTCGGTGATTCGTTTACCTTCGGCGATGAAGTCAGCGACAACCAGACCTATGCGTCTTATTTGCAGGAAATGCTCCCTAATACTGAAGTCATCAATGCAGGGGTGCTTGGCTACGGACATGATCAGATGCTGCTCCTGCTTAAAGAAGAAGGTGTCAAATACGAACCTGATATCGTTATTATCGGATTCCTTCCGTTCGATATGCCGCGCAATCTTCTTGAGTTCAGGGATTTTGCAAAACCGCGGTTTATCCTTAAAAATGGTGAATTGCGGCTTACCGGAAGCCCTGTTCCGAGGCCCGAAGATATTCTTGCAAGAGACTGGATGAGGCCAAGAATTATAGACGTCTTTACACTTATCCGATCTAAAGCCAAAGGATTTTTAGGATTACGAAAAAAAGAAATGGATGCGGTAACTGCGGCTCTGCTTAGGGAAATGGTGCACGTTATCAACAGCATACATGCAGTTCCCGTGCTTGTCTATCTACCGGCAGGACGAGAAATGTACTTGTCCGACTCTGTTGTGCCGTATGAAAAGTTCATGTACTCTATTTGTCAGGAAGACAAAAATGCGAAATGCTTTTCTGTGGGGTCATTTTTCTTAGAGAAAATAGCAGATGGGGTGAAATTTAAGTCATTTACCTCCGGCAAAGCCGGAGGCTTGATTTGTGAGCCGCTCAAAGCGGCCTAAAATTTTAGCCGCTCGAAGCAGCAATTAATTTTAATGGTGCCTTTATTAAAATGCGTGCAGTGACCTTTTTATTATTTGCTTTTTTCATAAGCTTTTGTGAGTTGTTTGGCCCTACTTTTATTCCCAATCCCGGAATTGTCAAACTTTGGGAGTCCTCCGGCAAAGCCGGAGGTTTACCTATGATTAATTAATCGGTCATTGGGATCCCGTGGGACATCGCACGGTTGCCGAGGGCATTAAAAAAATATCTCGTTGAGGAAAAGCTTATTGACATAAACGTCCTGAATAACGCAACTCAGTAGACTTATTTGAAATCCTCTGCGCAACGCATGGTGAAGTCTTTCGCACAGGAGGCTTTTTAATGATGAGACAACTTTTGCTTGTGCCCCCGTTTGTCCTGACGGCAATATTTATTTTAAAATCGATTGCTGCGCTTAGGGGATTTAATTGGGATATTGACATTGATCATATGATGTATTTCGGTAGCCGCATTTGGCATGGTGAGTTGGTTTGGACAAAAGAATTTGACGAGCAAATGCCCATAATTCAATTGGTTTTTGCGATCCCTGCACTGCTGAAATCTATTAGAACGTGGCAGTTTATATCCCTCGTACTGATAATGACTGCTGCTTTTTTTCTTTGGATGTCCCTAAAATTAGTACTGACCACCACATGGGGTGTTCGTAAAAAAAGCGCGGATGTCATTGCCCTGTACTTTTACCCGGTTCGATAAGCCATATAAATCCTCTCGCGGCAAGCCTCCTTACCATTGCAACGATGATGCAGTTCCGCTCATCGAGTTTTTCGAAAGAGAAGCACAGTATATGGCTGGATAGATCATCAATGGTAGCGGCGATTCTGACGAGCATCTCCGTATCCATAAGACCATATTATTTGTTTTCATCCATACTTATGGGCATCTGGTATGCTGCGCGTGTACATGCTATGGCTTCCCTGCGACTTTTGATTAAAGATGACCGACCATGGATAAAACCGGCCTTGATTCCCATGCTTATTTATACCATGAAATGGTCAATCACCATTTTCATATTCGG
>Ga0272448_1003276_pt1 | contig 19385 bp, 26 predicted proteins | sample YNPCB0191_FD_202220 | JGI IMG/M metagenome (GOLD analysis project Ga0272448, IMG submission 202220) | Hot spring sediment microbial communities from Yellowstone National Park, WY, United States - YNP-CB-019-1 | ecosystem: Environmental > Aquatic > Thermal springs > Hot (42-90C) > Sediment... | reverse complement strand
AAGATTATAAGCACTTCACTAAACTACCAGGTAACGTTAAAATGCCTGCCATTGGATATTACTATGTGAAGAAGGGTGCACTTAATCCAGTAGAAATTATATATGGATTACATGATTATGAAATAAAGAAAGTAAAAAAGATATGAAAACATCAGGATGACTCACCCTCCACTTTTTAATTTTTTTCGTTATTTTTAAACATAATTACGTTATTTCATTTATATTAGGATTGTTTATTTTTTGTTTTACGGGGTTTTCTTTGATGTGGTATTATGTGATGTATATCTTCATGTCAAAAGACATTTATTTTTAATTAATTTTAAGTCTATTTGGATGTGTATGTGAAAGTGAAAACATTTATTTACCAGAAATATATAATCTTCTGTGATGATAACACATAAACCAATACATATAAAAGGAAACGATGCATTCATCAATATAGTTAGAAAAGAGGGCTGGCGAGGTTCTGGGACAAGGTATGACCCGTATATTATCGAGAATCTTATCATAAATGGTAAAGATTTTACGTACTGTATCTGGATAGAGAATACGGATGTGTATTTCGTTATACGGAATTGTAAGCTGTTCGGTGCAATGGATAATAAAGAACCATGGGGTTGTGGTATCTATCTAAATAATGTAAAAAACGGTATAATAACAAATAATGAGTGTATAGAAAATAAGCGTTTAGGCATTGGTCTTGTGGATTCATCAAATAACACAATCACAAATAACACCTGTATAGAAAATAATAGTCACGGTATTCGTCTAGTGGATTCATCAAATAACACAATCACAAATAACACCTGTATAGAAAATAATAGTCACGGTATTTCTCTGGAGTATGCATCAAATAACATAATCACCAATAACGCTTGTATAGAAAATAATAGCGCCGGTATTCGTCTATCGGATTCATCAAATAACACAATCACAAATAATGCTTGTATAAAAAATAAGTGGAACGGTATTTTTATGGATGTTGCATCAAATAACATAATCACAAATAACACCTGTATAGAAAATAATACCAACGGTATTTTTATGGATAATGCATCAAATAACACAATCACAAATAACACTTGTATATCAAATTATTGGGATGGTATTCGTCTAACGGATTCATCAAATAACACAATCACAAATAACACTTGTATAAAAAATAAATGGTCTGGTATTTGTGTGTTAAGTTTATCAAATAATAACACAATCACAAATAACACTTGTATAGAAAATAATATCGACGGTATTTCTCTGGGGTATTCATCAAATAACACAATCACAAATAATGCTTGTATAGAAAATAATAGCAAAGGTATTCGTCTAAGGGGTTCATCAAATAACACAATCACAAATAACGTTTGTGTATCAAATAAGAGGGGTAGTATAATTCTGTATGAGAAATCATCTAACAACATAGTGCGTCATTGTATAAAAATGAAGTAAAAATGTTTATTAACCAGAAACACATTATCCGATATGATGATACTACATGAACATGAGCCAATACATATAAAAGGAAACGATGAGTTTGCCAAGATAGCCAGAAAAGAAGGCTGGCGAGGTACAGGAATAAAGTATGACCCGTATATCATTGAGAATCTTATCATAAATGGTAGCGGTTTTACATACTGTATCTGGATAGAGAACACGGATGTGTATTTCATTATATGGAATTGTAGGTTATTCCGTACTAGCGGAATATTTCTATATGGTCATGGTATCTATCTAAAAAATGTAAAAAACGGTATAATAACAAATAATGAGTGTATAGAAAATAATAAGGATGGTATTTATCTGTGTGGGTCATCAGATAACACAATCACAAATAACACATGTATAAAAAATAATCTGAATGGTATTTATCTGGGTGACTCATCAAATAACATAATCACAAATAACACCTGTATAGAAAATAATCTTGATGGTATTTATCTGTGGGGGTCATCAAATAACATAATAATAAATAACGCTTGTATAAAAAATAATATGGACGGTATTTGTCTTGAGAATTCATCATATAACATAATAACAAATAACGAATGTATAAAAAATAATCGTTATGGCATTTGTCTGAGGTGGGTATCAAATAATAACATAATCACAAATATCGCTTGTATAGCAAATAATAATAAAGGTATATATTGGGAGATAATTTCCAGAAATTCATCTAATAACCTGTTCCGTCATTGTATAGAAATGAAGTAAAAATGTTTATTAACCAGAAACACATTATCCGATATGATGATAACACACGAGCCAATACATATAAAAGGAAACGATGAGTTCGCCAAGATAGCAAAAGAAGAGGGTTGGGCAGGTAATGGAACAAAGCACAATCCGTATATCATCGAGAATCTTGAGATAAATTCTAAAGGAGGATACTGTATCGATATAGCGAGTGTGGATGTATATTTCGTGATAAGGAACTGCAAATTGCATGGTGCAAAATATATTGAAGAACATTTTTTAAGTGGTCATGGTCTGGTTTTAGTAGGAACTAAAAACGGCATAATATCAAATAATACATTAATATCAAATGAGTATAGTGGTATACATTTAATTTATTCATCTAATAATATAATAACTAATAATAATTGTATATCTAATGATAGAAAAGGCATATACTTATATAAATCACCAAACAATATAATAATAAATAACACATGTATATTAAATGGTGATAATGGAATTGAATTAAGTGAAAATGATAATAATAATATACTAATAAATAACACGTGTGTATCTAATGGTGATAGGGGTATAGAATTGTGCTCTACAAAAAACAGTATACTGATAAATAACACATGTATATCAAATCGCATGGGTATTAAATGGTCTTATGGAACAAATTTAATAATAACTAATAATAAATGGATTTTAAATGATAGTAATGGATACGAAAATAGCACGCATATATACATAAAGAACTTAGAAACGTATAAGACATATGTCATATACGAAAATAAACAGTATATCGCTAAAAGTCCATATACTATAGTATGTAGACTGTCTTATTTGATGAATTTATAAAATCAAAAAAGATGAAAGAGTGTTCATTTATTATCTTTGTTTTTAATGTTTTTTATCTTAAGCCACTCATCAATGATTGCCTGTGCAACAGGTTCTGGGATAAGTAACCTGTATGCATTTCTAATTGCTTTACTTACAGATTTCTGTAATGCGTATTCGTCTCTACACACTGTACCATCTTTTAGTCTCATCGTTTTAGATTGTTCAGATATTCCGATGACCTGAACATTATTTTTAATATTGCGTACAATCGCTTTAACCACATATGTGTTATCTGTTTCTTTTACTACTATGTCTTCGATTGATACGTTTCCCATTCTCTGAATTATCGTCTTTATTCCTACGTATGTTAGATAATACTTTTCATCAACGACTCTACCGGTATTTGGGTCTTTGATTGGGTAGATATATACAAACGAATTCAGTATTCGTCCCTTGAACTCTTCTATTATCAGTTCTTCTTCGTGCCTTTCAATCTCTGTATAATCATCTATCTTCGTCGGCTGTACAATAGAAACATTTTTGTTGTCTTCAGTCTCATTGGTTTTCTCTTGCAACATTTTCTCTTTCTCTTCCAATTCTTTCTTACTGACACCGAAGTTCTTTCGAATATAGTCGTCACTCCACTGACGCCACACGTCAGGAGGTATGTCTTTTCTATCACCACGCAGATACGTTCTTCCATCTTTCAGCAGGATTCTACATCCTGTTTTATCTATTGTTGCATCTTCCGCCATTTATATCACCATGGTATGTAATGTATTACATGTATATAAATCTATATTAGAGAGGTGAGTGAAAGTGAATGTGTGCCAGTATTATTTACAACAGTGAAAGTGGAAAACATTTATTAACTACAAATACATTATCCTCTGTGATGATAATACATGAACCTATATACATAAAAAGTAACGACGTGTTCACTGATATAGTAAGAACAGAAGGATGGGCAGGTCGTGGGACAAAGGATAACCCGTATATTATAGAGAATCTTATCATAAATGGTAGCGGTTTTACATACTGTATCTGGATAGAGAATACGGATGTGTATTTCGTTATACGTAACTGTAAGCTGTTCGGTGCAATGGATAATAAAGAGCCATGGGGTTGTAGTATATATCTAAAAAATGTAAAAAATGGGATAATCTTGAATAACACATGCACGGAAAACGAAGATGATGGTATATACTTGTATCAATCATCAAACAACATACTATCAAATAATACTTGCACTTATAATGCGAATCATAATATAGCATTGTTACACGCCTCAAACAACATAATCACTAGAAATAACTGCATAGGAAGCAAGAAATGCGGTATATTTATTAGTGGCTCAGACAACAACATACTGACTAATAATACTTGCGTAGTAAACGGAAGGGATGGTATACACATAGTCGGCTCATCAAACAACGTAATCACGCATAATACCTGCACAAAAAACAATTCTGAAGGCATATACTCATGTAGTGTAAACAACGTATTCGCCTATAATACATGCACATCAAACATTTTTGAGGGTATTAATGTTTCTGATTCAACAAAAATTTCACTATCAAATAATATATGTAGAGGAAATAATGATTGTGATATATACTTGTATAAATCTTCACGTCATATTAAAACAACAATCATTCTTATAAATAACATATACTCTAGTCTTTATACAAATATATCAAATCGAATACGTAGGAGGTCGAAAATGATAGAAGTCTATATTAATTAATAGGTGAAATAATATGAAGAAACACAATCCAATATACATAAACGGTAATGCCGAGTTCGATAGAATAGCCAGAAAAGAAAGGTGGCAAGGTAATGGGACAAAACGCAATCCGTATATCATTGAGAATCTTGAGATTGACGGTAAAGGTACTTCATATCCATACTGTATCTTTGTAGAGAATACGGATGTGTATTTCATCATACGTAACTGTAGATTGTTCAATGCAAAGAAATCAACTGACCCATGGGGTTGTGGGATATATTTAAAACATGTAAAAAATGGTACAATCACAAATAATGAGTGTATAGAAAATCTGAATGATGGTATTTTTATAGATTTTTCATCAAATAACCTAATCACAAATAACTCTTGTATATCAAATGGGGATGATGGTATTTTTATAGTAGCTTCATCAAATAATATAATCACAAATAACACTTGTATATCAAATAAGTGTTATGGGATTAATATAGTTAGTACTTTATCAAAAAATAATGTAATCATAAATAACACGTGTATATCAAATAATAAGGATGGTATTCATATACCGGGTCCATCAAATAATACAATATCAAATAACAATTTTATAAAAAATATTAGAGATGGTATCCGTCTATGGACGTCATCAAATAACATAATCAAAAATAATAATTGTATAGCAAATAGTGGTCATGGCATTAATCTATGGGGCTCGTCATGTAATAACCTAATCACAAATAACGTTTGTATAAAAAATAATAATAAGGGTATTAATCTGATTGATTCATCAGATAATAACCTAATCACAAATAATAATACAGACAGTATAATTATAGATGATACTTCATCTAACAACTTTGTGCGTCATTGTGTTGAAATGAAGTAAAAATGTTTATTAACCATAAACACATTATCCTGTATGATGATAACACACAAACCAATACATATAAAAGGAAACAATGAGTTTGCCAAGAAAGCCAGAAAAGAAAGGTGGCAAGGTGATGGGACAATACACAACCCGTATATAATTGAGAATCTAAAAATAGATGGTAGACACTCTGGATGTTGTATCTGGATAGAGAATACAAACGTATATTTTATTATAATGAACTGTAAATTGTTGAATGCGACAAAAAGGGATAGACCTTATGGTAGTGGGATATATCTATATTATGTAAGTAATGGTGCTTTGATAAATAATACATGCTTATTTTGTAATACTGGAATATTACTACATCATTCTAATAACAATAACATCGTAAATAACACATGTTTGAAAACAAATATATATGGTATAGCACTACATTATTCAAGTTCAAATATCATTACAAATAATATATGTATACATAATGAAGTAACTGGCATATGTCTACACACCGTGTGTCATTACAATATTATTACTAACAATTCATGCAACGCAAATAATGACTCAGGAATACATTTGGATAATTTATGTAGACAAAATGTCGTCTCTAATAACTTATGTCTAAATAATATGTCGAATGGAATTTATATGGAGATGTTAAATGATTCAAACATCATATATTACAACTCGTGTATGAATAATAAAAATTTGGACATATTCATAAAAGAAACATGTACTAACAATAGTATTATATTAAATACTTTATTTAATAAAGTGGTTATAGAAAATAAAAAACAACATATTAGAATAAAGGAGTGATAATATGGTGGTACATGAACCAATACATATTAAAGGAAACGATATGTTCAAATATGTGGCAACAAAAGAAGGATGGGCAGGTCGTGGAACACAGAATGACCCATATATCATAAAGAATCTTGAGATTGACGGTGAAGGCTCATCTTACTGTATTTCGATAGAAAATGTAGATGCGTATTTTGTAATTAAAAATTGTGTATGTAAAAATACCACAGAAAATATACCAGAAGCTCTTGGAAGTGGTATATTCTTACACAATACTCAACATGGAATTCTAATCGATAATATATGTAGTGAAAATGAACTATATGGTATTTATCTATTTAAGTCACATCATAACATAGTGTGTCGAAATGAATGCTACAAAAATGACCTTAGAGGTATAATATTATTATCGTCTAACTATAATATTTTATTGAATAACTTATTGATAAATAATATTGGTCATGATATATATTTAGATGGTTCAGATTATAATATTATATCTGAAAACTATTGCACAGATGGTTCATGGACTGGAATAGATTTACGTGGTAGTTATAATAATATTTTAAGTAAAAATGTTTGTGTAAAACATACTGGAATTGACGAAGCTGGTATAAGTTTATACGGGTCTATTGACAATTACATGTCAAACAACATATCAATATATAATACAATAGGAATATGGATAAAATATGAATTTGAAAAGAATCATATACTGTCTCAAAATATATCGTTGTACAATGAGAAAAACAACTTAAACATATATTCATTACCATCATATGTCAGTATTCTATCTAACAATATCACTACAACCCCAAACCTGGTGCAAGGTGACGTTGTAAAACGTAGACTAATCACGATTTAGTTTTTTTACCGTATTTCAAACTTGCAAATAATTGTATTGCCATTAATTCACTATCAAAATACTTGTGTATTGCAAGGTTATATATAATCAGAATATATTCTATTGCATCTGCTAGATTGTAATCTGCTTTTGGGTTATATTTATTTAGTTCTGCCTGTATTGATTTAAGTGCTTCCAAGTCGGATTTATACACTCTGACTAATGTGGTTGTTTTCTCACTCATGCTCAACCGTACGTGTTTTAATTATTTCTTTTAGCATCGAAACAATCGGACCGTCGTATGTCTCAAGTGCTTTGACAACACTAGTTTCAATTGTCTCACCAAGTGTTGGTTTCCTGTTTGATTTCTCAATCAATATCTTAATTCGCTCTGCAAGTGTTCGTAATTCGTCGTATTTCAATGCTGTGAAGTCTATGTACTCATTTGGATTCAGTCCCAGTGCTTTGTTTATCACATTAGATATTTCTTTCTTCGATATTTTCTTCGTTCAAATCACCTCTTTATTTTTGTTTTTTGATTGCTTTGATGAGTTCATCTAATGTATCTGTTAGAGTATTTATATCATCATCTAGATTGCGTATCTCTTTATTCAAATCTGTTAGTTTAGTATTGAATTCCTGTATAACTGTTCGTAGTTCGTTGATGTTTGCCCGCAATTCGTTTGTATCTATTCCTAATAGTCCAACCATTATTTTTCACCTCTCAAAACTTTGCTTTATCTCTTACATTATTATTACTTTCACTTAGTATTGTAAGTAACTTCTTCCCGAAGTAACCCAGGTCTATATTATTTGATATGCTCGCCCATAACTCTTCGTAGAAGAATAGGATTGTGTTCGTGAATTGGTCACCTCTGCCTCTAATCTCACCATTAAGCCAAGCGGTCTTCATATCTGTTCTGTTTAACAGTATCTTTGCAAGTGTATCTATAGGAATTACCAGTGTGCCGTCTATTTGTTTCGGATTCTCAACAAGTCGTATAGCACCATCACGTATACGCATATAGCAACGCCACAGAACACTCTCATAATCTGAACCGATTATGATTAACTCAACTATACGTCCCTTTGTGAATCCATATTTTGCCTGCAAACTCTTTATATCTACTTTATTATTTGCTGTAATCACAAACTCTGCCACGAACTTGACGAGTTCATTTACCAGTCTGGTCTCTATACTCTTTATGCTGGATTTTAAACGTTTCCAAATCCCTATCTTCTCTTCTGACGGTTTAGGGGTATTCAGTATTTCATCACATAATGCCTTCACAACATCATCAGTATAGTTGTGTATATTGTGTTCTTTCACTGCCTGCATAATTTCGACCTGTAACGGTTCTTGTCCTATCAATTTTATCTGCATCTCTGTGGCTATGTTTGTGATGCTGTCTCCGAATATATTCGTGATTTTCTTACATTTACTACACTTAACACCTGCCATATTCTCTACTGCGCCGATTATCGGAATGTCGAAATACTTACAAGCACTGATACATCTTATGAAGTCTGATTGAGCTGCTGGTTGTGCTACAATAATGAATCCTATTAGTTTGTCTGCAAGTTCAGCAACACATGTCCTGAATATATCACTGCTACCTGCAGGTAAATCAACTATTAGATAGTCAATCTCGCCCCATTCACCTGTATTAATGATATCCCTTAAAATCTGTGTGTAGTCTTCACCTTTCATACACACATGATGTTTTTTACTTACGTTAGAGAACGAAAAAATCTTAACTCCTTCGTGTTCTACAATCTGTATGCTGAAAGGCTTAAATACTACATTCTCCTCTGCTATCCCAAGCATCTCTGCCACATTTGCACTGTCAATATCTGCATCCAGTATGCCGACTTTAAATCCTCTCCTATTCAATTCATATGCTATCATTATACTAAACAATGTCTTCCCTGTACCGCCCTTGAGTGCGCCAACAAGCACAACATTTTTTATTTTATTTACTTCGTCAGACATATAAACCACCATTTATTCTTTATCTGTAATTTGATTAAGTATGTTGTCTAGTTCTGCATCAGGTTTTATAGGTTTCTTATTTCGTAATTCATTTAATTCTCGTTCACCAACCTCTTCACCACCTATAGACTGTACCATGATTTTACCTGCAAGTTTAGCCAACTCCAATCGTGTCTTTTTATTCTCTTCTGCTAATGATTTAGCAGTATCTGCTGCGGTCTTTATGCTATCAGCAATCAATCTTGCATCATCAGTCTTGTAGTCGTTAGTTTGTCTCTCTTTGTATGCATCATTCAACTGTGATACTAGATTGTCAAGTTGTTCCTGTTGCTCTCTAAGTACCTCTTGCATTCTATCTAATTCTCGTTGATATGATTCTTTCAACTGTTCCATCTGTTGTTTCCTTAACTCCTGCAACTCTTTGCGTGTCTCATCATCCACATTCCTTGATTTCTCTGTGTGTAATCTTAGTATCTCTTGCTGAAATGCTTGTTGCATCTTTAGTATATCTTCTCTCATAGATTTCTGTATTTCCAGTTGCTGTCTCTGTAATTCATCAAGTCGTCTCTGTAATTCCTCTCTTTCTCGTTCTTTCCTCCACTCTTCTCGTTCTCGATTTATCATCTCTGTAACAAACTGAATTATTTGATGATAATCCATAGCACCCTGACCTGGATACGGTGGTTGCACTTGAGATTGTCCACCACGTGTGAAGACCATTCCTGGTCGGTATTCTGATTGTGGTGGCTGAAATCTTGGCTCATAATATGGACTTTGTGATTGTCCAAATCTTGGCTTATACGTGGATTCTTTAATATACTGGTTCTTAATTGCCATCACTGCATTGACTACGCTCTCTACATCTTCTGGTATCATCTTAGGTGCATGTTTGGTAATCAGATTATATAGGACATGTGCATCTTCTTGATATACTGGGTTTCGCTTAAATTGTTCAACTATCCACCCTACATTACTGGCTCCAGGTGCTTTACTCAACAAATCATTGAGTAACTGTACCATCTCTTCCAACATCATTTCTTCCGGTGTCTTAGGGCGTTCTCTATGTGCCACTGTGAATTCGTCATTCTTTGCTGGCTTTTCTTCTTTTTCTTCCTCTTCATATTCATCTTCTTCAGATTCGTTTTTTTCTTCTATTTTATTTTTGTTTTCTTCCATTTCATCACCTACATCTTCTTTATGGTCATTCTTAGAATGAATTGAAAATTTCTTGAGCATTTCTTGATATGCAGACTCGAAACTCATGTTCTTTGATTTGTAGTTAATCTCTAGTGCGTATGGACACAATTTACACTTTCCTGTAAGAATACCTTCGGTTGTGTTATCTTCTATATTAAATGTCTTTCCCATGTTATCTATGTAATACATGTGTAATATATAAAACTAACGGTATTCACAATTAATTAATTTTAACTACCTCTACAATTTGTTTTTCAGATGCCTGTTTTGGGTTCAGATAAAATACTTCAAAATTATATCGTCCTTTAACTTTGTCGAAAGTTAACAAAATATAGTTTATGTTTGAGCAAAACACATATTTATCTGGATTAAGTAAATCATGTTCTTTTATTACGGTGCTACGGTTTGATTTAGAACATATCTGGATAAAGTGTATCCGTTTAAATATTTTATCCAGAATAAGTGTATCCCACATATTCCATATATCACCAGTACCTGTATTATATCCATGTGGAGCATTATACACTTGCACAGTTCCACTTGTAAATTCTTTTATATACCATTTTATTGCTTCATTATTAGCGTATCTATTACGCATGATTAGATGTAAATAAACCAGATATTTATATCTTTCGCAGTTTTTTCATTCAGATGACATGTGTTTACTGGATTTTATTAACACATTCATATTTTTTGAAATTCATGCCAGAAGTTTTTTTTTATAAAGCACATATGGATAAAAATTTTTCAAGGATTGCGTGTTTATGGTATATTTTGTAATAATCATATGCAGATAAAAATCCTTTAAATTGTCAATTTTAAATTATTATATATATATTTTATATGCTCAATCAAATACTGAAGAAAGAAAAAGTAGATAAAAAGAAAGAATAGGTTATAGGGAAGGAAAGGAAAAATCTCAATCTTTTACGCAATTTACGTAATTAACGATATGATATCAGATGTTTGCATACTGAAAAAGAAAAACTTAACTAAAAGAAAAAGAGAGGGGTACTAGGGGAGAGAGAAAACAAACAATCATTGATTAATTATTTTTTATAAATATGTCCATATATACATAGTATCACTATGTCTTTTATAAAAATATCCAGTAAGTCATGTGAAAGTGTCCAACTTCTGGCATTTTTATTTTTTTTGAAAAGCACCATCCAGTATGATTTTTATAAAGTGTCCACGAGTCATTTTTTTAAAAAAAAAAAATGGAAATTTCCGGGGAAAGCATCATTTCCGAAACAATTCAAAAAATTTTTTAAAAAAACTTTCTTGTAGACACCCCCAAAAAAGAGCATAATTTCAGAGTTATAAAAATACTGGATAAAACGATGTTTTTATATACCTAAATATATATATGTGTCCATATCAGCATCCCAGATTTTCAAAAAGTGGATATGGACATATATATATTATTTAAAATGATTTAAATATACACATAATTAAATTATCTAACTGGTAAATATAGACAAAATATTATGTTATATATGCTAAAAAAATCTGGCACATATCTCTAAATGAGTCACGAAAAACAAATCCGAAAAGTACATATACCTGTTCTTTATTACGGTGTGTCGGTGAATGACATGAATGAAGTGGAGGAATATATCCCAATTTCGAGTGAGCTGGATGAGATACAAAAAGTGCTTCAGCAGACGCCTGTTGAAGAGTACAAGCAACCGAAATTTCGTGCAGTATCACTGGAAGAGTGTTGTGAGTATGACATCGTAGACCTCGTGGTGAGACGACTGGAAGAAATGTTTTCATTTGTCTCACCTGTGGATACGGGTGAAATATTAGTATATGACCCGTATATGCACATATGGAGAAATGCAGACCCTACAATAGAATATGCGTATATCTGGTTTACAAATGAGGCGAAAAAAACAGCAATACAGGCTATGCGTGAAAAAAAGATATATTTTCATGAGGGAGAAGACCCTATAACAGAGATTAAGCCGTGGCACAAATCAGGTGATGAAGGGAATAGACAAAGAAAGAATTGCAGGGACAAAGTATACAAAAAGATTTCTAAAGAAACACTGAATGCAATCAAATTGATTATATCTGCTACACATCAAATTAATCGTGAAGAACTCAATAGATTTAATTACAGATTAATACCTCTCATTAACGGTGTGTATGATGTTTACACACAAAAACTATTACCATATCATCCAAAATTCTATTTCACATATCGGCTCAATGCAGAATATGACCCAAATGCAGATATGGGTGCAATACACGATTTTATCACGGATGTAGTACCAGATGAAAATGAGAGAGAAGCATTATTAGAGATTCTCAGCACATGTTTATTACCAGGATTAAATTTCCAGAAGATACTTGTTTGTGTTGGTAAGGGTGCAAATGGAAAGACAACATTACTGAATGTTATAAAAGCATTATTCGGAGAGAAATATGTAACAGGATTCCCACTTAATGAACTGTTGAAGAACTCGTTTATGCAAAGTGAATTGCGATATTCCCTTTTGAATATCAGCGATGATGTGCCATCAGAGCCCATACAGAACACCGGGATATTCAAGACCCTGATAGGGGGTGGAACAATAACAGCCGATGTCAAATATCATAATCCTGCTACATTTCAAGTTAAGACCAAATTCATAATGTCGGTGAATGTCATGCCACATACAACAGATGATACATATGCGTTTTTTAGACGCTTACTATTAGTAACATTCCCTAAAGTAATTCCTGATAACAAACAAGACCCATATCTTGCACTTAAATTGTCTACCGCACAAAATCTAAATGGGTTGTTTTTAATGTTGCTTGCGTATCTGTTTAGAGTGTTGCGGGAAAATAGAATTGTTCATACAATAAGTATAGATGAAATTCAACAGAGATATTATTTCTTGTCAAACCCAATGCTACGATATGTTGAGGAGTGCATAGTCCCTTCAGAGAACAACGAAATACCCAAAGAAGATTTATTTGCACATTACCAGTCGTTCTGCCAGAAAAATAATTTACCAATACCTACATTCTTCTCATTTGTAAGGAATTTTCCGCATGCGGTATATCAAGTACATCACATTACAGTCAGTGGTGATAGAAAGAGAGTTATTAATGGAAAGAGAGTATATGTGTTTAGCGGTATCAATATATCTGAAAATGACGGTAAAAGCAAAGAAGAGATTAATACAGAAAATAAACAACAGACTACACTGGACAGCATTAACGCATCACCGGCAAATAACAATTCACAGATACCACCAGAATTATTTAAAGAAATACTTGAAAAACATGGTGATGTCCTCATGGAACAACTAAAACAACTTTCAGAAGAATTCGTGAAAAAAGTGCTACCACCAGAATGCTTAGATAACGGTCATGAACAGAAAGATATAAATAATAAAAACATCATAAATAATGATGACAGCAGTGCATAGCATGTGCGTTCATGTCATTCACCATATTCGCACCACATTTTGTGGGCTATGCACTGCCAATGCATTTTTGTTCCATAGAAAGTTTTATATACTTAAGATATATTACCATAATATATGAACCAAATATCAGAAGAAAATGAAAAATATACCCTGCCAGAATTCGAATGTAAGAGATGTGGACATAAATGGTTTGGTCGACTTCCGAACAAACCACGTGTGTGTCCAGCATGCAAAAGCCCGTATTGGGATAGAGAGAGGACGAGGTGATAAAATGACTGAAAAAGAAGATAAGATTGTAGAAAGAGAGAGTACAGTGTACGCATTGATAGATAGATTGTTTGTGAGTATCGCAGATAATATTGCAAATGAACGAGGACTGTCTAAACCAGAGATTGAGACGATGAAGATAATGGGAGATATGACAAGACAGACAGGTGCGACGGCAACAGCAAAACTGTCGATAATGGCTCGAAGTTCAATATCTGAAGACAAAGAAGAATATAATAATCAAGTAATTACAAGAATTGATAAATTAAAAACGAAAATACTATTAGCTATATACGATGTATACAAGGATAATAAAATAATTGAAAAGTCAGATGAGGGATTAACACTGAATTTAAAAAATATAGCAGAAGCAATGCCGATGTTCGATGAGATTCTTGTCTGCCTCGCAGATATTGTTGGAGATATAACAAATAGAGTCCCTGTTATACTAGAGAGGTCTGAATTGCCATACAAATATCTCGCAAATCAGTTAATAGACGAAATCAAACGCAGACAACAAAACAACGACGACAAGTCTGGAATGTTCAGGTAATGTGGAGGCATAAAATGGACAAAAAAGTTAAGTGTGTGTTCTGTGGCAGTTGGGATACTATTAGAGTAGCCACAGCATATAAACCAGAGTATGCTCATGGAAGAGCATACTGCCCACACACTGGGGAACGAATAGATATTAATGTTGAAGTAATTGATGAACTTGAAGTAAAAAGAGATTTAGATATCTATTCATGCAATAAATGTAAGCACTTATTCGTGCAGGAGGTAGATAAACCGTGGTAGACGATTTAGAGGTGTTAGAAATGATTATAAAAGATGAAACATGCACAGATATTCTATACCAGGCTGTCAAATCCGAACTCTATGAAAGAATAAAAAACGCTCTAAAACACATAAATACAAAAGACTTGATTGATTTGATGAAAAACTTAAAAAACAAGGAGGTGAAAAATGGGTAAAATAGGGTATACTCCATTGTTTGTAGATGGTAAGACCCTCGCAGACATACTACGTGAAGTGAAGTTTAGAGAGAAGCATGAAGGTCGGTTAGTCAAAGACCAGTTCAGAAAGTCTTATTTGAGAAGGAGAAAGTATAATCAGAAGGAGGTAAAGAATGACTGATACAACACTTGCACCGGCAATATGTGAAAAATGCGGAAAAGAAATAACAGGGACGAGAATACTAACATCAGATGGACGGATAATATGTGAAAACTGCTTCAGGAGTGAACAAACTACATATGCGAGCACCAGCATAAACATAACTATAGACATATTCCAGAATGGAGACATTGAATGGCATGACTTTGATTGTGGCATCTATACCGAATGTGAAAAATGCCAGAATCTAAAATTATGTTTGAGATTACGTGAAGAACTAGACAAACTGGTAAAGTCCTTTAATGAGGAGGCGAAAAAATGACCAGTAAAAATAAAGAATGGGATGTCAAGTATCTCGGCGTTGTGGAAAAGTCCATGAGAACATATCCACCAGAAAACGCACAATATCAGGTATACGATATAATCTCGTCAGACAAAAGACGATACAGGGTATTTCTAATGATGTCAAGACAGACTGCCCCAAGTAAACTTGTTGATGACATATACGAATACAACGATGGATGTTGGGATTTGGTTCACGATATAGAATTGACTGAAAAAATACTAGACGCAATACACAAATGGGGGTGAAAAAACGAAAAAATACATACTTGAGGTAAACCGATTTGATAAAATAGAACAGTTTACATTCCATGAAAGGACAGATGCAGAGTTGTTTGCCATGTTGTGGGAGAGCATGGACTTTCCCACGAAAATAATAGAGGTGAAAAAGAAAAGGAGGCGAAAGAATGATTGAGAAACCTATAAACCTTATTTTGCTCAACACATTTTCAATAACAATATTTATCATAATGACTATAATTATAACACTTTGCATGATAGACACTTTCGTTTCGTGGGATACATCGAGAATAATATTGTTAGCATCTATGCACGGAGTAATATTTATATTACTTTTTGGGATATGGATTTGCTACAAATTCATTAGAGAAATAGTGGAGGCGAAAGAATGACTGAAGAAAGAAAAGTTATCTCTATAAATTCGTCTATTGATTTTGAAAAACTATTTGATAAACTTGGTTGGCACTGTGAATTTAGTTATAACACCTTTCTCACGACATGGGAAACTATCGTTGTAAATCCTACAACAAAAACCATTCAAATCATTTACAAAAGCGATATAATGTGGGGAATACTCAAAGCATTAGAAGAGTTGGAAAAACTTTTTATTTTAAAGATAGTTGTAATAGAGTGGAACATATTAACAGCAACATCTTCGAGTGATGTAACAAGATTGTTCATTCCAAAGCGTATTACCGTGTCCATACCCACAGGAGGTAAAAAAGATGAATCGTAGTTTAAAACGCCTGAGGAGGTAAAAGAATGAACGAAGATAGGTATTGGTTCAAGATGCTCATAAGCGAAGAGAAGTGTTGGTATTTAGTTCTATGTATTATTATAACGATTTATCATAGTATGATGCAATACAGAAATAAGGAAGTGAAAGAATGAATGAGGAAAAATGGATTAAATTAGAAGAACAATATATGAAAACATTCACAAAAGAAAAGTTTTTGAGGTTTGTAGAGAAAGTAAAAACATGGGGTGAGTATGTTAGCGATAACATGAAGTTGGTCTATGAGAGAGTATATGAGGCCAAGTGTGGTGTTTGTAGGGTATGTGTTTGTGAGGTTGAATTTACAAACGGAAAATTATATCTAGTAGATGCAATAGGATTGGACGAGCCATTTACGAATTACTTCGATGCATTGATATTTAACTCGCTCCAAGAGGCGGTTGATTTCGTGAACCGTGAATATCGAGTCACCGAGCACACAGAAGTGCTGGACAGGAGGTTTATAGATGCCAGATGACGAATATATAGAAATAAAAGAAGTGGACAAGGATGAACCGATACGCTTGGATGATGGTGACACATATATCACGAAAAAGCGACTTGAGAAAATACACAAACTGGGCTATATAGTGTTCTTACATCGTGATGGTGAATACAATATTGAGTTCTTGTTCATGCGTGGATTTGTGGTTGAATACAATAACGGCACGGTCAGGTTGCAATTCAAAGACACACACTTCATCAACATCTGTGATTCTGACCTACCACCTGAACTTAAACGAATAATGGAGGACTGATGCATGCCCACCATAGATGATTTCAGAAATAAAATCATCTGCGGAAACACACTGGATGTGCTGAAGCAAATACCAGACAATAGCGTGGACTGCATAATCACCAGCCCTCCCTACTGGGGCTTGAGATTTTACGGTGAGCAGACGAAAACAATCTGGGACGGAGACCCGAACTGTGAGCATGAGTGGGGCGAATTAATAGTAGAAAGAGTCGACGAAACTGGATTTGAGCGTAACAGACAGGGGCTGAATAAATGTGCAGAAGAACATGATGGGAATCCAAGATATGCAACAACCGATAATCCACCAGTGAAGAAAGAACATCAATTTTGTAAGAAGTGCGGTGCGTGGTACGGGCAACTTGGACTTGAGCCAGATTTAGGCATGTATCACAATCACCTACTCCAAATAACTGCTGAATTGAAGCGTATTCTAAAGAAGACAGGCACGATGTGGTGGGTGCATGGCGATAGTTACTGTGGTAGTCAAGGGCATTTTGATGCGAAGAACCCGAAAGCACGAGAGGGTAAACTCATACATGACTGGAAAGATTATCCAAAGAAGTGTTTATATCTCCAAAACTACCGTTTGGCAATCCGCATGATTGACGAACAGGACTGGACGCTGAGAAATTCCGTGTGCTGGGTAAAACCCAATCATCTTCCATCGCCAGTTGAAGATAGACTGACAAATGCATATGAACCAGTGTTCTTATTTACCAAAAGTGGAAGATATTTCTTTGACCTTGATGCAATAAGAGTTCCACACACATACTGTGGTATAAAAGATAAAAGACCAATGGGCATTTTAAGACAAAGGTTATATCCAAACAGTGGTTATAATCAATCAAATGACCCACATTTATCTCAATATAAATATACTGGTAGTAATATTAATGATGAAAATAAATTAGAACAATGTCAGCAATTTAAATTAACTGATGATGAATATAACACACTTAAACAGATACAACAATATAGTGGCTCGCCAGCTCGTAGGGCTAAACTATCATTGGTTGAGGGTAAATTAACTACAACAGTAAGAAAAAAACTATACGATGTGGGCGATTACCTCAAAACAAAACTTAAAGAAGCAAACCTGACTGTCCAGCAACTTGCAGAAATAACTGGTTTGAGAGAGACCACAATTGCACACTACTTTAGAACTGATATCAGTGGTCAAGCAATACCAGATAGAAATACATGGGAAGTTATAAAGCCACTACTTAATCTTGGAAATTACGATGACTATATTGACGAAGAGATTCGTAGTGCATTACCGCAACCGCATCCAAGAGGTAAAAATCCGGGCGATGTGTGGATTATAACCACGCAACCGGCTCCAAATGAAGCACGAGGAAAACATTTCGCAATATTCCCAGAGAAACTTGTAGAGCCAATGATATTAGCAGGATGCCCACAAGAAGTATGTGCAAAATGTGGAAAACCACGAGAACGTATAATTATCAAAGAGCATGTTGGTAGTTCTGTCAAGCGCAGTAAGTATAGTCATATGGTAGGTTATGGAAACGGTTCTACTGGTAATGTTTACTGTATTCCCAACCAATTTGCTAAAAGAGAATTTATTGGATGGTCAATCCCTTGTAATTGCGATTCAGGATACCAGTCAGGTATTGTTTTAGACCCATTCGTAGGTTCTGGCACAACCTGCGTAGTCGCAAAAAAACTTGGACGTGATTATATCGGCATTGATATACATCCAGAATACTGCGAGATAGCACGCAAACGGCTTGAGAAAACGCCAAGAACACTGGCGTTAGATAGGTTTACGGAGGATTGATATGGAAATAAAAGAAATACTGGATAAAATCATATGTGGGAACTGCCTAACGATACTCAAGAAATTACCAGATAGGTGCATAGATGTGGTAGTAACTTCGCCACCATATAACAAACAAGGTGTTGGTGGTGAGTTAGTTAAAAAAGTTGGTTATGGATGTTGCGATGATAACCTGCAAGAAGAAGAATACCAGAAATGGCAAGTTGACATACTAAATG
>Ga0272448_1003273_pt1 | contig 19402 bp, 11 predicted proteins | sample YNPCB0191_FD_202220 | JGI IMG/M metagenome (GOLD analysis project Ga0272448, IMG submission 202220) | Hot spring sediment microbial communities from Yellowstone National Park, WY, United States - YNP-CB-019-1 | ecosystem: Environmental > Aquatic > Thermal springs > Hot (42-90C) > Sediment... | reverse complement strand
GCCTCCCAAGGGACCCGGCACGTTTGGCCGACAATGGTCAACAGGGCCGCCCGTGCGCCGCCGCTCCGCTGTCGGCGCCAAGTGCGTCCGCCATCTTCGGTGCTCCAAATGGCGCCCAAAGCGCCCACGGCCCAGCCGCACTGCTCGTCGGGAAAACAAAGTCCATAGATCGGCAGCGTCTGGCCGGTAGGAAAGACCTGCCAGGTTTGCCCTGCATCCGGAGAGTAGAAGATGCGTGAGCCGGGCGAACCGGCCGCCCAGACCTTTGGCCCTCGGACTGCCAAGGCATAAAGATCGAATTGCCGAAGCAGTTCCGCTGGCGGCAAACTGGGCGGGGTCTGCCAACTGGCCCCGGCGTCGTCAGTCCGCATGAGCAGGCCGCCGTCCCCGGCCAACCAGCCGTGCACCGGACGCACCAGATGGACCCGCCAGATGGTCCGGCGACCTAGGTGGGGGATTCGGCTTGGCGTAAGCTCGGCCCGCCGCACCAGCCCCACACTGCCCAACCGGCCGACCAGGGCGCCGGCCTCGGGATGGAGAAAATCGCCGCCTACCCACCCGGCGGTCTGCACCCCGGACAACGGCGTCCAGGATCGGCCGCCATCGCTGGTGAACCAGACGCCCGTGGGGCCGATAGGTGAAGATTCGCCCACGGCAAACCCGATCTGCGGATCGACCATCCGGATTCGCTGGAGGGTGGGAAGGAGCAATTTGGCCGTGGGCCGCCACGTCCGACCGCCGTCTTCGGTCATCAGCACCAAACCCGTACTGGAGCCTTTATACGGCTCCGCCATGCCGCCGGCAGCCCAGCCCAACTGCCGATCCAAAAACCAGACGCTCAGCAGCCGAGCCGAGACGCCAGGCCGCTGCAGTTGCCAGTGTTGGCCGCCGTCGCTGGTGTGCCAGATCGTTCCTCGATCACCCACGGCCCAACCGGTTTGGCTATCCACAAAACAGACATCGTTCAGTTGAGCGTCGGCCCGCACCGCCTCAGATTGGAGAAATTTTTCCAGCGCTGGTGGGACTCCCGTTGCTCCAGAAAGGCTTTCCTGGGACCGAAACTCTTCCGCAGCGCGTGCAAGGGTTCCCCAAATGACATGAAAAGAAATCCAAATTCCTACAACCCAACAACAGGGCCGTATCCGCCGGATCATCACCGAATCCTTTCCTAGTCTTGGCTTCCTTCGAGGCCGGCCTAGGCATCCGTCGCCACGCACCACATATGGATCCTGCTGTGTATGTTGCATTCTACTGAAACTGGCGGCTTGTTCGTAAGAGGAATTGGCGGAGATTACCGCCGAATTTTTCTTGCCAGATTTTGCATTCTTCCTAGAAGAGGATTATAATTCCCCAGGTTAAACCGGCGGTGGAGACCGAATGGATGGTGGTGGATACGATGCATAGGGTCCTTTGCGGAAGGAGGAATCCAGAGATGTATTTTTTGCGGCAAAAAAGGGGCCATAGGATGGGTTTTTGGGGGCGGAGGATGTTTTTGGGCGGTCTGGCAGGCCTGGTGGGACTGGCCGGACTGATTGTTAGCCTATTTTTGCCAGGAGCTTGGGCGGCAGAAATCCAGCCGGGGACATCTCCGCCGGCAGATTCTCCCCCGGCAAAAAACGTCATCCTCATGATTGCCGACGGCGCCGGGCTGGAGGCCTACACCCTGGCCCGCTGGATGAAAGGGGCGCCGTTGGCGGTCGATTCCTTGGAGGTGGCCCTGGTCAAAACGCATAGTACGGATTCGGTGATTACGGATTCGGCGCCGGCGGCCACGGCCTATGCCACTGGGCTGCGGACCAGCAATGCATTTTTGAGCGTTGGCCCGAGTCCAAAGGTGTTATCCACTCTCCAGCCGCCGCCGGAAGATATGCCGTATCGTCCGTTAGCCACGGTGCTGGAAGGGGCCAAACTGCTGGGCAAGGCCACGGGCATTGTGGTTACCTGCCGAGTTACCCATGCTACCCCGGCGGCCTTTATGGCCCATACGCCTCACCGAGATGATGAACAAAACATCATGATCCAGATCGTTCATCAAAATGTGGATGTTGTCCTGGGCGGCGGCTGGGAACTCCTGCTGCCCAGCTCTGCCGGCGGCAAACGCACCGACGGCCGAAACCTTGCCGCCGTGCTCCAACAGCGGGGCTACCAGATGCCCAAGACCCGACAGGAACTGGCCCAACTCAAGACCGGCAAAGTCTTTGGACTGTTTGCCCCAGGGCACTTGGCCGCCGAAATCGACCGGCCCAGCTTGGCCCCCCACGAACCCCACTTGGAAGAAATGACCCGCAAAGCGATTGAAATTCTCAAAGCGGACCCGGACGGCTTTTTTCTGATGGTCGAGGGAAGCCAGATCGACTGGGCCGCTCATGCCAACGACCCAGCCCATTTGGTCCATGACATGCTTATGTTTGATCGGGCAGTGGCCGCTGCGGCGGAGTTTGCCCGGCAGGACGGCCAAACGCTGCTGATCGTGGTCTCCGATCATGCCACCGGCGGATTGTCCATTGGCAATACAGGCCCACTCTGCAAGGGCACTTTGAGCGTGGAGGCCGTGGTTGAGCCGATCCGCCGCATGAAATGTTCCGCCCCGGTGTTGTGGAAAATGGTGGGCAAGGCCCCCACCCCAGAGCGGTTTCAACAAATCCTTCGGGAAGAGTGGGGTATCGAAATCCAGCCCAAAGAGGCTGCCGAAATTTTGACCGAGGCCCAACGAGACCCCAAAAATCCCCAAAATGCGGTTACCCTCCTTTCGACCCATTATACGGCCCTGGGCTGGACCACCCATAGCCATACGGGGGGGGATGTGGTGTTGTTTACTCTGGGACCGGGCAGACCAAAAGGAGTGCTAGCATCCCCCCAGGTGGGGAGGTGCATCGCGGATGCCCTTGGCCTGGATATGGACCAACTGAACGCCCGGCTTTTTGTGGAACCGGGCAAAGTAATGCCTGACGTGAAAGTCTCCCTGTTGCCGGAGGGGGCCAAGATGCCCCAAAGCATCCGGCTGGAGTACGGGCAAAAGAAGGTGGAGCTGCCGCTGCAAGAGAATCTCCTCAAACAGGCCGATCAAACCACCCAACTGGAGGGCTTGTGCCTCTATGCCAGCCAAACCCACCGGGTGTATGTACCTTTGCAGGCCCTCCGGTTTTTAACCGACAGCGAAGAGCCTTTGCCCGCCATCCGCCCAAAACGGTAACCCCTACCTGGCCGACCTGGTTTTCGAGGGGTATCTTTCCCATCGAAGGGCTGGATTCGGTGGGGGCCGTGGCCGATTCTGGGGGCGTTCGCGGATTTTCCTGGGCTTTTTTCTACTCATTTTTCCCCGTGTTTCGTTAATTTAGAGAAGATAAATAAGATGGGAAGTTAGTTTTGGCTCCCTCCTGCTTTCTTTGCCGACATAGATATAATGGAAAAATTTGGGGCTGCTCCAGATTGGACCAAACCTTTTTTCCTACGGTAGGAAGGGCCTGATGAGCCAGCGGCAGATTTTGGTTACCAGCGCTTTACCGTATGCCAATGGACATATCCATTTAGGGCACTTGGTCGAATACATTCAGACGGATATTTGGGTGCGGTATCAGAAGCTACGTGGCCGGCGGTGTATATACATTTGTGCCGATGACACGCATGGCACGGCCATTATGATCCGCGCCCGCCAAGAAGGCATCCGGGAAGAAGAGCTGCTGGCACGCATGCACCAGGCCCATACGACCGATTTTGCCGGCTTCCAGATCGCTTTTGATCACTACGGCAGCACCCACTGCGAAGAAAACAGGCAACTGTGTTGGGAAATCTGGCAGTCGCTCCGAAAAGCGGGGATGATCTACGAGCAAGAGGTTCGGCAACTGTTCGATCCTGTGGCCGGCACGTTTCTAGCCGACCGATTCGTCAAAGGCATCTGCCCCAACTGCCGTTCGCCCAATCAATACGGCGACAGTTGCGACCGGTGCGGCCATCATTACGATCCGATCGACCTGATCGATCCGGTCAGCACGCTTTCTGGCGCCCGGCCGGAGGTTCGAACGGCTGTCCATCTGTTTGTGGATATTGAAAAGCAACATGCTTTTCTAGAAGACTGGACGCAAAGCGGGGATCACCTGCAACCGGAAATCGCCAATTATCTTCGGGGGCATTTTTTGGGGCAGCCGCTTCGGCCGTGGGATGTGTCTCGGCCAGCGCCGTATTTCGGGTTCGAGATTCCCGATTCACCGGGCAATTATTGGTATGTGTGGTTTGATGCGCCGATTGGCTACATGGCCTCCACGCGGCAATGGTGCAAAAAGACCGGAGAGGATTTCGACGCCTGGTGGGCCAACCCGGATACGGAGATTTACCATTTCATCGGCAAAGACATCACGTATTTCCACACACTTTTTTGGCCGGCCATGTTACGGGGTTCCCGCTATGAGTTGCCCCGGCGGATTCAGATTCATGGGTTTTTGACCGTCAATGGGGAAAAAATGTCCAAGTCGAAGGGGACCTTCATCCTGGCTTCGACGTATCTGAAGTATCTTGATCCTGCGTATTTGCGGTATTATTACGCCTCGAAACTTACGCCCCGGGTGGATGACCTGGACCTGAACTTTGAGGACATGGCCGAGAAGGCGGATGCGGATCTGGTGGGCAAGATTGTGAACCTGGCGAGCCGGACCGCTCGGTTTGTGGTTTCCACAGGGTTGGCCTCTTCGTGGCCGGACGACGGCGGACTTTTTGCCCAGGCCGCCGCCGAAGGAGAGCACATTGCCGAGGCGTATGAATCGTGCGATTTTAATTGGGCGATTCGGCTCATTTTGGCCGCCGCCGACCGGGCCAACCAATACGTCGAACGCCAAGAACCCTGGAAATTGGCCAAAGACCCCAACCAGGCGGAACAACTGCAAAAGGTTTGCACGGTGGCGCTGAATCTATTTCGGCAAATTGCGGTGTATTTGGCGCCGGTGTTGCCCCGGTTGGCCGAGCAAACGGGCCGCTTGTTCCATACGCTGATTCAGCGGTGGGAGGATGCCCAACAGCCGCTTTTGGGCAGGCCGGTTCGGCCATTTGAACATATGCTCAAGCGGGTGGATCGGCAGGCCATTTCCGCCATGATCGAAGAAAGCCGACAACCCGAAGAACTCTCCCAGCCGTCTGCCGCTCCGACGGCCGTTCCGGCAGCCAAACCCGCATCGGATGTACCTCCGGTTGCCTCTCCCTCTGAGCCGACCGACTGGCCGGACGATGATGCACCGCTGCAAGCCGAGCCGATCGCACCCCCATGCACCCTGGAAGATTTTCAGAAGATCGACCTTCGGGTGGCCCGAATCCTGGAGGCGGAGGATGTGCCGGGGGCCAAGAAACTGGTTCGGCTCACGCTGAGTTTGGGCGGACCGCATCGGCGGACCGTCTTTGCCGGCATCAAAGGCGTTTATCACCCCAAAGATTTGGTGGGCCGATTGGTCATCCTGGTAGCCAACCTGGCGCCCCGAAAAATGCCGTTTGGCACCAGCGAAGGGATGATCCTGGCCGCTGGGCCGGGCAATGGACAGATTTATCTTTTATCCCCGGATTCCGGGGCCAAACCCGGCCAACGGGTCCACTGATTCCAAATCCGTCCTATTTAGCCGAATGCAGGGAACTATGGGTCACTGCCACGCAAGTGGGAATCCAGTTGTTTCTTTCCTAGATTCCTGCTTGCGCAGGAATGACACCCAATGGATTCCTGCTTGCGCAAGAATGACACATGGGGCGGCACACAGGGGGCCTGGATTCCTGCTTGCGCAGGAAGGACACATCGTCCTCCTCACCCTCTCCCGCGGCGGCAAGAGGCGGATTCTGGATTCCTGCTTGCGCAGGAATGACACCTCTTGGGTTCCCGCTTGCGTGGGAATGACACATGGGGCGGCACACAGGGGGCCTGGATTCCTGCTTGCGCAGGAATGACACATCGTTGCCCCTCGCCTGGCTTCGGCTTCGCCTCAGCCGTCCTCTCGACGGCCAGGGGATAGGGAAAACAATCCCCTCTATTTGGCTGAAGTGTTGCCGGAACACGCTGAGACAGGCTTCCCCCTTCGCAGCAAGGGAAGCATCTGCGAATCGAACCTCCGGGGCCAGGATCGTGTTCCCCATGCGACTCCTCTGGGAGCCGGTTGCGTTGCAACGTCTGGGCCACAATAGGTAGCGGGCCGACACAGATGCATCGCAAGCAGTAGTGGTTCGCAGGCCACAACGCAACCGGCTCCTCCTCTGGGGCCTAGCATATCATGGTGATATAATAAAGAATCGTTTTGAGACGTTTTTTCCGGGAGGTATCCTGAAGAGAGGTGAAATCATGGTAAGGAAATTTTTACTATGGTTCTTTTCGATTCCTGTTTTGGGACTGCAAGGTATTTTTCTTATATCTTTGATGGAGGGGCCGGAAGTGAAGGTAGAACTGCCGAAGCCGGATTATCATCCTCGACCGACCGACCCAGCTTGGTTGGCGCAGGCCGTACAATTTCATGGGCATTTAGGCCCCTGGGCGACGGCCGGGATTCGGTTTGGGGCTGCGGGGCGACGGGCGGTCGGCGCACGAGGGTATTTCGACCTGGAAGTCCGTTGCCAAGGTCCCCTGGAGCGGCCGCCGCGGGCTTGTTTTCTGGACGGATTACAAGTCGGCACCGGGGCCACCCTGGGCAAACGAAACCTCCATTGGGAACCTGGGGAGGAATTGGTGGTTTGGGTCAAAAACATCCGGACCGGCCAAACCGCCGAACTCCGCCCCACCAAAAACTTCTGGGAAATGCTCACCTCTCTGAAGACCCACCCGAAAGCCGCTGCGGAGGACCAGGATCATGACCACCAGGTAGGAGAGTCCCGAGAGGCTGCCGGTAAGCACCATCTGGAGAACTCCGGTCTTTCTGGCCGATCCACGTCGGCAGAGGCTGCCTCAAGCAAGGCCGGTTCCCAGGAGCCTCCCCAACCGGCAAAAAGCGGCAGGACCGAGTCTTCTTCCGCTTCCGGTGGATCGGGCGGCCAAACGGAACATCCGGACAGTCCGGTGGAAGCGATGGCCCGGGAGATTGCGGCCATGTCGGATGCGAAGATTCTAAGTGTGGAAATCCTTCCATCGCCGTAGTGGGGGCTGGTCTTGGAGTTGGTGCGTGGGAGGTGAGGAATCTATGTCGAATTGGCCCCGGTTTGTGTTTGGAACATGTCAAGTCGGGGCGGAACAGGCTTTAGCGGCGGAGGTGGGCCGATGCAAGCCGGGGTGGACGCCCGCATTTCGCCGACCCGGTTTTGTTACTTTTAAAGCGCCGCCGAATTGGCAGCCCAAAACAGGGTCCGAGTGGGATGGGAGGCTGGTTTTCGGCCTGGCCGCCGGATTGTCTTATGGCAGCGTGGAAGGAGAGACTCCAGAAGAATTAGCCCGAAAATGGTGGGGCTTGGCCAGGGGGTTGCCGTTTCATCGGGTGCATGTGTGGCAGCGGGAAACGACGCCGCGGGAAGAGCGACCGGACGAGGCGCCTTTGCCGAGCCAGACGCCCTTGGCCCAAGCCGCCCGATCCGCTCTCCAACAGACCTGCCCTCAGTTGCCGCCGATGGGGTTGGCTGCCTTTGATCCTGCTCAGCCGGCTGCCTTTGGCGACTTGGTCCTGGATTGCATTGTGATCGAAGAAAACCTTTGGTATCTGGGCTACCACCGAGCCCGGGCGCCTGCCAGCCGGTATCCAGGCGGCGTTTTCCCTCTGGAATTACCAGAACATGCGGTGGTATCCCGGGCTTGGCTGAAAATGGAAGAAGCCCTACGGTGGTCGGGACTTCCGATCCCGGCAGGGGCCCGGTGTGCGGAGTTGGGCAGTGCACCGGGCGGCAGTAGCCAGGCCCTTCTGGATCGGGGGATGTATGTGCTGGGGATCGATCCGGCCCAGATGCATCCGAGCGTCTTGGCCCATCCTCGGTTTACCCATCTGCGCCGCCGAAGCACCCAAACCCCCCGCCGGGTGTTTCGGAAAATCCGCTGGCTTTTTTCCGATATGAATGTGGCCCCCCATTATACGCTCACCGCGGTGGAATCCCTTGTGACCCACCCAGAAGTGAGTCTTCGTGGAATGATCTTGACCCTGAAACTGCCGGAGTGGCGGCTGGCAGAGTCGATCCCCGAGTGGATCAGTCGCATCCACTCCTGGGGATATAACCAGGTTCAGGCCCGACAACTTTATTACCATCGCCAGGAAATCTGCGTGGCCGCCTTGCAACGGCCTTTCCGACGAAAATCCCCCAAGAAAAAGTAAGTCATTCTCGCATCGCATCCAGAATCCCAAAATGGCGGACAGAGATAGGGAGATTTGTATGGTTAGGGGGCATTTCCCGAAAGATTTCGGCCCGATTCTCAGTCGGGAGCAGGTCCGGCTTTTGGATCGGTGGGCGGTGGAAAACTATGGCATGTCGGGCCTGGTGCTAATGGAAAACGCAGGTCGGGGCGCGGTGGATGTGCTTTGCCGGCTGGAAGGCTGCTTTGCGTCGGAGGAAGAGCCGCCGGCGGTTCCGCAGAAGCATCACCCAGGGCAAGGCGATTCAGAATCGCCTCCGTGGGATAACAAGAAAGCTTGGCGTCAGCTTCGAGTCCGGCATCGGGATTTCGGCGGGCCGGTGGTCATTTGTTGCGGCCGAGGCAATAATGCCGGCGACGGGCTGGTGATGGCCCGGCATCTTTGGCTCCGGGGTCATGCGGTCCGGGTTTTCCTCTGGTCCAAGCCGGAGGAGCTTTCCCCGGATGCGTCGGCCAACTATGCCATTTTACAAAAGACCCGGTTTCCGGTAGAATGTTTCTCTGCGGGGCATGATCCGGAGCGGTTGGCCCAGGCCCTGGCAGAGGCGTCTTGGATTGTCGATGCCCTGTTGGGCACCGGCGCCCGGGGTCAGCCCCGTCCGCCTCTGGATGCGGTCATCGCCCAGATGAACGCCGCCGGCAAACCGATCCTGGCCGTGGATTTACCCAGCGGTTTGGATTGCCAGACCGGCCAGGCCGCCGAAGCGACCATCCGGGCGGCGGTTACCTGCACGTTTGCGGCGGCCAAACCGGGCCTGCTCCGGCCGGAAGCCCAGCCCTATGTGGGCCACTTGGTAGTCCTGGACATCGGTACCCCACCGTCCCTCCTGCACGAGGTCCTTGCCTCCAGCAGACCAGAATAGCCCACCCGGTAAATTTTGCCTACCTGAAAATCCTACCAAGTAACGTTGTTCGTAACATTTTAGCCGAAGGAAGCAAATCGCCACTGCCCGCCTGGGCAGAGGAGAACCACGCCCCTCCATTCGGCTAAAATGTTATCCATTTCCCTATGTTTCCCGCCCTTTGGAGGAATTCTCATGCAGAACGGCACATGCTTTTTTGGTTCGTCCTTGCTAAACCGATGGTGGATGGTCCTTTGGGGCGCATCATGTGTTATCCTGGGGCTTTGGGCCGCTGAGGCGGCACCGGCGGAATCGGCAGGCTTCCAGCCGGCAATAACCCCCCTGCAACCCACTATGACCATTTTGGCCGCCGGAAGGTCGGAATCGGCGGGGGCACAACCGGCGCCAATCGCTCTCCAATCTGCGTTGGCCCTTCTGGCTGCCGGTACCCCGGAATCGGCAGCAGTAAAACCAGTGCCGCCGGCTTGGCAGGCGAAAATGGCGGAAGGGCATCGGCTTTTTGCGGCCGGGGATTATCCGGCGGCCCGCACCGCCTATGCGGAGGTGGTCCGCTCGGCCGAGGCGCCGGGGCATTGGCGGTCGGCGGCCCAATTGCAGATCGCCGCCTCTTACGTCCGCCAAAAACAATACGCCGAAGCCGAGGCAGCGTATCGGCAATTGAGCCAGATGCCCGACATCCCGGCCCATCACCGATGGGAGGCCCAGCAGTGCCTTCAGGAATTGGCCCGACTTCAGCAGGGCCAGCCTGCCCAAGACCCCAACCTGGGTCGAACGCCGCTGGTGAAGTTACCCGAACCAGCGGTAAAACTTTATGTGGCGCCCGACGGAGACGACGCCGGACCGGGCGACCAGCAGAAGCCCTTTGCCACGCTGGAACGGGCCAGGGACCGGATTCGGGAGCTGAAGCGGCAGGGCGGTTTGCCGCCGGGCGGGGTAACCGTCTTCTTACGCGGCGGCCGGTATGTACGAAAAAACACCTTCCTCCTCGGCGCCGAGGATTCCGGCACCGCGGAGTCGCCCATTGTGTATCGGGCCATGCCCGGCCAGGTGGCCTGGTTGGACGGCGGCCTGCTGCTCCGGGACTTTCAGCCGGTGAAAGACCCCGCCGTCTTGGCCCGCTTGCCCGAAGAGGCCCGCCAAAAGGTGGTCCAGGTGGACCTGAAAGCGGCCGGGCTGACCGACTACGGCAAACTGGTCCCGTTGGGATTCGGCCGCGGCTATGCGCCCCAGTTGGAAGTGTTTTTTAACGATCGGCCGTTGATCCCGGCCCGTTGGCCAAACCAGGGTTTTGTTCGGCTGGTCAAGCCAGTGGCCGAAGATGAAAAAGGTTTTACCTTCCAGTACGAAGGCGATCGACCGGCCCGATGGACCAAGGCGCCGGACGGCTGGCTGTATGGGTATTGGGTCCACCTGTGGGCGGATAATTATGTGCCCATCCAGGCGATCGACCCGGAGCATCGGCACATCCGCACCGGCGACCGCGGGGCCTACGGCAGCATCCGGGCCGGTGCCCCCTATCATGCCCTGAACCTCCTGGAAGAGATCGACATGCCCGGGGAATACTACCTGGCTCGAAGCACCGGCATATTGTATTTCTATCCACCTGCCGACCTGGCCCAGGCCAAGGTGGAAGTTTCCGTCCTGGCTGAGCCGTTTATCCGAATGCAGAATGCCTCCCATATCCGAATTCAGCAACTGACATTTCAAACGGGCCGGGACGACGGCATTCAGATTACCGGCGGGGCCCACTGCCAAGTGGTTGGCTGCACCCTGCGCAAATTGGCCGGGACGGCCGTGGTCATTTCCGGCGGCCAGCAGCACCGGGTCCAAAGCTGCGATATGTACACGTTGGGCCGGGGCGGCTGTGTGCTCAGCGGCGGCGACCGCAAAACCCTCACCCCGGCCGGCCATCTGATGGAAAATTGCCATGTCTGGGATTTCTCCCGCATCAACCGCACTTATACTCCGGCCGCAATCCTCGAAGGCGTGGGCAACCGGGTGGCCCATAACTACTTCCACCATAGCCCTGGCCACGGAATGCGACTGGGTGGCAACGATCATCTGGTGGAACTGAACGAAATCCACGACGTAGTCCTGGAAACCGACGACCAAGGCGGCCTGGACATGCACGGCAACCCCACCTACCGCGGCAACATCATCCGCTGGAACTATTGGCATCATATCCGCAACGACCGGCCGTGCGGACAGGCCGGCGTGCGCCTGGACGACGCCATCAGCGGCGTGCTTGTCTATGGGAATTTGTTTTATCGATGTTCCGAGGCCCTTTTCGGCGGTCTGCAAATCCACGGCGGCAAAGAAAACATCGCCGATAACAATCTGTTTGTGCAGTGTAAATATGCGGTGAGTTTTTCCGGCTGGGGCGAAAAACGCTGGCGGGAGTTTCTGGCAAGCCAGTGGGTCCAAAAACAGCTTCAAGATGTCCAGTATGACCGGCCGCCGTACAGCAGCCGGTATCCCACCCTGGTCCAATTGGCCGAAGGAGCGGATCGGAACTCGGTGTGGCGGAACATCGCTTTTCAATGCGGACAGTTGCTCACCCGAGACCGGGGCATTCAGGATGTGCGGGACAACCTGCTGGTGGAACCGGAAAAATACATCCCGAGTGTGGTGGGCCAGGCGAGCCGGGCCGGCGACAAGCCCGGTCCGTCGGCGGCACCCAGGGGGAGTGCGCCGGCGACAAGTTCGGCCGGGCAGGAAAACCCAACGGCACCGTTGCCCTTGGGCAATCCGCAGGAGCCGTCCATTCCGCTGGCCCATTATCCGTCCGGTCCGTTGCCTGACGGACGGTTGCCCATGCCGGCGCCGATTGCCGATCGGCTTCCTCCCCAGATGCCTGGGGCGGCCCTGATGGACCAGATCGGTTTTCGCCCCCTGCCGCTGGAGCAGATCGGCCTGTATGCGGACGAGTTCCGGACCGCGCTCCCTTCGGAAAAACCGAAAAACTAAAAACCTCTGCTTGCAATCCAACCGGCCGGGAGAGATGATAGAAAAAGGCCGTGGTGTTTGGGAAAAAGTACCATTTTAGCCGAATGGAGGGGACTGTTTTCTCTCTCCCCTGGCCGTCGAGAGAGTTAGGGTGAGGGGGAACAATGGAGGGACTCGCTCGTCGTGCCCGCCGGACCTGAGAAGCAGGTCCGGCCAATTGCTTTTTTTCCTCCTCACCCGGCTTCGGCTTCGCCTCAGACGGCCTCTCCCGCAAAAGGAGAGGCGAGCGGCTTCATTCGGCTAAAATGTTACGGAAAAAAACACGCTTCGGTTGGGGCGACTTGAACCTGCGATGTTGGCCCCTTCGGAAACAGTGGCAGGAAAAGCCGAGGTAGGTTGCCGAGGGGCCAAGGTTTTCTGGAATTCTTTGTTGACCTCGGAACGATGGAAGCAAGCCGGAATCAGAGAAGGTGGCTGCCGCCCTGGGCGGTTCTGCAAGGAGTGGGTTTGCTCGTTGGAGCGATCGGAATTGGCTGGGCCGGGCCGACGGAGGCGGCTACGGTGGTCTTGGCCAATCGGGCCAAGGCGTCGGTGCCGTTTACGGTTCGGCTTAGCAGCGGGCATACCGGTCAGGCCACTTTGCCGCCGGGTCGGCTCATGGTCTTGCCGGTCGGTGAAGCCGCCGAACTGACCTACATGAGCGGCTCCAGTGCCCAGCGAGTCACGCTTCGGCTGAATACGCTCTATTATTTTCTGGACCAAGGCGAGCGGGTGGTGTGTCGGCCGGTGCTGTTTTCGCAAGATGGGGCGGTTTCGTGGATTCATGCGGACGCCTCCGGCCAATTGCCGCCCGTGGTGGCGATTCCTGTGAAAGTGCTGGTCGATGAGGAGCACCCGGCCAAACCGGAAGTATGGCGGGAAGATTTCAAGCGGCTTTTCCGTTCGGTTTCGGAGATTTTCGAGCAATACTGTCGGGTGCGGTTTGAGATGGCGGCTGCCGAAACCTGGCAATCCGACAACGCCCTGGGCCAGGATTTCGGGAAGCTTTTCGAGGAGTTTCGCCGGGAGGTGAGCGTGGAACCGGCGCGACTGGCCCTGGGGCTGACCAGCCAATGGAAACTGGACCATCCCAACCACGTGCCGGCCCCGTATATTCCGCCCTTGAGCACGCATCTATTGCTTCCGGGCCCCCAAAAGAACCTCTCCCACCAGGAACTATTTCTATTACTTTTGCACCAATTAGGCCATTGGCTGGGAGCGGTGGAGACGCCGGAGCCCGGCTCGATCATGAGTCAGAATTTCTACGCGGATCGACAGCGGGCCTTCAAAGAGGGACTTCGGTTTGACCCGGCCAACACGTTGGCCATGAACCTGCTGGCCGAGGAACTCCGCCGTCGGCAGATTCGCACCGTGGGCGACATTCCCCGAAGCACCCGGCGGTATTTGCAGGCGATCTACCTGAGCCTGAATCCGCACCATTTGAGCGAACCGTTTCAGGCGGCGGCGTTGCTGGCCGAGTCTGGGCAGAGTTCGCCTTCTGCCCGGTATCTAGGCCGATGGGCCGACGGCAGCCAGGCCGCGGCCGATGCCGTGGAAAATTGGCACGATCTGCTCGCCCAGCCCCGGTTGGCCGGTCGGCCTTTGTTCGACTCTCAGCCGGAAATCCGTTGGCTGATGCACACCCGGTTTGTCCCGGCCGAGCAGCCCGAAGCGGCGGTGGAGTTTTTTGGCGGCGACGTTTTGCCCGGCCGAGTGATTGCATGGCCGCCCGATTCCGAGCCGGAAGACCATCCTGGCCAATGGCTTCCTGTGGTTCCTTCGACGCCGGTGGATTGGCCGGAAGGCGCCACCAGCCCTCCCCTGCTGGTCCGCACTCGATGGATTCGCCGGATTTGGTGGCAGCGGCCTCAGCAGGGGTATGAACCGGCCAGTTTGATCGACCGTCAAGGCCGAAAGGTGAAATTTCGTTCCCTCCGGTTTGGCCCGCAGAGCGTCCGAGTGCTGACGGCGGAAGGCGTCCAAGAATTTCCTTACGAAGCCTTGGCGGAGCTGTGTCTGCCTGCTCAAGACCCCTGGGAGGCGTGGTGGGAACAATTGGCCCTGCTAGCGCCGGACGGCAAAACCCGGCTGGTGCAACTGGAAACCCGCCAAGGCCTTCGCCTGACCTGTTCCTGGCAGCGGATGCGAATCTACCATCGGGGCAACCCGGCCGATTCCAACCAGTGGTATGAGATGCTCCAACCGGCGTGGGCTTCCCGGCCGATTTGGACGCCGTTTCGGGAAGTCCGCCTCTGGTGCTTTTGGCAGCCGCATGAGGTTCCGCTCAGCCGAATCCCGCCCGCCAAAGAATCGCAAACGTCGCCCTTCGGAGGGGTTTGGCCTATGCGGGTGGACCGGAATGTGGAAGGCGGTCCCTTGGCCAGCGGCGGGCGAGAGTTTGCCTGGGGCTTGGGCGTTCATGCCAGCAGCGAATTGGAATTTCCGTTGCCTCGGCTGGCACGGTCCTTTTCGAGCCGTTTGGGCCTGGACCATTTGGCCGGCGAGGGCGGCTGTGTGGCGGCCTCGGTGCATCTGGACTCGGCTGCCCAAGAGCCGTTATACAAAAGTCCCCTCCTCCTTGGTTCGGCCGACGTGCTGGAGACCGGCCGGTTGGCGTTGCCCCCACCGTCGGAAGGCAATTCCAGCGGGCATCGGCTGCTTTTACGGGTCGATGCCGCCCCAGCCCAAACACCCCGTGGCGCCGATCCCTGGGACATCCGGGATCATTTCGATTGGCTGGAACCGGTGGTGGAATTAGACGCCGAAAAACTTCCGGAGGAATTGCTTCAGCGGATGCCTCGGCTGGTGTCGGCCTGGGAAGGCTGGAGTTTTCAGAGCGAGGCGCCTCTCCGAGCTCCCTTGCTGCGGAATCTTTTGAACACCCTTTGGCAAGAGCATCGGCCTATGCATCAGCGGAAGTATGTCTTGGCGGTGTCGCCGCAAGGTGCGCCGATCCGGCTCTCCCGTAAGCTCTTTATCCCTCCGGAAAAGGATGTGCTGTGTCTGGCCGTCTGGCGGGTGGAAAGCGTGCCGCCCAGCACGGTGGATCTGTTTGTGGAGGGCCAGTCCGTGGGCAGCTTGGAGGTACCGATCCGGCGGGAACACCGCACCCCGGTAAGAAGCGTTTCGTTGGCCGACTATCACGGAAAAGAAATCTTGCTTGAACTGGTTCAGCGTTCCCCGGAGGAACGGGCCTGGGCGGTTTGGGAGACGATTCTGTTGGCGGGAAGCGAAGACGTCCAGAAATTAGACGCCACGCCAATTCGTCCCTCGAAAAAGTAATTGAGGCTGTCCCGAAATTCCGTTTTAGCCGGGATGCACGTCCACCGGGCGGCCCCCAGAATGCCCAAACCCTAAGAAAACTGCATTTGGGTTAGCCAGAACGGATTGCAAAGGGATCAGGGCCGCCTCTGGGCTGCCCATTTCGGGACAGCCTCAAGTAATTCTTTTCGGATTCTTTGGCCCAATGGGTAGAAAGAACTGTTCGGATGGGAGGGCCATGTCGATTCGGCCAGGGAATGATACTTTTCCCAATCTATTCCAAATAGGCGACCGCATTACGGAAAAGACGCAGTCCGTCGCCTGGGGGGGCGTCTGTTCTTTCTGGGGCGGCTGATGGGACTGGCTGAGACCGACAGGATTCCCGCCGCGTCCACTGAGGATGGTGCGTCGGGTCGATATGGCGTTCCGGATGGGGCATGAGTCCTAGGATTCGGCCGGTGGCATCGCACACCCCAGCCACATTGGCCTGAGACCCGTTGGGATTTTCCGGATAGGGTAACGGTTCGGATTCTCCTCGGAGCGGGCCGCTGAGGCGAGCATAGCGCAGCACCAGTTGCCCGGCCGATTGCAGAGCTTCCAAAGCGGCCGAATCTCGAGCCACAAACTTCCCCTCGGCATGGGCTACCGGCAGATAAAGTTCCTGGATGTCCTGCAAGAAGACACACTCTCGGCCAGTAACCGCCAGGCGAACCCATCGGTCCTCAAACCGCCGGGAATCGTTCCATGCCAGGGTGGCCTGGGCCTGTCCGCTTTCGTCGGGCGGCAAAAGGACGTTCGCTTTCAGCAGCACTTGAAACCCGTTGCAAATTCCCAGAATGAGTTTTCCCGTTTCGACAAATTCCCTGAGAAGATCGGCCAGATGATGACGGATTTGATTGGCCAGGATTTTGCCGGCGGCAATATCGTCGCCATAGCTGAATCCGCCGGGGATACAAAAGATTTGATACGCCCGGCACAGATGCGGGTTCTCCAACAGGCGGAACACGTGGACCCGCTCCGCTTTGGCCCCGGCCTTCTCAAAAGCATAGGCGGTTTCCCCATCGCAATTGGTCCCCGGAGCGCGCAGAATCAACACCCGCGGCTGCGCCATGGCAAATCAATCCTCCTTTGGTCCTTGTGCCTTTCGGAGTACAGCTTGTTTTTTTTCGAGAAAGGGTAAGGAGTGCACTTGCACAGAACGGCTTGATAATTTCTTATGGGTAACATTTTAGCCGAATGCAGGGGGCTATGTGTCACTGCCTGCGCAAGCAGCAGTCCTGGCTTGTCCCCGCGCAGGGGGGAATCCAGGAAACATGGACTTTTATTTTTCTGGACTGCCGCTCTGGCGGCAGTGACACCCCTCAGCCAACTTCGCTCTGGAGCCATTCTCTCCCGCAGCGGGAGAGGCGAGTTGCTTCATTCGGCTAAAGTGTTCCTCTTATTGTAATCAAGGAAGTTTGGTTTTGCCGATGGGGGATTAAATGTTTTCATCTACTCCCGCTGGGACAGGAAGATGGTAAATTAGGAGAAATTCTTCTGTTGGCAGAAATCCCCCCTTGGGGGCGGCTATCTGGGAAGCCGAAAATCGGCGGCGGAAACGAACGGGCTACTGGCTGAGACTGGTTTGGCCTTCAAGGTCCCCTGGTATCGTAGGAAATTTTTCCCAACGAAATGATAGAAAAGCGAACCGAATGGAGGGGCGTGCTTGGCAGGCCCGTCGAGGTGCGTTCCAAGGCAGGTTCCTCCAAGGGCATCGGACCTGACAAGCAGGTCCCTCCATTCGGCTAAAATGTTACTTTTTCCCAACGAACCGATAGAAAGGCGAGGCGGTTATGAGTCGAACGATTTTGATTACGGGCGCTAGTACGGGCATTGGAGCGGCAACGGCCCTGCGTCTGGCAGCCAACAAGGATAATGATATTCTGATCCATTATTGCCATTCGGAGCAAACAGCTCGACAGGTAGCCGACCAGGTACGCCAGCGAGGCGGCAGACCCTCCTTGGTGCAGGCCGATCTGGCAACCGAAGCCGGTTGCCGGGCCTTGGCCGAGACGGTCGCCCAACAGTACGGCAAACTGGATGTGCTGGTCAATAACGCGGGCGGCTTGGTCGAACGATGTCCTGCCCGCCAGATTCGATGGGACCTCCTGGAGCAGGTCTTTGCACTGAATACCTTTTCGGCGATGTATTTGACGTCGCTTTGTATTCCGCTCTTGGAAAAGGGCGAGGACCCGTCGATCGTCCACATCACCTCGATCGCCATTCGGCACGGGGCGCCCACGGCGACGATCTACGGAGCGGCCAAGGGTGCTTTGGACGTTTTTACCCGTGGTCTGGCCAAAGAACTGGCCCCGACCATTCGGGTCAATGCCGTAGCGCCAGGCGTGATCGACACGCCGTTTCACCAAAAATATACCACCCCGGAGCGATTGGCCCAGTTTCGGTCCCAAACTCCCTTGGGCCGACTGGGCGCCGCCGACGAAATCGCCCAGGCCATCCAGTTCTGCATCGAAAACCGCTTCTTGACCGGCGAGACGCTCGACGTCAATGGCGGCCTGTTCATGCGATAAGCGGATTCTTAGAGGCTGTCCCGAAATTCGCGATTTGTAGCGGGGATACACGACCAACGGGCGGCCCCAAGCCTCTCCAAACCCTAAGAAAAACGGCATTTTGGTTCGTCAGAACGGTTTGGAAAGGGATGGGGGCCGCCGCTGGGTTCCCCATTTCGGGACAGCCTCTTAACGCCGGTTCCTTCGCCGAAATCGTCATCCCAGTTTCGTGACGCCCGGAATGGCGATCGGGTATTCGCCGTTCGGATTGGGCTTGACGGGCGGTTCGATCGTGAAGTCGGCCTTTTCCGGGCCGAATCGGAACTTGGCGTTGAAGGCTTCTTCCCAGGTAACCTTTCGGCCCGTATAGACGGCAATTTGTCCCAGGACGGCCAGCATGGTGCTAACGACCATGTATCGGCCGTTGTTGATCGGTTTGCCGCTGCGGATGGCCGAAAACAGGGCCTCGTGCTCCGCCTGGTACATGTTGCAGGCTGGCCCTTTGTACTCCCATTTGGTTTCGCCTTCGATCCGATGTTTCAGCACATCACATCGGCCTTTGGTCCCCAGAATGAGATCGGAAGTCTCCGTGTAACAGCCGTTCTGCGCCCGGTTAATCCCGTAGAGCCGAACGCCGCTGGGATATTCATACACCACAGCGTTATGGTCGAGCACATCGCCATACACATCGCCGAAGGAGGCGGCCCGGCCGCCCACGCCGTAGCACCAAACGGGCGGCTCCTCGCCCATCGCCCAGGATGCTTTGTCCAGGCTGTGGATGAGCGATTGCTGAATGTCGTCCCCGGAAAGCCAGTTGAAATGATACCAATTGCGGAACTGGTACTCGATTTCCGACCAGCCGGGCTTCCGCTCCACAAGCCGATACGGCGTGCGCATGTAGTTTTCCTGGATGGCGATGATCTGGCCGATCGCCCCGTCCAAAACCCGTTTCATCGTTTCCTGCACGCCGGTATGATACCGCCAGCACAGGCCGGAGACCACGCTGAGGCCCTTTTTCTTGGCCTCTTCGCAGGCAGCCTGCACCATGCGAACACCGGGCGGATCGATGCCGTGCGGCTTTTCACAAAACACATGTTTTCCGGCGTCAATGGCTGCCTTCAAATACTCCGGATGAAACCGGGATGCACAGGCGATCAGCACCACATCGGAGGCCTCGATCACCTTTTTGTAGCCGTCAAAACCGACAAAAAGCCGATCGTCCGGCACATCCACCCGATCGGGCTTCATCTTTTTCAGCCGGTCGCGTGCCCCGCGCGCCCAATCCTCGAAGATATCGCACATGGCCACGAGTTTGGTTCCAGGATCGGCATCCAGGGCGTTCACGGCTGCGCCGGACCCGCGCCCGCCACAGCCGATCAGGCCCACCTTCAACAGGTCGCTTCCGGCGGCATGAACGGAGCGGGCCAGCGGTAACGTGCTCACCGCTGCCGCCGCCCCGG
>Ga0272448_1003272_pt1 | contig 19406 bp, 14 predicted proteins | sample YNPCB0191_FD_202220 | JGI IMG/M metagenome (GOLD analysis project Ga0272448, IMG submission 202220) | Hot spring sediment microbial communities from Yellowstone National Park, WY, United States - YNP-CB-019-1 | ecosystem: Environmental > Aquatic > Thermal springs > Hot (42-90C) > Sediment... | reverse complement strand
TCGGTTTTTTTGACGAAGCGTTCCTCGCCCTCCTTGATGAGGTCGTAATCGCCGCCCTTCCAGAATCCCCAGGGATAGCCCGTGGCCACTTCCCAACCGAACGCGACGCCCCAGAACATCGGCACCACTTTCACGCCCAGTTCGGCGCACAGGTCCAGCAGCCGCAACAGGTAATCCTCCGCCCATTTCTCGATGTCCTGCGGCGACTTTTTCGCGACATCGGCGGGAATGAACGGGCGGATGGTCGGGCTGCCCGTCCAGGCGGTCGTGTGCACCCAGAACGGGCAATGCGCCGAAACGCCGTCGAGCGACAGCTTCGCCCGCGCAAACGTATCCTTGATTTCCCTGGCGCGCTTGAAGCCCGCGCCGCTTTGGAGCATGTAGTTGGACGGTTGCGCGCCGGCGGCACCGGATTTGCGCGCCCAGTCCAGAAACTGGGCGAGACTCTTGGCGCCATGCTGCGCGCCCTCAATGCTGGGATGGTAACAGATGTTGGCCATAGACGTTCCACGGTTGTCCCCGGCACCCGCGCCGGGAATGTTGCTCACCGACGGCGCCAGAATTAAGCCCTGACCCGAACCAACGCAAACCGAAACTGCACCATGCCCGAACCGGTTTTCTACGACACCCACGCGCACCTGGATTATCCCGAGTTTGCCGCCGACCTCGACGAGGTGCTCGCGCGCGCCCGGGCAGCGGGGATTGTCCGGATCATTTGCATCGGCACGGACCTGGACAGCAGCGCGCGGGCAATTCGCCTGGCCGAGCGTTACCCGGGCGTTTTTGCCGTCGCGGGCTGGCATCCGTGCGAAGCGCTGCGCGCGCCCGAAGACCTGCGTCCCGCGCTGCGCGAGATGGCGCGCCACCCGAAAGTCGTCGCGCTCGGCGAGACCGGGCTGGACTTTCATCGGCTGCCCGGCGCGCGGGAAGGCGGCACGCCGGAAGACGATCGCCGTTACAAGGAGCGCCAGGCCGACCTGTTTCGTCAGCACCTGGAGGTCGCCGCTGAAACGGGCCTGAACTGCGTGATTCATCAGCGCGACGCGCTCGAGGAAACGCTGGCGCTGCTCGCGCCGTTCGCCGACCGCGTGCGCGGCGTGTTCCATTGTTTTGCCAACGATCCCGATGCGATGCGCCGCGTGCTGGCGCTCGGCTCGCGCGTCAGCTTTACGGGCATCCTCACCTTCAAGAACGGCGGGAATGTGCGCGAAACGCTCGCCGCCACGGCCCCGGGCAAGTTCATGCTGGAAACCGATTGCCCGTTCCTGGCGCCGATGCCCCATCGCGGCAAGCGCTGCGAACCGGCGCACGTGCGGGAAATCGCCCGGGTCGCCGCACAGGTCAAAGGCTGCTCGCTCGAAGAGCTGAGCGAATGGACCTGCGCCGCGGCCCATGAGTTTTTCCCGAAGCTCGCGGGCTGAGGGCCGCCGCGGGCCGCGCCGCGCTTGAGCCCGGGCGGGTTCGCGCAATTCCGCCCGACACGGTCGCGCCGTCCCGCGCGCCTTGACCGACTCGTCATGCTCCAACATGCTCGCAGCGGCGCTTATGGCTCTGACGCACGACACGCTCGAGGCCCTGCGGCAAATCGTCGGCCCCCAACACGTCCTGACCGCCCGCGAAGACCTCATCCCCTACTCATTTGACGGCACGGCGGCGCTCAAACAACTGCCCGGGTGCGTCGTGTTCCCGCGCGACACGGCGCAGGTGGCGGCCCTTCTCAAGCTTGCCAACCAGACCCGAACGCCCGTCGTCACGCGCGGTTCGGGCACCGGCCTGAGCGGCGGCAGCGTGCCCGTGCCCGATGGCATCGTGCTGTGCCTCGTCAAAATGGACAAAATCCTTGAACTGGATCGCGCCAATCTCACGTTGCTGGCCGAGGCGGGCGCGACCACGCAGGCGATTTCCGACGCGGCGCTCGCGGCGGGCCTGTTTTATCCGCCCGACCCCGGCTCGATGAAAATCTCCACCATCGGCGGGAACGTCGCCGAAAATTCCGGCGGCCTGCGCGGCCTCAAATACGGCATCACCCGCAACTACGTCATGGGCCTGGAGGTTGTGTTGCCCGACGGCGAGGTCTGTTGGACGGGCAACAAATGTGTCAAGGACGTCGCCGGTTACTCGTTGCGCGACCTCTTCATCGGTTCGGAAGGCACGCTCGGCGTCATCACCAGGGTCTTGCTGCGCCTCCTGCCCAAACCGGCGGCCAAAAAAACCCTCCTCGCAACCTACGCCGCAATGGATCAGGCCGCCCAAACCGTCTCGGACATCATTGCCGCGCACATCATCCCCTGCACGCTCGAGTTCCTCGACCGCACCACGATCCATTGCGTCGAGGACTACGCGCACGTGGGGTTGCCGCTGGATTGCGAAGCGCTCTTGCTCATGGAAACCGACGGTCACCCCGCCGCCGTGGCCGAGGAAGCCGCCCACATGGAGGCGCTCGCCCGCAAAAACGGCGCGCGCGAAGTCCGCGTGGCCGCCGATGACGCGGAAGCCGCGCGCCTGGCCGCCGCCCGCCGCAACGCTTTCTCGGCGCTGGCGCGCGTCGCGCCCACCACCATCCTCGAAGACGCCACCGTCCCGCGCAGCGAGCTGGCCCGCATGATCCGTTTCATCGAAAGCGTCGCGAAAAAATACCGCCTCAAAATCGGCACCTTCGGCCACATGGGCGACGGCAACCTGCACCCGACGTTTCTGACCGACGAACGCAATGCCGAGGAGATGCGCCGCGTGGAAGAAGCCTTCAAAGAGATTTTCGACGAGGCCATCCGCCTCGGCGGCACGATCACCGGCGAACACGGCATCGGGCTGGCCAAAAAATCCTTCCTCCCGAAGTTCGCCGGCGATGCCCCGATGCGCGTGATGCGGCAGTTGCGGCGGGTTCTGGACCCCAACGGCATCCTCAATCCCGGCAAGATGTTCGATTGAAGCCGCACAGCCCGGATCGGCGCGGCGGCGCGTCAACGTCGCCACGCGCGCCACGCGTCGAGCCGGCCCCAGGCCGCGCCCGTGAGCAGGCCGACCAGATGCGCCGTGTTGGCCACCGGGCCCAGCAGCCCCGTGAAACAAATCACCAACCAGATCACGAGCCACTGGATGCTTTGCGGGTCGAGATACACGTCGGCGTTCGGATCGTGTTTGCCGCGCATCCAAATGTAACCGGCCAGGGCATACACCACGCCGGACATGCCGCCGAAATTCGGCCCGCTGACCAGGGCTTGCGCCAGATTCGACACCGCCGCGCTCCCCAACACCAGCGCCGCCAGCGTGCCCGCGCCCAACCGTCGCTCGATCATCGAACCAAGTTGAAACAGCCAGAGCAGGTTGAACAACAGATGCCAGACGCCGAAGTGGACGAAAATCGGCGTGACCAGCCGCCACACCTCGCCCTGCAACACCGCCGGCAACCAGAGCAGCAAGTGGGGCAACCACCCGTCGCCCCGGCCCATGCGCGAAAACAACGCCACCGCCACGCACACCGCCATCAACGCCACCGTGAACCCCCCGGCGCCAAACGCCCCGAATCGCGGCAGCACACCCCGCATCTTCCAGGCCCGACGCGGCGCGCCCGACGCCGCTTCAGTCCCGGCCTCGCGTTGCTGGCGCGCCACGCGCGGCCCTTCCGCAAAGTCCGGCGCGTCAGGATTGGATTGAAACCGCCGGAGCCATTGTTGGGCCTCGGCCACCCGATCCTCTTCCTGAATCCAGACCGTCCAGTGCCCGTCGCCCTCGGACTCGAGCTGATGATGAATGCCGCGGGCGAGCAGGAAATCGCCGAACCGACGCGCCTGCTCCTCGCCGGGAAGCTGCCCGATGGGTCTCATGCCAATGGTGCGCCGCGGCAACCGCCGCCGCCACGCGCCTGCTGACCTTATCGGCGCGGCGTGGCGGTGACAAGCGATCCGCGCCACCCCGGCCGTTCATCGGTTCATCGTCGGAAAAATTCGTTCAAGAAAATGCTTGACCGCCGGCCGATCCTGTGTAAAAAAAGAGCCGAGTTTGATCGGTTGAACCAAAACACTCGTGACCCTGAACTGCCTATGAAAAAAGCCTCTTCGTTCATTGGAGCCATCGCCTTCGCTTTGGCTGTTGCGACCTCAACCCTCCGCGCTGCGGACAGTTTCTGGGACATAAACGGCGACACACCGGGCGCCGGCGGCACCACGCCCGCCGGTACCTGGGACGCCAGCACGGCCAACTGGTCTGCGGATTCCACGGGTTCCTCGGCCACTTCGCCGTGGACGTCGGGCGACACGGCCGTGTTCTCGGCGGGAACCGACGCCACGGGAACGTTCACCGTGACCGTCAGCGGCACCCAAACCGCCGCCGGCATCCGGGTCGAGGAAGGAACGGTCACGCTCAGTGGCGCGGGCAGTTCGATTTCGCTGGATGTGGCGGGTGGCGGGACGATTGACGTCGCTTCGGGCAGCGTGTTGACCATCTCGTCGGTCATCGCCGGCGGCGCGAACAATCAAACGCTCACCAAGACCGGCAGCGGCTCCCTGGTCCTCAGCGCGGCGAACACCTACACGGGGCTGACGACGGTGAGCGCCGGTGTGTTGCGGATCAACAACACGTCGGGCTTGGGCACAACGGCCGGCGGCACGGTCGTTCTCAGCGGCGCAGCCCTGGAAGTGGGCACGAGCCTGACAGCCAACGAGCCGATCACCCTCAACGGCACCGGCATCGCCAACGGCGGCGCGTTGCGTTTCAAGGGCGCATTCACTTGGAATACCACCTACACCCTCGGCTCGAGCGGCGTGCGGATCAACAGCGATTCGGGCAACGCGCGCATGGACGGGACGATCACCTCCGGCGGGAACAATTACGATTTGATCTTCGGCGGTTCCGGCAATCTGCGGTTGAACCTCGGCTCGATCAACGTGGCGGGCGGAACGATTTACAAAGATGGCACCGGCAACATTCAAACGGAGGCGAGCTGGACGGCTGCTGCGTTGATCGTCAACGACGGCGGTGTGACGATTCGCGCCGGCGGCCCTGGCGCCGGCACCCCGATCACCTTCAATGCCGGGGCGGATTATTTCGGGAACCGAAACTTTTTCGGTTCACCTCCTACTGCGTTGACGGTCGCCAGCCGGATTACGCTGAATCATCCGGCGTTGCCGATTGGGGTTCAATCCGCGACGACCTTCACGCTCAACGGAGTGGTTAGCGGGACAGGCGGCATCAACTTGGGCAACTTTGGTCCCGGAGGGACCGGTGGCGGAACACTCATCCTGGCAGCCAACAACACCTACAGCGGCGACACGACCATCAGCTATGGTACGCTGCAGCTCGGCGCGTCCGGCGCGATCCCGAACTCGGCGAACATCACGGTCGGCTCGGGGGCGACCTTCGATGTGTCGCTGACCTCCTTTACGCTGGGGGCGGGTCAAACGCTCAAGGGCACCGGCACCGTCATAGGCAATGTGGCGGCCAACGGCACCGTCGCCCCGGGCGCCTCGGCCGGAACGCTCACCTTCCAGAACGATTTGAACCTGGCCGGTTCAGCGGTCTTGTCGTTCGAGTTGAAGGGGAACGACACCACCATTGGCAGCGGGGTGAACGACCTCATCAGCGTCGGCGGCAACCTGACGCTCGACGGCACGCTGAACGTGGCCGAGATTGGCGCGGGCAGCTTCCTGACGGCCAGTGTGGGTGACACGTGGCGGCTGATCAACTACAGCGGCACGCTCACGGACAACGGGTTGACATTGGGCAGCATGCCGTCACTGCAGTCAGGCTACTATTTCGTCGTGGACACCGCCACGGCGGGCCAGGTGAACCTGAGGGTTGTGCCCGAGCCTTCGGCAGCGGTGCTGGGATTGATCGGCGGTCTGGGGCTGCTCCTTGCGGTGCGCCGTCGCTGGTCTTGAAAACGGGCCGGGGAGGCGCGCGCCAATCGCGCGCCTCCCCTCCTTCACGCCGTCCGGGGTTTGGGGGAAGAAAGCGCGAAATCCGATTGCAATTTTTCCAGATTTGATTTAAGGATTTGGACGTCCGGGGCCGAGCAGTCGGTTTTGCCCGGGCGATGTGCCAAACTGAAACCCTGAACAAACCCATGAAAATGAAGAAGTGTGCGTTCGTTTCGACTCGTGTCCATCCGCTCGGCGGCATTGGCTTGCTGACCGGAATTCTCGTGTTTTTGCAAACCCAATACCTGCCCGCGCCCAGCGGCACGTGGAACAATGTTAGCGGGAGTTGGGGCGACACCGCCAATTGGGTGGGTGGCGTCATTTGCGACGGAGCAGGTTCGACGTTCGCGACGGTGGCGCTTTCGCCTTCGGGGGTAACGCGGACCTGCACGTTAGACGCGTCCAGAACCATCGGTCAGCTCAACTCCATCAACGTCAATGGCGGCAACAGGGCATTCATGCTGACCGACGGCGGCGACACAACCCTGACGCTGACGTTATCCGTGGGCGGTCGGCCGTTGTTTAACGTCCTGAACGGGCCCTGCTTCCTTAACTTGGCGTTGGCGGGAACCGAGGGTGTTCGCTTTCGAGTTCGGGATGCAGGCGGCCTGGCGACAGTGACCATCACTCGCCCTCAGCAGTATTCGGGCGATACTGAACTGGCCGCTGGCCAGGGCAGTTCGGGGATTAGTCGCGTCATTGTTGGGGTGGCGGATGCCCTTCCGCACGGATCGGGCAAGGGGAACATTGTGTTCACCAACTTTAACAATCAAGGCTATGGAGTTTTGGATTTGTCCACGAACGACGTGACGGTGAACGCTTTGGTTAGCATTGGACCGGGCGGAAGGATTTTGGCAACCGGCGACCCCGGAACAAGTACTCTGACGGTCGGTGATGCTGATGCGAGCGGCGATTTCGGGGGCGTGATTGAGGACAACACTCGGACGGTCGCCCTGACGAAGATCGGCACGGGCACGCAGGTGCTGGGCGGCAACAACTCTTACACCGGGCCGACCACCGTTGAGGCGGGGGCGTTGATCATCAACGGCACGCTTCAGAACAGCCCCGTCACTGTCAACGGCGGTCTGTTGGGCGGCAACGGCACCCTCCTGAACTCGGTGATCGTCAACGCCGGCGGCACCATCAGCGCCGGGGCGAGCGTTGGCATCCTGAACCTCGTCGGCGGCCTGGACCTGAGCGCCGGCGGCACCAACCTCTGGGAATTGGTCGCCAACAGCGATACCAACCCGGGCACGGACTTCGACCAAATCAGCCTGGCGGCGGGAACGTTGGACCTGACCGACTCGACGTTGGTGGTTTCGTTGGGCGGCTCGGTGAATCCTTCGGACCCGTTCTGGACTTCGGCGCATAGTTGGGACGTGATCGCTTCGGCCGTGGGCTCGGGCACGTCCAACTTCAAATACATCAAGGTTCAAGGACCTGCGCCGGCCGGCACGTTCGCGACCACCAACGACGGGATGAACGTGAAGCTGCTCTTCACCCCGGGCGGTGGCCCGCCGCAACCGCCGCCCACGCCGGTGCGCATCACGGCCATTACCGGCGCGGGCACGCCGACCGTGACCGTCTATTACACCAACACGATTCCCGGCAGCAACTACGTGCTGCAATACACCACGAATCTGAGCGCGCCGGTCTGGTCGGTCGTCGGCAACAAGACGGCTTCCGGCACGAGCGATTCGCAGAACGACACGGCGGCCAGCGGGCCGCAGCGGTTCTACCGCGTGTATTACCAGTACACGCCCTGAGCCGGCGGTTTGAGAGGGGGGCCGGCCCGCCGTTCCGGCCGCGCCCGCAAGTTCAAGCCCGTTCCTCGTGATGAGGAACGGGCTTTTTGTTTTCGGAGCGTTCAGCGCTCGCACAGGGTGGGCAGCGCCGGCGGTTTTCGATCCCGCCGCTCGGCTCGGCGCCCGATTCCGGTGGCTGTCCTCGCCCGAACGCATTGCGGGGTAAATCGAATGTCTGTCGGAGCGCCGGTTTTCGGGCGCAACGGTTCAGATGTTGAACTCCGGGCCCAGATAAATCTCGCGCGCCTTGGGGTCTTCGAGCATCGCCGCGCCGCCGCCCTCGTAAACGACCTCGCCCTTGTGGATGAGATAGGCGCGGTCCACCAGCTTGAGCGTTTCGCGGACGTTGTGGTCGGTGATGAGGATGCCAAGCCCGCGTTCCTTGAGCCGCCGGATGATTTTCTGCACCTCGTAAACCGCAATCGGGTCAATCCCGCTGAACGGCTCGTCGAGCAGGAGCAGGCGCGGACTGAGCACCAGCGCGCGGGTGATTTCGAGTCGGCGTTTTTCGCCGCCGCTGAGCGTGTAGGCCATGTGGTGCGCCAGAGGCGTGAGGTCGAGTTCGTCCAGCAGATACGTCAAGCGCACCTGACGCTCGGCGCGGCTGAGCCGGCACGTCTCCAGAATCGCCAAAATGTTCTGCGCCACCGTGAGCTTGCGAAAGACCGACGGTTCCTGGGTCAGGTAACCGATTCCCAACCGCGCGCGCCGGTGCATCGGCAGCCGCGTAATGTCCCGCCCGTCGAATTCCACGCGCCCGGCGTCCGGCCGCACAATGCCAACCACCAGATTGAACGTGGTCGTTTTGCCCGCGCCGTTGGGCCCGAGCAGACCGACAATTTCGCCCGGACGCACGAACAACGAAACGCGGTTCACCACGCAACGGCGACGATAGGCTTTCACCAGGCCGTCGGTGCGCAACAGCGTGCTGTCGGCTGCGGCCACCCCGGCCGGGCCGGCGTCCGGATGCTCCGGCTGCGATTGCGGTTGGGGTTGAGGCGTGTTCACGTCAGGGCGAGCGAACTTTTTCGGCAAGCTCGCGGGCGGTTTCGGTTTTGATGCGCGCCCTGAACGGGCCGCTCATCGCGTAACGGTTGTGGGTGCGGTCCCAGAGCAACGCCCGCGCGCCGCTGATCTGCACTTCGGGCGTTTCCAATTCGGGCGCGTCCGTCAACTCCAGCACGCGGGTTTGGGCCTGATACACCGCGCGTCCGCCGGTGGCGCGGTTGGCCGACTGCTCGATGACCACGGCGCCCTCGGCATGCAAACTCGTCAGCGCGCCCGTCGCCGGTTCAGCAAGCGCCGTGAGCGTTTGCGCCGCCAGCCGCCGATACGCCGCCGGCCCGTTGGTGACGCCGGGCCGACCCTGTTCGCAGACCACGCCGCCGCGCGCCGTGATGCGTTCCAATCGGCCCGGCGCCGGCGCGGGCGACGAGGTTGAAGCCGCGTCGCTTCCGAATTGCAACTCCAACGTGTCGCACGCCAGACGCGGCTCGTCACCGGTGACGGGCAACTGATGCGCGCGCACACTGCCGCTGAAGGTGGCGCGGCCCGGCCCGGAGCTCAGTGTCCGCGCAAACACACGCAGCGTTTGCGGCGCGGCGTTCGACGGCGTTCCTTCCGGGAACAACGCGAGCAGCCCGCCGCTCGGGCCGCGCAGCGGCAGCGTGACCGTCACCTCCTCTTCGGCCGTGAATTCGCCCGTTTCGGGGTTCACGATGAGCCGCGCGGCGCTGCCCTGCGCCTCCGCGTTGCTCCATTCGGGCCGGCCCGTGAAGACGACGCGGTTGGCGGCGCGGACGAATTCAGCGCGTTCGGCGCGAAGCGAGCCGTCGCTGCGCTCGACGCGCACGTTGCCCTCGGCCACGGCGGTGTCCACCGCCTGACGCGCGCTGTCCAGGGTCGCGACGAGCCGGTCGCACGCCAGGTCGTTCGTTCCCGCCTGCAGGCGAACGCGGCCCGTGGCCAGAACCAAATTGGTTTGCGAGAACACGCGTTCGGCGAGCAGTTCCACGGCGGACGCGTTCGTGGCGCGGGTCAGCATGGCGTGCAACCCGAGCGTGGCCGCCGGCAGGCGCAGCGCGACGCGGCCCTCGGCCAGGACGCTCTTTTGCGCGCGATCGAACACCAAACGATCCGCTTTGCCGGACTGATCGGGTTCTGTCCAGGTCACGTCGCCGATCAACTCGGCGCGTTCGTCGGCGCGGGTGTAAATGGCCCGATCTGCCGTCACGCGCCGGCCGGTCGCCTTTTCCCGGATGGCCAGTCCTTCCTCGGCCTGGGCAAGATCGAACAGGACATTCGTGCCGCCCGATTGGACGGTGAGCCGGCCGCAGGTGAACTCGAATTCCGCGTCCTCGCCGCGCACCTGCTCGTGGAAGACCGCGCGCCGATTGGTGATTTCAAACACGAACCAGCGCGAGGTGATGACCAGCGGCGCCGGCGGCGGATTCGTCAGCGCCCGCTGCAAGGTGGCGCGCACGCGGTTGGAGATGATCAACGTCGCGGTCGCCTGCTCCCATTGAAATCCCTCGCCCTCGATCGCCGCGCGGGCGTCGCCGGATTCGATTTTCATCGGGCCGGCCGCGTGGGCGCGGCCCCGGGCGGCGTCGTGGATGCATTCCGGCGCGGCGACCCACGCCTCGCGTTCGCCGGTGGGGCGGTAAAACTCCAGTTGCACCTCTTTGAGGCGATAACGCCCGCCTTCGAGCAGTTCGGCCTCGCGCCCGCTCAAGCGCCAACGCGGTTGCTGCTCGTGCGGCGGGCCGTAGGTCTCGCCCGTGGCCGTGAATTCACCGACGGTGCCGATGGTGGAACTGACCTGCGCCTTGGCCGGCGGCATCAGCACCGGCGCCAGCGCGGTGGCCAGGGCCACGTACAACATGGAAGCGCAACCCGGCCGGCTGCAGCGGTGCGAATCGAGACTCTGCGGGCGTGGTTGCACGGTCAGGGGGCGGCGGCGCGCGCCGCCTTGAAAATCCGAACGAATTCCCGCAGCAGACGCGGCATTTCGGCGAGCGGAATCATGTTCGGCCCGTCGCTGAGCGCGCGCTCGGGCCGTGGGTGCGTTTCGATGAACAGGCCGTCAGCGCCCGCGGCCAGCGCCGCGCGGGCGAGCACCGGGGCAAACTCGCGTTCGCCCGCGGAGCGGTCGCCTCCGCCGCCGGGCAATTGCACCGAGTGGGTCGCGTCGAAAATCACCGGACAACCGGTGCGCTTGAGAATCGGAATCGAGCGCATGTCGGCCACGAGATTGTTGTAGCCGAAGGTCGTGCCGCGCTCGGTAACGACGATGCGTTTTGCGCCGAGGTCGCGCGCCTTCTCGACGGCCTGGTGCATTTCGGCGGGCGAAAGAAACTGGCCTTTTTTCAGGTTCAAAATGCGCCCCGTGCGGGCGGCCGCGGCGATGAGATCGGTCTGCCGACAGAGAAACGCCGGGATTTGGAGCACGTCCACAACTTCCGCGGCGGCGGCGGCCTGGGATTCGGTGTGAATGTCCGTGAGCACCGGCACGCGGCATTCGGCCCGCACCCGCGCGAGCACTTTCAAGCCCGCGTCCAGGCCGGGCCCGCGAAACGAGCGGGCCGAGGTGCGGTTGGCCTTGTCGAAACTGGCTTTAAACACGTAGTGCACCCCCAGCCGCGCACAGGCCCGACGCAGCGTTTCAGCCACCCGAAGGCACAACCGCTCGCTCTCGATCACACACGGCCCGGCGATGAGCGTGAGGCGGTCGGCGTCGGTAAAGGCGTTCCAGATGGCCGCGTCATTGAGCACGCGGGTGTTTTAACAGTCCGGCGCTCGAAAGTAAACGGCCGCCCGGCCGGCGTCCGGGGCGATTGCGCCGTCGTTCTCGAGGGCGGCCCGGCCTTTTTTCCGGACAAAAACCGCGGCTTGCAGAAACCCGCGCGCGGTGGTAGCAAGCGCATAACCATTCATGACTGCACCTGCGGCTAAACCCGCCCGGACGCGCGACGACGACCGCCCGCTGATCTTCGCGGTGGATGACGAGCCGATGTTGCTCGAACTGGTGGCGCTGGTGCTCGATCCGATGGGCTTTCGCGTGCAAACGTTTCGCGATCCGTCCCAAGCGCTTCAGGCGTTCAGGCGTGCGCATCCGGCGCCGGTGCTGATCGTGACCGATTACGCGATGCACTCGATGACGGGGCTGGACCTGATTCGCGAGTGCCGGCGTTTGCGGCCCGGCCAAAAGGTGATTCTGGTCAGCGGCACCGTGGATGAAACGGTGTATGAGGGCGAACGGGAAAAGCCGGACCGGTTTCTGGCCAAACCCTATCAGGCCGAACAACTGGCGCGCGTCGTGCGGGAGGTGCTGGCCGATTGAGCCGCAAACCGGTCGCGGCGTTCGCGGCGATTTTTGCTCGTCTGCTCCCGGGAACCGTGTTTGAGTCATGCCATGAAAAAAATTCTCCTTCGGGTTTTGCTCGTCGTTGTCGTTCTGGTCATCCTTGTCGTGGTGACGCTGGGATTGTTTTTGGATCGCGCCATTAAAAGCGGCGTGGAAACGGCCGGGCCGAAATTTGCCAGGGTGGCTGTGCGGCTCGACAGCGTGAGCGTGTCGCTGTTGAGCGGCTCGGGCAAAATCAAGGGGCTGGTGGTGGGCAATCCCGAAGGTTACACAACGCCGCACGCCATCAGCGTCGGCAGCGCCAGCGTTGCATTGCAGCCCGGCTCGCTGCTCTCGGACAAAATCGTCATCCGCTCCATCCGCATCGAATCGCCGGAGATCGTTTTCGAGGGCGGCCTGCGCGGCAACAACCTCAGCCAGATTCGCGACAACCTCAACGCCGCGCTCGGCGGCGCCGGCGAAAGGTCCACACCGCAAACCCCGTCCGAATCGGAAAAGCCCGCCCGAAAGCTGCAGGTGGACGAGTTGCTGATCACTGGCGGGAAAGTGAAGGTCAGTCTCAAGGGCACGGGGGGGTTCGCCGCCCCGGTGCCGCTGCCGGACATTCATTTCACCAACCTCGGCCAGGGACCGGAGGGCATCACGCCCGGCGAACTGGCCCGGAAAGTTCTCGCCGCCGTCACCGAAGGCGCCATCAAAGCCGCCGCCGGCGCCGTGACCGACATCGGCAAGGGCGCCGTGGAGGCCGCCACCGGCGCGGGCAAGGAAGCCACCGAACAGGTCGAGAAAACCGCCAAGGGCATCACCGACCTGTTCAAGAAAAAGAAGTAACGGCGCAAGGCGATTTGGCGACGGGAACAACGGGATGCTGAGCGATTTCGAGACTCGTGCCTGTGCCCGCGGGTTGACGTGGGCGGCTCTGGCGTGCGGGCTTTGGACGGCGTGCGCCGCGCCTCTTACGTTCACGGTGCATCCGGCTGCGCCCGGCGAACAGCTCGTGCGCGTGTCCCTGCCGTTGCCGCCCGGGTTTCTGGAGACCAACCGCACGCTGACGGTTGCGGGTCCGGACGGCGTTTTCCGACGCGTCGGGTTGCGCGTGCTCTCATGGCATCCGGGTTCCGGAAACGCTCCCCGCACGGCGCGCCGCGCGCTGGTCACGTTTCCGTGGGATTTCGCTGATCTGCGCCCCGTGGCGTTCGCGGCCGAGCCGGCCCGTGTCCGCGCCGAAAAAGCCGCGCCGTTGCCGGTGACGCTCCGCGTGACCAACGGCGTTTACCAACTCGAATGGCGCAACGGACGGCGCGCCACGCTGCGTCTCATCGCGCCGCCGGTCGAGTCCGCGAATGCGCCGCCGCGAATCGAGGTCGTCGAGGATCATCCGTTTTACCGTTGGCTGCGGATTCATGGGGCGGACGCGACGTGGCCGCGGGTGGTCGAGTTTCGGCTCGACGCGCTGGGCGGTGTGGTGGCGGTGGCGCACCTTCAGCGCGGGCAGACCAACGACTGGTTCGCGCCCGACCTGGGCTGGGAATTGGAGACCTCGGCGCGCGGCGCCGCGCTGCAGGTTGCTGACAAACTGCGTTTGAGCGCGCGCGAGCGGCTGGCTCACAGCTTCGCCGACGGCGCACCAGCCTCCTGTCTGCTGGACGGCGCGATGGCCGTTCATTTTCCGGACGCACCGCTCACGCGCCGGGGCGGAATCGAGGTCAGTCCCGGACCGCAACGGCGCTGGGTCTGCCGTTACCTGCGCTGCGCGGCGGCCGAGCGCGTGCCGATGCAATGGATGGCGTGGCGGCGGGCGGTGATCGCGCTGACGCCGCCCGGCGTGGCACCGCCGACGGCGGCGCTCGTTTCACCGCATCGGCTGGAGGCGCCCGCCGAGCTTTGGGCCGCGCTCTACGGTGTGCGCCCGGTGTCATCCGCGCTGCCGCCGGAGTTGGAGCGCCTGGCGCGTTATCATCGTGACGCCATCGTGCGCAGCGCGGCCGTGGGCGACGATTTCGGCAACGTCACTGCGTTCAGCGACGGATCGCCGCACGGCGCCACGTTTGGCATGAACCGGCTCAATCACGGCGCGGCGATTTTTGAATCGGGTTGGCGCACCGGCGAGGCGCGGTTGACCGAGACGGCGCTGGGCTGGTGCGACAATTTTTACGATCTCTCGATCTGGTGGGGCGAACCGCAGCGCGGCGGCACGCGCTACAACAACGTCGCGCGGTTCGGCCCCGTGCCCAACCGCGAGTTCATGTGGCGCTCGGATCGCGCGGTGAACTTTTGCACGAAAGGCTTCGACTGCTTCTGGCTCGCGTGGGAGGAGACGGGCGATCCGCGAATGCTCGAGGCGCTCCGGGCGCAGGTGGACTATGCGCGGCAGTTCGTTCACGCCAATCAGGGTGAGTGCCGGAACATCGGCGTCGCGCGCGATTTCGTTCGGCTTTACGAATACACGGGGGACGCGGCGCATCTGGCTGAGGCCGTGCGGCTGTTTGCCGAGCTGCGAACCAAGCTTTCGCCGGAGCATCTGTTTGATCAGGGCGGCAAACCGCTCGATCCCGACCCGCCGTATATCGAGGACGATGAGCGCGGGTTGAAAGTTGGGTACGCCAAGCCCTACATCCTCGGCTACGCGCTGGCCGGGCTGCCCGCGTTGCTCCGGCACGCGCCGAAGGAGCCGGGCCTGAAGGAGACAATTCGCGCGGTGGCGGATTTTCTGGCCCAGACCGTGGATCCGGCCGGCGGCTGGCGCTATCCGCATCCGCGCTCCAGTCAGGTCTTCATCGGCCAGGGCGTGGAGCACGCATGGCAGTTGGCCGAGGCGGCGCGGGCGCTCGGGCCGGACTCGAAGTGGCTCGATGCGATCGAGACGGTGCTCCGCGCGCGAATCCACGGCTGGTTGCGCACGGGTCGGATTCTCAGCGGACTTGAGGGTTGGGAACTCAGCACCGGTCGCGTCAAAAACTCCAAGGAGCTTTACGAACTTTACCGCAAACCGTCGGACCGCGATCCGGCGCGGGATTATTCCGAGGGCCGGGTGTCACTGGGCAGCGTGCCGCCCGAGGGGCTTGTTTATTTGGAGGACGTGCTCGCGTTTTATCTGGAGCACCGACCGGCGTCGCGATTGCTCACGCCGCCCGGGCCCGACGAGCCGTTGGGCCGGATTCTGGCGCGTTTGCCGGAGAAACAACCATGAAACGGAACGCGTGGATGTTGTGCGTCGTCGCCGGCGCGATTTCGGCGTGGTCGGGCGAGACGACCTACGAATCGCCCGGCGTGCAGGACAAGCTGCCGGTGTTTTACCGGAATCTGGCGGCGCGGATGGAGTATCCGCTCTCGTGGTTGAGCGGGCAGCATCGCAACTTCGCGCGGTGGCGCGAGCAGGCGCGCGCGGAGTTTTTCAAGAGTCTGCAAGCCCTGCCGCCGGCCGCGCCGTTCGAGCCGGAGGTCATCGCCGAACAGGATCGGGGCAGTTACGTCGCGCGGAAGGTGGTGTTCAACGTCACGGCGGACAGTCGGGTGCTGGCGTGGATGCTGGTTCCCAAGTCCCGCGGGCCGCATCCGGCGGTGCTCTTGTTGCACGACCACGGGGCGAAGTTCGACATCGGCAAGGAAAAGGTCATTGAACCCTGGGACGTGCCGGCGGAAAAAATCGAATCGGCGCGCAAGTGGGTGGCGCAATACTACGGCGGACGATTTATCGGCGACGAGCTGGCCAAACGCGGCTACGTGTGTTTTGCAACCGACGCGCTGAACTGGTCGGATCGCGGCGGCGGGGGCTACGAACATCAGCAGGCGCTCGCGGCGAATTTTCTCCAATTCGGCGCCTCGTGGGCGGGCTGGATTGCCCACGAGGATGTGCGAGCGGCGGAGTTTCTGGCCACACGACCGGAGGTGGACGCGCGGCGCGTTGGGGCGATGGGCCTGTCGCTGGGCGGGGTGCGCACCTGGCAGGTCGCGGCGTTGACCGACCGCATCCGGGCCGGGGTGTCGGTCTGCTGGATGGCCACGCGCAAAGGGCTGATGGTTCCGGGCAACAACCAGACGCGCGGGCAGTCGGCGTTCTCGTTCACGCACCCGGGATTGGCGGACAAACTGGATTACCCGGACGTGGCGAGCATCGCGTGTCCGAAGCCGATGATGTTCCTGTGCGGGCGGCGCGACCCGCTGTTTCCGGTGGACGCGATCGAGGAGGCGTTCGCCAAACTGCGGAAGGTTTGGGAGTCGCAGCGAGTTGGCGAGCGGCTCGTCACGCGGCTCTACGACGCCCCGCACGAGTTCAACCTGCAGATGCAGCAGGACGCGTTTGCGTGGTTGGACGAACAATTGCGGCGCGCCCGTTGAACGGTCGGCTGGTTTGACGGACGGCGCTTCTTCGAAGCCGCGCGGCCGGGCGAGGTTGACCAGCGCGCACGGGAGCGGAGGTGGCATCCTGCTGCAGCGCGCCCGACGCCGGAACAAATCAGGGGTCGCTCCGGCCCTGTTCGGCTGCTGCGGATTTGACACGGCTTGAGCGGGCCGGGCGTCCTTGACGAATTTGAACGCGCTGACTATTAGAAACGTCCATTGGATTGAATTGTGCCGGGCGAGGGCGAACCGAACCAACGCGCTGTCGCCCACGGGAAAACGTCCGGCCTCAAACTCGCACGAACGTATGCGCATTCGAGAATGTCTTTCATGGATTGGGTTGGTTGTGGCAGGCACGACGGGCCTCTGGTCCGCGTCCGCCGCCGACAAGGATTCCACCGCCGAGCTGCCGGAACGGCGCATTGTCGCTGCGTTTCAGTATCCGGGCGTGACGCTCAGCCCGGACGACAGCGTGAGCGTGGATTTGCTCATCAAGAACCGCGGACGCAGCGACGAGACGCTGCTGGTGGATGTGGTGGAAAAGCCCAAGGACTGGACCGTCGAAATCAAGCGCTACGGCACGGTGGTCAGCGGCGTGTTTGTGGCGTCGCGCGAGGATCAGACGCTGACGCTCAGCGCGCGTCCGACCGACAAGGAGCAGAAGAAACTGCCCGTGGGCACGCATCGGTTTGTGGCACGGGTTCGCAGTCCCGATGGCGCCGTGGATCTGAAGCCCGAATTGACGGTCTCGGTGGTTTCGGAGCAGAAAACCGGCGAACGGGTGACGATTGAGACGTCGTATCCCACCTTGCGCGGACCGTCGGGCGACAAGTTCCAGTTTTCGTTGGACGTGCACAACGACACGGGCGCGGACGCGGTGTTTAACTTCCGGGCAATCGCGCCGCCGGGCTGGGAGACCTCGTTCAAGCCCGCCTACGAGTCCAAGCAGATCAGCTCGCTCCAGATCAACGCCAACTCGACGCGCACCGTCGAGATGGAAGTGACGCCGCCCTACAACGCGCAGGCCGGCGAATACGACTTCAAGGTCATCGTGGAATCGCCCAAAGCGAAAGCCGAAAAAGACCTCAAGGTGGTGCTTACCGGCACGTATGGGTTGAAGGTCGGCACGCCCAACGGGGTGCTGTCGCTCGTGACCGAACGCGGCCGACCGGCGACCGTGACGTTGATGGTGCAGAACACCGGTTCGGCCGCGCAGCGCGAAATCACCTTCTCGGCGTTCAAACCGGAAAATTGGAAGGTCGAATTCAAGCCCGAAAAACTCGAAAACGTCGAGCCGGGCGCAGTCAAGCAGACCGAGATCACCATCACGCCGGCCGAACAGGCGTTGATCGGCGACTACTCGGTGTCGGTGCAGACCGAGGGCGAACGGGTCAACAAGGAAACCGAATTCCGCGTCACCATTCGCGCGGCGTCCACGTGGGGTTGGATCGGCGTGGGGATCATCGCGTTGGTGATTGTCGGGCTGGCGGTCACCTTCCGCGTGCTGGGTCGGCGTTGATATGGCCGCGATCATTCAGACCGAGGGCCTGACCCGCCGTTACGGTGCGCAGACGGCGGTGGACGGCCTGACGCTGGAAATTCAGGAGGGCGAAATCTTCGGCTTCCTCGGGCCCAACGGCGCGGGCAAGACGACGACGATCCTGATGTTGCTCGGGTTGACGGAGCCGACGGCCGGTCGGGCGCGCGTGCTGGGTGTGGACCCGACCCACGATCCGTTGCTCATCAAGCGTCAGGTCGGCTACCTGCCTGAGAACGTCGGTTTCTACGACGACATGACCGGGCGCGAGAACCTGCGCTTCATGGCGCAGTTGAACCGGATTCCCGAGGAGAAGGCGCGGGCCAAAATCGAGGAGGCGCTGTCCATCGTGGGTTTGAACGGCGAGGGCGACAGGCTGGTGGGCGCGTATTCGCGCGGGATGCGCCAGCGGTTGGGCATTGCCGAGTTGCTCATCAAGGATCCGAAGCTGCTCATTCTCGACGAGCCGACGCTGGGATTGGACCCGGACGGCGTGAACAAGATGCTCGATTTGATTTCGAGCCTGAACCGCGAGCGGGGCATCACGGTGATGCTTTCGTCCCACCAGCTTGAGCAGGTGCAGCGCATCTGTCATCGCGTCGGCATCATGATCAAGGGCCGGCTGGTTGCGCTGGGCACGATCGAGGAGCTGGCCAGGCGCAAACTGGGCGATGCCGCCGGGCCGAACCTGCAGGAAATTTACATGCGCTACTTCAAGGAGAGTTGAGCCATGTGGACGATTTGCCGCAAAGAACTGGCCGACCATTTCAGCTCCACCCGGTTTCTGATTCTGTTTTGCCTGATTCTGATGGTGGCGCTGGTGAGCACCTACATGGCGGCGAGCGGCCTCCGCGAGGCGCTCGAGGGCTGGGCCAAACCCTCGCAGGTGTTCCTGATGATCTACACAACGTCGGGCAAGTTCATCTCGCTGGTGGAGTTCATCGCCTTCTTCGGGCCGTTGCTGGGCATCGTGATGGGGTTCGACGCGATCAACCGCGAACGCCAGCACCGCACGCTGGCGAAGCTGGTGTCGCAGCCGATTTTCCGGGACGCGGTGATCAACGGCAAATTCCTGGCGGGGGTCATCACCGTGAGCATCGCCATGACCAGCCTGTTGTTGCTGGTCACGGGCCTGGGATTCATGACCGTGGGCGTTGTGCCCGGGCCGGAGGAAATCGCGCGGCTGGCGATTTATCTCGTCATCAGCGTGGCCTACGTGTCGTTCTGGCTGGGGCTGGCAATCCTGTTTTCGATTCTGTTTCGTTCGCTCGCCACCTCGGCGCTCGCGGCCGTGGCGCTGTGGGTGTTCTTTTCCTTCTTCATCGGATTCGCCTCGGATCTGGTGGCCGATGCGCTTGCGCCGGTGAACAACCCGCGCGACCCGGAGGAACTCGTCGCCAACTCACGCGTCGCCAACGCGGCGAGCCTGATTTCGCCGGCGG
>Ga0272448_1003269_pt1 | contig 19422 bp, 13 predicted proteins | sample YNPCB0191_FD_202220 | JGI IMG/M metagenome (GOLD analysis project Ga0272448, IMG submission 202220) | Hot spring sediment microbial communities from Yellowstone National Park, WY, United States - YNP-CB-019-1 | ecosystem: Environmental > Aquatic > Thermal springs > Hot (42-90C) > Sediment... | reverse complement strand
TGATGTCGTTCGGGCTGGCGTACGACTTCCGGCAGCGGATCCCGTGGGTGACGGGACAGTTCCTCGTCGTCCTGCCGTTCACGCTGGCGATCAAGTTCATCGTCTTTGGGCTGATGCATCAGTACCGAGGTTCGTGGCGCTACGTGGGGCTCCGCGACCTGTTCTCGGTGGTGAAAGCGTCACACATCAGCGCGTTCGTGTTCGTAGCCGGGTACTACCTGACGGAGAACCTGATAGTGCGGCAGTACGGCCGGCCGCTGTTCGTGGAGCATCCGTTTCCGGCTTCCGTGTTCCTGCTGGACTGGCTGTTTACGATCGCTCTGGTGTGCAGCGCACGGATCGGATTCCGCTTCTACCACGAAGAGATTCGCCCGAGTCGGACGGGATCGCTCGTGCGGTTGCTCATTGTGGGGGCGGGAGACGCGGGCGAGGCGGTGCTTCGCGAGATCCTGCGGATGAAGGAGGAGCGATACGAAGTCGTCGGTTTCCTGGATGACGATCCGGCGAAGGAACACGCGCGGATACACGGGGTGGAGGTGCTGGGCCGAACGGACGAGGTGCGGACGATCTGCGAGAAGCACCGGGTGGATGAAGTCCTCATCGCGATGCCGTCGGCGGGCCAGCGGAAGGTGCGGCAGATCGTCGAGCAGTGCCAGGGGACGAATCTTCGGTTCCGGACGGTCCCGGGGCTTCCGGAGCTGATCGACGGCCGGGTGCAGGTGAGTCAGATCCGGGAGGTGGACATCGAAGACCTTCTCGGTCGCGAGCCGGTAACGCTGGACACGCAGGCGATCGGTGAATACCTGCGGGGCCGGCGGGTGCTGGTTACGGGAGCGGGAGGTTCGATCGGCGCGGAGATGTGCCGGCAGATCGCCCGGTTCGCTCCGGCCCGGCTGGTTCTCCTGGAACGGGCGGAGAACAATCTCTTTTACATCGAGCGGGAGCTTCGGCGAAGCCACCCGTCGCTGGAGATCGTTCCGGTGGTGGGCGACATCGGGGATGCGGCGCGGATGGAGCAGGTCTTCCGGGCGCACCGGCCGCAGACCGTCTGCCACGCGGCGGCGCACAAGCATGTCCCGATGATGGAGGCCAACCCGGGCGAGGCCGTGAAGAACAACATCGGCGGGACGAAGATGCTGGCGGACACGGCGATCCGGCACGGGGTCGAGAAGTTCGTGATGATCTCCACGGACAAGGCCGTAAACCCGACAAGCGTGATGGGCTGCACGAAGCGCGTAGCGGAGCTGTATGTGCAGCAGCTTTCGGCGAGGGGCCGGACGCAGTTCGTTACGGTGCGATTCGGGAACGTGCTGGGCAGCAGTGGCAGCGTGGTGCCGATCTTCCGGGCGCAGATCGCGGCGGGCGGGCCGGTGACGATCACGCACCCGGAGATGCGTCGGTATTTCATGACGATTCCGGAGGCGGCGCAGCTCGTCCTGCAGGCGGGAGCCATGGGGCAGGGAGGCGAGATCTTCCTGCTCGATATGGGCGAGCCGGTGAAGATCATCGACTTGGCGCGGGAGATGATCACGCTCAGCGGGTTGCGGCCGGGGGAGGACATCGAGATCGTCTGCACGGGAATCCGCCCGGGGGAGAAGCTGTTTGAGGAACTCTCGATCGAGGGCGAGGACGTGAGCCGGACCGCACATCCGAAGATCGGGATCATGAAGAAACGTCCGCGGGAGTGGGAGGAGATTTGCGAGGGGATCTCACGCCTGCTGCGCCTGGCAGAGGCGGGCGACGAAGCGGCGATCCGCTCGGAACTCAAGGCCCTTGTGCCGCAGTACAATCCGGGCAACGGCTGGGAAAAAGCGGCGGTCCCGCCGCAGCCGGCCGATGTCCCGTCACAGACGGCCCCCACGGCCGCGCCTTCCGTGGCCCCGGGCGCCGCAACGACCTGATCCGAGCAACGCGCGGCTTTTCGCGAGGCCCACGCCCCGACCACACGAGCGGCTCGCGCCCAAAAAACACAGAGAGCATGATCGGTCGGAGAGAGAATTCCGAGCCGCTGCTCTCTGCCTACCACGTGGTTCCCCACCGTCGGCCACATTCGAGCCGCCAGTCGCCGAAAACGACCGCACTCGTGCTGACCCGCAGTGAGCCCGCGTGGTCAAAACCCTTTCCCCGGGGTTCCGTTACTTCATTATATCGGCTACACGCTGCCGGTTTCCACTGCCCATAGAACTTCAAGTGCAGATAATCGCTCGGCCCGGGCCACCCGCGTCGGCCGGGCATGCTTCCACGTTACCGGTGTGACCCCTGCGGGCGCCTTGGCTTGCGGCGTGCGATCGGTGTGCTGCGCGACGGCCGCTCCCGATTGGTGCGGCGGGGCCCGGACGTTATGACAGTTGTACGCACCGCAGGTACACTGCCGGTTAACAGGTGTTCGCTATGCCGACCCGTCCGGACCAGAGCCGCCGCCGGCAGGAGCTGTATGCCCTTCTGGGCGAGCTGCCCGACCGGCATCGCCCCGTCACGGCTCAGCGAATCGCCCAGACCCGGACCGCCTTCTGCGTGCTCGAGCGGCTGGTGCTCGATCTCAACGGGATCGAGCCGGTTCCCGCGTACTTCGCCCGGCCGTTGAGTGCTGCGCCGGGCGAACGTCGGCCGACCGTCCTCTACAATCACTCGCACGGCGGTGAGTACGAGATCGGCAAGGACGAGTTGCTTGCGGGCCGCCGCTACATGCATCGGCCGGCGTACGCGGAGGTCCTGACGCGGATGGGGTACAACGTTCTGTGCATCGACGCATGGGCGTTCGGTGATCGCGGTGGCCGAAGCGAGACGGCGATCTTCAAGGAGATGCTCTGGCGCGGCCGGGTGATGTGGGGCATGATGGTCTATGACAGCCTTCGCGCGGTCGACTACCTCACCACGCGGGCCGACGTGGATGCTCTGCGGCTCGCGACGCTCGGTATGTCGATGGGCAGCACGATGGCGTGGTGGCTCGCCGCGCTGGATGAGCGGATCAAGGTTTGCGTCGATATCTGTTGCCTGAGCGACTACGATGCGTTGATCGAGACGCAGGGTCTTGATCGTCACGGCGTGTACTACTACGTTCCCCGGCTGCTCAAGCACTTCAGCACGGCCGACATCAATTCGCTGATCGCGCCGCGTCCGCATCTGAGCCTGGCGGGCGAGTTGGACCCGCTCACGCCCCCGGCCGGCCTCGATCGCATCGACCACCATCTCCGCGAGGTCTACGACGCTCACGGCGCGCCGGAGGCATGGCGACTCGTTCGTTCGCCGACCGGCCACGTCGAGACGGCTGCCATGCGGGCGGAGGTGGAGGGGTTTCTTCGCCGGTATCTATAGGGGGCTGCGATGCGAGCCAAAGCGCCGCCGTTGGCGGCGCACTCCAAGAGCTTCGCGGCCGGCGTTGCGTTTGCGCCTCGTCGAGGCGACGGTCTTGGTCGGGGTCTGGAGATCCCTCCTACGTTTACATTGGTTGGGGTCTGCAGACCGCTCCTACCGGAACTTCAGCTTGCGGGCGGCGAAGAGCGTCATTCGCAGCAGCAGCCAGCCGTGGGCGAAGCGGCTGATGTTCGTCTCGCCGTACGTGCGGGCACGGTAGCGGACGGGGACCTCCACGATCTTCAGGTCCGCCCTGGCGGCGCCGAAGATCAGGTCGAAATCGCCGAATGGGTCAAAGTCGCCGAAATAGTGCCGGTTGGCGGCGATTCGCTCGTAGTCCCTTTTCCGCAGGACCTTCGTGCCGCAGAGCGTGTCGCGGAAACGCTGCTCCAGGATCCACGTGAAGGCGATGCTGAAGAACCGGTTGCCGAGCTTGTTGAGGAAACGCATGGCCTCGCGTTCGAGCGGATAGACGAGCCGCGTGCCGTTGACGAACTCGCCCCGGCCCTGCACAAGTGCGTTGAAGAACTTTGGCAGGTCTTCCGGCGGGACGGTCAGGTCGGCGTCGAGGATCATCAGCACGTCGCCCTTGGCGGCGGCGAAGCCCTTGCGGACGGCGTCGCCCTTGCCGCGTCCGTCGCCCTGGTGAATCAGGCGGATGTCCTTGTCCGGGTTGGCGGCGATGACCCGCTCGATCTCCTCGGGCGTGCCGTCGGTGCTGTTGCCGTCCACGAAGATGATCTCGGTATGCGTGCCGAGCGCCGGCGTCCGCGCGACGGCCGCCGCAACGTTCCCGCGTTCGTTGCGCGTGGGGATGACGACGGAGCAGGAGAAACGTTCCGCGCCCGGCGGCGGGCCGGCGGGTTTGGCCACCAGGAACGTCACCAGCCCGAGATGCCGCAGGACCGGCAGCCGCACGAGAAAGCGGTTGCACAACGGCGCCAGCAGCGGGATGCCCAGTGGGCAGAGCAGCTCTGCGCTTTCGCGGATGACCTCGAAGCCGGCCAGCGAAAGCAGGTTTTCCAGGTCCCAGCGGCTCAACCAGTTCTGCTCCGCCACCTTGCGGCGCAGCCGCAGCGCAGAGGCCGCGCGGAGGGCCGGCTCCCACAGGGCGTTGTAGTAGGCGATGAGCACGCGGCTGTCCGTCGTGGTCACCCGGCGGATGCGATCCAGCACGCGCTGCACGTCGGCGAAGGTCCCGATCTCGTTGCAAAGGACGGCATAGTCGAACGTCCCGTCCACCTCGAACGACTCCGGCTCGGCGGCGATGAACGTCAGGTGCGGGTGTTTCGTGCGGGCGTACTCGACGACGTCTGCCGCCGGGTCGATGCCCACGCCGCGCGCGGGCTTGAGGCTCGCCAGCAGGTCGCCCGTGCCGCAGCCGACATCAAGCACACGCGAGCCGGGGGGGACGTGGAGTTGAAAGAGCCGTTGCAGGGCCGTGTAGTAGAAGCGACGGCGGCGATGCCAGTATTCCAGCACCTCAGGCGCGGCGTGATGCCGCGCGTAGTGGCCGGCGAGACGCTCGCGTTCCGCGGCGGCCCAGTCGCAGGCGGATTCGGCCGCCGTGCCTTCGGTTCGTTCTGCCGGCGTCGTGGTGTCCAACTGGCTGCTCCTGGGGTGTCCGGATTCGGGCGGCGAACGCGGCATCAAGGAGATCGGCGGTCAACAGGCCGCCCGACGTTCAGCCCTGGTGGTCCTCAACGAAGGGCATGGCCGCCGGGCACGCGAACCGGAAGGCCCTGCCGCGCCCGCCCGGTCGTGTCTCCTTCCGTGTTCGTCGCCGTTCATTCGATCAAGAGCTGTATGCTAACTTTCTGGCCGTTGGGTTGGAAGCGGAACGTGATCGTGTCGCCGCAACTGTAGCCCTCGCCGATTCGGTACAGGCGCTGCTCGCCGTGGGCGATTTCCTGCCCGCTGTCCTGGTCGATCAACCGTCCGCCCAACGTACCCACGACCGTGGCGTTGCTGCAGGCCAGTTCGGTTGTGTCCGACTGGTTGGCCGGGATCAATCCCGTTCCGGCAAAGCCGAGATTGCCAACGATTCGCTTCTCCGGCACGAACAGTTCGGTAGCCGGGTTCGTCACCGGCGTAGCAGACGCGTAGAACTGGACATCGACGGCGTACGCGCTGCTCCCGTTCGCAAAGCGCATGACGACCGTTGAGGGCGGAGGGGGCGGCTCGACGGGCTCGTCGGTTCCGCCGCCGGCCGGCACCCGCACGGCACAGGTCTGCCCCAGACACAGGGGAACGCACAACAGCACGAACAGGGTCAACCGTCTGCGGATTGGTTTGTTCATGGTTCGACCTCCGATCCGGATCATACATCAAGGCGGAGTAAACCGCACCCCATTCATTTATCGCCCAATTGAGGCGCCCGGCTGGAGCGGGTTTGACGGCCGGGGGCCCACGGGGCGGGAATCGCAGGGTTGTCTCGCGGTCTGCGGGTGCCGGGTATTTCCTGCCCGGGCTTCACGGCGGACTTTCATGGCCAGCCAGTCCCGGGCTTGCGGGTCCGAAAGGGACATTGTGCCCGTCGGAAGCCGGAGCCGGCGGAAGGGGGCCTGCAGGTACACATGCGGGCACAGCGGGCATGGATCCGCGTATCGAGCCTGCCTCGGCGCGAAAGCGGCTTGATCCCCGTGCCGGCGGGGTTGCCGCGTGTTCCGAGGCGCGGCGATCGACCGTTTGCTGCATCCATCAGCGGCGAGCCAGGACAGGGAGGCGGACTTCGACCGGACGGGCGATCAGATCGTAATCGCGGGTGCCCGAGCATCGGACACGGACAAACTCGCCGGGGGCGCAGTCTGCGCCCTCGACAAATGTTACGCTGTCGACCTCCGGGGCCTGTCCGGCGTGCCGGGCACGCCGGAGGCGGCCGCTGTTCTCGGCGGCGGCAGGCGCCGACTCGATCAGAACCTCGAAGGTACGGCCCACCTGCTCGGCCGCTTTGGCAAAGGCGATTTCCTGCTGTGCCGCCATGAGGATGTCCGCTCGCTCGCGTTTAACGGCCTCGGGCACCTGGTCTTTCATGCGCCCGGCGGGCGTGTCAGGTTCCCGGGAGTACGCGAAGACGCCCAGGGCATCGAAGCGGACCTCGCGGACGAACGCAAGGAGTTCCTCGAACTCGGCGTCGGTTTCGCCGGGAAAGCCGGTGATGAATGTCGTCCGGATGGCGATACCCGGGATACGGGTTCGCAGGGCCGTCAGGAGCGCTTCGGTCTGCCGGCGGGTGACGCGGCGGTGCATTGCCCTGAGCATGCGGTCGTTGATGTGCTGCAGGGGCAGATCGACGTACTTGACCACGTGCTCGCACTCCGCGATCGCGTCGATGATCCGGTCGGTGAGGACGGAGGGATACGCGTACATCAGCCGGATCCACCGGACGCCCGCCAGGCCGTTGAGCTTGCGGAGCAGCCCCGCCAGACCGTCCTCGTAGCCGATGTCTTCGCCGTAACTGGTCGTGTCCTGACCGATCAGGTTCAGTTCCACCGCTCCGTCCGCGATCAGCTCGCGGGCCTCGGCCAGGACGATCTCGGGCGGCTTGCCATGCATCGGCCCGCGGATCGCGGGGATGGTGCAGAACGTACATCGCTGGTTGCATCCCTCGCTGATGCGGAGGTAGGCGTACGGCCGGGGCGTCAGCCGCAGGCGTGCCGTGTCGAGCGCGACGTACGGATGATAGTCGCCGAGGTACAGGTCGGGCGCGGAGCGCGGCCCTTTCTTCCGGTGCGGCGGCGGGGCGGCCAGCACGGCCCGGGCGATGTCGTCCCGGTTGTGCACGCCGACGAGGGCGTCGATCTGCGGGAAGGCTTCCAGCAGCGCCGTCCCGTCTCGCTGCACAAGGCAGCCGGCGACGACGATCCGCCGGCAGCGGCCCCGTCGTTTGCGTCGGATCGCCTCGCGGATGACCTGATGGGCCTCCTCGCGCGAGGCCTCCAGAAAGCCGCACGTGTTGATGACGATCACCTCGGCGTCCGCCTCGTCGGCGGAGATGACCGCGCCGGCCTCGAGGAGCTGGCCGAGCATCCGCTCGGAGTCTACGAGGTTCTTGGCACACCCCAACGCGACGAATGCGACCTTCACGGGACCGGTCATGGACGCCCTCTGCGGCACGGAAACCCCCGATTGTAGCCCCCGCCTCCGACAGGACCAAACGCAGTTTCGGCGATCACGCCTTCACTTTCGGTTTCGTCGGGTCGAAGCCCTGGTCGAACAGCGTCAGCGCGCGGTGGAGGGCGTCGCAGAAGAAGAAGTCGCCCCACATCACGGATTCATCGACCCCGAGCTTCTTGTGAATGTGGTAGACGCCGTGCCGGAGGATTCCTTCCCAATCCGGGTCGCCGGCGGGGAGATACGCATCGTTGCACAATGCCCCCAGCAGCATCATGGCGAAGATGCGGAGGTTTCTCGCGCTGTCGGCGGCGGCCGAGCCGCTCCTGTCCATGGCGTCGGCCAGTTCAAACAAGCCCGCGGAGGCGATGGCGCCGGCGGAGCTGTCCTTCAGGATCGGCTCCTCGGGCGGCGCGTCGAAATCCCACGGCGGCACGAGGTCGCCGACGAGATGCTGACTCAGATAGGCGGAGCAGCGCAGGGCCGTGTCCGCCCAGACCATTTCGTCGGAGAGCCGCGCGCACGTGGCAAAGCCGTACAACGCCCAGGCGAGGCCGCGCGACCAGCAGGAATCGCCGCGGTATCCCTGCTGGGTGCTTTGGCGGAGGAACTCGCCCGTGTCCGTGTTGAAGATGCCCTCGTGGGCGGTCGAGCCGTCGCCGCGGACGAGGTATCGCCGCGTCGTCTCGCAGTGACGGGACGCGACGTTCAAGAGGGCGGCGTCCCCAACCGCGTCTGCTGCGTACCAGATGATCGGCACGTTCATCATGATGTCGATGAAGCAGGATTGCGGCCCGATGAAGGAGCAAAGGTAGGCGCCCTTTTCCCGAAAACGGGTTGCCAGCGTGCGGCCGGCGTGAACGACGACGTCCCGTAAAGCCTCGTCGGGCCGGCCGTCGCGGACCGTCGCGTCATACCAGCGGCGATACGTCCCGTGGTAGAAGAGGAAACCGAGGTCGTGGACGCTCCGGTCGTCCTTCCGCGGCTCGACGAGACGGCTGTAGTGCTCGGCCCGCTCCCGCCAGAACCGCTCGCCCGTGCGTTCGTAGAAGATCCACATCATGCCGGGCAGGAAGCCCTCACACCAGTTGGTCCAGGTCTCGCCGGCGTGTTTCCACTTTCCGCCGACCGTATACATCGGGAAGTAGTCCGGGTGGTTTTGCACAAGGCGATCGACCTGGTGCTGGGCGAAATCGAAGACGGCGCAGAGGTGTTCTTTCATCGCGGTTACGGGGGCGGGCTTGTCGGCCATGGTTTTGTTCCTCGATGGAAAGACGCCGTTTCGAGCCTCGGAGGCCATCGTACAGACGCAATGCGCGGGGGACAACTGCGGGCGATCTGCAAGGTGCGCCGTGCGAAGGGGCGGCGACGTGCATAGAATACCGTCATGGGACCGGATGACCGGATCTGCTACTGCTACGACGTATCGTTCCGCAAGCTGTGGAACTTCGCCGTCTCGAAGCGCCCCAGGTGTGCTTCGCAGATGTCCGAGTGCCTCGGCGCGGGCACAGGGTGCGGATGGTGCATCCCGACGCTCAAACGGATCTTCGAGGCCGCCCGGCAGGGAGCCGGGCCGGCGGAGCTCGATCTGACGCCGGAGGAGTACGCACGGGCGCGAAGGGCCTATCTCGACGCGGGCGAACCCAGGCACGAGTTCTGATCGCGCCGGCCGGCCCGGTGGCGGATCGCCGTCCGATACGCCGTCGCGACGACGGACGGCCGGGGCGATCCCGACGGCCATGTGGCCGCTGCGCATTTATACCGGCTCGCGGTCCACGCATGGCCCGAATCGGCGAAACCACGCCCCACCGGTGCGGTTGATGGCGGCGCGGCTCGCAGCTTCGCCGGAAGAGGGGCCGTCCAGCCGCAGTGAACGTGAGTAACCGACAGTTTCTACGAGTGCTTCGCAGAACCTGACGCGTGTCGGGACCGTAAAACCTTGCAAACTGCGCGGAGGTGCCGTTACATTGACGGATTCGGCAGGGCCGCGGCGGGTAGTCCTCCGCGACACTGACGGAAACATCGCGAAAGGCAGGACCATGGCCACGGACGTAAAGAAGATTGGAGAGATGGTGGCGGCCGAGAGTGCGCCGATCCGCCGGCTCCTGGACGAAGTCGGCAAGGTCATCGTTGGGCAGCGGTACATGGTGGAGCGTCTGGTGATCGGGCTGCTCTCGAACGGGCATGTGCTGCTCGAGGGCGTGCCAGGGCTGGCCAAGAGTCTGACGGTTACCACGCTGTCGCGGGCGATCCAGGCCAAGGCGCGGCGGATCCAGTTCACGCCCGACCTGCTGCCGGCCGACCTGATCGGCACCCAGATCTACAACCAGCGGACGGGGGAGTTCACCGTACGCAAGGGGCCGATCTTCGCGAACATCATCCTGGCCGACGAGGTGAACCGCGCCCCGGCGAAGGTACAGTCGGCGCTGCTTGAGGCGATGCAGGAGCGGCAGGTGTCGATCGGCGAGGAGACGTTCAGGCTGGAGGAGCCGTTCCTCGTGCTGGCGACGCAGAATCCGCTCGAACAGGAAGGGACGTATCCGCTGCCGGAGGCGCAGGTGGACCGCTTCCTCCTCAAGCTGAAGGTCGATTATCCGAGCAAGGCCGAAGAACGGACGATCGTAGACCGTATGGCTGTCACGCGCGTGGACGGCCAGGTGACGCCGGTCATTACGCCGGCGGACATCCTGCGGCTCCGCGAGATTGTGGACGAGATCTATGTGGACGACAAGATCCGCGACTACATCATCGAGCTGGTCTTCACCACGAGGGACCCGAAGGCCCACGGCCTGCCTGAGCTGGCGAACCTGATCGACTACGGCGCCTCACCGCGGGCGTCGATCGCCCTGACGCTCGCGTCGAAGGCCCACGCCTTCCTGCAGGGCCGGGGCTACGTGACGCCGCAGGACGTCAAGTCGGTCGGGATGGATGTGCTGCGCCACCGCGTGATCCTCAGCTACGAGGCCGAGGCCGAGGAGATGGGGCCGGAGGACGTGTTGCAGAAGATATTCGATTCGACGCGGGTACCTTGATTGCGGATGGCGGGCTTCGGATGGCGGAGTCGCCGGGACCGGGAGGTTTCCCGCCATCCGGCACGTGCCATCCGCGAGGGCCCGCCCTGGGAATAGCGTCTGATGCCGGAAGTACGCTCCGACACGGAGAAGACCCGGGAACTGCTGCGGAAAGTGCGGCGGATTCAGGTTCGCACGGACCGGATGGTCAACGACGTGGTCGTCGGCGAGTACCGGTCCGTCTTCAAGGGCCGGGGGATGGAGTTCGAGGAGGTCCGCGAGTACATCCCCGGCGACGACATCCGCACGATTGACTGGAACGTCACCGCGCGCACGAGCACGGCCCACGTGAAGCGCTACGTCGAAGAGCGCGAGATGACGGCGATCCTGCTCGTCGATATGAGCCTCTCGGGCCGCTTCGGCAGCACGCAGCGGCTCAAGATCGATCTGGCCACCGAGATCAGCGCGGTGCTGGCCTTCTCGGCGATCAAGAACAACGACAAGATCGGCCTGCTGCTCTTCACGGACCACGTGGAGATGTACATCCCCGCCAAGAAGGGCAAGCGGCACGTGCTGCGCGTGATCCGCGAGCTGCTGAATTTCCGGCCCGTTGCCGGCGGAACGAACGTCGCGGCGGCGCTGGAGTTCCTCAACAAGGTGCTGAAGCGCAAGGCGGTGGTGTTCCTCGTGTCGGACTTCATCGACAGGGATTTCGAGCGGGACCTCGCGCTGACCAGGAGCCGCCACGACCTGATCCCCGTGCGGATCTCGGACCCGCGCGAAACGATGCTGCCCGATGTGGGCCTTATTGAACTGGAGGATGCCGAGACCGGCGAGCGCGTCCTCGTGGATACGCGCCGGCGGAAGATCCGCGATGCGTTTGCGCGGCAGGGCCAGGAGCAGACGGAGAGTCTGACGGGCCTGCTGCGGTCGATGGGCATGGATACGCTGGAGGTGTCCACGGATCGGCCGTACATGAAGGACCTGCTGGGCTTTTTCCGTCGTCGCGAGCGGCGAATGAAGCATTGAGCGGGGCAGCGAGGACGCCGCGCCGCGACGGAGCGACGAAGGGATGGGGCGACACGACAGCGAAGGGACGATGCCATGAACGAGGATCTGAAGTTCGATTTGCCGGCACGTACGGGCCAACGCAGCCGCGGGCATTGGGCGCTGACGGTCGTGGCGGTGGTGCTGGCGTGGGCCGTGGGCTTCTTTGTGCGGCCGGCCCGGATCGGCCCGAACGGCAAGCCCTCGACGCCACCGGGCGGCGCGGGTGCCCTGCTCAACCACGCGGAACTCGTCTCGCTGGCCGAGACGCTCGAGAAGAACCAGATCTACGGCGAGGCGGCCCGGGTATGGCAACAGGCCGCCGAACTGGCCCCGCCGAAAGGCCCCGAAAGGGCCGAACTGCTGTTCCGCATCGGAAAGAACCTCAGCTTGGCGGGGGAGTACGAGCCGGCGGTGGCGTATCTCTTTGCCGCCGAGGCGGCCGACCGCGACGGAAAGTGGAAGGAATCGACCAACGCGCTTGTGCTGGAGGGCCTCTCGGCGCTGGGCCGGGAAGACGCACGGGCGTTTCAGGCGGCGCGACGGACCTCCCTGGCATCCAAGCCGGACGACGCCGGGTCGAGGCCCGTGGCGGAGATCGGCGGTGAGCCGGTCACGGAGCTGGACTTGCAGAGTTTTGCGCGGCGGATGGTGGCGGTCCAGCTTGCACCGCAGCGGAACATGATGACGGCGGACGCCTTCCGAAAGCTTGTGGACGCGCAGCTTCAGTCGTTCCACACGCCGGAGGGGCGCCGGCAATTGCTCGATGCATACCTGGGGCAGGAACTGCTCTACCGCGAGGCCCTTGCGGGCAGGCAGTCTGACCGCAAGGAGGTGCAGGAGCAGATCGCCGAGACCCGCCGTCAGATCCTCGGCAACGCGTTTGTGGACGATTACCTCGGCCGCAACCTCCACGTCTCCGACACGGATGTGCAGAACGCATACGAGGCGCACAAGGCGGAGTATGTCGAACCGGAGGCCGTGAAGGTCGAAGTTCTTGCCGTGGACACCGCCGAGGCGAAGAAACAGGCATCCGAGGCCCTCGACGCCGGGACGGATTTTGCGAAGGTGCGGGAGAGGTTCTCCACGATCCAGGCAACGGCGGGTGAACCGGCGCTGTTCGACGAATGGATCACCCGCGAGGCGCGAGTGCCGCTGGCGGCGGACAGCAAGGCCGTCCTCGCGCACCTCTGGACGCTGGACAAGGGGGAAGTGAGCAAGAAGTGGTTTGAGGGCGAGGGCGGCCGGTGGCTGCGCTTCCGGCTCGTCGAGCACCGGAAGGAGCGGCCGCTGACGCTGGCCGAGTGCCGGGATCGCGTCGAGCGGGACCTCCGCCTGCGCAAGCAGGAGGATCTGCTCAAGGAGCTCCAGCGATCACTCGAGGCGAAGTACAAGGTGGTTATCCACGAGGCAGAACCGACGAAGGGACGCGATGACGGCGCGGCAAAGGGGCAGCCGACGACGCGGAAGTAGATTGTGGTTTCCCGTCCATCGTCCGTTGTCAGTCGGGGCTGTCGCCGCCTGCCGGGCCCCGGCCGACGAGAACCACGGACGGGTGACGGCGGACAACTGACGGATGACGACACGCGAATGACGCATCGCAGGCTGTGCATTCTGGTTCCCCTGCTTTGTGCGTGCGGGATGGGCTCCTGCCGCAAGGCCGCGGAGCCGGCGGCCTTGGAAACCGCCCGGACCGGCGCATCCGCGGTACATAAGGTTTTCGGCGCCGGGCCGGTCAAGTTCGTTGTGGACCTGCCGGCAGCCTCGATCACCACGGCGGACGCGCTGGACTGCCGCCTGACGGTCCAGATCGCCCCGGGCTTCCAGGCGGACTTTCCCGATGTGCAGTTTCCGGATGATATGCCGGGGATGATCCTTACGGACTACCGGGAGCGCGAATCGAAGCTGGGCACGGACCGCATCATCGTGCGCGAGTATGAGCTGGAGCCGGAGTACGACGGCACCTTCAGGCTTCCGGCGATGCAGGTCTACTTCCACAAGGCCGACGAGATCAAAGAGGAGCTGATCGAGAGCGAGCCGATCGAGATCACCGTGACGAAGACGCCGGCCTCGGCGGAGGCCCTCTCCCTCAAGCCGCTGCGGGGCCTGATTACCGCGGAGGAAATCGCGGCGCAGCGCCGGCGGGTCTGGCCCTGGGCGGTGGGGGGCGCCGTGGCGGCCGGCGTTCTGATTGCGCTGGCCGTGTATTGGCGCCGCCGCCCGCGCCCCGTGCCACCCCCGCCGCCGGCGCATGAGATCGCCCTGGAAGCCCTGCGGCGACTGGTCGCCAGGGATCTGGTAAGCAAGGGGTGCGTCGATCAGTTCTTCGTCGAGATCACCGGGATTGTGCGCGAGTACATCGAGCGGGCCTTTGGGCTGCGGGCGCCGGAACAGACGACCGAGGAGTTTCTCGCCTGTATGGCGTCGCAACCGGTTGTGGCACGGTATCGCGAGGCGCTCGGGATGTTCCTGACCGCCGCCGACGAAGTGAAGTTCGCGCGCGTGGCCCCCGGCAGAGAGCTGATCCAGCGGACGTTCGACACGGCCCGCGACTTCATCCTCCAGACGTCGGGGGGCGGGGGGGCTGCGGCATGAGTGTCGAGTTCAACAATCCGCACGCGCTCTGGCTCGCGCTGCTCGTCCCGGTGCACCTGTACTGGGCGCATCGCCGCATCACCACCGGCGCGGTCCGTTATCCGTCCGTGCGCAACCTCAAGACGCTTCCGCGAAGCTTCCGCCAGCGCTGCCGGTTCGTCCTGCCGGCGCTGCGCGGTCTTGCGCTGGTGCTGCTTATCGTCGTGCTTGCGCGGCCGCTGCGGCGCGTGGAGACGCAGGAGCTGCCCAGCGAGGGCATCGGCATCGCCCTGCTCGTGGACCGTTCGGGCAGCATGGGCGAGCCGTCCAACCGGCTGATGTACGACGGAAAGCTCATGTTGCGGTTCGACGTGGCGAAGGACGCCGTCCGGCGGTTCGTCGAGGGCGACGGGAAAGACCTCAAGGGTCGCCCCAACGACCTGATCGGCCTGCTGACCTTCGCGACGTATCCGCAGACGGACCATCCGTTTTCGCTCGACCATGCCTCCCTGGTCGGCGTGATGAACAGGATGTCGGCGGAAAAGCCCTTCCTCGACAGGTACGGCAAACCCACCGACGACCCGAACGAGGTCGCGCCGCTCACCGACGAACAGGGCCGGCCGGTGCGGGACGCCTGGGGCCGCATGGTTCCGCGCACGAACCCGATGCAGTTCACCTCGCTCCGCAGCGCGATCGAATACGCGGCACGGAAGATCATCCTGCTCGCCGAGGATCTCAATCGCCCCGGCCCGCTTCGGAGCTACAACCTCAAGAGCAAGGTGATGGTCCTGCTGACGGACGGCGAGCCGACGGTCGCCGATCAGCGGCAGGGACAGGGCCCCGATTTTCCGGACGAGGAAACGATCCGGATGCTGACCGACAACGGCATCAAGGTGTACTTCGTCCAGATCCTCTCGCGCGAGCGGTATCGCGAACGACCGGATGGCACCGTGGAGGTCATCGTGCCCCGGCAGGGCGGCCTGTTCGCCCGCATGCAGGCCGACCAGGAGGCCGCAATGGCCAACCAGGCGATCGAGGAGGCCCGCAAGCTGGCGCGGCGAACCGGCGGCGAGCACTTCCTGGCCACCACCGGCGATCAGCTCAAGGACATCTACGCGCGGATCGACAGGCTCGAACGGTCCGACGTCGGCGGACGGACGGTCTTTTCGCACGAGGAACGGTACGGGCCGTACCTGCTGGCCGCACTCGGTATGCTGGCCGGCGAAGTGATTCTGGGCACGACATGGCTGAGGAGGGCACCGTGAGGCAGGGCCGATTCGCCGTCGAGCGCCGAGGCGGAAACGCGAATGCCGCCGTCGGCAGGGGCCGAACACAGGAACGAACGCCGTGAACGGACAGTTCGTCAATCTCGGCAATCCAAGGGCGCTCCAGTTGCTTTGGCTGCTGGTGCCGCTGGCCGCCCTGTTCGCATACGATCTTCGCCGGCGCCAACGCGTGCTTCGCCTGTTCGTAGCGCGTTCACTGCTGGACGACGTGAGTCCGCGGCGATCGATCCGCCGGCCGATCGTGAAGTTCACCGTCCTGCTTGCCGGTCTGGCCGTACTGATCTTCGCGCTGGCCCGGCCGCGATGGGACCCGAAAGAGATCGAGCTGGAGCAGCAGGGCCAGAACCTGCTTTTCGTGCTCGATGTGTCCAACAGCATGCGTGCGCGGGATGTCGATCCCTCGCGGCTGGAGGCGGCGAAGGCCGCGATCCGCACCCTCGTGAACGCACTGCCGGCGGGCAACCAGGTCGGGCTGCTCGCCTACGCCGGCAGCGCGGAGCTGAAGTGCCCGATCACGCCGAACTACACGCACTTCCTCTCCGTGCTGGAGCGGACGACGTACAACACGGTCGACGTGGGCGGCTCGAACCTCGGTGACGCGATCGACAAGGCCACGCGCGAGGTCTTCGGTCTGAGCGAGGCCCCGACGACGGCGAAGAGCGACGCCGGGCGCAAGAAGCCGGCCGTGGGCGAAACGGTCATGAAGGGCGAGGCTGCTGCTCCGAAGGAGACGCCGAATGTTCTGATCATTCTCACGGACGGGGAGAACCACGAGGGCTATGCGAAGGAGATGGCGGAGAAGGCGCACCGGCTCGGGGTTGCGATCTACATCATCGGCCTGGGCAGCACGGCCGGGGCGCCGATCCCGATCGAAGTGGACGGAAAGATGACGACCCTGAAGTTCAAGGGCCAGGAGGTGATCACGAAACTGGACGACGCCTCCCTGCGCAGGATCGTCGAGTCGATCCCGTCGCGAAGCGGCTACCTGCCGGCGGGAACGTCGAACGTGGATCTCGTGGACATCTACAACCGGGTGATCTCGAAACAGGGGGCGGAACGGAAACGCCTGCGCTACACGGTATGGCAGGAGAAGTTTCAGTTGTTCGTCGGACTCGGGATGGTGCTGATCGTGCTCTCAACGTTCATCAGCGAGCAGCGTGCGGCGCCGAAGGCGGAGGTGGCACGATGATCGCCCGGCTCGGCCCGTCGCCGGCGGCCGCCGCCTTGCGCGGGACCGCGCCGTCTTTTTCGTTCCGGTGTCTGCTGTTTCTTGGTATCGTCGTGTCGAGCGTGGGGGCCGGCCACGCCGTCCGCGCCGCCGACATCGGATCCGTCCTCCGCGAGGCTCAGGCGGAATACGCGCAGTCGCATTTCGAACAGGCGCTCAAACTCTACCGCCAGGCCGCCGACATGGCCGGCGCCGACGCCTCCGTCGACTACAACATGGGCCTCTGCCACCTGAAGCTCGGCGATGGCGACAAGGCGATCGCGCTGTTTGAGGGCGTTGCCAGCCGGGCGGACACGCGGCCGGCGGTTCGCCGGGATGCCTTCTACAATATCGGCGTCGTCCGCGTCACCGCCGCACGCCGACGACTGGAGAAGCTCCTCGCGCCGGCCACCCAGCCGTCGGACCCCCAACCCGACGAGCAGAAACGAATCGAGGAACTCCAGGCCGTAGCCGCGGAGCTGCTTCGAGGGATCCTGGCGCTGCGGCAATCGCAGCGGATCGAGCCGAGCCCCGACACGGAGCAGAACATTCGCGCGGCGCGGATCATGCGCCGGGACGTGCTTGGGCTGGTGAAGAAGGCCACCGAGGAGAAGGCGAAGAAGGACATGCTCGACGATCCGCGGGCGTACCTCGACGCGCTCATCCGGGAACAGGTCCGTCAGTCGGGCATCACTCGCCTGTTCGTGATGAAGCCGCCGGAGGATCCCGTCCTGGCGCGGCAGGCGCGGCGCGCCGCGATCCGTCTCCAGCGGCAGACCTTGGAGCAGGTCGGCACCTTCGCCGATCACCTTGCGCAGTTCCGCGAGCAGGCGAAGACCACCAGCGCCCAGGCCACTCAGGCCGCCGTCCAGACGCCGCGCGAAACGCTCTATTACGCGGTCGCGGCGAAGCTCAAGCCGGCCGGGGACGCGATGCGCGACGCGTGTGCATTCTGTCTCGACGGGCAGATGGACTCGGCGTACAGGCAGCAGCGCCAGGCCGTGGAGGCAATGCGAACGGCCGCCGCGATGTTTCCGCTCGAGCCCGCGCAGGCCCTCGCCCGCTGGCGAACGGAGCAGGCAGAGCTGATCAAGCTCGTCTCGGGCATCGAGTCGGAAGAACACTGGCTGCGCGACCCGCTCCTCGGCGATGTTTTCGTTCCGCCCGGTGCTCATTGGGACGCGAAGGATACCGCCGTGTACGACATGCAGGATCAGATCGGCAAAGGTCTTGCTCGCCTGGCCGCCCAGGCCCGATCCATCGCGGCGACGAGCCGGCCGGCGGCTTCGGGATCGCCTGGGCAGGCGCCGGAAAACCCGGCGCTCGACCGGGAACTCAACCGGAAACTCGCCGATGTGCTGGAAAAGGCCGCCGCGCCGCAGGCCGAATGCCTTGCCGCAATCGCCGGGCGGAGGAAGGCCCAGGCGCTGGCCGCGCAGAAACGGATCGCCGAGATCATCGACGCGGCGCTTGAGCTCTTCCCGAAATCGGTCGAGCAGCGTCTCGCCGAGCTGATCGTGCGGCAGGCCCGCCTAAACGCGGAGACGCAGGCCGAGGCCGGCGACACGCGGCCGACCGACCGCAGCGCCGACGCCTCGCTCATGGCCAGGGTCCGCGAGCTGACCGCGAAGCTCAAGGCCGCCGTCTTTCGTACGAAGCCGTCGGAGGCCGCCGGAGGGATCGCCGGCAGGCAGCGCGACATCCGGCAGGAAACCGTTGCCGTCGCGGCGGAAGTGAAAAAGAAGGTCCCGACGAATGCCACGGCGCCGCCGGCGGCGCCGGGCACGCACGGCACGCAGCCGCCGCAGGTGCAGGCGTACATCGAGGCCGGCAAGCACCTTGACAAGGCGGACCTCGAAATGGCCACGGCGATCGAGGGACTCGAAAAGGCGGTCGTCGAGAACTCCCTCAAACCGATGCAGTCCGAGGGCCCGGTGCAGCCCGCCCAGGCGAACGCGCTGGAGGAACTCAAGAAGGCCCTAGCCGCGCTGCAGCCGCCCGAGAACAAGCCGCCGCAGGACGGGCAAGACCGGCAGAAACAGCCGCCGCCGCAGAAGCAGCCGGACAAGCAGGACGTCCGCCGCGAACTCGAACGGCAGGACAACGAACGGGAAAGGGCGCAGCGCGAGCTGTACAGGATGAAGCCCCGAGAGGTCATCAAGGATTGGTGATGCGATGTGCAGCCACCGCCCGAGTCAGGATGCTTCGGCTCCGGATCGCGCCGTATGCTTGCGGGCGCGACGGCGATGCCGGCTGCGCCTCGGCGCGGTGCTGCTGGTTCTGAGCCTTCCGCCCCTTTGCGCAGGTGCGCACGCCGCGGAAATGGCCGTGCAACTGCAACCGGACGAGATCTACCTGGGCACGCAGGCGCTTCTGGTCGTCCAGGTCACGAACGCGCCCGTAAGCACACCGTGGCCCGTGGTAGACCCTGTTCCCGGCCTGCGCATCACCCCGTACGGCTCGCCGAGCCTCATCCAGGACCTGCTTTCCGGCACGACACGCCGCGATTACCGCTTCGTCATCACGCCGGACAGAGCGGGGAGCTTCCGGATTCCCGCCGTGTCGGTTCAGGTGGGCGGAGAAACCCTCAAGCGCGGTCCGCTGACCCTGCGTGTCCTCGAGGCGCCGCTCAAGTTTCATGCCGCCCGCATCGAGCCGGAGGAAATCCTCCCCGGCGAGAGCGCCCAACTCGCCGTTTCCTACCAGGGCGTTCGCTCCGGCCTCAGACCGGTTGTGCCGGACATCCCCGGGGTGACGATTCAGCCGAGCGGGCCGGCTCGCATGGATGTGACGCAGCGCGAGGGGCTGCCGATCACCACGTTCACGTTTA
>Ga0272448_1003268_pt1 | contig 19422 bp, 16 predicted proteins | sample YNPCB0191_FD_202220 | JGI IMG/M metagenome (GOLD analysis project Ga0272448, IMG submission 202220) | Hot spring sediment microbial communities from Yellowstone National Park, WY, United States - YNP-CB-019-1 | ecosystem: Environmental > Aquatic > Thermal springs > Hot (42-90C) > Sediment... | reverse complement strand
TCTCAACCCTTATTTGTAAAGCATTAATCATGACTTAATCAATCCTTTCAACTCATTAACTAATGCTTCCTTCATATACCTCAAACCAACAATCCCCTGGTTACCATGTACCGTCCCTGTAACAAAATCTGGCTCAGAGATTCTGCATCCGAACTGCGCTATGGCGACCGGGTTGTAGTCAGAAAGAGCATCCGGCCTTTTTCATTTCCGCGCAATCCCGGACTGTTTGATTATAACCAGTATCTCAGACAAAATGGCTATATTGGTTCAGTTTATGTCCGGACAAAGGACATAATAATAATCGGTAAAAACTGCGGCAATCCGGTTCTGGCCAGACTGGTTATGCCTGCCCGGCGCTATCTAATTCAGACAATCGAGCAGCACATCGGTGGCCCTGAAGGCTCCCTAATTTTAGGATTGTTACTGGGCGAAAAGACCTCACTGCCTGAACCGCTGCGCTTTGCCTTCACCGCCTCCGGGCTCTGGCACCTGCTCGCGGTATCCGGTCTTCATATTGGGATTGTAATCAGTGCACTCTATCTGGTTCTGGCAGCCCTGGGGATTCGAGGCTGGTGGCGCTTTGCCATTCTCTCCGGCGCAACCCTTTTCTATTGCCTGATTGCCGGGTTCAGCCCCGCACCGGTTCGCGCCGCATTTATGGCCTTATCCGGACTCTTGAGTTTTCCACTCCAGCGCCGCTCAACCCCTTTCACCAACCTTTCGGTCGCCGGTATCATACTTTTATTCCTTGACCCGCGCGCCCTTTTTAATGCCGGCGCCCAACTTTCCTTTGTCGCCACAATGGCAATCATCAGGGTTTTGCCATTGGTCTATGAATGGCTTGCCCGGATAAAGCCGAACCGGGTTTTGCGCCAGTATATTATTGTGCCAACAGCGGCTTCGCTTGCCGCAACCATCGGCACCGCACCCCTGCTTCTCCATCACTTCTGCCAGTTCCAGCCTCTGTCATTTCTCTCCTCCCTCCTTGTTGTCCCGATTGTTTCACTCCTGCTTCCCCTCGCCCTGCTGGTCTGCCTGAGCAACCTGCTCAATGCTGGGCTCGCCGGAATCTTTGCCCAGACACTCAAACTTCTGCTCGCACTTGCCCTTTTCCTGATTACCCATCTGGGCAGGCTCAAGGTCCTGCTGATTCAGCCCGGAAAACTTGCCTGGCCTGGTGTCTTTTATCTTTATGGTCTGCTCATCCTTTTGCTCAACTGGCATCGGGAATGGTCAAGAACCGCATTCCGAATCTGCCTGACTGCTGGTCTGGTTTTTGTCATCTGGAGGTCTGCGCTCACCCGACCCCAGACCAGAATCACCTTCCTTGACCCGGGCAGGGGTGATGCGGTTCTTGTTGAAGATACCTTAGGCAGGAAACTTTTGATTGATGCCGGCATTGACAAAACCAATGTCCTGCCCGATTTGCTCTTGAGCCGGGGCATTAAAAGGCTTGATGCGGTTATTTTAACCCATCCTGACCGCGACCATTATGGCGGTCTGCTTGACCTGTCTTCAAGGGTAAAAATCAACCACCTGATTGTTCCCGCGCTTAAAGGCGACACCGTTTATCAGAAACTTTTACACCAGCTTGAACTTAATGGCACGCGCATAACCGTTGCTGGCAAAGGCGCGAAGGTTCTTGGTTTCGGTTATGAAATCAGCCTGGTCTGGCCTGATGAATTAACCCGCTGGCTTTACTCGAGAAATCTCCTCCCGACCAACAGCATCTCCATTGTTACTCTAATTGAATACCAGGGTTTTACTATGCTCTTTACCGGTGACTGCGAATCATTTGATGCGCTCACTGATGCGGTCAGAAACCAGGATATTAATCTCCTCAAATCGCCCCATCACGGCTCAAGAAAAGGCAACCCAATTACCCTGTATCAGACCATCAGTCCGGAATATGTTGTTGTGCTCGGACGCTATCCAACCCCGGCACGGCTGGAACATTTCCTTCCGCACCTCGGCATAGAATATTATAACACCCGGCGCGACGGCGGCATTATCCTGAAATTCAGGGGCAAAAAACCGGTATTCAGCCGCAACTGATATTAGGGTTCGTGGACAGTTAACTACGACCCGCCCGGCTGAAAGGTGTAAACTTCAAGCCCAGGGAAACCCGTTGCGCATCACCGAGAAGACCATAGGAAAGATAAACCGCATCAACCATCAGTACCAGACCCGGACTCATTCTGGTCTCATACCCGATCCCTAAGGAAAACCCGGCCCAGGTCCCGAGATGAGCGCCGGATTGATACCCACCGCGCAGATACAAAACTTCGCTCTTGCCCGACCCAAGCGCGCCCAGATCAAGTTTTGCCTCCGCGCCAATGCCCAGAGTCGGACCATAATCCGGATATGTTGAAACATCAGCCGCAATCAGGATGTGGTTGGTGAGAATCGGCAGTTTGAACCCGGCACCCGCACGCAGATTTACCGGCGGATACTCCCAGTCCTCAATAAACCGCCGCGGGGTGCCCAGATGCAACAGACCTGCGCCCAGACTCAGATACCGGAGGGGCTGATAAAGCACCCCGGCATCAAACGAAAACGCCCAGGCAGAAAAGGAGTCAATCTGGCTGAATACGAACTTGCCGGCACCACCGACAAAAAGGTTTCTCACCGGCTGAATCGCAAAGCCCGGACCCGCAATTATGTCGCTCAAACCAAATGTCCCCAACTCCTCACCCAGTTCATCCCTTCTCGTATCAATTGCGCTCAGATACCCGGCGCAAAACCCGGCACCAAACCGCTTCAAGAACGGCACCTTCAGCCCGCCGGAAAAATATGACACCCCGCGCAGCATCTGACAGGCGTTAACACTCAAATCAAACTCCGAATTTAGCGCCAGCCCGGCTGGATTATAAAAAAGGGCATTGGCATCATCCGCAACCCCAGTAAACGCCTGGCCCATCGCCACCGGTCTTGCGCCCACCCCTAACTTCAGAAAGGTAAAGCCGGTTGCTGAAGGACCAAGCCACGCCCCGGTCGCGATGCCAACTGCCACAACCACAAGAACCGTCACAAAGCGCATCATTCAAATCATACCATTACCCGTGCCTGCTTGCAACCCCTGTCTAATTCAAATTGCCATTCTCAATTTTGCCAATGACGAAATTGACCCGGTCCTACCTTTTCTGTAACTCTGCCTTAAGAGCCTCAAGTTCCTGACGAAGCGCCTGGTTTTCCTGATATAACGCCTGGATTGCAGCAAAGAGCACGCCATCCGCATCTGCCATATTGATCGCCTTGTCGCTTTCACCGACACCGAAGGTATTCTTGAAGTCCTGCGCCACAGGTCCGATATGTCTGGTGCCGTCATTCTGGTCCTTCATCCGGTAATACCGCACCCGCAGCTCGGCAACCCTGCGCAATAACTCCTTCTGGTCAACCGGTGCAAAGTCGGTCTCGTCCCTAATGTCGCTTATACCTGCCCAGGAGTTGGAGCCGGGTGCAAGGTAAACACCCGTGGTCTTCCCGGCATTGGAGTAAAACCAGGTGCCACCACGCGCCCGAACCCGGAACTGGTCATTGCCAGTGGTATAAACCGATTCAGCTGCGGACACCGCACTATCGCTCCAGACAAATGAACCCCGGTGATTTGCCCGGGCATATCTACCCGCAGCAAAACTGACTGAACCACGGGCGCTGTTAAGGTATCCACCAGGCACAGTAGCCGCATAGCCCGAAGCAGTGTTACGAGCCCCGCCACCGATTGTTGCCCTCGTGCCAGAAGCAATATTGGAATCTCCACCTGCGATTGTCGCACACCAGTCCGAGGCGCTGTTGGATTGTCCGCCACCAACCGTTGCCCCCTGCCAGAGCGCGGAGTTATTAAATCCACCACCAACAGTAGTATAGGTTTCCAGTGCGTTATTATCTTTGCCACCAGCAATTGTTGCACAGTAACCCCATGCGGTATCAGCATAACCACCACCGACAAATGAGTATCTTGCAAGCGCGACATTGCGCACCCCGCCAGCCACAACCGCACCGGTATCAGCGTCACTACTTCCCACCTTATTATTTTCACCCGAAAAAACTCCGCTAAAGACTCCGGACGCAATATTAATATCGCCACCACCAACTATCGAGCTCCTGCCTGTAACATTGTTACTAAACCCGCCGCCAACCACCGCACATAGACCTGATGCATTATTGGAATGTCCACCACCGATCACTGCCCCCTCACCGGTAACGGTATTATTTGCCCCTCCACAAATCGCAGCATTGAGTGTCTCTGCCCTATTGGTATTACCACCCCCAACCACGGCATATAATCCGGTAGCGAAATTCCGAAACCCTCCGCCTATGGTAGCATAAGAAGACTCGGCGTAGTTTTCCCTGCCTCCACCAATCGTAACATAATCACCGAGTGCTTTATTATGGCGACCGCCACCGATAGTTGCATAATTACCCGATACGGTATCTGAAGCACCACCGGCAACGGTTGCTGCATAACCAGATGCTGTATTGTATTCGCCACCACCAACTGTTGCCTGCCAGTGAGAAGCGGTATTATAACCACCACCGCCAACCGTTGCCGAATTACCTGAGGCGGTATTTGAATGTCCACCGCCTACCGATGCATAGTAGTTTGATGCGGTATTAACTACTCCACCAGCAACAGTTGCAAAGTCGCCGGAAGCAACGTTTCCTTTTCCCCCCGCGACTGTTGCCGTTTGACCTGATGCGGTATCAGACTCACCACCGCCAACTGCACTCGCGTAGCCAGCAGCAACATTACTGACTCCGCCTCCAATTGTAGCGCATGCCGCGGACACAAAATTACTTGAACCACCGCCAATCGTAGCAGCATCATTTGTCACTATGTTCTGATACCCACCGCTAATCGTGGCACGGCTGCCCGCGACGATATTGCGTGCCCCGCCTCCTACTGTGCAATATATATAATTCTGCCCATTCGCTCCGGTGGTACAGGCAACCCCAAGATTAGTATGGGTATAGCGAGAAGAACCATAAAGCATGTTATCTGCCCCGCCTCGAGCAATAGCCAGCCGCCGAATTGTATAAAGCACCGAATCCGGTGTGCCACGCACCCAGGCGTTATCACCACCCACTTCATCATTTGCCGGTGCCCAGGCAGTCCCATTCCATTTTAAAATCTGCCCGACATTAGCGCCGTTCTGGTCCAGGGTCTGTGCCTTTTCTGAAAGAAAACTATAAGCAGACGAAACAATCCTTAACCTTGGTGTCAACTCTGGCTCTGTGCCCAACTGCAGACTGAGCCACACTTCACCGTTTTCCGGAACTGATGTTATCGGTGTCACCGCACCAAGAAGAGCCGAAAACAGCCCGCTTTTTACCCTTACCGTCTGATTCTCAATCCAGAACGGACTGCCACCGGTTTCCTGCTGATACAGCCGGAATGTCAACTGATAGTTGCCATCCGGCACCGGTCTGCCCAGGCTATCGGTTAACCTGCCCTGATAGGAGAGCATCCTTGGGATTGTTATCGCATCGGTGGCGGCAGTTATATTGTTAGTTATCGCTCTAACGGTAGCACCCTGATTTGGTGCCACTGCCGCATCATCTATTGCCCAGGTCAAGCCTCCAAGGGCGACAATAGTTACAGACATTAACAACCTTTTCATATACTCCTCCTCGGTTTAAATCTTCAGCCTTGCTGTCTGATAGGACTTGAACCCAGACAGCACAACAATGTAACCCTTCACAATTTTAATGTCAAGATTTTCCTTATACCGTTCCACGGCTTCAGGAAATTACCGCCTTATCTTAAACCTCAACCTTTTCCTTTACCTCTACCTGTTCTGAAGTAGTTCTTGTTTGTTCCCACAGGTCTAAGTATACATAAAAGTCTACTTAATCCCACCGGGAAATAATGCCCTATTTTATTGATATTCAATGGATTATATAAAATTTCGCCAATTTCAGACCCCATCCCTGATACCGTCCCCAAACTTGTTTATTAAATTGCATTTTGGGCAGGATTTGGGGCGGTTTCCATCCTGACTGCCTAATGGGCTTGTCAGCCGGTTTTCAACCCGGTTTGAGCCGTTCCAGCACCGGCAGTTTTTCTCAGGACAACAGGTGCGGTTTTGTCCGGAATCGGAGCGGCGCAATCAGGCAGAGTTTTTGGGTGTCGGTTCTAATTTCTCTTTTTCATTGCCTTTCTGGCTGGCTCAAGACCGGGTTTCAGACTAATAATAATAGTCACCTTTTGATTCGGTTTCTCTTGACTGTATCCTGAATATCAGGAAATTAAACCGGTGCCTGTTTCAAGAACCCGCATCTTTTTTGTTCTGGGGCTCGGGATTATTGCCGCCTCATTCGCATCAATTATCATCCGGCTCACCCCGGCCCCGGCTCTGGTTATTGCTGCGGGCAGAATGGTTTTTGCCAGTTTGCTGCTCAGCCCGTTTTTCCTGCGCCAACTACCCCGGCACCAGCAGGAGTTAACCCGGTCAAAATTGCCCTTTTCCCTGCTTGCCGGCGTCTTCCTTGCCGCCCATTTCGGGTTCTGGATTGAATCGCTGAGCCATACCACGGTTGCCAGTTCGGTCGTGCTCGTGGCGATGAACCCGATTTTTGTCGGTCTGCTTTCCCCCCTGCTGCTCAAAGAAAAACCCAGCCTGCGCCTCTATCTCGCAATCGGGCTTGGTGTTATCGGCGCACTTGTCATCAACCGACCCGGAGTCATCTTGACCCCGAATCTGACCGGTAATCTGCTTGCCCTTGCCGGTGCCTTTTTTGCTGCGCTGTATTGTATCCTCGGCAGAAAACTGCGCCCGGGCCTTTCTCTGTTAGGCTATGTTTATCCGGTTTATTTAACCGCTGGACTCATATTGCTAATTCTTGCCCTTATTGCCCGGTATCCTCTGACTTCTTATCCGCCTAAAACCTATCTTTTTATCCTTCTCTTGGCGGTTGGTCCCCAGATTATCGGACACACCAGTTTCAACTGGGCTTTGGGCTATCTGCCGGCACCGGTTGTGGCAATGACCATTCTCGGTGAGCCGGTCGGAACAACCATCCTTGCCGCAATCCTGCTCAGGCAGATGCCGACCTGGTTTGAACTGGCTGGCGGCGTTATCATTCTTTCTGCCATCTACCTCGCCGCACTCAGTTTCTTCGGGAATAAAAGTGCTGATTAGTGGCTGCTTTTACTTGTTATGGCAATCGGAGCACCTTCTTGCTGTCAGTTCTGCCATCGGTATCAACATTTATAAAATAAATCCCGGCATTGACCTGTGCGCCTGATTCATCCCGTCCATCCCAGATGAAAAAGTTTCTCCCGGTAAGGCCTGGTTGCCATCTCTTAATCAGGGTGCCATCGGCCCGATAAACCGCGACCTTCATTTCCTCGTTGCTCGCCGGCTCAAATATTATCCTGACCAGATTTTTGAAAGGGTTGGGGACGACGGTGAAAGATGGTTTTAATATTTTTCTGTTCCCAGACTCCTTATTGCCGGTGGGTTCACCTGCCTGAATCCGCAGGCTGTGGCTCGGTGCAAGAGGTGCCGCAGTGCGCGCATAACGTTCATTAAAGAGATAGGTCAACCCCGCGCTACCGTCTTGGTTCTGCAACCCAATTGTAACTGAACGGAAATCGTTCACGGTCTGAAAATGAACCTCAATCGGATTATCGTTATCCGGACCGGCGACGCTTGTGTCATATATCTGCACCTGCACCTTTTCCCATTTCTCCGGCATTCCAAAATAGGGAATTGAATCAAATTCAACAATAAAACGGCGGCTGGTCGTATCATAATAGTGCCAGATGTTACCATAACGGCTTGGTGCCAGATCATCCCAGAGAAAGGCAACGATGTTGGGTGGTGCATTGCGATAGGGCAGTTCCACATTGGTGAAATCACACCTTGAGGTGGTATCTGCCGCTATCCAGCCGTTCGCACAGATGGAAATATGCCGGTAAGGAATGCCATAAAAACGCCAGCACCCAAACCGTTCAGGCAACTCCAGGCTGCGCGTCTCGTCATCCCCGATTATCAGCCGTTCGCCGAGACCACGCAACTCAAACCAGTCATATTCCGGTCTTTGCTGGTAGCAGGAGTCGGTCCAGTCATAGATATAATAGCCATAACGGTCCGGACCAACCGGCAGGTTCATTGAATCACTGACAATTATCGGCACCAGGATGGTATCGTTATAACCGGTCCCGCTCAGGATTAAATCACAGTAAAGTGGTGTCTCAATTGGCGCATCCGGTTCTGCCCGAACCCGGAAATGGTCTGGGTTTGACGAGGTTGTCTCACCTGGCCCAGCCGGATTAAACTCACCCGCTTGGTCAATAATCTCAAGCCACTGAGTCCGACTGAGCAGTCTGGCGCTGATTAAACCGACCGCTGAGCCGGCATTTCTCAGCACCAGTATCAGGTCGGCAGTTTCACCTGGGTCCAGTTTGGCATTAACAACTCCACCAGAATCAACAACTCTAAATGTCTTGTAGACCAGTGCCGGCGCCTCCAGTGTATGGAGGGAGATGTCATCGGCGAAGACCTTCGCCGCCGGATAAACCCCTCAGGAGTTGCCCAGCACGAACCCGAGCAGTCCAACCCGGAGCCCCTTGACCTGAGTGGAATCAACACCGGGAAGGTTACCGAGTTCGGTTCTGAGATTGAACCGGTAATCGTGCCAGTTCAGGGAATCCGGGGCTGAAATCAGATGCAGGGTCGGGCTATTCTGCCAGTCACACCCCCTAGTTGCTGAATATATGCGGGTCTCACCCAGAACCGAATCTTCGCTGTTAAGATATTCAAGCGTGATTGCTGCTGCGGCAAAAAGGCTATCGCTTTCGCTCTTGGCGCTCAGAAGGCAAGAGACCGAAAACTCAAGATTTAGATCGGTGATTTCTACCCGCTGAAACAGTTTCATCCCCTGATGGAGCATTTTGTGAATGAGAACCTCAAAATCCCGGTCCGGGTTGAAACTGTGCTGATAGCGCAGCCGGCAGTTGCCCGTGTCGGGAAAAAGCCCCCATCTGATAACCTGCCAGCCCGAATCCGGCGGCAGTTCAAAATCACCGTTGTCTATAAGTTCCCGGCCGGACAAGACGCTGATAAAACAAAAAAAGGTTAAGGCGCTGCGCCAGAAACTATTTAGCATCGGGTGATGCCACCGCCGGGCTCAGTACAGCGGCTGATTCAGTTTTACCTCGTAACTTTTGGTAAAATACTCCACCTTCACCCGGTCCGAACCAATCTCAACTATCCTGCGCCCTTCAACCTGGTCCCCAGCCTTAACCTGGCGGTCACCAACCACCGCCACCCGTTCACCAGTCGGCTGAGATATAATTGCCTTTAACACCGGCGTGCTGCTGCGCTTGACCGTATATCCGCCCCGGCTCGTCCGGGTCGTGACCCGGCGCCTGCCGGCTCTTTCCTTCCTTCGCTCTTCCCGGCGCTTTCTTCTTTCCTCCCTTGTTTCCCTTTTTGTTCTCTCTCTTCTGCTGGCACGGACCTCTTCTCCTTTTGCCCGGCTTGTAGCTCGCGCCGCGGTTTTCCTTTCCGCCAGCCCGGTTTGCCCTGCCTTTGCCCTGCTAACTGGCCGCCTGCGCCCGGTCTTTCTGGTGCTGGCGACCACAACCACGATGATTATTATGATTACCAGTGCCACGAGCAGAAACCTCAGATACTGCGCAAAACCACCCGTCTTTACTGTCTTGCGGGGAGCCCGCATTCCTGGTGGACCGGCCCTGCCTGAGGACATCATATCTTATCTCCTTGATTATTTTTATAAAAACCTCTCTCTCTTGCACGCCGCAAATTCATAGTTAAATTATGCCAAATTTCCGCCGGTTGTCAAGCAAATGCGCCGCTAAAAAAATGCCCTGAGTTGGAGTGAAAACTGGTGTTGAGCCGGTTTGCCGGGCCGGTCAGTAAAACGGTAAACGCTGCTGAGGCTGAAGATATCACTGAAGAGATGCTCAAGTTCGATTGCACCTTCTGGCACCCAGCCCAGCGGCTGAGTCAATTCCACATCATCGGGCAGATAGTTGATATTTGACCAGCGATAGGTTATACCAGCACGGGTTCTCAATCTGGTTTTGCCCCCAAAAAGCCAGTTCCTTGCCAAAAAGCCCTCGGTTGAGTGGAGGTAAAATTGACCCAGTTCAGGATATGCCTTTGGTTCGGCAATCTGCTTCAACTGCAGACCCAGCCCTGGTTCCAGACGGAGCCAAGTTCCGATAACCGGGTTAAGGGAAAAAAGCCAGCCCCTTTCCTGGTATTCAATCTCACCGCTAACTAATCTTCGGTTGACATCGCTCCTGTTGATCCGCACTTGCAGTTTAACCCCGCGAATTCCTTCACTTTCCAGTTCAATAAATTCCTGATTTCTGCTCACCTGCCTGCCGGTGATGCGCAGGGTTCGGTCAATACTGAAATCACCGGTGGCGCCGACACTCGGTTTCACCGCAAACTCACTGCGGTTTAATTCCAGCCTGAAGTCAAAGGCACCGGTCTGGTTCAAAATCCCGGTATCGGCTGCGGTCAGGTTATGCTCGAAAGAACCCAAAATCTGCACCGGTTCCAGCCCGGTCAGGGAAACCGAGCCGTTAAGCAGTAAATCTTTCGCGGCAGCAAATCTGCCTAAATAAACCACCACCCGCTCATAATCACCATCCGGGTCATAAACATAGCCGCCGTAAATCGAGTCCCGGCGATAAGAACCCTTGCCCGGACCAACATAGCGAAATAACTCATCCCGCAACTGGACCTGGCGATAGGACTGACTCATATTAGTGGTAATTCTTAAGCCGGAAATTGGCGTTATCCCGGCGCTGATTGTTCCAAAGAAACGGCGCCAGTTGTCCTGTCCTGTTTCGGTATAACTTCGGTCTTGAAAACCGGCGTTCCCTGACAGTTGCAGCATCTCCCTGAACTCCTGATTCAGTTTCAACTGGACAATCCTGGTCTTGCCGTTTTGCTGCCAGCCTCCGGTTACTGATTCTTTTGCCTCAAAATTGGTTAACTGCATATCCAAATCCAAACTCAGGCCTGCAATTGGCTTAACCTCGCCACCGGCTCGCCAGGTGCGGTTTAACTCTTGACCGTTAACCTCCTGTTGCCAGCCCGCCCGCGGATAGAACCAGAAAATACGGGGTGCAATTTCAGTCCTGAGTAAACTGAATTGACCGGCCTTGAAACCGGAAAAACTTGCCCAGTTAGCCTGCAATAGCCCACCCAGCCGATTCAGAGCGGTCCGGTCATATCGCTTCAATCTGCCCAACTCTAACTGCAACTCAATGGGCTGGAAAGGCTTTGCCCGCATCACCATCTCATCAATAAATCCGACCTGCTCCGGTTTTGTCCCTGCCCAGTGATAGGAGAAATCGATCTCGTTTATACTTCCGGGCAGGACAAAGTTCTCCTGTTTGCCCTGATGGCGAAAGGAAAGGGCAAGGTTTGTCCTTTCCCAGTTAAAACCGAACCCCAACCCGCCCGCATTAAAACCTGACCCTTCGTTTGCAAACAGGTTGAGATTCCTGCGCCGGAACACACCCTCACAATAACCCACTAAGCCCTGAAAACTGAAACCGGTTGAACCATAGGCAACCTCATCCTGTTTGGGCAATGAGACCCGGAAACTGTCAACATAATTGCCTGCGCCCGAACCGACATAGCGAAATCCGAGCAGGGTATCATCATAGACATAGGCACCCAGCGAGTCGCCTTTAAGTGTAAACCGCACCCGGTAAGAACCCGCATTTGGGCCAACAAACCGGTAATGCCCCTCCTCAAGGATATAATCCCCCTTGCCCGGACCAACCAACTCACCCCCTGGTAACCAGGCACTATTAGTGTCGGCTCCGGCCGCAGCCAAAAGCCTTTTCTGTTCCTCGGTCAACTCCTCGGAGAGCATCCGCTCGGGATTGTCCCGCTCCTGAAAAAGACTCAAACCAAAGTGAAATGGACCAGGCTCAATTTTGAGACCGGTACAGATTCCGGTCCGCTCATAATCAAAGGTAACAAACTGAAAAAAGGCCTCAATTCTGCTCTGGCTGGTAATGATATGCCGGTTGGTAAAATAGATTTCGCCGGTTGAGTAGTCAACAGTATAATCCGCATCCCAGCCTCTGGTCATATGTCTGCCATCAAGATAGACCACCTCACTCTTAGGAACAATTTCGGCTGACCTCCCATCCGGTGCTAATAGATAAGGTCCCTGGACGCCATCAATCCCGGTTAGTTGAACCCTGCCGAACTCGCCCTTAGGCTTGGCATATCCTGCTGAGCCCGAAATAAAACCCTTTCCGCCGGTAATTACCGCGCCCATTGCTCGGCGGCTGACCATCCCAAAACCACCCAGGTCAGCGCTGAGAGCAATATCGCCAAAGGTGCCCTGCCAGGAGCGGCCGCGGAGGTTGATTAACATCCGGTCCAGTTCCTCCAACTCAAGGGTTGTCCCCTCGGGCGGAATCGGTGAACTCTGGTCAGAAAGTTCGGCTTCAATCTCAACATCCTCAACCCGACCGGCGAACCCGAGTCTTGTTGCCTGGTCAATCCCTAAACCTTGTTCGCTGCCCAATGAAACCCCGATTGACTTACTGCCCGAAACTCGCCAGACCGAATCCACCGATCCCAAAGCCGCGGTGTCAACCCTGGTGACAACAATCAGCGTCTCACCGGTATCGGTTCTTATCCTCGGCAACTGTCCACCCTTTTTCTCTCCGGCCGGTCGGGTAAAAAAAAGGCAGTGATAGACAACCTTCAATACGGTCAACTCCGGCAGGGAAACAAATAGGATCATTTTACCTGCCTCGGGCATAATTAAAAAATCCGACCTCTTTAACAGTCTATCATCCGCAAAAACTGAATCGCTGCCCAAAATCAGCACCGGCTGCACCCGACCGGTATCAAAAGGCTGAACGAGTGAGTAAACCTTATTCAAGCCATCGGTTATGATGATAGCCTGAAAACGCTCGCCCATCGGATAGTTTTCGGTTCCTGACTGGCGGTTATCAGTTTTAAGAACCAAAAACCAGGAACAAAAAACCAATAACCAGGAACCAAATCCCAGCATCTTTAGATAGTTCTATCTTCCTAGTTCCAAGTTTCCAGTTTTCAGAACTACGAACCAGGAACCGGGAACCGCGAACCATCTGTGCCGGGAAGAGAATAAACAAGAATCCGCCTGCCGCCATCCAGCACCGCCAGGCGGTTAAGGATTACTGTCAGTGCCAGGGGATTTGCTGCCCGGTTCAGTTCATAGCCGGCAGTTACCTTTTCACCAACTGACCAAACCATTCGTTCACCACGACGCATCACCATCGGGTTCCCTTTATTATCAACTGCCAGAAGGTTAACACCGTTTGGCACGGGCAATGATTTAACCACTATCCCGGCCCGGTTTACCTTCAGGAGCCGGTTTCCATCATTGAGCACGCCGAATATCCCGTTGGGAAAAACCGCCATTGCCTTCGGTTTAATCAGGTCGCTCCGGTCAAGGAAAATCCGGCTTTCACCAAACAGTGTCTTAAACCAGACCACCTGGCGTTCGCCATCACTTACCAGCATCTCACCCGGGGCAAAAGTTGCCAGCCCCTCAACCCGGACATTGTTCAACCAGGCAGACATTACAAGTTTATCCTTTGTCAACCGGTACAGAGTCCTATCGTCGTAAACATAGATATAGTAACGGTCGGCATAAATTCCCCGGGGTGTAACCAGCAGAGTAGTTAACGGTATGGTCTCCACAACACTGAATTCGCTATCAAACGCCAGCACCCTGGTCCCAGAACCCTCCAGCACCAAGACCCTTCTGCCATCGGCACAGATATCAACCGCCTCGGAAAACAGTTCCACAACCCTCAGCGGTTCCAGTCCTCCTTGAATAACCGGAAACCGTGTCTGGTCTTCAGCCCCGGTTCTGACCAAAGGCAGGGTTTTACCCGCCCCCACGCAGCCTGCAGGAGAGAGAAAGATAAATCCGGACAATAGCAGAAGAAACCGGTACATAACCAATTTTCCCATTATATCCAACCTTTGTCAAGCAGGTCGGGCATCGGCGCTGTCTTTTTAGTCCGGAATGCAAACCTAAAGGTTTGCCCTACAAAGTGGTTGGATAGGTAAATCTCGGACAAGGCTTTTGCCTTGCATATACTATTGAACCAGGAACCGAACTGCTTTGGCAGGTGCTGAAGGCACTACTGCGAATCATTTCTGTCTATTTGCCATACTTGACCGGTATTTAATCACCGATAAAATCCATAGCAATGCTCTCGTTTATACTAATGATTTCCCTTTTGCCCCCGGTAGAGGTTAAGGCACGGGATGTCCCTAATGACGAGGGCGGCAAGATGCTAATTACCTGGCAGCGCTCAGCCGACCCGGCAGTTATCGGTTACCGGGTTCTGCGTCAAGAACAGGGCAGCGATGAATGGGAAACACTTGCCTTTGTTGGAAGACTGACCAGCCGCTACACTGACGATGCGGTCAGAAATCGGGTTAACTACCGGTATCAGGTCATTGCCTGTTCTGAAACCGAATCTGCCGTTTCCGAACCATCTGCCTACGCATTCTCCCTTCCCCAGTGGTTTGATACGAGCACCCTGCCGGCCCTGCTTGGCACGGTTGTTCTGAGTCTGATTTTTGTCTATTTCATCAACCGGGCCAAGAGGGACAAAAATCTTTTCATCCGGCGCATCGCCGGACTGGATGCGGTTGAGGAGGCGCTTGGCCGGGCAACCGAAATGGGCAGGGCAACGCTCTATGTTCCCGGGCTCTCTTCAATGGCTGATGTTGCCACGATTGCATCACTAAATATTTTAGGCGAAGTGGCAAAGAAAACCGCCCAGTTTGGCACACCATTGATTGTTCCTGTGGCTGACCCGATTGTTTATACCGTTGCTCGTGAGGTTGTAAAGGAATCATATACTGCCGCGGGCAGACCCGATGCCTTTCATCAGGACATTGTCTTTTTTGTCACCGACCAGCAGTTCGCCTTTGCTGCGGCAGTTGACGGCATTATGACCCGGGAAACACCGGCAACCAACTTTCTGATCGGAATGTTCTGGGCTGAGTCTTTAATCCTTGCTGAAACCGGTGCCGCCACCGGCGCAATTCAGATTGCCGGGACTGATGCGATTGCCCAGTTGCCTTTTTTCATCACCGCCTGTGACTATACCCTGTTGGGTGAAGAATTGTATGCTGCCAGCGCCTATATCTCCCGGGAACCGCTGCTTTTGGGTGCGATTAAGGGCCAGGACTACTCCAAGGTGCTGATTACCATTTTAATTATTATCTTTACAATTCTGGCGCTCGGATTCAATCAGCCGGTAATGAACTGGTTTTAGGAACGGCAATGAAACGTAGAATCCCTTTACTGATCGTCCTGATTACCGGCATCTTCGGTGCAGTTGCCTTCTTTGTTCCCAACCCGGTTATCCGCAGCGCCGATGAGACAATGCGTAACGATGTTCAGCGCATCATCGCCGCATTCAGTCTGGTATTAGGGGTCGGTTCGATTGTCCAGCACCACCTTCTTAAGATTAAACGGAAGGCACAGTTCTGGCCCTACAGTTACATCACCATAATTGCCCTGGCTATCACCGCGGTCATCGGTGTCTTTGGTGGCATTGATGTCAGCCGTCCCGGGCTCCTCCCCACCCGCATCGGTTCCTTTTCATTCCACATCCAGACCATCTACTCCAATATGATGGTGCCGCTGGCAGCAACAATGTTTTCCCTTTTAGCCTTCTTTATGTCCTCAGCCGCTTATCGTGCCTTCCGCGCCCGCAACCTTGAAGCCACCCTGCTGCTGCTTGCCGCCTTTATCTTAATGCTTGGCGCTGTGCCCTTGGGCAGGATGATTCACAAACAACTGCCGGCATTTGCCGAATGGATCCTTGCTGTCCCCAATACCGCATCAAAACGGGGCATTCTATTCGGGGTTGAATTAGGGGTATTTGCCACTTCGCTCAAAATCATCCTCGGCATTGAACGTGGCTGGCTTGGTGGTGGGAAATGAGCACTGAACGGGAAAATATCCTCATCCGCCTGCAGAAGATCGACCGGCGTTGGATTTATCTTGTCCTCTGGCTGGTGGTAATGTTCCCGCTCATCTTCCCCTTCAAGATTAAGCCCAAACCCACGCCACCGGTTGAGCAACTCTTCAACTACATTGACACGATGCCGGAAAACAAGGCACTGGCAATCTCGGTTGACTTCACTCCGGACACCCGGGCAGAACTACAGCCGATGGTGGTTGCCCTGCTCCGCCACGCCTTTGCAATCCGGCGCCGGGTAGGCATCCTTGCCATCTCAGTCTATGGCCTGGGCTTGGGCGAAGAGGCGATTCAGCAGGTTACGGGTGAATTCAATGCCCATGCCCGGACCCATGAAGACTCGGTAATTTACGGCGAGGACTATGTTTTCTGGGGCTGGACCACCCCGATTCTCACCGTGATGCTCGGAATGGGTGAGCGGATCACCAATGTCTTTCCGGTTGACTATTATGGCAACCGGACCGAAAGCCTGCCGATTATGAAGGAAATCAAGAACTATGACGATATCGGCATTCTAATTACAGTTGCCGCATCCGCCATCCCCCGCTCCTGGATAAACTATGCCCAGGTTCAGTTCGGTGTGAATTTAAGTTGTGGCATTACCGCAGTCTCAGCCGCCGACTTTTACCCCTATGTTAACTCCGGGCAGTTTATCGGCATGCTTGCCGGTATGAAAGGGGCAGCAGAATATGAACAACTGGTTCGCCAGCGGATGGAGAAAAATGGTATGGAATGGGCATTGCGTAACCGCGGCACCGAGGCGATGTCCTCCCAGACCGCTGCCCATCTGGCGATTATGGCTTTCATTGTGCTCGGCAATATTGCCTACTTTGCTACCAGGAGGAAAAGAAAATGAACCTCTCTACCGACCCCTGGGTCTGGATTGCCGCCATCCTTACCCTTGCCATCTTTTCATTTCTTTATAAGGAAAACCCGTTTTACCGGATTGCCGAACATCTGTATGTGGGCATTGCCAACGGCTATGCCATTACCTTTTACTGGCACCGGATTCTTGTCCCCAGCCTGTTTGACCGGGTCGGTGCCGCCGCCACCCCGGTCTCAACCAAAATCTATCTGATTGCCATTGCCATCATCGGTGCCCTTTATTTCACGAGGTTTATCCCCCGCATCTCCTGGCTGGTCCGTATTCCAATTGCCATTGTCTTAGGCTATGCCAGCGGTGCATCAATCCCCCGGGCAATTGACGCGGAAATCATTCGCCAGTTAAAAGCCACCATCATCACCCGCGCCAGTTTTGCCTCCTGGCAGGCAGGGCTCTGGGCAGTAATTATCCTTTTGGGTGTAATTGCCACCATCAGTTACTTCTTCTTCTCCACCGAACGCAGAGGCGCTCTGAAACCATTAAGTTATGCCGGTATCATCTTCATAATGATTGGTTTCGGCGCCTCGTTCGGCTATACAGTGATGGCACGCATCTCCCTCTTCATCGGCCGGCTCCAGTTCCTTTTGGGCGACTGGCTCGGGCTCATCAAATAACTTAATTATTAACCCCGCCTGGGTCTGTGGCTGCCCGAACCTCTCAACCGTAATTCGTCGCCTACTCCGCCTTCACCATCTTCCTCATCGCCGTGAACTGTCAGAGGCTTCTACCCCTTGACATCCTCACAATCAGTATCGTGTCCCCGTTTCTCCTCCTAGCGTCACCGGTATCCCGAAAGGAGAGTCTGTAGTTCAGGCGCGGGCGGTGCTCCCAAAACTGCTCCCCGCTTCTTTATCTTGTAGGTGCAGATATCCGAGTCCGTCCCACCATTGGAGTAGACGGTGACCGTCATTTCCATCGTGAGGTCGTCGGGACCAATGTTTAACACGGGCGAAGTCTGCGAGTAGACGACCTCTGTAGCCCCCGGTGCAACATCGTCGTTGGACAAGGGCAAATCGACTTCCGCCTCCGCCAATCCTTTCGCCCAGCCAGCAATGCACTCTTCTCTTGCGTGTATTCTGCTTATTGTCACCCTTCCGCCGTAGTTCGTGACCCGGACAGTGAAAGTAACAAGGTCTCCACTCTCGACAACCGAGGGCGTGATGCTGACGTCGACGGAAATGGGGACCGGTTTCTTGGCGCAACTGAGAACCCCCAACAGGGCAAGGCACGTCCCCGCAGCAAATGGTAATCTCATCAACTTCATGGGATTCCTCCTCGACAACCGCTAGAGCCGCACGGCTATTCCTGCCCTGAACGATAAGACGTTTAAGGTCCGGCCTTCTTCGCCGAAGATGACTCCGTAGCTGGCCTCCACAGGCACACGAACAGAGGGGGCCACCTTGATACCTGCCCCTGCGACTCCATTCAGACCGAAGTGCTTGTAACTCTTACTATAGCCCATCAGAATATGGAGCCCACCGCGGGCACCAGCATAGGGCCGCACCGCGGCATTCTCGGGTAGCAAGTATACCTTGAGACCCGCGCCAGGTGTTATGTCCGAGATGCTGACATCCTCCTCCTTGACGGTCCAGAAGGCAACGGAGGGCGCAAAGGATAGGTCTGCGCGCAGAGGTATGTCGACCTCCAAGTTTACGGCAAGTCCAGTTGAACCTCCGCCTGTGCCCCAGTAGCGCCCGACCCCCAGCGTGCCGCTAGGCGTGACGGCGTGCAGTTGAGCCGCCAAAACGCAGATGCATACCGTCGCTAGGGCCAACACTCCTAGTCTTGTCATCTATCATCCTTTCATGCTCCGCACCCGCGCACCGTCAGATGCTATTGTTGTCTTTCGGCTCGGTGCCGCCGTGCAAGCCTCAAGGCCGCTGCCTACGCACACGGCCCGACCTGCGAATCTTAGATTGTCAGGAAGGGAAGATTCTGTCTGTCTGTGCAACAGACAAGCCGGCGATTACCGGATATTCAGTGAATTCCCGACCGCGGAGTCCGGCTAAATCTAATGCCCCATTTTCCGGGTTTAACCTTATCTCCCATTCTTCCATTGGGAGGGCTCCGATTATCAGCCCCAATCTCCTGCCGTCGGCTGCGCCAATCTCCGCTAACGGTATCGCCTTGGTGTCAAACTCCAATCCCTCAATTCTGGCCCGAATGGTGCAGACCTCTTTTACTTCAATTACCTTACCACCACCACCAAGCCCAACTTGATAAGGTTTCAAAACCGGGAGACCTCTGACAAGGTTTTTCTCAATATAGGTATGGGTAGCACCACTGTCAAAGAGGGCAAGCGCTGGCTGCTCTTCAATCTCACTAATGATTTTAGCCATCGGACTTACTACTACCCAATTATACCGGGAATTACCACCCTGTCAATATGAGTCAAATACTTGACTTTAAAATTTGGCAGGCTTAAATTATTGCACTGTCTGGGTTTAAGCCTGCTCAGACAGCAAAAAATAAGTAATCAAAAAAGGAGGAATAATGAAAGTAATGAAAGTGTGGATAGCGCTCG
>Ga0272448_1003266_pt1 | contig 19439 bp, 17 predicted proteins | sample YNPCB0191_FD_202220 | JGI IMG/M metagenome (GOLD analysis project Ga0272448, IMG submission 202220) | Hot spring sediment microbial communities from Yellowstone National Park, WY, United States - YNP-CB-019-1 | ecosystem: Environmental > Aquatic > Thermal springs > Hot (42-90C) > Sediment... | reverse complement strand
TAGGATTAAGAACTTTTGTGTTTAAATCAGCTGATTTTTATTATATGCCAAAAATCGCTCCTGTTTACCCGGAAGGCAGTAAATTGTCTCAAGAAGAATGGCAAAGAGAATTTGAAGAACAACAAAAGGCAGAAGAAGTAAATAGAAAATCCCAAAGACAAAGAGAAATTTCTAATTCTTTGGCAATGATTTTTGTAGGCACGCCTTTGTATTTATATCATTGGCGTTTAGTTTTAAAAAACAAAAAAGAAAATTATACAGGTTAAAAACTACTTCTAATTTTATTTTGAAGTTATGGGGCTTGTGTTAGAACAGAACAATGATTTTTCAAGATAAAATTTACGGAAAAATAAAAATTGAATCTCCTTTGATTTTGGAATTAATAAATTCACCTTCTTTGCAGAGATTAAAAACAATAGATCAGGCTGGCTATTTGCCCTTGTATCAACAATTTTATCCTCAAAGAATTAAAAAAATTACCCGTTTTGAACATTCTTTGGGTGTTTTTATTTTACTTAAAAAATTTGGCGCTCCTTTTGAAGAACAAGTTGCCGGGCTTTTGCACGACGTTTCTCACAGCGTATTTTCCCATGCCATTGATTATGCCTTAAAAGAGGGTTCGGAAAAAAACCAATCCTTTCAAGATAATATTTTTGAAATTTTTTTAAAAAAATCAGAAATTCCCTCCATTCTTTTAAAACATGGTTTGCGATTAGATTTTATTTTAGATAAAGAAAATTTTCCTTTGTTGGAAAAAGAACTTCCTGATCTTTGCGCCGATAGAATTGACTATTCTTTGAGAAATGCTTTGGGTAATAAAATAGCTTTAAAAAAAGAAATTAATTATTTTTTGGAAAATCTTTTAGTAGAAAATAATTTTTGGATTTTTAAAAACCTTCAAAGCGCCAAAAAATACGCAAAATTATTTTTTCATTTAAATAAGTTTTATTATTCTGCTTTGCCAACTGCCATTATGTTTCGTACAGTAGGAGATGTTTTGAAGCACTGTTTAAAAAACGGCTATTTAAAAAAAGAAGATTTGTTTTTGACAGAAAAAGTTGTTTTGGAAAAGATAAAAAGTAAATTAAAATCTGATCAAGAATTAAAAATTCTTTTTCAAAGAATGACAGGAAAAATAAAAGTAAAAAGTAATTCTCAAAATTATGATGTTATTGTTTATTGTAAATCAAGAATTGTTGATCCTCTTTTCAAAAAAGAAGATAAAATAAAAAGACTTTCTCAGGTTGATAAAAGTTGGAAAAAAATTATTAAAAAAGAATTTAGTCCTAAAAAGCACTTTCTAAAATTTGATAAATAAAAAATTTTTGATAATCATTTTTGGTAAAATTAGAATTATTTAAGACGAGACATCTTTTAATTTTTTAAGTTTTTGCCAATTGTTAATTGTGGTTACTTTTTTGACAATCATAGCTTATCGCAGAAGAAAAGGATATTGCCCTGAGAAGCTAAGAGATCTAACCCAAATAGATGCCATTAATACCAAAAGAGTCTATTCTTCTTTTAATTTTAATAATCAAAGTCCTTTACAATACCTAACAAATAACATAAACAACTTTGGATTTTCCAGAATGTTAGTATCCTATGCATACTCTTGACATTTTTAAAAAAATTATGGAAAATATAGATATAATTGGAAGATTAATTAAAATGAACAGATTAATAATTTTTAAACTAAAAACAATTTTTATTCCTTGCCAAGAGAACGATTTCCGGCCAAAATTTTTGGAAAGTCGTGTTTTAATTTGGATAGTGATTGTTTTGTTTTTCTTAAAATTAATTACCGTGCCTTTTTTACTTTATTTTCCTAAAAATTCTCTTTTCAGCGATATTAGTAAAAATATTTTAGTGGAGTTAATTAACAAGGATAGGAAAGGAATGGGCCTTGCCCCTTTGAAAGAAAACAATATTTTAAATCAAGCAGCGAGTTTGAAAGCTCAAGATATGTTATTAAAAGATTATTTTGCTCATCAAAGTCCAGAAGGTCAAAGCCCTTGGTATTGGTTGCAATTGGCTGGTTATAATTATCAAACAGCGGGAGAAAATTTAGCCATTGGCTTTTTGGATTCAGAAGAAGTTTATCAGGCTTGGTTAAATTCGCCTTCTCATAAAGCCAATCTTTTTAATCCGGCTTATCAGGAGATTGGTATCGCAGTTTTAAAGGGTAATTTTAAAAACAATAACACAACGTTGGTTGTTCAATACTTTGGCACGCCGCAAAAAAAATCTTCAATATTGAAAGTGGCAACAAAGGAAGTTAAAAAAGAATCAACAACTTCTGTTTCTGAAGCGCCTGTTTCTCAATCTTCTGTTTCTGAAATTAAAAACGAAAAGTTAATAAAAGGAGAAAGTTTATCAAACCAAACAAGCGAATCGACCTCTTCTTTGAAAGAGTTAGGCGAGAAAGCCAGTTTTAATTTTCTTTATTTTTTTAGCTTTAAATACTCCAAGATTTTACAAAAAATTATTTATGGATTTTTGATTTTAATTATTGTTGACTTAATTGTTAATATATTTATTCGTTTTGATATTCAACATAGAGATTTAATTTTAAAAACTTTAATTTTAATCTTAATTTTAGGCGTATTTGTTTTAATTGACAAAGAAGCAACAATTAAATTAATTCCTCACAATTTTGATATCAATTAAAATATTAAAAATATTACTCACTTATTTCGCCATGGCGAAATAAGTGAGTAAAGAGAAGATTTTTTATTTTAATCTATTCTAATAAAAGATTATGAGAAAAGAGATTATAAAAAAAGAAGATAGGTTTTTAATTAAATATTTTGTTTTTGTTTTTTTACTGGCTTTTTTGATTATTAATTGGAATGAGGTTTCCTGGATTTTTAATTATCAGGCAGTTCTTGGTTTTGTTTCAGACATTTTAAAATCAGATTCGGTTGCCCAAACCAATATAGATTTTCAAAAACAAGAATTGAAAAAGGAAGAACCAGAAAAGAAATTTGAAAAAATAGAAATTGAAAAAAATTTTATAGAAATTCCAAGATTGGGGATTTCAGCGCCCTTGATATTAGTGGAAAAAGAAAATGAAGTTCAAAAGGCTTTGGATAGGGGAGTGGTTTTATTTCCCAATTCGGCTTTACCAGGCAAAGAAGGCCAGACAATTATTTTGGGCCATTCAGCTCCTTTAGGTTGGCCCAAAATAAAATATGACTGGATTTTTAGCGATCTTGGCCAACTGAGCAAAGGAGATGAAATTTTTGTTTATTTTGACAATAAAAAATTTACTTATTTAGTAAAAAATAAAATTTTTTTGGATAAGGGAGAAGAATTGCCTCAGGACTTGACAAGTTCAAAAAATATGATAGTATTAATTAGTTGCTGGCCACCAGGAAAAGACTTTAAAAGGATAGCTGTGCTGGCTGAATAATCAGCCATCAAGGCGATCTTTTTAAAAAAATAAGGAAAGAAAAAACCTTTGCGAAAGGAGAAGGGAAATGAAAAGGACATTGATTGTTTTTTTGGTGGCATTGGTATTGGTTTTGTTTGTTGGCAAGGTTTATGCCACTGAGCCGGTGCTTATCACCCAGCTCGGCGTAGCGCCGTGGTTAGGTGAAATCAGGTCGGAATACGACCTGAAAGAGAAGATCAAGAGAGGCTATCAAGAGATCGTAGATTTTGTTCTCTACGATCTTAGTAAGGCAGGAGTAAAACTAAGCCGGTCCGAGGCGGAAGAGCTGGTTAAAAAAATGGTCGAAGGCCGGTGGGAGAAGATTTCCATCCCGGATGGAACAGTTTTTTTATCAATGGGGTGGAAATCCCGTAAGAGTGGGGAGGTAATGAGGACCGAGCGACCAAAGTTGGCGCTCGGTAGGAGCATTCAGGGATATTCCATTACAGTGGAAATCCCTGGAAAAGAGGCGGAGGTGGAGTACGTAGTACTCCAACCTTGCGGAAACATCTGCCTTTGGAAGGTGAGAGAGTTATTACCACCAAGGGCAGAGGTAATTTCTACTGCTCCTCCGCCGCCACCACCCCCTCCTGCTCCAACCCCTCCTGCTCCAATACCAAATGGTTACTTTGTCGGGAACTATTATCCCGGCAGAGTAATAAGGTCTGCTCCCCCTCCGCCGCCACCCCCACCACCATTTTGTTGTACCCGTTGTACTCCATGTTATTATTCTCCTTTTAGAATAACATGGAGTTCCCACTATCATCACCATCATCATCATCACCGGTCGGCGACACCGCCGACAGTAGTTACCAGGCCGCCATCGCCATCATGGAATGCGCCATTGGTAACCACCAAACCATCGGCACCGCCGGTGGTGACAAGGTGACAAGTAGGCAAGAAAAGAGGAAGAAGGAAAGAAATTTCTTTCTTCCTCTCCATTTTTCTGATTATATAAAAATATAGTTAGAAAAATGGAGGGGTAAAGGTCGTAAAAAAAATAATTAAATAATTAATAAATAACAAAAAATTATGACAAAAAAAGCTATAATTATTGGAATTTTTTCTTTAAGCTTTATTTTGTTTGGTGCTAATTTTGCTTTTGCTCAAACTTGTCCTTCCAATACTCAAGTAGACGAAACCAGCGCTACTTTAGTAGGCGAGGTGACTGATGATGGTGGAGATCCTAATTTAGAGGTTTGGTTTCAATACGGTTTCACCGGAAGCTATGGTTATGAAACTACTCATCAGTCAAAGTATGGTACCGGTTTATTTTGTAACAATATCGCCAATTTAATGCCTAACACTACCTATCACTATAGAGCAGTAGCAAGAAATTCTGGCGGTACCTCTTATGGTCAAGATCAAACCTTTACTACCAAAGCACCAGCCATTCCTACTGTTGATATTAAGGTAAATAGTTCTGACGGACCTATTACTGTCAATTATCAGGATTATATTACTATTTCCTGGAATTCTTCTAATGCCAATTCCTGTACTGCTTCTGGTGATTGGTCTGGCACTAAAAATGCTGTTGGTTCAGAATCAATGACAATGAATTCTGTCAAAACCTATACTTTTAATTTAACCTGCTATAGCGCTAGCAGCCAATCTGCTGTAGATTCAGTTCAGGTTACTGTTAGACCAAAAATTCCAGTGGTTGTTACCAAGCCAGCTGTTGTTACTTATTAATTTAATTTATTTTTCTGAAAAATATGAAAAAAGAAAATATTTTTTTCTTAGGTGTGTTTTGTCTTGCTTTTTTGATTCTTCCCGTTTCATCTTTTGCTCAATCTTGTCCTAATATTACAACAGTAAAAGGAACGAGTGTAACTTTTGTGGGTGAATTAACTGATGCCGGCGGAGACGCTGTTAATTATGTTTGGTTTGAATATGGTAAAAGCGGAGCTTTTAATCAAAAAACTATTGAGAAAAGTTTAACGCAGGAAGGCGTTTATTGTATTACCGTAGACAATTTAGAACCGTGTACTACTTATTCTTATCGGGCAGGAGCTAGAAATTCAGCTGGAACTTCCTATGGAGAGACTAAAACCTTTAACACCACTTGCGGCGTAGAGGTTAGTTTAAAGGCGAATGGTTTTGATGGTCAAACCACTGTGCCTTATTCTAGTTCTGTGACTTTAAGTTGGAATTCTTCTAATGCCAATTCCTGCACTGCTTCTGGTGATTGGTCCGGTTCCAAAAATTTGTCAGGTTCAGAGCTAATTAGCAGTTTAGTATCTCCAAAAAATTTCACTATTACTTGTACTGGTTCTGCCGGTTCAGCTTCTGATTCAGTATATGTTAGCGTTGGGACTCAATCCGCTTCAGCTACCATAACTGTTAACAAAAGAGTTCGCAATGTTTCTGATGGAACAGATTATAGCGAAAGCGTATATGCTGATCCGGGAGAGATGATTTCTTTTTCTATTGAAATAATAGCTGGTAATCAAGCGTTGGATAATTTGATTGTTAAAGATGCGTTGCCAGACAAATTGACTTATCGTCAGAATAGTTTAAAGATTGATAATGTTTTAGTGTCAGGCGATATCTTTTCTGGTTTAAGCATAGGTTCTTTATCTGCTAATCAAAAAAAGACTATTACTTTTGAGGCTGATTTAGCTGGTAGCGACAAATTTGATTTTGGCGAAACATCATTGATCAATTCAGTTTTAGTTTATTCTGGACAGGTTTCTAATTCAGACACTGCTAAGGTTATCGTTAATAAAAAAGCAGTGGCTGGCGCTACCACGATTAAGACCGGTTTAACCAATAATCTTTTTTTAGATTCGTTTTTGATTCCTTTCTTGATTGCGGTTTTTTTGGTTTGGATTTTTAAGGCGAGAATTATTAAATGGGAGGAATGGTTGGACGAAAAAAAAAGAGATTATGAAAAGTATAAATCAGAAAAAAATTTAAATTTAAGAATAAAAAAGATTAGAATGAAAGAGTTATAGAAAAGCAAGGGAAAAAGTCTGGACAGCCCGCGGCGCCTCGGCGCCGCGGGCTTGTTTTTAAAATAAATTTTTGTTAAAAATAAATAAAAAGAAAATTGGACGATTAGCTCAGCGGCAGAGCACTACACTCACATTGTAGGGGTCGCAGGTTCAAATCCTGCATCGTCCACCAAACAGGATTTTGTAAATTTTGGTAAGCGGATAAAAGGGTCCATTCTTCCCTTAATAATCAAAGTTCATTACAATACCTAATAAACAACCTTAGATTTTCCAAAATGTTAGTATCCTATACATATAATTGATTTTGATTTATCGTAGCTGCCGGTACGCGGAGCGCGGAACAAAGGCTAGAACAGGAATTTTTACTCTGTAGGGTCGCGAAGCGACTCCTTCGGACCCTTTCCTTTTCAATCTTTTTCTTTTCTTTCTTCCGGAGCGGTTTGGGATTTTGCGAAACGCCTACGGCGTTTCGCTTAAAACGGCTTTGCGCATTATTCAGTATAGGATAGGCCATAAATTTTAATTGGAGATATTATATTGCGATCCTATCTACTGTCTAAATAAATTTATTTTTTATATAATAAAATAATGAAGGACTTTTTAAATGAAAATATCTTTTTTCTTTTGATGGAATGGCATTTTTTTGATGTTCCAAAAAAAATTTTAGCTGCTTGGAAAAATTTTTTGAAATTTACCTTTGAATTCTTTTCTATTTCTTTGTTGCTTAAAACCTTTTTTTATCATTGGAGAAGATATAGATTTTTTTATCAGAAAAAGTTTAATCCTTGGGATTATTTTCAGACATTTGTTTTTAATGTTTTTTCGCGCCTCATAGGCGTTGTTTTGCGTTTTTTTGTTCTTTTGCTTGGCTTTGTGTTAGAAATTTTTGTTTTGATTTTTGGCTTAATTCTTTTTTTGTCTTGGATTTTTTTGCCGTTATTTTTAATAATAATGGTGGTTTATGGTTTTAAAATAATTTTATAATTTTTATCAATTTCAAAAAATAAAAAATGGAGCTGAATAAATTTAACTTTAATATCAAAGGGTCAATTATTTATCCAGCCATTTATTGGGAAAAATTTCCTCTTTTTAGATTTGCCAATTTTTTTAAAAAAACCTTTTTTGTTTTATTTTTTCTTAATTTTTTGTTTTTTGTTTTTGGTTTTAAGGATTTTAATTTTTTACCCTTTTTTTTGTTTTTTTGGATATTTTTTGCCTATATTGAATTTTTCTTTAATGATAAATTAAAAAAGCCAAGATTAAAGAAAACCATTGATGAATCTTTAATTTCTCCAGAAGAAAAAAACTTGGCTAATTTTTTGAATTTTGAAGCAGGGAGGGCAGTTTATCGATCACTAAGATTTGCTATTTCTCAGGATGTTTCAATAATAAATTCGGATATTTTATTTTACTTTATTTTAAAAGATAATTTAAAGATTAATTTTATTTTTAATCGTTTGCTTATAAATGTGAAAGAGATAAGAGATGCTTTAAAAAATTATTTGTTAAAAATTCCTTCTGAAAAAAAAGAAGAAAGAAGAAAAGAATTTACACCGGATTTTCAAGAAACGATATTATTGGCAATGGAGATTGCTAAAAATAAAAAAAAGGAAAGGGTTGATGAAATGGATATTTTAAACGCTTTGGCTAAAAAAAATATTTTTTTTCAAAAAATTTTGATTGAAAAAGATTTAAAAGAAGAAGATATTGATAATTTAACCTATTGGGTAGAACATGTTGAAAAAACTGAAAGCCAAAAGAAAAAGTTTTGGGAATATGAAAATTTAATGAAAATAGGAACCTTGGCAAAAGAATGGACAGCAGGTTACACCATTACTTTAGATAAATATTCAATTGATTTAACGGAAATGATAAAAAACACACCTCCCGAGATTATTGGTCATGAAGCCGAAATAAAAAGTTTAGAAGCAATTTTAGCCAGAATGGAAATCAACAATGTTTTATTGGTAGGAAAGCCGGGCACAGGCAGAAAAAGCATTGTTTATAACTTAGCTAAAAAAAGTTTTTTAGGGCAAAGCTTGCCAGAAATTAATCACAAAAGGATTATTCAGTTAGACATACCCACCATTTTAAACCAATCTTCAAATTTTAGCGAAGTAAAGAAATTATTAGATACAATTTTTCAAGAAGTGGTTTTTGCCGGTAATATTATTTTAGTAATTGATAATTTTCATGAATATGTTGGTCAAATGGATAAAATAGAAAAATTTGATATTACAGAAGTTTTGAGTTCTTATTTGCATTTGCCCCAATTTCAAATCATTGCTATTACCACCTATGAAGGGCTCCACAAAAATATTGAGCAAAATTCTTCTCTTCTTTATCTTTTTGATAAGGTTGAAGTAAACGAGGTATCTAAAAAAGAAACACTCATTTTATTGGAAAATTTAACTTTTTCTTTAGAGGGTAAATACAAAAAATTTATTTCTTATCCAGCAATTAGAGAGATTATTGATTTAACCGACAAGTATATGCCATCTCTTGATTTTCCGGAAAAAGCAATGGAGGTGTTAGAGGAAGTGGTTATTTATGTTTATAAAAATTTTCAAGAAAAAATTATTTTGCCCAAACATGTCCATATTATTATTAGAGAAAAAACGCAAATTCCCATTGGCGAGATTGAAGATAAAGAAAAAGAAATTTTGCTTAATTTAGAAAACCTAATTCATCAAAAAATTATTGATCAGGATGAGGCGGTAAAAGAAATAGCTACTGCCTTGCAAAGATCAAGGGCACAAATATCTATAAGAAAAGGGCCGATGGGATGTTTTTTATTTTTAGGACCTACCGGCGTAGGTAAGACAGAAACTTCAAAAGCCTTAGCTGAAATTTATTTTGGAGGAGAAAAAAGAATGATTCGACTAGATATGTCAGAATTTCAATCAATTAACGACATTCCCAGATTAATAGGAGCTCCCGGTCAAGAGGGTTTATTAACAACGCCGGTAATAGAAAATCCATTTTCTTTAGTTTTATTAGATGAGTTTGAAAAGGCTAATCTCAATCTTTTAAACTTGTTTTTACAGGTTTTAGACGAGGGTCATTTAACTGATGGTCAAGGTCGAAAAGTAGATTTTAGAAGTACTATTATTATTGCCACTTCTAATGCCGGTTATCAAATTATCCTTGAAGCTTTAAAAGAAAATTTAGAGTGGGGAAAAGTAAAAGAAAAATTATTAGACTTTATTTTTAAACAAGGAATTTTCCGGCCTGAATTGATTAATCGTTTTGATGGTGTGGTCGTTTTTAAACCATTAGACAAAGAAAATCTTTTAAGTATCGCCGAATTATCACTTCAAAAGCTAAAAAATAATCTTTATGAAAAGGGCATTCAATTCATTATTAATGATGATCTGAAAGAAAAAATTGTTGAATTAAGCTATGATCCTAAATTTGGCGCCAGAGAAATGCGAAGGGTTATCCAAGAGAAAGTAGAAAATGTTTTGGCTAGAGCAATTTTGGCGGGCGAATTAAAGCGTGGTGATATACTTGAAATCGATCCTACTAATTTTACTTTAAAAGTAAAAAGTTTTACAACTTAATTGTACCATGTTAAAATATATATGTTTTTTTTAAAATTAATAATTTAAAATTTTTTAGCTAATCAATTTTAATAAAAAATTAAAATTATTGGTTAAAAAATAATTCAAAAATGCAAGAAGAATCATTACCAAAAGATAACAATTTGAACCAAGAAAATTCAAAAGAAGAAATAGAAAAAGAAAACATTTATTCTTTTGAAAATTTATCATCAGATTCTTTTCCAAACAAGCCCAAAAAAAGATTTTTTTGGGTGAAGGTAATTCTTGGAGTATTTTTATTTTTAGTTTGCAGTTTTGTTGCGGTATTAGCCAGCCGTGTTTGGGATCCTTTATGGAATCCTTTTAGACCTAAACCTGAAAAGGTAATGGAGAAAATGACAGAAAAAATGGAAGCATTAAAAACGCTTCACAGCAAAATTAACTTTGAGGAAAATGATAACTTTGAAAATAAATCACTGATCCAATTAGATATTAATTACGATGGGAACGACCCTAAAAACATAAAAACAGCAAGCGATATATCTGTTAATATGAATGTTTTTGGACTGGGAGTTTCTTACGCTTTTGAATTAAAGCAAATAGGAGAAAGCTCTTATTTAAAATTAAAAGAAATTCCTGCTTTTTTAACTCAGATGATGAATCTTGGTGAATTAAGCAATCAGTGGATTAAGATAAACGAAGAGAGTCTTAAAAATTTGTTAGGAGAGGAATTGTATCAAAAAATATCTGAAAAAAAGGCAGAGGCAGAAAAACAACAAGAAGATTTAGTTAAAGAGTTTAAAAAAATTATTGAAAATAAAAAATTTTATTTAGTAAAAGAAGAATTACCGGATGAAAAAATTGATAATAAAAAAGTTTATCATTATAAAGTTGTGTTGAACAACGAAGAAATTAAAAATGTAATTTATGAATTAGGCAATGCTGTGGGTAAAAATTTAGGAATGGATTTATCAAGCGAGGGATTTTCTAAAGAAAATATTAATAAATTAATTGAAAAAATAGGAGAGATTTCCGGTAGTGTATGGATCGGCAAGGGCGATAATTTTCTTTATAGAATTTTTGTAGAAAAGACCCTTAAGTTAAGTGATTTGGAAGAAAACAAAAAAACAACAAAAAACAATAAACAAGAAGAGATTTTGATCAAATTAGATATTAATTTTTCCGAATTTAATAAACCAATGAAGATTGAGGCGCCTGATCAATTTAAAAAAATAGAAGAATTATTACCATTTCTTGGGAGTAATTATGGAAATTTAAGTCAATTAAAAACAATTGCTGATATATTACTTTATGAAAAAAAATCTTATAAAAGTTTATGTAGCAATTCTAATCTTAACAAAAAAGATCCAGTTTATGGTCGGGAGTTAACTCAAATTGAAAAAGAGATAAAAGAAAAGGGAGGATTAATTACTTGTTACAGCTCAGAAAATTCTTATTGCATAGAAGTAAAATTGTCTGATAATAATACACTTTGTTTGGATAATGTTGGGATTTCTCAAGAAGGTGATAATAAATTGTGTTCAGGAGAAGGAACCAAGAATAATCCTTATCATTGTTTTAGTAATAAAAAATAAGAAAATTTTTTATAGCTGATTATAGCTAATCAGTAAAATTTAATATTAACTAACTAAAATCAACCCCAATAAAGGGGTTGATTTTGATTTTTTTCAGCAAATTAGTGGTTGTGGAAATCTTGTGGAAAAGTAGCGGTTTTTTGGATTTGACATAAGTGTCTAAAATAAGATAAATTAAAGATAGGTGGGAAATTGTGGAAAACTTTGGGATAAATACCTATCTTTGTGGAAAACTATGTTTATTGGTGAATACACATATTCAATAGATGAGAAGAAACGTTTAGCCATTCCGGCGCGATTTAGAAAAGCTTTGGGCAAAAAAGCAGTAATTACCCGCGGCATTGATAATTGTTTGGTTATTTATCCAATAGGCGAATGGCAAAAATTGGCAAAAAAATTAGAAAGTTTGCCAACGAGTAAAATTGATGCCAGAGGTTTTGCCAGATTAATGTTGGCAGGCGCTGTTGATGTGGTTTTAGATAAATTGGGAAGAATTTTAATTCCAGATTATTTAAAAGATTATGCTTCTTTGAAAAAAAATGTAGCAATTTTGGGACTGTCAAACAGAATTGAGATTTGGGATGAGGAAAAATGGCAAGAATATAAACAAAAAACTGAAAGGGAAGTAGGCGATATTGCGGAAAGATTAAATGAATTAGGAGTGTAAAAATGAACAATAAAAAACAAATCCATATTCCAGTTCTTAAAAAAGAGGTTTTAGAATTTTTAAATCCTAAACCTAATGAAAATTTTGTTGACTGTACAGTGGGTCAAGCTGGTCATACCATAGCAATTATTGAGGCAATCGGACCAAAGGGCAAAGTACTAGGTATTGATTGGGACAAAGAGAATATTGAGGATCTTAAAGCAACAGCTCAGGAATTAAAAATCAAAAACAGGTTGATTCTGGCAAATGATAATTTTTCTAATTTGAAAGAAATTGTTAAAAGAGAACATTTTAGCAAGGTTTCCGGTATTTTGTTTGATTTGGGATTTTCCAGTTGGCATATAGAAAAATCTGGTAAAGGATTTTCCTTTCAAAAAAAAGAACCGCTTGATATGAGATACAATCTTAATAACTCCTTAACCGCTGAAAAAATTTTGAATTACTGGTCTTTTTACGAGATTAAGAAAATTTTGCAAGATTATGGCGAGGAAAAATTTGCCGAAAACATTGCTAAAAAAATTATTGAAAAAAGAAAAGAAAAGGAAATTAAAAACACTTTTCAATTAGTTGAGATTATAAAAACAGCCGTGCCCCAATGGTATATCAGGCAGAAAATTCATTTTGTAACCAGGACTTTTCAAGCTTTAAGAATTGCGGTTAATAACGAATTAGAAAATTTAAAAAAAGCACTGCCGCAAGCTTTAGAGATTCTAGAGGTGGGCGGCAGATTAGTAGTAATTTCTTTTCATTCTTTAGAAGATAGGATTGTTAAAAATTTTTTCAAGGAAAATAAGGAAAAAATAAAAATTTTGACCAAAAAACCTATTTTACCAAGTTTAGAGGAAATAAAAAATAATTCGCGATCAAGGTCAGCCAAATTAAGAGCAATTATTAAATTAATAAATTAATAATATAAATAAAAAATATGCAAACATATTCTTTATCCTGTTCTTTATTTTCAATAAAAAAAACGTTTCCTTTATTAAATTTAAGAAAGTTTTTACTTTTTGAGTTTTTCTTAATTGTTTTTCTTTTATTGTCTATTTTGTTTCAAACAAATATTATAACTTCTCTCGAGTACCAAATTCAGGATTTTCAAAAAAAAGATTATGAAATTTCTCGGAAAAATAAATCCTTGGAAATTGATTTTGCTAAAAAAAATGATTTAAGAATTATTGAAGAAAAAATTCAGCAATTAAGCTTTGAAAAAGCTAATAAAATTCATTATATAGAAATTATTGACGGGTCGGTTGTGCTAAAGTAAATTTTTTAAAAAACATGAAAGTGATAAGGATTAATTTAGTTTTGATTTTATTTTTTATTTTTACTGGAATAATTTTAGGCCGTTTATTTTTTTTACAAATAATTCAATATCAGTATTGGCAAGCGCTAGCTCAAGGACAGCAAAAATCATTTATTTTTTTACCAGAAGAAAGAGGGGAAATTTTTTTTCAGGGCGGTGAAAAATTGGTTACTAATCATGAGCAGGAATTGGTTTATGCTTCTCCTTTTGAGATTAAAGATCCTGAAAAGACGGCTGAAATGTTAAGCTTAATTTTAGGTTTGGATAAAGAAAGCATTTTAGAGAAATTGAAAAAAAATAGTTATTATGAAGTAATTAAAAAAAAATTAAATCAAGAAGAGGTTGAAAATTTAAAAAATATTAAAATCAACGGTATTTATTTAGCCAAAGAGAAAATTAGATATTATCCTTTTGAATCAATGGCATGCCATGTAATAGGTTTTGTGGGAGGAGATAACAATGGGCAATACGGTATTGAAGGTTTTTATAACGATATTTTAAAAGGAAAAGATAAAATATTAGAAAAAGAAATTGGGCCTAACGGTTTTTTTGAAAGAAATTCTGATTTGCCGGAAAAAGGCGCTGATCTTGTTTTAACCTTAGATTATAATATTCAATTTTTTGCGGAAAGACTTTTGGAAAAAGCAAAAAATGATTTGAATATTGAAGAAGGAGAAATTATTGTTTTAGATCCCAACACTGGTAAAATTTTTGCTTTAGCTAATTTTCCTTTCTTTAATCCTAATCAATATTCAGCAGTAGAAGATTTAGAAATTTTCCAAAATTCTTCTATTCAAAAATTTTTTGAACCGGGTTCTATTTTTAAACCTATTACAATAGCGGCCGCGATTGACGCTGATAAAATAACCCCAAAAACAACTTATGTTGATAATGGTTTTGTAGAGATTGGTGGTCATAGAATTTCAAATTATGCTAATCGGAGTTGGGGCGAAAAAACAATGACAGAGGTTTTAGAAAGATCGATCAATACTGGCGCCATCTTTGCTGAACAACAGCTGGGCGATAAAGATTTTTTAGATTATTTAAATCGCTTTGGCATTTTTCAACCTACCCAAATTGATTTACAGGGTGAAATTTTTTCTGAAAACAAAGAACTTAAAAAGGGTTATAAAATAAATTTTGCCACTGCCAGTTTTGGACAGGGTGTGGAAATGACCTCTATTCAATTGGTAAGAGCGATTGCCGCCATTGCCAACGGAGGAAAATTGATTAGGCCATATGTGGTGGATAAAATTATCAAAAATGATAAAATTATTGAAACAAAAACTGAAGTTCAAAATCCGTCTGTAATTTCAAAAAATACCGCCTCTCAATTAACAACGATGTTGATGAGTGTGGTGGAAAAAGGTTATGGCAAGGAGGCAAAAATTCCAGGCTATTATATTGCCGGAAAAACAGGTACAGCACAGATTCCTTGGACTTCTTTAAAAATTAATAAGAAGGGTTATTCCGACAAAACCATTCAATCGTTTATAGGTTTTGGTCCCGCCCTTGATCCAAAATTTTTAATTTTAGTAAAACTTTACAATCCTCAGGCAAAAACTGCTGAGTATTCAGCCGCTCCCATATTTAAAGAATTAGCCAAATATATTATAAATTTATGGAAAATTCCACCAGATTATGAGTAAAGATTTTCAATTTTCAATTTTTAATTATCAATTTTGGGATTTTTTATTAAAAAAACCAAAAACGGTTATTGTTCTTGGTAATGGTCGAGCCTGCGCCAAGGAAGCCATTTTTCAGGTTTTAAGAGATCACTTTAAGATACCAAAGGAAATTTTAATTTTTGACAGCGATTTGAAAAACGCCAAGGAGATTGAAAAAATTAATTTTCTAATTAAAAATTCTTCGTTGCCCATTTTGGTAATAACTCATTTTAGCGATATTCCGCCAGATAAAGATTTTTTTGCCAGTGAAAAAGAAGAAACAAAGGAAATCAGAAAATTAGCAAAATCAATGCCTTCTTTTGGTTATTTGGTTTTGAATTTTGATGATGAAACCGTTAGAGAAATAAAAGATGAAACTAATTTAAACGAAATTACTTTTGGTTTTCAAGAAAGAGCTGATTTTTATGCCAGCGATATAAAAATCAATGGCGGAACAAATTTTAAGATAAATTACAAAGGTAACGTGGTACCCGCTTGGTTGAATAGAACTTTTGGTAAAGAACAAATTTATTCAGCCTTAGCAGCAGCGGTTGTGGGAACTATCTTTGATTTAAATTTAGTAGAAATTTCCCAATCTTTAAAAAATTATAAACCTCTGGCCGGCAAAATGAAAGCAATAGAAGGGATAAATAATTCTGTTATTTTAGACGATTCAGAATCAGCCACGGTTTTTTCAATGATTGAGGCAATTGAAATTTTAGGGAAAATTTTAAACTATCAAAGAAAAATTGCTGTTTTGGGCGATGTTTTGGGAATTGGAAAATATACCATAGAAGCGCATGAAGCGATTGGCGAGAGAGTGGCAAAAAATGCTGATTTGTTATTTACTATTGGGCAGCGGGCAAAGTTTATTGTTGAAGGCGCTAAAACAAAAGGTATGCCTCTTGAAAAAATTTTTCAATTTGATAATATAGAAGAAGCTATTTTAAAATTAAAAAATGAAATAAAAGAAGGCGATTTGTTGTTAATAGACGGTTCAAATGTCAGTGGACTTGTTGATAAATTAAAACGTTAAATGAGAAAGGAGGAAAGAATGAAGAAAAAGTGTCCCTTTTGCGGAAAAGAATTAATTTTGCCTCGGGTGACCGAGGCAAGTGAAATCGTTTGCCCTTGCGGAGCAAGGGCGAAACTCAAGAAGAAAAACCGGAATGGTCGTCTCAAGGGGCTGGCGGAAGGATTCCGACAACCCCCTTGGAAACCGTGGTATCTTCGTTAGAAGAAAACAACTGCCTCAAACGAGGCAGTTTTTACTTTTTTAAAATTTTATGATAAAGTAAAAGAATAATTATTGGCCCCATCGTCTAGCCCGGTTCAGGACGAATGGTTCTCAGCCATTAAACACCGGTTCAAATCCGGTTGGGGCCGCAAAAATATGGAAAATTATTTAACCAAAGAGGGTTTAGAAAAATTAAAAAAAGAGTTGGAATACTTAAAAACAGTCAAAAGAAAAGAGGTTGCTGAAAATTTGCGCTATGCCGCTTCTTTTGGCGATTTGTCTGAAAACTTTGCTTATCAGCAAGCAAAAGAAGATCAAGCTTTTTTAGAAAGTCGTATTTTGGAATTAGAAGAAAAAATAAAAAATGCTAAAATTATTGAAAAGAAATTATCTAACAAGGTGGTAATTGGCTCTACGGTTTTTTTAAGTTTAGACGGAAAAAAAGAACAATTTCAGATTGTTGGACCAGAAGAAGCAGATCCTTTTCAGGGGAAAATATCTTATCAGTCGCCTTTGGGCAAGGCGCTTTTGGGAAAAACAATAGGTCAAACAGTAGAAGTGGAAGTTTCAGAGAGAAAAATTAAATATAAAATTATTGATATTAAATGAGCTTGATTAGGAAATTAATTTATCCGGTTACTGTTTTGTCTGGCACCATCATTGGTGTGGGGCTTTTTTCTCTTCCTTATATTACTTTGCAAGTTGGTTTTTGGTTAATTTTGTTTTATTTTTTAATTTTAGGCAGTTTAGTGGTTTTAATTCATCTTTTTTTTGGCCAATTAGCTTTAGTAACGCCAGATTTAAAACGATTACCAGGCTTTGCCAAATATCATTTAGGAGGTTGGGCTGAAAAAATTGCGATTTTTTCAACCATTATTGGCGGCTTTGGCACTATTTTGGCTTATTTAATTATTGGTGGAGAATTTACAAAAGAGCTTTTTTCGCCCATTTTTGGCGGAGAGACTTTAATGTACACTCTTTTTTATTTTATTATTGGCGCTCTTTTAATTTTTTTTGGAATAAAAGCCATTGCTAAAGTAGAATTGTGGGGACTAATAGGATTTTTTGTTATTTTAATTTTGATTTTTTTCAAGGGAAAAAACCTTATACATATTGAAAATTTGTTTATTAGCAATGGGCAATGGAAAATGGGAAATTTTTTCTTGCCTTATGGTCCTATTTTGTTTTCTTTGTGGGGTTTGAGTTTAATTCCAGAGGTTGAAGAAATTTTAAAGGAAAATAAAAATCTTCTTAAAAAAACAATTATTATTTCTTTGCTTATTCCAATTTTTGTTTATCTTTTTTTTATTTTTTTAATTTTAGGGATCAGCGGCGTTCAAACCAATGAATCTGCTTTAGTTAGTTTAGAAAATTTTTTAAGCAGAAAAATGTTTTCTTTAGCATTGTTTTTTGGTATTTTAACCACTTTTACCTCTTTTATTGCTTTAGGGCTTACCTTAAAAAAGGTTTTTCATTATGACCTAAAAATGAAAAAAAATTTAGCTTGGTTTATTACCTGTTTTGTGCCTTTATTTCTTTTTTTAATTGGGATTAAAAAATTTATTCCGGTTATTTCTTTTGTTGGCGGAGTGATGCTGGGTATTGACGGAATTTTAGTTCTTTTAATGTACAGGAAAATTAGGCCCAAAAATTTTTTGATTTATCCTTTATTTTTGATATTGTTGGGAGGAATTATTTACGAAATAATTTATTTTTTAAAATAGATTTGCGATAATAATATAAAGATAAGAAAATTCTGGATTAATTATGTTGTGGATTCATTTTATAATTTTTTTAACAAGTTGTATCTTACTTTATTTTTCTGCTGAATGGGTTATTAATAGTTTGATTCGGGTAGCCAGATTTCTTGGTTGGAAGGAGTTTGTCGTAGCTTTTTTTATAATGGCTTTTTCTAGTTCCCTGCCTAATTTGTTTTTAGGCGTCTTTTCTGCTTTTCAAAAAATTCCTCAATTATCTTTGGGAGATATTATTGGCGGCAATGTAATTGATTTAACCTTGGCAATTGGATTGGCAACTTTATTTATTAAAAACGGTGGCATTGTTTCTGATAGTCGCTTGGTTCAAACAAGTTCTTTTTTTGTTTTAATTTCCGCTATTTTGCCTTTAATTTTAAGCTTGGATAAAGAAATTTCTCGTTTAGACGGATTTTTATTGATTGCTTTTTTCTTTGTTTATATTTTTTGGTTATTTGCAAAGAAAGAAAGATTCTCCAAGGCTTACGAAGATATCGAAAAAACACCCCTCTTTCAACAATTTAAAGAATTTTTAATTGATTTATTAAAAATAATTGGCGGTATTTTTTTGCTTTTGCTGGCAACAGAGGGCATTATCAAATCCAGTCAATTTTTTGCCGAATTCTTTCATTTATCCCTTATTTTTATTGGTCTTTTGATTGTTGCTTTGGGAAATGCTTTGCCAGAAACCTATCTTTCAATTATTTCTGCCAAAAAAGGCGAGGGCTGGATGATTTTAGGAAATTTAATGGGTTCAGTTATTTTGCCAGCCACTTTAGTTTTAGGAGTAGTGGCTTTGATTTGTCCAATAAAAAATTTAGAAATTTCCACAATAGTTGTTGCCAGAATTTTTCTTTTTCTTTCTGCTGTTTTTTTCTTTTTCTTTGTTCGCAGTGATAGGAAAATTAGCAAAACAGAAGGCATATTCCTTGTAATAATTTATTTTCTTTTTTTTATTGCTGAAATATTAATAAAATAAAAAAATAACAATTTAATCCTTTTACAGTCAAAAATCATACCTGTGGAAAACTTATTTGCTTGATTTTTTTTGTTTCTGTTATAATAAGATAATAATTAAAAAAATAAGTTAAAAAGACAATGATTAAATAAATATAATACCTCTTTAAAAGAGCTATTATTATTAAAGAATCATTGTTCATTAATCAATCTATGTCTCAAAAAACAAAACTTGTTATCTTTCAAATCTTGCCCACTGTCTTAATATCTACCTTGTTAGTGGGAATGGTTATTTATGCCTGGAAAGAACCTTCTGTAGCCCCTCCT
>Ga0272448_1003265_pt1 | contig 19441 bp, 19 predicted proteins | sample YNPCB0191_FD_202220 | JGI IMG/M metagenome (GOLD analysis project Ga0272448, IMG submission 202220) | Hot spring sediment microbial communities from Yellowstone National Park, WY, United States - YNP-CB-019-1 | ecosystem: Environmental > Aquatic > Thermal springs > Hot (42-90C) > Sediment... | reverse complement strand
TTAAAGTTGAGAAATACTCTAACTTAAAGTAAAATATTAAGTTGGAGCGAAGCTATAAGGGGACACGTTCGGGGACTTGGAGGACAGCTTGAAAGAGTCGGGGGTTTGACACCCTTCATACAATTTTGTGCCTTGAGCACGGCGAAAGGAAAGGAAAGGAAAGGAATGGAATGCTGATATGCTGCTGAAAGAATTGCTATCGGGGCTGGAAGTATTGGATTGCAAGGGTGACACAGGGATCGAGATAAGAGGTATCGACTACGATTCCCGCAAGGTCCGGGCGGGGGCTGTGTTTGTCTGTATTGAGGGCACAAAGGTTGACGGGCATGATTTCATCCCGTCTGCCATTCAAAGCGGCGCTGTTGCATTGATTGTGCAAAAACCCGTAAAAACCCCGGAAGGTGTTGCGGTCGTCACGGTGGAGAACACGAGATACGCGCTTGCCTTCATCTCCGACGCCTTTTTCGGCCATCCTTCACGGAAATTCAATCTGATTGGCGTAACAGGAACTAAGGGTAAGACGACCACGACGTTCATGATTAAGTCGGTCCTGGAACATTCCGGGCAGAAGGTGGGACTTATCGGCACTGTCGCAAACTTTATCGGCAGTCGGGAGCTGCATGCGGAAAGGACTACCCCGGAATCGTGCGACCTGCAGAGCCTGTTCGCGGATATGGCGGAGAGCGGTGCCGGAAGCGTTGTGATGGAAGTTTCCTCGCATGCCCTTGATTTGCACAGGGTAAGCTGCAGCTGCTATGACATAGGGATTTTCACCAATCTATCGAGGGACCACCTGGATTACCACCGGACGTTTGAAAACTATTTCGACGCGAAGCTCAAGCTTTTTAAAATGTGTAAAAACGGCCTTGCAAACATCGACAGCGAATATGGGAGAAAACTTCTGGATATGGCGGCCTGCCCGATGCATACATATTCAATCGAGAGGGATGCGGACATAAGGGCGGTTGATATCAAAAAGCTTCCCGACAGTGTAGAGTTCAAGGCAGTAACCCCCTGGTGGGAATCGGACATAAAGGTGAACGTACCCGGAACGTTCAGCGTTTATAACGCACTGGCGGCAATCGGCGCGTGCGGACTTTTGGGAGTCCCGGCGGAATACGTACGGGCCGGGCTTTCGAATATCAGCGTGCCGGGCCGGGCTGAAGTCGTAAATACGGGTCGGGACTTTACCATCATCATAGATTATGCACATTCGCCGGACAGCCTTGAAAACATACTCAGAACAGTGAAGGATTATGCTCCCGGCAGAGTCGTTTCGGTTTTCGGGTGCGGAGGAGACCGCGACAGGACAAAAAGGCCTATCATGGGTGAGATTTCCGGGAAAATCGCACATTTTACGATAATCACTTCGGATAACCCGAGAACGGAAGAGCCTTCCGCAATAATCAGCGATATAGAGGCGGGTATGAAAAGGACGGGCGGAAGGTACATAACCATTGTGGAGAGGCGCGAAGCCATAAGGTATGCAATTGAAAACGCGCAGCCGAAGGACATTATTGTGCTTGCGGGCAAGGGACACGAGACATACCAGATCTTCAAAGACAGGACGATACACTTCGACGAGCGTGAGGTCGTCAGGGAAATTCTTGACGAATCAGGCCGGCAGGGGAGGAAATAATGCAGGCTCTGAGCTGCAGGGAAATTATAAATGCCGCAAACGGGACGCTTCTTTGCGGAAACATCGAAACACGGTTTGAAAACATATCGACCGATTCGCGGAAAATCACCGGCGGTGAACTTTTTATACCGCTTGCCGGTGAAAAATTCGACGGACACGACTTTATCGGCGCATCCCTGAACCTGGGCGCCGCAGGTTCGCTGACACACAGGGATGCCGACCCTGTACCGGGCAAGGCGCTCGTCAGGGTTGAAGACACGTTGAGGGCTTTGCAGGATATAGCAAGGTACTACAGGAAAAAATTCAATATTCCTTTTGTAGCAATCACCGGGAGTGTCGGAAAGACCAGCACGAAAAACATGGTCGCGTCGGTCCTGGGCCGCAGGTTCAATGTACTTAAGACTACAGGCAACCTCAACAATGAAATAGGGCTGCCTTTGACCGTATTCAACCTTGACGGCGCCCATGAGGTTGCGGTTGTCGAAATGGGCATGAGCGGCTTCGGTGAAATAGAGAGGCTGACATCGATAGCCCTTCCCCGCATTGCGGTAATTACGAACATCGGCCTGGCGCATATTGAGAAGTTGGGCTCAAGGCAGAACATACTGAAGGCGAAGATGGAAATACTGAGCGGGCTTGAAGAGGGCGGCACAGTAATATTGAACGGAGACGACCGGCTTCTATACGGCATGAAGGGTTTGACAAAATTCCACACCGTGTACTACGGAATAGGTGAGGAACTTGATTACCAGGCGTATAACGTTGTCTCCGCCGGCGAGAAGGGAACTTATTTTGAGATATCTGTCGGCAGCGGCGACTACAGGGTGCACGTACCTGCGCCCGGAGTCCACAACGTATACAACGCCCTTGCGGCAATTGCTGCGGGTAAGTGCCTCGGCGTCTCCATGGAGGAAATTATCGAAGGCATAGCAGCGTTTGAATCGGAGAAAATGCGGATGGATATAATCTCGTACGGGGGATTTAAAATAATCAATGACGCGTACAACGCCAATCCACAGTCGATGGAAGCGGCGCTCAACGTCCTTAAGGACATGAAAGGCTCCGGGAGAACGATAGCCGTATTGGGAGACATGCTGGAAATGGGCGACTGGGCCTGCGATGCGCACCTTGACACAGGAAAATTTGCAGTTTCCAGGGGAATCGATTATATTATTACTGTGGGCGAAAACGGCGGATACATCGCCCAGGGAGCTTTGGAGGCAGGCATGCCCCATGACAGGGTATTCGCGTTCAATGATAAAGACGCGGCGGCATCCTTTGCCCGGAGTATCCTTTCGGACGGAGACACGGTCCTGGTGAAGGGTTCGCGCGCAATGAAGATGGAAGAAATAGTGGACAAGATAACTGCCGGTGAATGAACTGACGGGAGGAGCGGAAACAATTGCATTGGCCTTTTTTTATATCTATCCAGACAGTAACCTTTATAACTGCCTTCCTGATAGCGCTCGTTACGGGGCCGATTCTGATTCCGATACTCGCAAGGCTTAAATTCGGCCAGGTTGTGCGCGACGACGGACCTGCGACCCACCTGAAAAAGACCGGCACACCCACGATGGGCGGATTGGTTTTCCTGATGCCAATATTGCTGCTGTCCATATACTTTTCCGTTTCAGGCCTTTATCCCGAACTTCTTCCCATGATGCTGGTGACGGTAGGGTTCGGCGCGGTAGGACTCGTCGACGACCTTATCAAGGTCGTAAAAAAACGGAAAGACGGGCTGTATGCCGGGCAAAAAATGTTCGGGCTGCTGATAATCGCGTCGGCGTATACATATTACATATACAGGTTTACCGATTTGGGAACTTCAATCATAGTTCCTTTTGCAGGCAGGGGGTTTTCGATTGACCTCGGATGGCTGTTTATCCCGTTTACGATTTTCGTATTTCTTGCGACGACTAACTGTGTCAACCTGACGGATGGACTTGACGGGCTTCTGGGGGGCATCTCGCTCATAGTCATGCTGTTTTTTGCCATGGTCGCCGCTACAAAGCCTGAATGGGACTATGTCAAGGTGTTTTCCGCCACGGTTGCCGGGGGTTGCATGGGGTTTCTGGTATTCAACCTCCATCCCGCAAGGATTTTCATGGGCGATGCCGGTTCGCTTGCGCTGGGAGGCGCGATCGGAGCCGCGGCGGTTATGATGAAAATGCCGCTTGTCATACTTGTTGCCGGTTTGGTATTTGTAATTGAGGGTATGTCTGTGATGATCCAGGTGGCGTATTATAAGAAAACCCGCAAAAGGGTTTTTAAAATGGCGCCTATCCATCACCATTTCGAGCTTTCAGGCTGGAAGGAGACAAAGGTTGTTTACGTGTTATGGCTGACGACGGCGGTGCTATGCCTTATTGCCTTCCTTTCGCTCGGCATATGAAAGCATTCTCGCCTCTCACAGAGGCACGGAGGTTCAGATGAAGAACAAAAAGCCTATAGATTTCTGGATATTCATAACCGTACTCATACTGCTTTCGCTTGGCGTAATAATGGTATTCAGCGCGAGTGCGCCTTCTGCTTACAATTACACCAAAAACCACGACATATACTTCTTCCTGAAGAGTCAGCTCAGGTATGCGGTCATAGGCATCATAGCAATGATAGTGACGCTCAATATAGACTACAGGAAGTTCGGAAAGTGGTCTTATCTCTTTATTGTCATAAGCATAGTCCTGCTCGTGCTGGTGCTGATACCGGGCATAGGGCATGAGGAGAACGGGTCGAGAAGGTGGATGTACATAGGCCCCGTACATTTCCAACCGTCCGAATTTGTGAAAATCTCGGTGATACTTTTCATGTCTTACAGCCTTTCAAAGAGAAAGGACCAGCTTGCGTCATTCTTCAAGGGCTTTTTGCCTTACCTGCTGCTGGTCGGTCTTGTTTCAGGACTCCTGATGCTGGAGACGCACTTAAGCTGCACGATCGTCATCATAACAATTTCATGCATTATGCTGTTTTGCGCCGGAGCCAGGCTGGGGCACTTTGCTATTTTCATACTGCCGGCGGCGGGAATGTTTGCAGCGGCGACAGCCTTTATCCCATACATACAGGCAAGGGTGTTCTCATTCCTGAATCCGTGGAAGGACCTCCACGGGAATGGCTGGCAGGTAGTACAGTCGTTGTATGCGATAGGTTCGGGAGGACTATTCGGCCGGGGACTGGGCAGGAGCCTGCAGAAATTCCTCTACATCCCCGAACCGCAGAACGATTTCATCCTTTCGGTCCTGGCGGAGGAATTGGGCTTTATCGGAGTACTGGCTGTCCTTCTTCTGTTTTTGATTTTCATATGGAGAGGGATAAGGATTTCCCTGAATTCCCCCGACATGTTCGGCAGCCTTGTCGCAGTGGGGATTACTTCTCTTGTCGCCGTCCAGGTGATCATTAACGTGGCGGTTGTGACCTCGTCGATGCCCGTCACCGGGATGCCGCTTCCGTTTTTCAGCGCAGGAGGTACGGCGCTTTTGTTTTTGATGTTTTCCGTAGGGATACTGCTGAATATTTCAAGGTATTCCAATTACGAAAGGATTTGAGGTTTAAATGAGAGTCATAGTAGCCGGCGGAGGTACGGCAGGTCATATAAATCCGGGTATAGCGATCGCAAAATATATCAAACAGAAAAAACCTTCCTCCGAGATAATATTCGTGGGGACCCAGAGGGGACTGGAAACCAGGCTGGTCCCAAGGGAGGGCTTTGAGCTCAGGGTTATAAAGGTAAGGGGCTTTAAAAGGAAAATCTCCCTGGACAACGTCGCCGCGGTAAAGGAAGTATTCCAGGGGACGTACCAGGCCTGGCGGTTAATAAAGGATTTCAAGCCTGATGTCGTCATAGGCACAGGCGGTTATGTATGCGGTCCCGTGCTTTTCATCGCGTCGAGGATGAAAATACCTACGCTCATACACGAGCAAAACGCTTATCCGGGTGTGACCAACAGGATACTTGCGCCGTTTGTCAATGCGGTCGCGGTAAGCTTCAAGGAATCCGCAAGGTATTTCAAGCATTCGAAAAACCTTATACTGACGGGTAACCCCATAAGATGTGAAATGCTTTCGGCGGACAGGTCGCATGCGAGGCAGAAACTCGGTATTTCAGCCGACAGGCAGCTGGTGGTGATCGTCGGGGGAAGCAGGGGGGCGGAAAGGATAAACGGCTCGGTAGTGGAAATGGTTGCCGGGCCCTACGGGGAAGAAGACTTCAGCATTATTTTTGCCACGGGTGAAGCCCAATACGACTGCGTTTGTGAAAAACTTGAGGGGGTTTCAAAACCATCTCTTAAAGTTGTCCCTTATATATACGATGCCGCCGATGTATACGCTGCGGCAGATCTCATGGTCTGCAGGGCAGGCGCCATCACCGTAAGCGAAATAACCGCCCTGGGCGTACCATCGATCGTCATACCCTCGCCGTACGTTACGGCGAATCACCAGGAACACAATGCCAGAGCCCTGGAGGAACAGGGCGCCGCCGTTGTGATTCTTGAAAGGGACTTGAACGGGAGCCTTTTATACCACCAGATAATCAGACTGCTCGGAGACAAAGACCTCCTCGCAAGGATGTCGAAAAACGCCAGAAAACTCGCCATAGTCAATTCTGCGGAAAAAATCTATTCGGTGCTCCAGGAAATGTCAAGGTGACAGGCTCGTCTTGCTTACCATATCACAGCCATTAAACCGGTAACGGCTTCTTGCCAAGAGGCCTGTCCCTTTGGCGCGGAACGCGAAACGCTCACACTTTCGTAAACCCAGCATAAAATATAATGTGGTGCATGGTTCCATGCTACCGCAAGGCTGTGCGGAGGTGCGATGAAATGGGCAGTTTGATTATAACGGGTGGGCGCAAGCTGGAAGGCGAGATAGCAATAGAAGGAGCAAAGAACGCGGTTTTGCCCATCCTGGCGGCAACAGTCCTGAACGGCGGCAGGAACGTAATAAGGAACTGCCCGAGGCTGAAGGATGTGGAAACCATGCTGCGAATACTTGAGACCATAGGCTGCAGAGTGGCTTATGGAGACGGAGTAATAACTATCGACAGTTCTACGATACACAGTACCGATATCCCCGAGGATCTTGCCGCAGAAATGCGATCGTCAATAATTTTCATGGGCCCCATGCTTTCTCGGTTTAAAAAAGTGACTATCAGCTATCCGGGCGGGTGCGGGGGAACGGTGTAAAAAACAAAATATCCTTGCTTAGGACATGTTTTTCAAGCATAAATTTATAGCAGGATCAATTTTATGCGGCGGACTTTATGGTTATTCAGGCCGGAGAATTTGACGGTACGGAGATTATCTACGTATGGTTATCCAAGCGGGAGGAAGAAAGCACCGCAATAAGCAATATCATCGGCGACCTAAAGAAAAGGTACAGGGTTTGCATATTTCAATCGGGAGATGTCCCTGCGACAGACTATGTAAGGAAACTGATAATGGATAACATAGAATGGCGGAGGTAAACCGTTATGTTGAACGCGGTAGGCTACGCCCGCATTTCAAGGGACGAAGACAGGGAGAACTATTCGTCGATAGACAGCCAACGGCTTTTAATATACCAGTACGCGAGCAGGCATGGAATAAATATTGCAAATATATATGTCGATGACAATATCAGCGGTTATACATTTGAAAGGCCGGGACTTAAGCGTATCCGTGAGGAGCTCGAAAACCCCGATATACAAATAGTTATTGCAAAGGATCTGTCCCGCATAGGGCGGCATAACGCTTTGACGCTGCTGTTTATCGAAGAAGTGAAGAAGGCGGGGAAACGGCTGATACTGCCCGATGAATCAATCGGAGGATTTGACAGTTTCAGGGACGACGACGATATTATAGGCATAAAAACCTGGTACAACGAGCGGTATATTAAGGACATATCAAGAAAAATCAGAAGCTCGCTGAAATCCAGGCAGGAGAATGGGACGCTGATAATCCGTCCGTATTTCGGCTACAAGGTTGCTGAAAAACAGAAAAAACTCGTAGTCGAAGAGGAAACCGCTTCCGTCGTAAGGGAGATATTCAGGCTGTACCTTGAAGGAAACGGCTACCGGAAGATAGCAGAGCACCTGAATGAGAAAAAATATATGACTCCTTCCATGAAAATCTCCGAAGAATACGGTTCAGAAGGGAAAGTATTCAAAAACAGGGTTTCAAATTCGTGGCGGAGCGTACATATCGGCCGTATATTGAAAAATGACGTTTATACGGGCACTTTAAGGCTTGGTAAGACGAGAAGGCCGGAAATAAAGTCAAAGGCTGTAAAAGTTCCGCTTGAGGAGCAATATGTTTTTGAAAACGCCCACGAAGCGATAATTGCGAAAGAAGACTTCAGACTCGTTCAGAATATTATATCCCGGAGGGGTTCCATAAAATTCAGGGGAACAGGAAGTATATCAACAAAGAACAAAAACCTTTTTTCAGGAATACTGTTTTGCGGTGACTGCGGTGAGTATATGGTTGCGTTCAATCCGATGGGAAAGAAAAAAAGCTACGTTTGCGGCGCATACCATAGACGGGGGAAAAAATACTGCTCGCGTCACCGGATAGAGGAAAAAGAATTGATTAACCATATAAAAAATAACTTGATGTTTATAAAGACGAGTTTGTTAAGCTTTATAAATACCCTGAATAACGATGTTGAAAACAAGATCGCGAAATCCGGCAACCAGGAAAACATGCTGAATGTGCTTAGAAAAAGGCTGAAAACTTTGAATGACGAATACAGGGTGCTGGTATCCCAAAAGGTAAGGGATATAAGCCTGAACCCTGACTTTGTGGATACGATAGAGGAAAATTACAAGGAAATGGAACTGGATAAGCTTCATAAGATAAAAGCATTGCGCGAGCAAATAGAGAATATGGAGGAAAGGCAGAATATCGTAGTTTCGTTTCATTCGAAAGCTGATAATGCAGTAGCTGTATTTGATGGTATAATTAATAGCGACGTGCCAAGCAGGCGCAGCCTGGAATTGACCGTAAAACGGATAAACATATATGAAAACTGCATTGAAGTCCAGCTTAATGAAGATATTGACCAGTTATGCGAATACCAGGTTTCAATTGCGGGTTTGAGTGAGATTTCCAGTGTATAATACGGACTAAATTCATAAATTGACGCTATCGTTACCACAGCAAATTCCTTGGCAATTGTAGCGGAAATGATGTATAATGAATTTTATATAGATAATCGAAAAGATGTGGGGTGAAAACATAAAAGAGCTTAAAGTGAATGTCAATGATTTCATAAGTATATCAAAATGTGTTAGCCCCAGTATTCTATAAGTATTTGGGTTTTCGGCGTTTACACTGTGAAAACGCACCCGGGCGGGTGTGAAATAGGACCCAGACCTATCGACCTGCATCTCAAGGCGTTGAGAAGCATGGGCGCGAAGATACAGGAGGCGCAGAGGGGGTTTATCTGCTGCGAAGCGGACAGACTCAGGGGCTGCGATATCCAGCTCGATTTACCGAGCGTCGGCGCTACTGAAAACATCATGCTGGCCTCGGTTTTCGCGGAAGGTGAGACTTATATCAGAAATGCCGCTAAGGAGCCCGAAATAGTAGACCTGCAAAATTACCTGTGCGGCATAGGAGTGAACGTATCAGGAGCGGGGTCGAGCGTGATCAGGATCAAGGGCGGCGGCGGAAAGCTCAACGATGTGGATCATACGGTGATTTCCGACCGGATAGTTGCCGGTACATATATGATAGCATCCGCGATAACAGGCGGTGATATACTGCTCAAAAGCGTAGTTCCGGAACATTTGAACTCCGTAATATCTTACCTCAGGGAAAGCGGGTGCCGGATAAATGCAAAACGTTGCAGCATCCACATTTCCGGCCCGCAAAGGCCAAAGGCCCTCGACATCGTAAGGACTCTGCCGTATCCGGGGTTTCCTACCGACATGCAGGCGCAGATGTCAGCGCTGCTTACGGTCGCAAGGGGAACCAGCATAATAGTTGAGACGGTTTTCGAAAACAGGTACAAGCATGTTGACGAGCTTCTTAAAATGGGGGCGAACATTAAAGTAGAAGGAAGAATTGCCGTAATCAAGGGCGTTAGAAAACTGACGGGTGCAAATGTATATGCGCGTGATTTAAGGGGCGGCGCTGCGCTTGTGCTGGCCGGCCTGGCAGCCGACGGGGAAACGGTGGTACACGGCATAAGGCATATAGAAAGGGGATACGAGGACATAGGAGGCAGGCTGCAGAAGCTGGGCGCCCTGGTGAAAACCACTGAATAAAAGGGGTATAAAGGTGAAAAGTACTAATGAAGAATCAGGCGGCGGAGCGCGGTTCCGGAGGAAAAAAAACGCAGGCAGGCTCATCTCACGGCTGAAATTCCTTTTGTCGGCCGCTCTGGTAACCGCAGCGTTCATCCTTCTGGCGTTGTCTCCGCTTTTCAACATCAGAAGCATACAGGTAAACGGGAACCGGCATTACAAGGCCGAAGAAATTATTGATATTTCGGGCGTAATTACGGGAGCCAACGGTTTCAAAACAATAGGCAGCAGCGTGCCGGACCTGTTCAGGCTGAGGTATGGGAAAGCGGAAGAAGCGCTTGTGAAAAACTGTCCGTATATAAAGAACGCAACCGTCAGATATGTGATTCCTTCCAATATCGTCATCAACATCGTTGAAAGGGAACCGTTCATGGTTGTGCCGTATCTTGGGACAAACCTTGTGACGGATGAGGAAGGGGTAGTGCTGGATACGGCCGAAAACGCGGATAAATCCGGACTGCCTTGCGTCAAGGGCTTGACGTTTGGACAGTTCAACCTCGGACAGGCATTGAAAACGGACGATCCCGAAGTCCTCAGGACATCCATAAGGGTAATTTCCGCAATCAGAGATTCCGACGGGGAAAATGGTTTTAATTTCCTTCGGCTGGTCAAATATATTGATGCGAGCAATACAAACGGGATATTCCTCTTTGTCGATTCCAGGCTGACGGTGAACCTGGGCGATATGCAGGATTTGAATTACAAGATAAGCTTTTTAAAGCAGATTTATGCGAAAAATTTAAAAAAGTCGGACAGAGGTTACCTGGATTTTACAAACCGGAAAAGTCCGAGCTTCGTGCCGGAAGAAAAGAAGCCTTAAGTGGTTGCGCTGTTTTCAAAATATTAAGTAGAAGCGGGGAGATGCATCATGTTACCTGTTTTGGGACTTATAGCAGGCATAATAATCGGCCTGTTCGTCCCGTATTACATACCATACCAATATTCAAACTATGTGGCGGTTGCCATACTGGCATCACTGGATTCCGTATTCGGCGGCATAGCGGCTACGATACAGGGAAAGTTCGATATGAGGGTTTTTCTTTCGGGATTCTTCGGAAACGCGCTGCTGGCGGCGTCGCTTGCTTATATAGGGGACAGGCTGGGCATTCCGATATACCTGGCTGCGGTGTTTGCATTCGGCAACAGGCTTTTCTTAAATTTTGCAATTATTCGCAGATTTCTATTGAATAAATATTTGAAAAAAGATAATATAATAGAGAAGTAAGTCTTTCATGCCGTAGGGGGTTTGCTTTCTGTGGGGGATATTGTAGTAGGCATTGATATTGGCTCTTCGAAGGTATGTACTACAATCGGCCGGGTAAACAGGGCGGACGCGCTTGAAATACTCGGCGAGGGAATGGACCTTTGCAATGGCGTAAAAAAGGGGGTAATTGTCGATATCGACAGTACATCCAGATCCATAAGAGCTTCAATAGAACAAGCCGAATCCATGGCAAACCTTAGAATCGGTTCAGCGTATTTTAACATATCCGGCGCGCATGCGGCGGTTATAAACAAAAGAAGTTCGGTGTCCGTGGCGGGTGAAAACCGTGAAATAGATGCGGAAGACGTAGACAGGGTACTCTATAATGCCAGAAGCATACCTATTCCTCAGGACAGACAGCTTATCGACGTTATACCCAGACAGTACATTATCGACGGTTACGACGAGATAATCGACCCTATAGGTATGGTCGGCGTGAAACTCGAGGTTGACGCGGACATAGTCGTCGGAAAAATAACTTCGGTACAGAATATTGTAAAAAGCGCGGAAAAAGCGAATATAAAGGTAGACGGGCTTGTTGTGGAAACAATGGCCACGAGCGAAATGGTCCTCACCTCGGACGAAAAGGATATGGGCGTCGTTATGATTGACGTCGGGGGAAGCACTACCGACGTTTCAGCCTATAAGAACCGCAGGCTGGTGCATTATGATTCCCTGCCTGTGGGGGGAGACCATATAACCAACGACATTTCGATCGGTTTGAAAATTTCACATGCAGATGCCGAAAGAATCAAGAGGCAGTATGAACTGGCACTTACTTCGCTTATAAAGAACGACCAGGAAATACTTGTCAATGAATTGAATGAGAATAAAAAGAAGTCACTGAAGGTTTCCGAACTTGTTGAAATTATAGAAGCCAGGGTTTACGAGATTTTCCTGTTGTGCCATAAAAACCTCACGGCCAGCCTGGGAGCCGTCTCAGCCTGTAATGCCGGCGTTGTACTGACGGGCGGCGGTATATCCTATGTGGACGGCGGCAGGCAGCTTGCCGGAGAGATTTTTGAGATGCCCGTCAGGGTGGCTCCGCTCAAGTTTCCCGGGCTGACAAAGCCTGAGTGCGTTACCGCTTCGGGAATAGTAAAATATGTATCCGGCAATTTCAAGGGCAGGGGCTGCGGAAGCGAAGTCAGGAGCCACAGGCAGGACACGAAAAGGAAGACCGGGTTTTTCAGGAGCATATACAAAAAACTGTTTTAACCGCAAAGGCAGGCCTAGTCCAAATTAACGATATACATAAGTGCTATTTTGGTTTATAATATTTTATAACAAATAGTTAAGAATGTCCTGACTGTACAAATGATGAATATGTAAAAACAAAGGGGGACTAAAATTGCTGGAGTTTGATATCGATATGGAGCAGTTTGCGCAGATAAAGGTAATAGGCGTGGGCGGAGGAGGCAGCAACGCTGTCAACAGGATGATAGCGGCAGGTCTCCGCGGAATTGAATTCATAGCCATTAATACGGATAAACAGGCATTGTTTCTGTCCAAGGCAAATACTAAAATTCAAATAGGGGATAAGATCACAAAAGGCCTCGGAGCAGGCGCAAACCCGGAAATCGGCGAAAGAGCCGCAAACGAAAGCAAGGATGAGATTGGGCAGGCGCTGAAGGGAGCCGATATGGTTTTTGTCACTGCGGGAATGGGCGGCGGCACAGGAACGGGTGCGGCTCCTGTCGTAGCTCAGATTGCAAAGGAGATGGGCATACTCACGGTCGGAGTGGTCACCAAACCGTTCATGTTCGAGGGCAGGAAGAGGATGCAGCATGCCGAAAGAGGTATAGAGAACCTCAAAAGCGTAGTGGATACACTTGTAACGATACCCAACGACAGACTCCTTCAGATTGTGGAAAAAAAGACTTCAATCATTGAAGCCTTCAGGATTGCGGATGATGTCTTAAGACAGGGTGTGCAGGGCATATCCGACGTGATTGCGGTGCCGGGGCTTGTAAATGTCGATTTTGCCGATATAAAGACGATAATGCTCAGTACGGGACTTGCACATATGGGGATCGGCAGGTCGTCGGGCGATAACAGGGCGGAAGAAGCTGCAAAACAGGCCATACACAGTCCGCTTCTCGAGACTTCGATCGAAGGTGCAAGAGGGGTTCTGTTCAATATTACGGGCGGGCCCGACCTGGGTATGTTTGAAGTGAACACTGCCGCAGAACTGATACAGAAATCGGCGGACCCGGATGCCAACATAATTTTCGGAGCTGTAATAGATGAAAACCTTAAGGATGAAATACTCATAACAGTTATTGCAACGGGCTTTGACAAGGGGCCTGTGGTAAAGAAGGCCGATAAGGCGGCGCCGGAAAAGCCGGCAACGGGCTTTGACAGGGCGGCCGCTGCGGCCGCTGCGGCCGCCACAGGGGACGAACTGGACATCCCGACCTTCCTCAGGAAAAACAGGTTCAGGTAATAAGGAAACACAGTGAAAGGGATTGGCTCGCAATCTCTTTTTCTTATTGCCGTTTAAAAAACATAACGCCGGCGCAGACTTCAACCATCATTGTCCGTCTTTTGTCATAAATAATTTTTTTCTACAATTTCTTTTGACAAATTATTAAAGCCCCTGATTGTATAATATACATAAAAGCCGGTTCATATGAATATAAGTAAAATGAGGGATTGTCTGTCTGAGAGGTAAAAACGGTGGAAGTATATGTGGATGTCCTTTTTTTGGAAAACCTGGTGATGAACTATCTGATATTGACCGTAACAGCAAAGTTTTCTAAAAGAAAAGTGTCCAACCTCCGCCTGTTTTCAGGGGCTCTTGTCGGAGCGGCGTTCGTGGTGGCGCTGGTTGCGTTCCCGGAAATGAAGGCATGGTATACGACCCCTTCCAAAATCGCTATTTCGCTTGTTATTGTCGCGGTTGCGTTCTCACCTTCAAAAGTTGGTGCTTTTTTAAAAACACTGGCGATTTTTTATGTCTCAACTTTCATTTTTGCGGGTGCAGCTTTCGCGTTCCTGTATTTCAACGGCAGGGGCGGCTTTCTTAAAAACGGCATAGTATATGTGTACTGGCATTCCAAAATGTCGTTTCTGATACCGGCGGCCATAACTGCGGGAATTATCATCAAAATATTCTGGGATGCTATAAAATCCAGGTTTGTGAAGGAACAATTCCTGATAACCCTCAGAATTTTCTTTGAGAAAAAAGCCGTTGCGGTCCCTGCTCTCGTAGATACCGGTAATTCGCTCCATGACCCGATTACCAGTATGCCGGTCGTCATTGTCGAATTCAGTGCAATAAAGGATATACTTCCAGAAGAGATCAGGAGGATTTTTAACGAATCAAAAGACGGAGACCTAAATACAATTACCAGTATAATATCCGCTTCCAGCTGGTTTTCAAGATTCAGACTCATACCCTTCAGCACCTTAGGTACGGAAAACGGTATGCTTCTGGGTTTCCGGCCCGACTATATCGAGGTTGGCGAAAGCCGGACGGATTCGGGAATAAGAGACGTAATTGTCGGGGTATATAACAGGACGTTGTCTCATAACCATGCGTACAGCGCCCTGTTGAACCCTGAACTGGTAGCATAGCATAATTTGAAAGGGGACAATGAAATGTTTACAGCTAAAAAAATCCGGTTGATGCTGCAGATGCATTATATCAAGCTGCTGCGCATACTCCGCATAGACAAGGGGCTTCCCGTATATTATATCGGCGGCAGTGAGGCGCTGCCGCCTCCCTTATCCAGCGATGAAGAAAGTTATCTGCTAAACAGGCTTGAAAAAAGCGACTTTGCGGTCAAGACCATACTGATTGAAAGGAATCTGAGGCTGGTGGTATATATAGCCCGCAAATTCGAAAATACGGGCGTCGGTGTGGAGGACCTGATTTCCATAGGCACAATAGGTCTGATCAAGGCCATAAACACCTTCAACCCGTCTAAAAATATAAAACTGGCTACATATGCCTCCAGGTGCATTGAAAACGAGATCCTGATGTACCTTCGCAGGAATAACAGGGTAAAAACGGAGATATCCATCGACGAGCCATTGAACATCGACTGGGACGGCAACGAACTGCTGCTTTCCGACATACTGGGGACTGAAAACGACCTGATACAGAGAAGTATAGAGGATGAGGTCGACAGGGAACTTTTGAGCACCGCAATGAAAAAATTGTCTGTCCGTGAGAAGAAGATAATGGAGCTCAGGTTCGGCCTTACCAACGGGGTGGAAAAGACCCAGAAGGAGGTTGCAGATATGCTCGGCATTTCGCAGTCCTATATTTCCAGACTGGAAAAAAGGATCATCAACAGGTTGAAAAAGGAGATAAACAGAATGGTTTAAAAAGCTTTTGTCAAGGCCTTTCTCAAAAATTTTTTGCTTTTTGCCACAGTATAAAATAGGCCTCCGTGGCAATAATGATATTGACATCATTTTGATTGCCGGGAGGTATTTTATGCTGGTCAACAAGGTCGAAATCTGTGGTGTGAACACTTCCAAACTACCTGTGCTGACAAATGAGCAAAAAAAGGAACTGTTCGAAAGAATGCATAAGGGAGATACCGCGGCAAGGGATGAATTCATAAAAGGAAACCTGAGGCTTGTGTTGAGCGTGATACAAAGGTTCAACAACAGGGGGGAGTATGTAGACGACCTGTTCCAGGTCGGCTGTATCGGGCTCATCAAGGCAATCGACAACTTTGACGTAAGCCAGAACGTAAAATTTTCCACATATGCGGTCCCGATGATTATAGGTGAGATAAGAAGGTATCTGCGGGACAATAATTCCATAAGAGTCAGCAGGTCCCTCCGGGATATCGCCTACAAAGCCCTCCAGGCAAAGGAAAGATTGACCAACAAGAACTCCAAGGAACCGACAATCGCCGAGATTTCCGAGGAATTGAAAATCCCCAAGGAAGATATTGTTTTCGCCCTTGATGCCATTCAGGACCCGATATCCCTGTTCGAATCGGTATATCACGACGGGGGGGATGCGATTTTTGTAATGGACCAGGTAAGCGACGAGAAAAACCATGACGAGAACTGGCTTGAGGGGATCGCACTCAAGGAGGCGATGAGAAAACTGAACGAAAGGGAGAAGCTGATATTGAACCTGAGGTTTTTCGAGGGCAGGACGCAGATGGAGGTCGCAGAAGAAATAGGCATTTCCCAGGCACAGGTATCGAGACTGGAAAAGACGGCGCTGATGCATATGAGGAAGTTTATATGAGAGCGACGAGAATAATGCAAGACAAATATACCGCCGGGTTATAGGCGGTTTTTTCATTTCATATATATTAATCGTATACTTGTTTTTTAATATATGGCAGGCTTGACGCTGTAAGCAAATCGGAATATGAGGCTTTAGAAACGCCTATTGCCCATAGCTGATTGCCCGCTTTTATGCGAGGTTTTTATTATGAACCGCACTTCGGATTTTAAACAAAAGGAAGTCATAAATATCTCGGACGGCAGAAGGCTCGGCTTTGTCAGCGATGTCGAAGTCAACCTGGAGGACGGCAGGGTGGAAGCCATTATCGTCCCTGCTGTCGGAAGGTTTTTCGGCATACTTGGGAAAGAGAACGAATTTGTGATACCCTGGGAAAGGATACGCAAGATAGGTGAGGACATAATACTGGTCGAAATGGATGAAAGATTCATAAGGAAACATTTCGACTGAAGTATGCGATTATTCAATATTAAGTATATTCGATATTATCCGATACAATATATTGGATATGTTGCATATGATAAAGCCGCGCCATGCGGATGATTAACGGAGGGTATGCCTATGAAATGCCCGTTTTGCGGATTTGCCGAGGACAAGGTGATTGATTCGAGGCCGACCGACGAGGGTTCTGCCATCAGGAGGAGAAGAGAGTGTCTGAAGTGCCTTAAAAGGTTCACCACATATGAAAAAGTGGAAAGCCTGCCCCTCATGGTGATAAAGAAGGATAAAACCAGGGAGCCGTTCGCCCGGGAAAAGCTTTTGAACGGAATGCTGCGTGCATGCGAAAAGAGGCCTGTCTCAATAGACGACCTGGAGAAAGTGGTCGACGAGATCGAAGCCCAGATCTACAATTCCCTCCAACGTGAGGTTACAACGCATGACATAGGAGAAATGGTCATGGCGAAACTCAAAAACCTGGATGAGGTGGCATATGTAAGGTTTGCATCGGTTTACAGGCAGTTCAGGGATATCAATACCTTTATGGACGAATTGAGAAAACTCCTGAAGGAAGGGGGTGCGGACAAAAACCTGGACTTGGAATGAGTCAGGAGGTAGTCCATGTATTCATATGAAGACCGAATAAAAGCAGTAAAGCTTTACATCAAGTATGATTTAAGAACCGCTGAAAAGTAAAAAGCCGGGCGATAGGCAATGGACAATATGCAGGCACTCCAATAAAATTGGGGTGCTTTTTGATTGAATTTTCTAAAAACTATTCACATTATCGCAAAAATATTGTAGTATTATGTTGGAAAATATAACATAACAAAACAAATAAGTAAATTATTATATATGACCGAATACTTAGGAAGGGAAACCCAAAATGCTTTCAAAAATTAATAGCTGCGGACTTTTGGGCATTGACGGCTATGTGATCGAGGTGGAGACGGATATCAGCAACGGAATTCCAACGTTTGAAATCGTAGGGCTTGCGGATACAGCCGTCAGGGAATCTAAGGAACGGGTGAGGGCGGCTGTAAGGAACTCGGGATTGGAGTTCCCGGTGCGAAGGATAACGGTGAACCTTGCCCCGGCCAGTACCAGGAAGGAGGGTTCCGCATTTGACCTTCCGATAGCGCTCGGCATTCTTGCCGCAACAGGCCAGGTGAGTAACCGATCCCTTTCGGAGTATATGTTCGTCGGAGAGCTCTCGCTGGACGGGGAAGTAAAACCGGTAAACGGCATTCTGCCGGTGGCGGTGTGTGCGATGTACGAAGGGGTGAAGAACCTTGTGCTTCCTGCCGAAAATGCGTTTGAAGCAGCGGTCGTAAAGGACATCAATGTTTTTCCGGCAAGAAGCCTTTCGGATATAGTAAGCCATTTGAACGGTGAAATGCTTATGAAAAAGTGCGATGTAGATATTGAGGGTATTTTAAAGGGGAATACAGAGAGCGAGCTGGATTTTGCGGACGTATGCGGGCAGGAAAGCGTCAAAAGGGCACTCGAAGTTGCTGCGTCGGGAGGACATAATATCTTGATGATAGGTTCTCCCGGCGCAGGCAAGTCGATGATTGCCAAAAGGATTCCGACCATACTTCCGGCCATAACTTTCGAGGAAGCGCTGGAGGTGACAAAAATACACAGCATTGCCGGACTGTTGCCTCCAAGGACCTCGCTTGTGACTTCCAGGCCGTTCCGCTCGCCGCACCATACAATATCGGCCGTAGGCCTGGTCGGCGGAGGAAAAATTCCGAAACCCGGCGAAGTCAGCCTGGCACACTTTGGGGTACTATTCCTTGACGAGCTTCCGGAATTCGGCAAGGCTGCCCTCGAGGTTTTGCGGCAGCCCCTTGAGGACGGACAGGTGACTATCTCAAGGGCGAACTCCAGTTTTACGTACCCGGCAAGGACTACCCTTGTCTGCGCGGCGAACCCATGCCCGTGCGGCAATTACCTGGATCCCTCCAGGAACTGCACATGTACTCCAAGACAAGTGCAGCAGTACCTGGGAAAATTGAGCGGACCCCTGCTTGACCGCCTGGATATACACATAGAGGTGTACTCGGTAAAGTTCGGCGAACTTGAAAGAAAGGCGGAAGCCGAAGCTTCCTCGGTTATGAGGGAAAGGGTGAACAGGGCAAGAAAAATACAGGTCGAACGTTACAGAGGGAAGAAGATATATTCCAATTCCGAGCTTCTGCCCTCGATGATAAACAAATATTGCAGGCTGGACGAAAAAGGCAGGGAACTTTCGAAAAACTCGGATTAAGCGCCAGGGCGCACAATAAAATCCTGAAAGTGGCAAGGACAATTGCGGACATGGACAACAGCGAGGATATAAGGGCATTCCATCTGGCAGAGGCTATACAGTACAGGAGCCTGGACAGAAAATTCTGGAGCGGTCAGGGAGGCAGGTTATGAATGAAAACCTGAAATATTGGATATGGCTGGCCTCTCTGCCGGGGATTACGCCCAAGGCGCGTTTCCAGCTGCTTCGCGCGTTCGGCTCGCCTGAAAACATATGGGATGCCTCGGTTGAAGATTTAAAAAGGGCCTGTGTAGTATCATCGCACAGCATAGGTAAGTTTATCG